>Ga0335075_10017998_pt1 | contig 10485 bp, 5 predicted proteins | sample Lox_Sample_24_FD_206723 | JGI IMG/M metagenome (GOLD analysis project Ga0335075, IMG submission 206723) | Soil microbial communities from Loxahatchee National Wildlife Refuge, Florida, United States - Lox_Sample_2.4 | ecosystem: Environmental > Terrestrial > Soil > Wetlands | place: USA: Florida... | reverse complement strand
GCCGGAACTCGCGGCGCTTACGCAACCCCGCTCGCCATGCCCGCGCAGCAGCCACACCGACACCACCGGAACGAACGTGCTGGACAGGATGTAGGAAGCCACCATCGCAAAGCCGACGGCCAACGACAGCGGCACGAACATTTCGCGGGCCGCTCCCTCCATGAAGAACGACGGGATGAACACGGCCAGGATGCACAGCATGGCCAGCAGACGCGGCACCGCCGTCTCGGCGTTGCCGCGACAGACCGCCAGGGCCACCGACGGCGTCCGCTCCATCTGCGCGTGAATGTTCTCGACCTCGACGGTGGCCTCGTCCACGAGGATGCCGACGGCCAAGGCCATGCCGCCCAGCGTCATCAGGTTGAGCGTCTGACCGCTCAGCCACAGGGCGACCACGGCGGAGAGCAGGGCGAACGGGATGTTCAGCACCACCACGATCACCGAGCGCCAATCGCGCAAGAACACGAACACCATCAATCCCGTCAGCACCGCGCCGATGACGCCCTCGGTGAAGACGCCCCACATGGCGCGGGTGACGTAGGGCGACTGATCGAACTCGAAGCGCAGGTCGATGTCCGGCGGCAGCGAATCCTGCATGCCCGGCAGCGCCGCCTTGACGTTGTTGACCACGTCCAGCGTGGACGCGTCGGCCCGCTTGCTGACCATCATGTAGACGGCGCGTCGGCCGTTGACCAGGGCGAAGCTGGTGCGGATGTCGGCGGCGTCCTCGACGGTCAGCCCCGAGTCGTTGGGGCCGAGGTCGCGCAAATACACGTTCTCGCCGGGACGGATGGGAATGTTGCGCAGCTCCTGCGGATCGACCACCATGGCGTTGACCGGCACAATGGGCATGGTGTCCTGTAAATACAGGTTGCCCGACGGACTGATGGCGTTGCCGGCGGACAGGGCATTGACCACGTCGTTGGGCGACAGATTGTAGGCCCGCAGCTTGTCGGGATTGAGGTGGATGACGATGGTGCGCTGATTGCCGCCGAACGGCGGCGGCGACGACACGCCCGGCAGACTGACCAGAGCGGGACGAACGCGGATGTACGCGGCCTCCTGGATCTCATCGACGGTCTTGCTCTTGCTGGACAGCACGATGTAGCCGACCGGCACGCTGCCGGTGTCGGAGCGAATGACGAACGGCGCCACCGTGCCCGGCGGCATGAACGACCGCGAACGGTTGACCTGGGCGACGACCTCGGCCATCGCCTGCTGCATGTTGGTGCCCGGATGGAAGAACACCTTCATCTGCGAGAAGCCCTGGATGTTGCGCGACTCGATGTGATGGATGCCGCTGATGTAGAGGAAGTGGTTCTCATAATGAAACGTGAGCAACCCCTCCATCTGAGCGGGGTCCATGCCGCCGTAAGGCTGCACCACGTAGACGACGGGCAGGTTCAGATTGGGGAAAATATCGATGCGCATGCGCAGCAAGGCCAAGCCGCTGGCAACCAGCACCCCCGCCAACGCCACCATCACGGTGATCGGACGCCTCATGGCGAACACGATGGGATTCATCGATCGGCCTCACTCCACGGGAAAAACGGAACAATCGCAGGATGGTGAGCAGCAGGGCGAACGGCGACAAGGTAGGGAATCTTGGAAAACGACAAAATCCTGGTCTGGGCAGGCGTGTTTGGACTTCGCAAATTCTTCATCGAAACTTCACCCAATTTACCTTGTTGGGTTTCGCCTCACAAGCGGAGTTTCCTGGAAGGCCGCTTGCGGCTCTGCGATTGCCGCGCTAAGCCGCAAGCGGCTACTGGTCGGTGGACGCAACCTTTCGGGGTTTGGGGAGGGTGTCGGGCTTGGAATCGGCAGGAGCGCTGGAGGGCGGCTGGGACGGGGCCGGCGCTCCGCAGCGCGGATCCTTGAGCAGCTGCTGGGCCGGTTGTCCGAGCGCGCGATACAGCTCGAATTGCCCCCGATTGTAGTCGGCGATGGCCTCGTAGTAATCGGTGAACGCCTGATTCAGGGCGTTGACGGCGGCCACCACTTCCTGCGGCCGAACGATTAGCTGAACGAGATTGCCGGCCCTTTTCGGCTGACTGAGGCCCACCAGGTTTTGCTCCATCGATGTCTGCGCCTCTTTCAGCTGCACTTCCGTTTCCCGCACGCGCTTGGCAGATGTCTGGGCCAGGGCGTAAGACTGAACCACCTCCTCCGCCACGCGAACCTGGACGCGGAGCTGTTGGACGAGGGCAGCCTGGTTTTCCGCTGCCCTGGTGCGAATCAGCGCTCGGTTGCCGAAGCCGAGGTTTCGCAGCGTCCATAAGAGCTGAATGTCGTAGTCCTCGCGGAAGCTGAAATTGCCGACGCTGTTGTTGATGCCGCCGCCGAAGTAGCCGGCCGCCAGCGTGCCGGTCACGGGCGTGGACCAGCCGCGCAGCAGCAAGGCGGGGATAAAGGGACGCGATTTCTCCTGTTGCAGCAGCCGCAACGATGCCTGCACCAACGCTTTCTGGGCGGCCAGCTCCGGACGATTGGTCAGGGCGATCGGGATGAGATCGTCCACGGGCTTGTCCAGCGCGAACAGCGTCACTTGCAGATGCGGCGGCTCCAACGGCTCGACGACCACTGCGGGATCGAGGAACAACACGCGGAGCAATTCGGCGCTGGCGGCGCGCCAGTGGTATTCGCTTCGCGCTATCGATTGCCGCATCCGCGCCGCATCGGCTCGGGCGCGATGGACCTCCAGAACGGGCACGATGTCGGGAGCCAGCTTATCCAATCGGCGCAGCAAATCCTCGGCACGGCGGAGGGCATCGGCCGAACCCGCGAGCTCGCCGCGTGCCTGCTGCACGTGAAAGTAGGCCTGAGCCACGGCCAGGAGCGTATTATTGGCGGCCGTCTGCACATCCGCCCGCCGCGCCCGCAACGTTTGGCGGGCGGCCAGCGGCGAAAAGATGGCGTCGGCGAACTCAAAGACGGCCTGCGGCGCGGCGCCGATCATCATGCTCTGGCGGCTGGTGCCAATGATGCTGCCGTCGATGGCCTGAATCGGCCCATCGTGCCGGTTATAATCGCCGCCCATGAGGATATTGGGCAGCCAAAGAACCTGGGCTCCTTGCAGCGCCGCCCCCGCCGTCTGCGACTGCCGCGACGCCAGCTCGATGTCGAGGTTGCGGGCGTTGCCGAGCTTCAGCGCCGTGGCCAGGTTGATGGGGTACGGTTTGCCGCTGACTGTCTCTGGAGGAGGCGGAAGACGCACTGGCTCTGCGGACGGACGGTCCTGCCGCGGCACGGAATCCGGCGGCGGAGGAGTTAGATCCGGCATTTCCGCTCTGTACGCGCGGGACAGCGGGGTGGTTCCGCAACCGGCCCCTAGCCCAACAGTCAGGAGAAATACGAGGACCGGGTAACGGAATCGCCGTATCATTAATTCTCCTCATCCATTCCTGCCCGTCGGAACGTGTCCGAGCCTGAAGCGTAAGCGCGGAAACGCCTACGCCGACGCTTCAGGCTCGGACAAGCTCCATCTTCAAATAGATTTCCTCGTATTCGCGGCCATATCTTATTGGGCATGGAGACACAAGCTGTCTTTTTTCCTGTTTGCAACCAGCGGAGATGCGAAGAGAGCCGCCAGCTCCGCCGTCCATGTCCGAATTCACTCCTATTAAAGCAAATCCGGAGCCAGAGGGGGCCTGATTCGGAATCTGTTGTCCTAACTTGAATGCCTGAAAAGATTTGCAAATGGATTAGCACACAAGTGATCGAGAGAAGGTTTCACGGAAGCGATCCGGTAGTTGGGAGATTGTCCCAGACCAAGGGAGAAACTCCCAATCCACGGCAAGAAGTGCGGCCAGAGTCATTATTCCGGCTTCTCGGCGGCTTCGGCCGCGCTCTTCTCCAAGGTGATGTTCAGCTCGCGAAGCTTGTTCCGGAGCGTTTTCCGGTCAATGCCGAGCCGTTCGCAGGCGTTGCCCAGGTGCCCGTGAGTATGCCGAAGCACCCGGGCGATCAGCTCGCGTTCCACTGCCCCGACCACGCGGTCATATATCCTCTTGTCGCCTGCGGCCAACAGGGCCTCGATGTTGGCCGCGATGTCCAGCGCGGCGGGGCGGCCGCCGGCGGGCGGAGGCGTGCGCGGCGGATCGCCGCTCGCATTCACAAGGCCGGGCGGAAGGTTGGCTGCCAGGATCGTCGTTCCGGCGGTCCTAAGCGCGGCTTCCTTGATCGCTCCGCGAAGCTCGCGGACATTGCCCGGCCACGGGTAATGCCGGAATATCTCCAGGATCTCCGGTGCGAACCCCCATACGTCTCGTCCGGTCTCGCGCGCGAACTGAAACAGGAAATGGTGTGCCAGCTCGACAATATCCTCGGCCCGCTCCCGAAGGGGCGGGGTGCGGATCGTGACCTCTTTCAGACGGTAGTACAGGTCGCCGCGGAAGCGCCCCTCGGCGATGAGCTTTTCCAAGTCCTGGTTCGTGGCGGCCAGTATCCGAAGCTGCGTGCGGATGGACTTTCCGCCGCCGACCCGCTCGAAGGTCTGGTCCTGGAGGAAGCGCAGGACCTTCGCCTGGACCGTCCGCGGCATGTCGCCGATCTCGTCCAGGAAGAGGGTGCCGCCGTCCGCCTGCTCGAAGCGACCGATCCGCCGCTGTCCCGCGCCGGTGAACGCGCCGGGCTCGTGACCGAACAGCTCGCTCTCGACCAACCCCTCGGGGATGGCGGCACAGTTAATGGCGAGAAACGGCCTGTCGGCGCGTTTGCTGTGCTGGTAAATGGCCCGCGCGACCATCTCTTTCCCGGTTCCGCTCTCGCCAAGGATCAGCACGGTCACGTCGAGCGCGGCAACCCGGCCGATCTGCTTGCAGATCTCTCGGATAAGGGGAGACCGACCAATGATCCGGTCGGTCGGCAGGTCGTCTGGGAGGGCGGCAGGCTCGTGCATGAGCCTGGCGGCCTCGAACGCCCGTTCCAGAAGCCCGCTCATCTGTTCGAGATCGAACGGCTTGCCGATGTAATCGAAGGCGCCGCGCTTCATCGCCTCGATGGCCGTCTCGGTTGTCCCGTGAGCGGTCAGGAAGATGACCGGCCGCTTCGGATCCGTGGCCCGGATACGGTCGAACAGGTCAAGCCCCGAACCGTCCGGGAGCTGGTAGTCCAGCACGATCACGTCGGGCCGGCCCTCCTCAACCCGTCGCGTCGCCTCTGCGACCGTTCCCGCCGTGGCGACCTCCACCCCGCCGGTGGAAAACACCCATTGGAACGACTGACAAATCAGCGGTTCATCATCAACGACCAGCAGCTTCGGCATGCGGCTTCTCCGCGGAAGGCAGGGTCAGTGTAAAGCAGGCTCCGCCGCCAGGCTGGTCGGCAGCTGTCAGCTCCCCCCCGTGTTCCCGAGCCACTCTGCGGGCGATGGTGAGGCCGAGCCCAGTTCCCGTCGGCTTCGTCGTGGCAAACGGAGTGAACAGCCTGCCAGCAAGTGCCGGGTCAATGCCCGGCCCGCTGTCGGTTACCACAACCTGAATCATACTGCCGGGGCTACCGGCGATGGAGACCGCTACTTCACCCCCAGCCGGCGTTGCGTCGATTGCGTTGAAGAGCAAGTTAGTAAGCAGCGACAGCAACTGGTCGCGGTCGATGGTGGCGCGGAGCGGTTCAGGCGAAGAATCCATTCGAACAGTGACGGCTTTCACCTCCGCCCGGCTCTGGGTGACATTCACGGCCGCCTCGACAACCGCCCGGATATCGTGTAGGTGGCGATCCGGAGGGGGAGTTTGTGCGAAATCCATGAGTCCTTGTACTGTCCGTTCAATACGGGCTACTTCTTGAAGTAAAAGCTGTAGTCGGTCCACGGTAAGCGGGGTCGGGTTCTGCGCACGCACGGCCGCCTGGAGCAGGAATTTGACACCCGTGAGAGGGTTTCTGATCTCGTGGGCAACGCCAGCCGCAAGTTGGCCAACCGCCGCGAGCTGCCTCGCCCACAGTAGATCCCGCTCCTGCTCCTGGAGCCTTCGGCACACCGAGCTTACCCGCTCGACCACTTGGTCAAGCTGCTCGTCTAGATCCCCGATCTGCGGCGTTCTTTGGACAGTCATCGCCCCAACCTCCTGGTCCAGCTGCGCCTGAGCTGCTTGGACCCGAATGGACAATTTCGTGACCCGCCGAGTTAGCGCCCAGGCGGTCACAAACCCGCTCAATAGCCCCGCAAGCACGCCCACGAATCCAAGACAAAACAATACGCGCCCGGCCCAGATGGTCTGGGCCTCGCTTCGCGCCAGGCTGTGTTTCATTTGTTCACGTTGACGGTCTGCCAGCTCCTGGCAAGGCGCAAGCAGATCGTGCATATGGTGAGCATCTGACCAGCGGGCTACCTCGCTCATGGGCACCGATGAAGGTGGGAGCTGGTCAAGCGCAAGGTTGTTCCTGTACCGCCCGTAGTCTTGCACAATTCTTTCAACTAATCGTGAGTCCTCAGGCGCTATAGCCGTCCGCTGAGCTGCCTCAAGTGCAGTGTCCACATGGGCCAGATCGTCCCGCACCACTTTCCTGCGAACATGGGTCGGGTCAGAAACAAGGACGATCGAGTGGACCCGCAGATGGCGGAGCTGGACTTGAAAATCCAAGGCCGCCTCCATTGCGGCCGCGTCGTGCCTGACTGCCTTGGCGAGATCTGCTTGTAGCCGATTGATGTGCCAAGATCCGGCCAGGCAAGCGACCGCAACAAGGACGCCCAGGGCGACAAGTGGTCCGGAGTACAAGCTGAACAAAAATCGCCTCATTATCATGCCCCTTCCCCGATCACACTTTTGCCGTCTTTTCGCGGCTGGTACTCTCAAGATACCAGATGAGCTGGGTCGCGGTGAAAGCCGCAAGCAAATGCGTGTTGAACGAAGCCGAAGCGGTAGCTATGGAATGATTCGCGTCCTTCTCCCTTGATTGCAGCCTTTGCCCTCGTCAGCCGTCTTGACCAACCGCCGTATGCTCCACTTCCTGGTGAAAGCCTTTGCTCGTTCACCAGGAGTTTCTCAAGGGACAATTTCACGACCGCATGGTCCAAGCTCTCGTTTGCCGCAACCTCCGCCCCGTCACCGCTCGCGCCATGACCTCTTCTCCTGTCGCAAGCTCACTGCCACTTTTCTGCGTTCCCGCGAGAGCTTGAGTGCAAGCCGACTACTCCTTTCTCTGCAACGACATGGCCACGCTTTGACCGCTCCACTGTCTGGGGATCCGAAACATTGAGATTCCGTCCGGAGTTAATAACAGCGTGCGCTCTGTTAGCTCGATGCCTTCTTGGTTTTTTCACAAAACTTTTCCACAGACGGGTTACTAACTTGGCGCGAGCGCGCGACAAGATTCCGCGTCTCACTCGCACCCCGAGCGGGACGCGAACTCCATTCGTCTCCAGAGGCCAAATCGTCGTAGGACAAATTGACACAAGCGCTTCACCAAATAAAAGAGCGCGCGAGTCTCAAGAGATCTTCTCCGCAGGGTTCGAAGAGCGTCCGGCTCGGGGAGCCTTGCGATCGGCAGCGAATCGTTCGACACACCAGTTGACAGGCGATGCCGAGAGCCAAACCTCTCGGCGTCGCCCGTTTTTTGGCCCTTAGCCGCGAATGTTCCCCTCCTTGGCCCACCATCTCGGCCTCTCGGCAAGAGCAAAGGGAGCGCTCGCACCCCACCCGAAAGAACGCCTGTTCCGCCGATACGGCTCCCGAATTCCGTCGAACAATCTCCCACTCTCGATCTCCACGACGAGACATGGAGTTAGCGCATCACACGGACGTCGGAGGCATGGCGGAGCTTGACGGTGCTTGACCCACCAGCGCGCTGTGCTTACTCTTAATTGTCGAACGCAGGATTCTCGCTTGGAGGACAGTACCCATGACCCGGCGAGCGAAGTGCATCTGCGTCGCGTCGCTCGTTGGTTTACCGTTGCTTATCCTCGTCGTGTGGTACTTCTGGCCCTTCACGTTCCTGGACCGGAGTATCATCATCTCCGGGCGGTATGTGGCCATCGGCGGTGCAGTCGTGGAGAACGGCACCGCCTTCGACCGAGCCTCGCTCGACGTCACGCCCTACAAGGTTCTCGTCTTGCCGGATGACGCTGAGGTCCGCGAAGGGGCACTCAGGAAGACACTGCAAATCTTCATGCGGAAGACGTTCTCGTTCGGAGGCCACCCGCCTGAGAGGATGAGCATACGAGGGGCGCGTAAGAACATGGGTTGCGCCGTCAAGGCCGAAGGTGATGCCCTGTCGGTCGCGACGTTCGGTGAGTGGGACTCGCACATCGAGGGCGGAGCCTTCATGGGATTGCTTTTCGTCGTACCGGATGGCTTGGAGGTGAGACGGGAGGCTGGGTTATCGGGAGCGAAGAGTGCTGGTCGAGCGTGGGACGGGGCGTATCTGACGAAGCCTGAGGACGCGAAGGACGGTTATTGGTACGGTCCTGCTTCGCCTGCAAGTGGGTGGTCCGCGGTTCCCGATGTCCCCGATACGGAGCGGCGAGCAGGTGAGAGACCTCGTCGCAGGGCAAAGCGAGAGTAACTGACCTGCGGCTCAACAAGGAGAGAGGGCGCAGCCCTATGACTGAGTCCGAATGGAACAGCTGCACCGACCCGCAGAAGATGCTGGAATGGCTGCGCCGAAATAGAGAAGTGAGCGAGAGGAAAATGCGGCTTTTCGGCCTTGCCTATTGTCGGCGACTGTCTGCCCTGGCCCGCGCCCGGTGGAGTACCGAGCTGCTGACAGCCGCCGAGAGATATTTTGATGCGCCCGACGACGAGAGGCTGGAGGAGTGGTTCCGAAAACGGCGGCCGCTGGACCGCTTCGACGCCCAGGTCATGCGACCCGCCGTCCGTGCGCTTGCCCTAGCGTCCCGGCGACACGGCTTCGCACTGTCACCTGCAAGGATTTGTGTGGAAGCCGTCCGTTACGCCGCAGACGCTGCACGCCGCCCGCATCGTGAGCCTGTTGCACAGGCCCGCTTTTTCCGCGACATCTTCGCTAACCCTTTCTGCCCTCGGCCGCTCATCGCCCCACGCTGTCTCGCCTGGAACGATGGGATTGTGCGACGGCTCGCCGCCGCCATCTATGAAGAGCGGATGTTGCCGCAAGGCACCCTGGATAGAAATCGTCTGGCGGTCCTGGGCGATGCCCTTGAAGAATCGGGTTGCGCCGATGCCGACATCCTGGGTCACCTGCGTGGGTCGGGCCCACACGTTCGCGGCTGCTTCGGACGCGCACCAGCGCAAGCGCGCCTGCAATCGCGTCGGGCCCACACGTTCGCGGCTGCTTCGTGCTGGACCTCCTGCTGGGCAAGGAGTAACGCCGTGGACGAACGCGACATGCGAAAGGTGTTCCGGTTCGGACCCCTCGTCGGCTTGGTTGCTGCCGCCGTTACGATTCTGGGGATTCACCTGGCCGTCGCTTGGCTTAATCAGGAACCACCGAACTACTCGCAGATTGAAAACGGCCTGTACCTGGGCGGCTACGTCCCTGAGCCTCCGCGTGACGCCAAGGCGGTTTTGAACTTGTGCGAGGTGGAAGACCCTTATAAGGTGGTAGCTCACCGCTGGAAGCCAATCCGTGACGCGGAGCCGGCGCCGACTCTCGACTGGTTGCGGGAACAGGTGGAGTTCATCGCGACACAGCGGGAGGCCGGGCGAGCGGTTTTTGTCCATTGCCGCAACGGCGTCAGCCGAAGCGGTATGGTCGTGGTGTCTTACCTGATGTTCCGTCACGGCTGGTCCCGCGATGAGGCCCTGACGTTCATCCGGTCCAGGAGGCCGATGGTCCGTCCCAACCCGGCGTTCATGGCTCTGTTGCGGGAGTGGGAACAATCGCTGAAGTCGGCGCAGACGGGCCACTGAGTTATCGCATCACACGAACGCCGAAGGCATGGCGGAGGGCGGAGAGCAGTGGCTAGCGCCTGCATGCGCCAGGCGATGCGTTTGATGAGCCAGGTGCGGCCACTGAGTTATCGCATCACACGAACGCCGAAGGCATGGCGGAGAGCACCCTCGGTTCGGCCCAGCAGACGAACAGGCCGATGGAACCAGATGGCACCAAATGGAACTGGTTTACAACGATTTGCGCTACTTTTCTGTGAACAAAGGTATAGAAGCCGACGCCCCGTTGTCGGTTCGAAGGTTAGCCGGCGCTGGGCAAGGCGCCGGCCGGTTGATCGTGCCTCAAGCCGTGGCCACGCGGATGCGGCGGAACAGCCGATGGTAGCGGTGGCGGATGCCGTCGCTGTCACGCCCCAGGCGACGCGCTACGGCGGAATAGTTGCCGCCCTCTTGCAAGTACAGCTGAATCAGACGCCGATCCTGGACCGGCAAACGCTGCTGGATGGCAGCGACCTTGCGGACGGATTCCCTCGCGCTGGCGTCTTCCTGCCGAGCTGCCGTAACGCCAAGAGTACCCTCGCCGCGATGGTAGTGAGGCGTTCTCTTGGCCGTGTCCATGCGGTGCATCTGTTCGGGCGACAGACCAAAGAAGGTGGCCCGTGCCACCAGCCACATGCGC
>Ga0335075_10017997_pt1 | contig 10485 bp, 8 predicted proteins | sample Lox_Sample_24_FD_206723 | JGI IMG/M metagenome (GOLD analysis project Ga0335075, IMG submission 206723) | Soil microbial communities from Loxahatchee National Wildlife Refuge, Florida, United States - Lox_Sample_2.4 | ecosystem: Environmental > Terrestrial > Soil > Wetlands | place: USA: Florida... | reverse complement strand
GGACGCTTTGCCGATGCCCGTGCCGAGGTGGCGAGGCATATGGGGATGGCGCTGCAGCAGGTGCCGTTGCCGACGGTGCCGCCGGCGACGCCGCCGCGCGGCAATCTGCTCGACCTGTTGTCGCAGCCGCGCATGTTCTGGGAGACCATCCTGATCTGGGGCGGCTCGTCGACCGCCGGTTACGGCGTCTATCTGTGGGGGCCGACGATCGTGGCGCTGCTGCTCAAGGTCTCGGTGCCGCAGGCGGCGAAATATTTCGTCTTCGTCGCGGGTGCCGGGGTCACCGGCAAGATCATCGTGACCCTGATCGCGCCGCTGCTCGGCCGCCGCCTGCTCGGCGTCCTGTGGGGTTTCGCCGGGGCGGTGGCGCTGGCGGCGGCGGGCTATTACCACGGCGTGCTGGTCAACGGCCTGCCATTGCTGATCATTCTGCTGATGTGCTCGACCTTCTGCATCGAGGGCGGCTTCTCGAATCTCGCGCCGTACACGGTCGAGAGCTACGGCGTCAGCCTCGGCGCTCGCTCGTCGGGTCTGGGGCAGACGGCGAATGGGATCGGCAAGATCCTGGGTCCGCTCAGCCTGGCGCTGATCGCCGGCACCAGCAACCTCGTCTCGCCCGGTGCCACCGAATCGGCGGTGTTTCCCGCCTTCCTGTTTCTCGCCTTTTGTATGGTGCTGGTCGGTTTGTCATTTCTGATCCTCGGGGTCGAGACCCATGGCCGGGCGATGAGCCTCGGCGGCGATGGATCGCACCAGCAGCGGGGACCGGCGGTCAAGACCGGCGCCCGGTGACCGCGGCGCCACCCTGGATCTCGGCACCGGCTGCGGCGGCGGACGCAGCCGGGCGCTGCGGCGGATGATGGTGACGCGCTCCGTGCAGCAGCGCCGAGGGATTGGGTGATGGCGACAGCTTCACCCCCGGACCTGCTTGTCACCCTCGATCGGGCGCCGCTCAATCGGCACTATTGGACGAGCTTCGGCCTCCTCGCCGGTGTCTACATCCTCGATTTTTTCGACTTCTTTCTGATCGCCTTCATCCTGGCGGTGATCGGGCCGAGCTGGCACCTGACCTACGGCCAGGCGGCACTGATTCTTTATGGCAGCGGGGTCGGTGCCATTGTCGGCGCCCTCTTGTGGGGCTCGCTCAGCGATGTGTTCGGGCGCCGGCTGCAGACCGTGACCGGCACGCTGATCTGCGGCATCGCCGGCGGGCTGATCGGGTTTTTGCCGAACGGCGCTTTCGTCCCGCTGGCGATATTGCGCTTTCTGGTCGGTTTCGGCCTCGCTGCTGCGATCACCCCGGCGCTGACCATCATCGTCGAGCTGACGCCGACCCGCTGGCGCAGCGGTTTGACAAGCCTGTTTGTCGCGGCGGCGAGCCTCGGCCCGCTCAGCGCATCCTTGACCTCGCATGCCCTGCTTCATGCGCTCGGCTGGCGCGGTATCGCGATGTTCGGCCTGTTGCCGATCCTGATCGGGGTCGCCGTGTGGCTCTGGGTTCCGGAATCGCCGCGCTGGCTGCTCGCCAAGGGGAGGCAGGAAGCGGCTCGCGCGGCCGTCGCCCGGCATCTCGATCTGCCGCTGGAGCGTGTCCCGCTGCCGACAGCGGCCCCCGCCAGAGAGCCGCGTGCGAGCCTCACCGAACTCTATGCCGATCCGCGGCTGTTCTGGCAGACGATCCTGATCTGGGGCGGCTCGACGACAGCCGCTTTCGGCTATCTGTTGTGGGGACCGACGATCATCGCGCTCGCCTTGCACAGATCGGTGGCCGAGGCCGCCAAATATTTCATCTATGTCACACTTTGCGCGATCGTCGGCCGGCTGTTCGCCGCGCTGATCGCGCAGAAGCTCGGGCGGCGCAATCTCGGTATCGCCGCTTCGTTCGCGGCGGCGATCGCGCTCGCCTTTGCCGGCTATCTCCACGCGCTTGTGGTCGGCGGCCTGCCGATGTTTGTGGTGCTGGTCGCGGTATCCGCGTTTTTTGTCGATGGCGGGCTGAGCAACATCACCCCTTATACGATCGAGCAGTATGGCGTGCGGCTCGGTGCGCGATCGTCGGGTCTCGGCCATGCCGCGGCCGGCATCGGCAAGATCCTGGGACCGCTCAGCCTCGCGGTGATCGCCGGCACCGGCAACGTGCTGCGCCCGCAGGCAACCGAAGCCGCGGTGTTTCCGGCGTTCCTGTTCCTGTCGTGTTGCATGATTGTGGTCGGGCTGGCGTTTCTGTTCCTGGCGCGAGAGATGCATGGCCGGGCGATGGCGCTCGATCTCGACACCGCGATCGCAGCGCGGCGCGAGCAGGTCCCGCGCTGAGCCCGATCAGCGCCGGGCTTCCCGGCAGATGCCGATGCGCCGCGCGTTCTTGCCCCAGTAGAACAGCGGCGGCTCGCCGGCGGCGGTGCCCTGACGCAGCGCGATCGCTCGCTCCAGCATGAACCGGGTGACGTCGCGAAACCCGTCGAGCAGCGGCGGCTCGACCGGATGCCAGCCGGCGTCTTCGAGCTCGATGCTCGGCACCGGCGCGCCGACGACGCTGGCAGCATCGCCGAGAAAGAACCGAGTGTTGAACCGGCGCGCGGAATGCGATGGCGTGATCGCGCGTCCCACATAAGTCAGGCGGCCGAGCGTCGCGACCAGCCCGCGTTCGCGATAGGCACGCTCGACCGGCAGCTCTGCCGGTCCGTCGATCGGCACCGCGGCGGCCTCCCCGATCAGCACGCCGACTTCCTCCCAGGTCTCGCGCAGCGCCGCCCGGGCCGCCCGCAACAGGCGGGGCGCCAGAGCGTCGCTGCCGCTCTCGATGCTCCAGGCGATCCGGTCGCGCGCCTCGATCGCACCCCCCGGAAAGACATAGACCCCGGGCATGAACCGCGCCGACAAGGGCCGCCGGCCGACCAGCACTTCGAGCGCGTCGCCGTCACCGCGCAGCAGGATCAATGACGCCGCGTCGCGTGGCCGCACCACCGCCGCGCTGCCCCGCGGCAAGCTGCGATATTCCCGATCGGATGCATCGTTCATCGTTGCACTATGCGCGTTCCTGCGGGGAGCGCTCCAGATAATGCGGTCAGGCAGGGTTGCGGCGGGCGCGCTCGATCGCGGCGATCCAGGTGCCGAGCGCCACCCGCATCTCTGCGAAATCGTAGTGCTCGGAGCGAGAGTTGGCGATGAGCGCGTTGCGGATCGCAATCCCGTCCGCCGACATCGATAGGGTGAAGGCGTTGCCGGTCGCCGGCGATGGCGGCGCTTCGCCGCGCTCGACTGCCCCGATCCCGGCCAGCAGGCTGCGCGCCGCATCGAGGTCGCCCTGGATCTCGCCCTGCAGAAAGCTCGCCAGGATTTGACCGCGCCGGCCGCTGCCACGCGCCGCACGACCTTCGAGATGACCCGCCGGGTGACGCCGCGCAGTGATCAGCGCGGCAGCTGATCGGGGACCTCGTCGCATCCTTTGTTGCCCGGTCAGCGTCTCCAGGTCGGGGGTCAGGGCCCGCGCAGCGGGTAGGCGGCAGCGATATGTCCGGCATAGTACCACCCCTCGATCGTGAAGCCGTGTCCCGAGGAGCCGATAAACCGTCCGTCGCGGCGTCTGCGGCCATGATCAAACGCGGCGAGAACCGCGGCGATGACCGCATCATCCGACATCGCATCGGGGAAAAAGGTCGAGGCCGCGCGCTTGTCGATCCACTCACCGCTTGCCGGATCGCGCACCGCCACGAGCGCGCGGTATACGCCGTTCGCATCGGGCGGCTGCACGATCCGCAGCACTCGCGCCCCTGGTGGATCGATCCCGTCCGCACGATGGTGATAGCCGACCGCCTCGCCGCGGCGGTTGATCTCCCCGGTTGCGATATGGGCGAAGTCGATCGGTGGATCGGTTGCCGTCCAACGCGGTGCCGGGGAGAATCCGCGGGCGCAGAGCCCCGACGGGAGCAGCGCCAGCAACAAGATGCCGAGGATCGGCAGCCGCCGGAATTGTTTTGTCATCGCCCCCTCCTCGGTCGCCACCCCGGCAATTTTCCGGTCCCGGCAATTTTCCGGCTCCGGCAATTTTCTAAGTCTTCGCACAAAGGGCAGGGAGCCGTGTGAGGCGGTTCACAGCAAGTCTGCATCGATGCCGCCTAGCATCTGCCCGGTCCCTGATGTCCCGGGCTTTGTGCCTTCAGAGCGGAGCGGTTCGATGGATCCCTTCAAGCAGCTGACCCATGGCGGTGTTCTCGATGTCGCCGAGATCCTGTTCCACACCCGCTTCGGGTACATGTTTCCGTTGTTGGCGGAGAACCCGGATTGGTTGCTGCCACCCGGTGCCACCACGCAAGGCGCGCTCCTGGCGCTCGGCACGGCGATGGCGACCGACGACCTGACCCAGGCGAATGATTCGACGATCCCCGCGATCTTCACCTATCTCGGCCAGTTCATCGATCACAACATCACCGCCCAGACCGATCGCGAGATCGGCATCAGCCGGATCGCGACACCCGATGGCAACGTCATGGATCTGACGCCGCTGCCGGCCGACGAAGTGGCGCACAAGCTGATCAATGGCCGCCGACCGCAGCTCGATCTGGAGCAGGTCTATGGCGACGGTCCGGCGCTGGGAACCGGCGTCAATCTCGGCGAAACCGAAGCCGACATTCTTTACAACATGCAGAAGGAGTTGAAGGTCGTTCCGGTGCCGCCCGGTTTCGACGTGCCGCGCCAGGCCGATGGAACCGCGATCATCGCCGACATGCGCAACAACGAGAACCTGAACGTCAGCCAGCTGCAATGCGCTTTTCTGCTGTTTCACAACAATATCGCGCAGGCGCTGCCGGGCGCGTTGTCGAGCGACGAACGCTACATCAAGGCGCGCCGGCTCGCGCGTTGGGCCTACCAATACGTCGTCGTCAACGACTATCTGCGGACCGTGTGCGATCCGGTCGTGGTCGACGATGTGCTCGACAACGGCAACCGGTACTATGCGCCCAATTCGGATACCGCATTCTTGCCGTTGGAGTTCTCGGTCGCGGCGTTCCGCTTTGGCCATTCGATGATCCGCCCGGCCTACAACCTCAATCCGACGCATACCGGTGCCACCGCATTGCCGCTGTCGCAGGCCCTGGCCGTCGGTTCGCTGCTCGATGCGAGCGGCAAGCTCAAGCCTGAATTCATCGTCCAGTGGCACAATTTCGCGCAGTTTGCGATGCATCCCGCACCGCAGATGGCGCGCCGGATCGATCCGCTGATCTCGCAGGCTCTGGGCAAATTGCCGGTCTTTCTTCCCGGCAGCCAGACGCTGTTGGGACCGCTGCTGCAGCAACTGGCACAACGCAATTTGCTGCGCGGCTTCCTCTTGTCGATCCCGACCGGACAGGCCGTTGCCGAGGCGATGGATATCAGGCCGTTGTCGCCCGCCAATCTGACCGATGGCATATCGCCGGCGATCAAATCGGCGCTGGTCGCCGGCGAGTTCCAGAGTGCGACACCGCTTTGGTACTACATCCTGCAAGAAGCGCGTTTCCAGCAGAGCGGCAACCGGCTCGGCTCGGTCGGCAGCCGGATCGTCGCCGAAACGCTGATCGGCCTGGTACGCAAGGATCGCACCAGCTATCTGAACAACCTCTCCGACCCGGCGGTCACCGCCAACGGCATCAGTGTCGCCTCCGGGCATGTCATCGCCACGATCGCCGAGCTGCTGGCATTTGCCGGTGTGCCGGTCTGAGCCTGGATCGGGGGCGATGCGCCGACGCCCGGCAGCACGCCATCAGCCGGGCGTTGCCTCGATCAGCTTGGGTGCGATCGGGCGGATCTGTTCACGGGCAGGCGAGGGCGGGGTCACCGGCATCTCGTAGCTCCTGTGCGGATATCGCGGGAATGGTTCAGGGGCAGTGCCATTCGACATCATCGTCGAGCGGGATCACCGGGCGCGGCAAGCGCGTCCAGGCGAAGCGGTTCAGCATCGGCGAAGTGAGACCCGGCAGATCGACCTCGATGATCTGGTCGGGGCCGAAAAACTCGTCGAAGCCACCGCGGAAATGGCCGCGCGACTTGACCGCGACCGCGCGTGCCGCGCCGATGTCGAGCCCCATCATCTCGAAAAAGACCGGATCGGCGCATTGCACCCGGTGCGACACGACAACGACCGTGACGCCGCCGATACGCAGCCCCGCGCACGGGCCGAGTGCGAGCCGCATCCCGGCATAAATGCCGCGCCGGCCGATGCAATTGCCGTCGGTCAAAGCCGTGACCGTCGCCGCCGCGGTCCAGGGCTCGGAAAAATTCGTCGTCTCGGCCCGGTTGAACCGCGCCTCGAACCGGGCTCCGACCCCGCTGGCATGCGCTTCGGCGGCGAGCGGCGGGTCATAGACGATGCCGAACAATGCTCCCTCGACCCCGGCTTCGCAAAACGCGCGCAGGAGATAGGTCGTGTTGCCGCGCCCGCCGCCACCCGGGTTGTCGGCGACATCGGCGAAGGCCAGTGCCGGCACCGACGGATCGCGCCCGGCGGCCACCGCGCGGGCGACGGCCGCGTCGAGCGGTGTCAGATGCGGGATGAACCGCGCCCGGTTGGCCCAGCCGAGTTCGGCGATCTCCTGTGCCAGCACCTCTGCCGCGCGCCGGTCATGCCGCGCGGTCACCACGATTGCGAGACCGTTATCGGCGGTGTCGGCAAACGCAAACCCGCCCATCACCGAGACATTCAGGATTTCCGCGCTCATCCTGCGCTGGCCCAGTTCGATCATCTCGGCATAAGGGCCGGACGCGGTCAACATCGTCACCGTCGGCGGCACGATCGGCAGGCGGATGAGGACATTCTGCGGTCTGAGACCGGCCAGCATCTCACGGATCGCCGCCGCCGCCTCGGCGCCGCGTTCGCGCATGTCGAGATGCGGGTTGGTCCGATAGCCGATAAACGCATCGATCGAGCGCACCATGCGTTCGGAGACGTTGGCGTGCAGGTCGAGCGTTGCGGCGATCGGCACCTCGGGCCCGACGATTGCCCGAACCCCTTCGAACAGCAGCCCGTCCGGGTCGTCCTCCTCGGTGGTCAGCCCGGCGCCGTGCGCGCAGATATAGACCGCATCGACCGGCAATGCCGCCTTTAGCCGGTGCTCGATCGTCGCCAGCAATTCGGCGAAAAAAGCGTGCTCGACCGGGCCATTGGGCTCGGCCATCGCGAGCGCGATGCCAACCGGCATCCAGCCGCCCGAGCGGTCCATCGCGCCGACAAAACCGGGCGTTTCGGGCAGCATCGATGGGGTCGGCGCGCGCGCCTCGGCGAGGATCGCATCGCCTTCGAGATAGGTGCGTGCCACGAAATGCGCCCGGGTCGCCGGCGGGGCGAATTTGTTGCATTCAATCGAAAACCCGAGGATCGCCACCCGTGGCAGCGCCGATCGGAGCATCGCTGGGGTCTCCCGAAATCTGTCGCCGGTCAGCGGGTCTCGGCGCCGAACCGCACCCCGGAGCTTGCGCCTCCAGATATCGGCGGTGGCACCGGACCCGAGCGCTCCGGCAATCGCACCGCCGCCGCTAACCGGTCGAGTGGCGCGCGGTCATGGAGCGAGAGCAGGTCTTCGAAGGTTCGGCCCGGCATTGACAATTCCCTGCTGGCGCCGCCGTGGTCGATGGCTTCATCATTGCCCAGAGATTGCCGATGGGTGGGGCTTTGCCGATGGGCGGGGCTGCCGCATCAATCGCGACGACAACATGAGGCCGGTGCTGACAGGTGAAGCCCCGCCGGATCGGAATTTCAGGCCGCCGCCCGGCGATTGGCAGCCAACCGGGCATCGACGGTCGCGACGGTCCGATCGACGATCGCGTTCTTCATGCCGTATTGCGCCGCGATCAGCTGCACCAGACGGTCGGTCCGCTCGATATTGGGTGCACCGTTGAAGAGCGCCCGCGCCGCCGAGGACGGCCGTATCAGGTCACGTGCCGCCGCGGCATATTTTTCGAACGGCACCAGGTCGTCGGCCGCGGCACCGAGCTTCTCGCACACCGCACAGACGAAATTGTATACGTCGCGCGATGCCCCGACATCGGCATGTACCGCATCATTGATGTCGATCGCGCGATCGGACTGGACGCAGCGGTAATTGCCGGTCAGCAGCATCGCCCATTTTGCCAGCGGCACGAAAATCGATGCGTGCACCCGCAGTTTGACCGGCAGTTCGATCTTGCCATCACCCGGATCATACCGGGCGGCGTCGACATCGGCCGATAACTGCTGCAATATTTTGGTGTCGTTGTCGGCCTCAAAGCGGGCGACCTTGAAATTGGTCGGCAAGGTGACCTGCAGCACATTGATCTTCTCGCCGGGCGGCCGGATCGCCTGCGGATCGGGACTGCACAGCGTCACCAGCCCGGGCGTGAAGCTGTCCCACACGCTGGCATCGGTGAAGCACTCCTTGAGCCTCTCGGTGTCGAGACCGGGAATACGCTTCAGATAGGGCATCGGCGGCATGTTCATGATGGACATGCAGGGCCGCCTGGTTTTCGCCACCGCATCGAGCAGTTCGCGCACCCCGGGCGAGCGGTATTGCGGCTCCTGCATCGCCAGTGCCACGAGATCGTAATCGGCCGGGTTGACCGCGTCGGTGCCGGCGGCACGCAGGCTACCGGGCAGCTGGCGCGAATCGAGCTCGATCGGCTCCTTGCGGCCTCTGATCGGCAGGCGGACCCGCGCGCCGTCACGGTTGAACGCCTCGACCTCGGCGGGCAGGCACACCATCGTGATGTGGTGGCCGCCGAACAGCAGCTTGGTGGCCAGCAACGAACCATAGGAGGCCCCAAGTATCAGCACATTGTAGGTCGTCATCCCTTCCTCCCGGGCTGGGCAGGATCGCCGGCGGCGGTCCGATCTGGTACCGACCATGCCGAAGGCTGCCGGCCGCGGCAAGCCTCAAGGCTCGGCCGCGAGCACGGCGGCGAGCCCGCTGCGATAGTCGGGGTGGCGCAGCTTCACCCCGAGCTCGCATTTGATCAGTCGGTTGCGCACCCGCTTGTTGTCGGCATAGAAGCGGCGTGCGACCTCCGACAGCGGCGCTTCGGCGAATGGCAAGAGGGGTGGTGCTGGCATGCCGAGCAGGCGCGCAGCATGGGCGATGACCGCCTCGGGCGGGGCCGGTTCATCATCGCAGACATTGTAGATCGCCCCCGGCCGCGGCCGCGCGATCGAGGCGGCGAGCACGCCGGCCAGATCGTCGACATGAATGCGCGAGAACACCTGGCCGGGCTTGTCGATGCGCCGCGCGGTGCCGGCGCGCAACGCGGCGAACGGGCTGCGGCCCGGGCCGTAGATCGCAGCGAGCCGGAATATATGCACCGGAACGCTGCGGCGCCGCCATAGCTTGAGCCAGCCGCTTTCTGCGGCAGCCCGCAGGCGGCTGCGTGCGCTCGTTGGCCGCAGCGCCGAAGTCTCGTCGACCCAGCCGCCACCGCGATCGCCATAGACCCCGGTCGAGGACAGATAGCCGAGCCAGGCGAGCCCCGGCAGCGTTGCGATATCCCCGCCGTGGCGGTCGAGCACCGGATCACCGGCATCGTCCGGAGCTACCGACACCAGGATGTGCGACACGTTATCGAGCGCGGTCGCGGCGAGCGGCCGGTCGCGATCGAACTGCCGGACCGGATAGCCCGCCGCCAGCGCCGCCGCCCGTTGCGGGCTGCGACAGGTCCCGCGCACCATCCAGCCCGAGCCGGCGAGCTGCCTCGCCAGTGCGAGCGCGCTGTAGCCGAGACCGAAGCAGAAGAGGTGCGGCCGTGGCGCGATCGCCCGAAGCGGCGGTGCGGCCGCGGTCTCCGCAGGGCGGTCCGGGTTCGGGACTGGAATGTCGTCGGGCACGGCGCAGCGCGATCGGCAATCGGGGATCAGGCGGCGAGCCTAGCGGCTTCACCGTTTCGGCGCCAACCCCGCGTGTGCTATCGGTGGCGGCGATGGTCACCGCGCCCAGGACTGCCGGCATGCAACATCGCACGCGCCGGCTGCTGTTTGCTCCGTTGGCGCTGCTGGTGCTGCTCGGCGGCCGCGCCGCTGCCGACCCGACGGCGCTGTCCGCAACGGCGTCGAAAGCACCAGCACCCCGATCGGCGGCGGCCGACGCCGCCACCTATGCGCATTGCATGCAGCTCGCCAAGGACCATCCGCATGCCGCCCAGGCGCTGGCGGCGACCTGGCTCGTGCATGGCGGCGCGCATCCCGCCCGGCATTGCGCCGCGGTGGCGCTGATCACGCTCGGCAAATATCAGGAGGGGGCGCGGCGTCTCCAGGAGCTGGCCAAGGCCATGACCACGGCACCGGCGTCGTTGCGCGCCGATGTGCTCGACCAGGCGGCACAGGCGTGGCTGCTGGCCGGCGATCCAGTGCGCGCCTATGCGGTGGCGGGCCAGGCGCTGTCCATGCAGCCGGACGACCCCGATCTCTTGATCGACCACGCCGAAGCCGCTGCTTCGGCCGGCTACCTCGATCGCGCCGTTGCCGATCTCGACCGGGTGCTGAAGGCGCATCCG
>Ga0335075_10017996_pt1 | contig 10486 bp, 9 predicted proteins | sample Lox_Sample_24_FD_206723 | JGI IMG/M metagenome (GOLD analysis project Ga0335075, IMG submission 206723) | Soil microbial communities from Loxahatchee National Wildlife Refuge, Florida, United States - Lox_Sample_2.4 | ecosystem: Environmental > Terrestrial > Soil > Wetlands | place: USA: Florida... | reverse complement strand
GCGGCAGCAGGATCGACGTCGGCACCTTCCCGGTGTGGCCGCCGCCCTCGCTGCCCTGCGCGATCACCGCGTCGACCCCCCAGGCGGCCACCTTCTCCGCGTGCCGGCGAGCGCCGATCGAGGGGACGACGATCAGCCCGGAGTCCTTCAGGTCCTTGATGACCCGCTCGTTGGGGGCTAGCGCGAACGACGCGATGCGTACCCCGTGCTTGACCAGCAGCTTGGCCCGTTCCGGCAGGTCGGGGGCGTCGCCGCGCATGTTCACGCCGAACGGGTTGGCGGTGAGTTCCCTGGTGCGGGCGATCGCGGTGTCGGTCTCCGCGACGGTGAGCGGGCCGCTGGCCAGAATGCCCAGGCCGCCCGCGTTCGAGGTGGCGGCGGTCAGCTCGGGTGTGGCCACGTAACCCATGCCGGTCTGCACGATGGGGTAGCGCACCCCGAACAGGTCACAGGCCTGAGTGTGGAGCGCTGGGTTCATTTGGCCACCTCGCTAGCGATCGGGTTCAGATGATGGCGACGGCATTGGCGGGCGAGGCCACGCCGCCCGGGACGCGCAGCGGCACCGATACGACGCAGACCTCGTAACGGCCGGCCTGCGCGCACGAAGCAGCGAGCCCGTCGAGGTCCCACAGCTCACCGAGCGGCATGCCCAGCGCCGGGATGAGCCGCCGGTGCAGCGACCCGACCTCGCGGCTGCCCGGCAGCACCTCGACGGCCGGGTTGTCGGCCGCGACCGCGCAGCAGCCGCTGTCCCACAGAAAGCGGGCCATGTCCGCGGACGCGTCGAGGCCGACGCTGGTCGGCACGGCCAGCATGTCCCCGGGCACCCCGCCCCGCGAGCGGTACGCGGCCAGCCACCCGGTGCGCACCAGCAGCAAATCCCCTTCCCCGATGGGGACCCCGGCCTGGCCGGCGCACGCGGCGAGCTCAGCCGCGGTGATCGGCCGCTCGGTGAACGCGTCGGACGGCTGGCCCCAGTACGCGGGAAGGTCGAGCAGCACCCCGCGCATGACCAGGCCGTGCCCGGCGAACGCGTCGATGCCCAGCTCCGCACCTGGCCCGCCGCGGAAGTGACCGAACCTCCCGGCCCGGATGTGCCGCAGGCTGTCCCACTGGGTGGACCCCTGCGGGTCGAGGTCGGTGAGCTCGTCCTCGACCATGTTGCGGTTGCGGTCGAACACGCGGTGGGTGAGCTGAGTCCGCCCGTACAGCGGCGGGTCGATCGAGCCGAGCGGCAGGTCGAGGCTGATCCGGCGGCCCTGGCGCGGGATGGCCAGCGCCCTCAGCACCGACTCGGGAGTTATCCGGTTCAGGGTGCCGAGCGAGTTCGGCCAGACTTCCCACGCGTGGCGCACGCCCAGGTCACCGAGTTCGGGCAGCTCGTCATACCTCATCGTCCAGCGACCTCCGTCGCCACCCGGGCGGCCGCGGCCAGCTTCTGCACCCGGTCGTCGGCCACACCCACGGACGCCGTGCCGTACGCGCCCATCCGGGCCCGCGCGTTCACCCCGGCGAAGATGGCCGCCATCCGCCACAGCGCGAACGCCAGGTAGAAGTCGAGATCGTCCAGGGACCGCCCGGTCAGCCGCGCGTAGCGCGCGCTGAGCCGGTCCCGCGGCTCGAAGCCGGCGGCCCGGGTCGGCACCGGCAGCGGCAGGCCATCGCCTGGCGCACCCCAGTACGCCATGAGCCAGCCAAGATCGGCTAGCGGGTCGCCCAGCGTGCCCAGCTCCCAGTCCAGCACCGCCCGTACCCGGCCGTCCGGGCCGAGCATGACGTTGCCCGGGCGGAAGTCGCCGTGCACGATGGTCACCTCGCGCTGTTCCGGAACCCCGGACTGCAACCGGGCCAGCACGTCGCGCATGTCATCGTCGCCGGGGACCCCGAGACGTTCGAGCTGGCGCTCCCACCGGGCAAGCTGCCGGCTGACGTAGCCGTGTCCCTTGCCCAGACCCGCCAGCCCGACCGTGGCCGGATCGATTGCGTGCAGCGCCGCCAGGGCATCCACCATCGACGCCCCGGCCGCCGCTCGTGCCGCCTCGGTCAGCTGCGTCTCCGCCGTCGCCTGGTCGCGCGGCACCACGCCGTCGACGTAGTCCATCACGAAGAACGGGACGCCGATCACGTCCAGGTCGTCGCAGGCGGCAACCATCCGGGGGACCGGAACCCTGCTGTCGGCCAGCGCGGCCATGATCCGGTGCTCGCGCAGCACGTCGTGGGCCGAGGCGATGACGCCGGACAATGGCGGGCGGCGCAGCACCCATTGCATCCCGGTGGCGTCGGCGATCCGGTAGGTCAGGTTCGACCGGCCTCCCGTGATCAGCCAAGCGTCGAGCGGTGGCTCGCTCGCCACATCGCGGGTGGCCAGCCAGCCGGCCACGGCGGCACACGGCAGCGCCGTCGGGTCGCTCACGTCTGCTCCGGGTGTCCGAGCAGGCTGACGACGTCGCGCTGGTCGATGGCCACGGTGCCCTCGGCACGCATCTTGTGCAGGGCCGCCCGCGTCGACTGCTCGGCCGCGCCGAGCAGCCCGCGGTCGGTCTGGACGTAGATCTGCTCGACGATGCCGCGTATCCCGAGCGGCCCGCCGCTCAGGGCAGCCAGGATCTGCTGCTCGCGGTACTGGCGGTGGGCCAGGTAGTACTCGATCACGGCCGATGGCTCGTCCCGCATCTCCGGCCCGTGCCCCGGGTACAGGGCGTCAGGGCCGAGATCGTGCACCCGGCGCAGCGAGTCCAGGTAGGCCAGCAGGTCGCCTTCCGGGTAGGTGATCACCGACGTGCCGCGACCCAGGATGTGGTCGCCGACGAGCACCGTCCCGGACTCCAGGCGGAAGGCCAGGTGGTCACGGCAGTGCCCGGGCGTCCCGACCACGTCGATGCGGGTTCCCGGCAGCTCGACCCGGTCGCCATCGGCCAGCAGCCGGCCGCCCGGGCCCGCCACCGCATCGCTGCCGGCCGCCACCGTCGCGCCGAGCGGGCCCGCCCAGGGCAGCGCCGCCTCGGCGTGGTCGATGTGGTGGTGGGTGACGAGGATCCAGCGGCAGCGAGCCCCCAGGCCGGTGAGCGCGGACTGCACCCGGGCCAGATGGCCGGCGTCGGCCGGGCCGGGGTCGACGACCGCCGCCTCCGTCGCTCCAGGCGCGCAGACGATGTAGGTGTTGGTGCCGTCCAGCGCCCACAACCCCGGATTCGGGGCAAGTACCCGCGTGACCAGGTCCTCCAGCCGCAGCACCGACGGCATCTCACCCAGCCCCGGCACGGATAGGCCCAGCCGCGGATCTACCGGCGCCCCTTGGGCCCTCCGGTCGCTTCGCGGTGCCCCCCGCGGTGCCCCCCGCGGTGCCTCCCGCAGTGCCTCCCGGCTGTCGTCCATCGCCTCACCTATCAACCAAGCGCTTGCTTCAGGTTCAGTGTAGCGTCCTGTGGCGGCCCCGGTGAGTGCCCGTCCATCCGGGCGGATGAGGGTGGCAAAGTGGCACACCTCACTACACCAGATCCACCTTCATCGGCGCGCCCGGCGACGCGGGATGCCGGGCGGAGTGCCCACGGAGGCGGCTGGGGCTGGTGTGGCGCACGGGGCACTGCCCGGCTCGCTATCGGATCAGTCGCGGCCGCGGACGCCGAGCTCGGCCATGCGCCGGCGGATGTCCTCGCGCAATACCGACTTGGCCAGCTTGCCGCCCGGCGCGACCGGCAGCTCGTCGACGACGACGAGGTGCTCGGGGAACCACTCCTTGCTGACGCCCCGGGCGCTCAGGTGCTCGCGAATGTCGTTCAGGGTGATCTCGGCGCCCGGCGCCGGGATGACGTAGATGCACACGCGCTCGCCGAACACCTCGTCCGGCATCGCGACCGCGGCACACCGAACCAGCCCCGGCATGCTGCTCACCTCGTCCTCTACGGCGGGCGCGCTGATGTTCTTGCCGCCGCGGATGATGAAGTCCGACGTCCGCCCGACAACGGTGAGGTAGTGATCCTCGTCGATCGTCACCAGGTCGCCCATGAGCATCCAGCCGTCCGGCGTGAACAGCTCGGCATTCGCCGCCGGATCATCGTAGTAACCGCGGGAGCGCACGATACCGAGCGAGCCGGGGCGGCCGGGCTGGCTGGGCCGCCCGTGCTCCGCGCCGAACGGCAGCTCGCAGCCGTCCTCGGCGAACAGCCGCACCCGTGTCTCCGGTATCACGCGCCCTCCGGTTTCCAGGCGCCGCTCCCGCGGATCATCGACGGTCGTGTAGCTTTGCACGCCCGTTTCGTTCGACCCGTACATGTTGAGGATCGTGGCGCCGGTGCGGGCCTCGAATTCCTCCGCCTTGTGATACGGCACGGCCTCGCCGCCGGTGTACATGACACGCAGTCGGCTCAGGTCGAAGCGGTCGAACTCCGGGTGGCCGAGCAGCATCACGAACTGCGTCGACACCGCCATGAGGACGGTTACCCGCTCCGACTCGAGCAGCTCGAGCGTCACCGCCGGGTCGAATCGCGGCAGGACGACGGCCGGGGCTCCCAGCAGCGTCGGCGTGAAGTGCGCCGTCCACAGCCCGAAGCCGAACGGTGCGGGCACCACGCTCATGCAGATCTCGTCGGTGGTCAGCGCGCCCGCGTCGACGGCGTACTCGTGGTACTTCAGCCACCGGCGCTCGTCGTGGACGACGATCTTGGGCAGCCCGGTCGTGCCGGACGTTGAGTTCAGCAGGCAGATGTCGTCCACCGGCGTCCGCCGCCCGGCGATGCGCCGCTCGGCCCCCGCGAGCAGGTCTGCGGCCGCCGCGTGGCTGGCCACGTCGGCCGGCTGCGGCACCCAGTCGTAGACGTTCAGGTAGCGGGTCAGGGCGGGCAGGTCGGCCCGCACCCGCTCGAAGATCTCTCTCGTGTCGCGCCCGGCTATATCCGGCACGGTGAGCAGCGTGGTCGCGCCGCTCTTGCCCAGCAGGTGCCGAAGCTCCCGGTCTCCCGATCGGGCGCCGATGCCCACGAAGACCACCCCGGCCCGGATGCACGCGGTCATGGCCACGTGCACGGCGTAGCCGTCGGGGATCCAGATGCCGAGCTTCTCGCCCTGACCGAGCCCCTGGCCCACGATCGCTGCGGCCAGCAGGGTGGCGTAGCCGTCGTAGGCAGCCCAGGTCAGCCGGCCGGCCGGCTCGATGAAAGCGGCCGCGTCGGGCTTGGCCGCGGCCCAGTGCCTGATCGCGTCGTCGAGCGTGTCCCAGCGCGGAACGCGCTCCAGGTTGGACCTGCGCGGAAGCTCGTACTCGGCCACGGGCGCCCTTTCGTCGCGTGACAGACCTCAGCCGGCCAGGGGTATGCGCGTCACCGGCGATCGCGCAGGCTGTGCTCTGACCGCTGCGTCCAGTCGGTGATCAGCGTTCGTTCGCGTAGCAGCCACCGGCCGTCGCGCCGTACGCAGCTATCGAGGTAACGGATGGCAAGCACCACGTTGACCTGGAGGCCGGGCTTCTTGCGTACGTGGTAGGCCAGGCAATAGGTCTCCCCCCGGGCCTGGTGACCGTCGACCTCGAAGCTGCGCTGCCCGAGAAAGTGGGTCGTTGCGTCGTAGCGGCCCACCGAGGCAATGGCCTCCGTGATGGCCGGGCGCCCCCGGTAGCGGCCGGTCGGCTCGCTTCCCGCCCCGTCCGTGAACAGCGTGAACAGCCCGTCCTCGGTGAAAAGCGCCGCCGCCCGGTCCGGCTCCCGCCGGTCGGTCGCGTGCGCGTATTCCTCGGTGAGCCGCTCGAGAGCGCGCTGGTCGGCCAGCGCGCGCACCAGGTCGGCGATGTCCGTCACGTGTTCCAAGGCATCACCTGATGGTGGAGCCCGCGTCCACCATCAGGCAGGTGCCGGTCACGTAGCGGGCGTCGTCCGAGGAAAGGTAGAGCAGGGCGTTGCTCACGTCGACCGGCTGTATGTGGGTCACCGGCAGGGTGTTCATGAACATCGGGCGCAGGTCCGGCCGCTCATCGAGCAGGCCGGGCAGAACCTTGGAATGTGCCTGCGGGGTGTCCACACCGGTCGGGTGAATCAGGTTCACCCGGATGCTGCGGTCGGCGAGTTCCAGCGCCAGGGTGCGGGCCACGCCCACGAGCGCATGCTTGGCCGCCACGTACGGGAGGTAGAACGGAAGGGCCCGGACGCCAGCCGAGGAACTGGTGATCGTGATCGACCCCCCTCCCGTGGCGATCAGGTGCGGAATCGCGGCGGCGCAGGTATTCCAGACACCCGTCAGGTTGACATCCAGGGTCGTATTCCAGATCTCCGGCGTGACGTCGCTGTATTTCTGCACGCTGGTGATGGCGGCGTTGGCGGAGACGATGTCCAGCCGCCCCAGTTCGCTCACGCCCCGGTCGACCGCGGCCTGCAGGCCGGCTGCGTCCCGCACGTCAGCCACGGCCGGGACGATACGGCGGCCGAGAGATTTGACGGCCTCGACGGTCTCGGCCAGATCGTCCTCGGTGGCCATGGGGTAGGGGACGAAGTCGATCTGGCGGCAGATGTCGACGGCGATGATGTCCGCGCCTTCTTCGGCCAGCCGGATGGCATGACTTCGGCCCTGGCTCTTCGCCGCGCCGGTGATGAGAGCGACCAGCCCGTTCAGACGCATCCCTGACGCCTTCCTATTGCCTGATGCGCAGTTGAGCAAACGCTTGGTAGCCTACCAGGGCACGATGCCGTCCGCTCGGCTGCGAAAGGCAGGAATGTTGGCTCTGAACAGGCCCGTAATGCTCGGGTTCACTGCCGGGGACGTGGTCGTCGTTACCGGGGCGGGCAGTGGGATCGGGCGGGCCACCGCGGTCAATGCCGCGGCTGTCGGGCTCGCGGTGGCGGCCTGGGATCTCGACGCGGACAGCGTCGCCGCGACGGTGCGGGACATCGAGGAGGCTGGCGGCCGGGCGGTGGCCGTGACCGCCGATGTCACCGACGACGACCAGGTGGCCGCGGCGTTCTCCGCTTCCTCCCGGCTCGGGGAGGCGCGCTACCTGGTGAACAACGCCGGCCCGGCCAGTGCCGCGCAGATCGATTTCGACGACGCGATCGTCGCCGGGATCGGCAGCATGCGCCGGGTGGCAACGGCGTGGCTTGACCGGGGCCGCCAGGATGAGGCGGCGCTGGTCAACGTGGCGTCCGTGGCAGGCAACCTGATCGGCACCGCTCCCGACTGGTACCCGGCTGTCAAGGCCGGCATCATGGGCTACACGCGCCACCTGGCTGCTCACCGCAGCGATGTGGTCCGGGCCAACGCGGTCGCGCCGGGGATGACCGACACCCCGCGGCTGGCGGGCTTCGCCGCGAGCGACATCGGCCAGCGGGTCCTGGCCCGCATCCCGCTGCACCGGATGGCATCCCCGGACGAGATTTCCTGGGCCATCTTGTTCCTGCTCTCGCCGCTCGCCTCGTACGTCAACGGCATCCTGCTCACCGTCGACGGCGGCTGGACCGTCACCCAGTAGCCGGTGTGCGGCCAGCGATCCCTGGCAACAGCCTGATTCCATGATCGTGGCGGCTGGGGCCCCACCGCCTGCGCTCCGGCCCCGGCGCCGAGAGTTCGCCGGGGTTCATCCTGGCGGGTTGAACAGCTTCCAGCGCCCTTCAGAGACGACCTCGACGCTGCCGCCGGTCACCTTGATGGCGGTCTGAGGGTCGATGGCGTATGCCGGGCCCTTTATCCCGGCGGCCCACCGTTCCGCCGCGGCCAGGGTGCGGTCCGGCCGGTCCGGGCTGTCGAGGTGCGGGAAGATGGAGAAATCGACGACCCCCAGCGTGCTGTCATCACCGGTGGGCGGCTTCCAGCTAACGAACTCTTCCCCGATGCGGGGAGTCAGGACGATGCTCCCGGCACTGAGTCCTACGTAGACCGTGTCACGCAGCGACGGGAGAAGGCCGGCCAGCCCGGACTCCCGCATCCAGTGGCACAAATACAGCGCGTCGCCGCCGTTCACCAGCAGAACGTCTGCCTCCCGGACCCAGGAGACCCAGCGGTCCTTGTCGATGCTGGGAAGGGAGGTCAGCTCCAGAGCGCCTACCGACTTCCACCCCAACTCGGTCATGGGAGCAGAGGACCGCCCGCTGATGAAACGCCATGGCAGGACCGGATCCCCGTAAGGCCCCCCGTACCCTGCCGTGGGGATGCACAGGGCGCTGGCCTCGGCGATCGGTTTGCCCAGGAGATCGACCAGCGCCGCCAGAATGCTCGCATTCCTGACACCGGAGTCGGTGAGCAGAAGCCTCATCACGTCACCCTAGGCCGACGACTACGTCCCCCACCGTGGGGGTGGAATCCGGGCCGCGCCGGGGGCCGTGTCCCGGCGCGGCCCGGATGCCGGGCGATCGTCAGGAGTGCCCGTACTGGCCGTTGACGATCTCGGTCGGCGAGATGAAGGTGAACTCGCTGGAACTGGGGGCCGGCGAGTGGTTGGTGGCCGTGAAGTTGTAGCGGGACAAGATGGCGGTCTAGGCCGCGGTCTGCACGGCCGGCTTGGCCAGCGCGGCGGCGAGCGCCGCCGGGGTGGTCGAGTGCGCGTACTTGGCCGCGGCAAACACGAGCGGGAGCGCGTCGTAGTTGTAGGCCAGGATGAGCGTGGACTCGATCTTGCCCAGGCTGGTCATGGCCTTGACGGCCTGGTTCACCAGGGTGGCCGACGGCGAGTACACCGTGCTGTTGAACGCCTGCATCTTCAGGTTCTTGACCAGCGACGAGCCCTCGTACCCGGCGGGTGGCGGGGTGGAGACCAGGCTGGTGGCCGTGACCGAGTTGTCGGCCAGGATCGGGACGTTCCAGCCGAGTTGCTGCAGGCCCTTGAGCAGGTAGCCCACGGGAGCGCCGTAGCCGTCCATGATCAGCACGTTGGGCTTGGTGGCCTGGATCGCCTGCAGTTGCGGGATCATGCTCAGCGCGGTCACGTCGTAGGCCTGGTTCGAGGTGATCTTGAAGCCCGCGGCCTGGAACGCGCTGGCCGCGTCGGCGCCGAACACCGAGCCGTAGGCGTCATTGCCGTGCACGATGCCGACCGTCTTGTAGCCGGCCGCCTTCATCGCCGGGATGAAACCCTTGACGTAGTCCGTCGGGCTGGGCGACAGGTCAAAGTTGTACGGGAACTTGGCCGCGTCGAAGGAGTTCACGGTGGGGCCGATGTTGAAGGACAGGATGTGGTTCGCGGTCAGGATGGGCAGGGTCGCGGCCGAGATCGTGGACGGGCCCGAGTTGAGGTACAGATCGGGCGCGTTCCCGGAGTGGATGGCGTTGAGCAGGTTGGTCACCGCGGTCGTCGGGTCGCCGGCGTCGTTGGAGACGGTCACGACCACCTTGCGGCCGTCGATGCCGCCCTCCGCGTTGATCACCTTCGCCCCGGCCTTGGCCGACAGGACGGAGGTCTCGGCGTTCGCCGCGAGCACGCCCGTCGCGCTCAGCCCGCCGGTCACCATGACCCGGTACGGGGCGGAGCTGCTGTCCTGGCCGGTCGTGGTTGTTGAACTGGAACTACATGCGGCGGCGCTCAGTGCGGCAGTAAGCAGCACCGAGGTTGCCACCAGTCGGCGTCTCATATTTCCACCACCCCTTTGTATGCGACCAAGCGCTTGCTTGACCGGCAACATTAGTGACCACTATCACCTCGGTCAAGGCGATGGAACCCAGATATGACGCAGCCGTGTCCTGGTTGTTACGCATCAACCGGCCAAGCGCTTGCTTTGCAGGTTTAGGCTAGTCCCGGAGGTGGCCGCTGTGAACACGTTTGCCGAAGTGGTCCGGGCGCGGGCCGGGGACGGCAACGTCGGTGTGGTGTTCGGGCACGAGCGGGTCACCTGGGGAAACGTGGTCCAGGAGGCGGCCGATCGCGCGGCCTTCCTGTCCGGGGCCTACGGCGCTGCCCCGCATGCCGCCGGGGACGACGGGGACGCCGCGCCCGCCGCGCCCGCCGCTCCATCCGGTCCCCCCGGGCGCCAGCTGCACATCGGCGTCCTGCTGGAGAACGTTCCCGACTACCTCTACTGGACGTGCGCCGCCGCCCTGGCTGGCGCGGTCGTGGTCGGCATCAACCCGACCCGCCGCGGCCCCGAGCTGGCGGCCGACATCCGCCACACCGACTGCGACCTGATCATCACCGAGGACGCGCTGGCCAGCCTGCTGGCCGGCCTCGACCACGGTGTGCCTGCGGCGCGCATCCACAACATCGACGACCCGTTCCATGAAAACCTGCTGAGTCCGTACCGGGGGGCCGGGCTCCCGGCCGCGCTGCCCAGCCCCGGGGCGATCCTGCTGCTGCTGTTCAGCTCCGGGTCGACCGGCGCGCCGAAGGCGGTGATCTGCTCGCAGGGCCGGTTCGGGATGCTGGCCCGGGCGATGCAGGAGCGGACCGAGCTGACCCGCGACTCGGTCAGCTACCTGAGCATGCCGCTGTTCCACGGCAACTCCATGATGATGAACTTCGCCCCGTCGATGTACACCGGCGCCACGCTGTGCCTGGCCCGGAGGTTCTCCGCGTCTGGCT
>Ga0335075_10017995_pt1 | contig 10486 bp, 9 predicted proteins | sample Lox_Sample_24_FD_206723 | JGI IMG/M metagenome (GOLD analysis project Ga0335075, IMG submission 206723) | Soil microbial communities from Loxahatchee National Wildlife Refuge, Florida, United States - Lox_Sample_2.4 | ecosystem: Environmental > Terrestrial > Soil > Wetlands | place: USA: Florida... | reverse complement strand
GCCCGGTTTCGATGCCTTGGCTGTGGCGCTGGCCTTGTACGTCGAAGTCGAGGTGAAGCCGCGGCCCGCCGGCTTGCTGGTGGTGACCGAGGGAGAGGGGGCCGAGATCGCCACCGGGCCCTCTCACCTGGCCGCTCGACTGGCCACGGAAGTGACCGGCGAGGACCGGCTGGAAGTTCGGGTCCGTTCGGACATCCCAGTGGCGCGCGGCTTAGGGTCCTCGGCCGCTCTGGCCGTGGCCGCGGCGGCGGCGGCGGGGGCCACCAACCTGCTGGACCGGGGCTTCTCGATCGATCACCATCCTGAGAACGCGGCTGCATCCGTGCTGGGCGGCCTGGTCGCCGCGGCCGTGGTCAACGGGGCGCCCGTGGCGCTGCGCCTGAACCTCGACCCGACATTCCGGTTCGTAGTGATCATCCCGGCCCGGGAGCTGGAGACCAAAGCGGCCCGGGCTGCACTGCCGGAGATGGTCTCTCGCGAGGACGCCGTTTTCAACCTGGGCCGGATGGGCCTGCTTGTGGGCGGCTTGGCCGACCATGACCGCCTGTTCGCCACCGCCGGCGACGATCGGCTGCATCAGGGGCCGCGTTCGGTCCTTTTTCCCGAGGCGCCGGCTCTTCTGGTGGGCTTGCGGGAGGCGGGTGCTCTCACGTCGTGCTGGTCAGGAGCCGGTCCGAGCCTGCTCGGGATCTGTCGTGCCGACGATGCCGCTAACGTCGCCGAGGCGGCGGTGCCCCTCATGGAACGCCATGGCGTGGCCGGGCGGGTGGCGTTGCTCGAGCCGGACCTGACCGGCTGCCGGGTGGAGGAACTCGACTGATCGGTCCCGATGCGGGACCACCTGGCAGGTGGCCCGCTACTCTGGACAAGATGCCCGAAAGAGCCCTCGCCTCGAGCCCTGTCGCGCCCTCGGCGCCGGCGGGAGCGCCCGTGGCGAAGGGTCGAGCGGGTCGCCGGGGACCTCTTCGTGACGCCACCACGAAGGCCGGAACAGGCGGTTCGAGCTACTGGCTGGAAACCCTGGGGTGCCCGAAGAACCAGGTCGATTCGGACAAACTCGGCGGGATGCTCGAGACCGAGGGCTATCGGCGCGCCGGCCGGCCGGAGGACGCCGACCTGTTGGTCGTCAACACCTGTGCCTTCATCGACGCCGCCCGCGAAGAGTCGATCGGGGTCGTGCTGGAATTGGCCGAGGCCAAGAAACCTGGCGCCGAGCTGACGGTGACGGGCTGCCTGGCGGAGCGCTTTGGCCCGGAGCTGGCGGCGGCCATGCCCGAGGTCGATAGGGTGGCCGGCTTCGGAGTGCCCCTTCATGCCGGAGAGGGCGCCCGTTTCGGCCAGCCGGTCAGGTTGCTGGCTACAAAGGGGCGACATTCGGGCGTACCTTCAGGTCCGGGCCCACGTGCCGGGCCGGCTGGGGGGCGGGCCACCGGCCCGGGCGTGGAGGGCGACGAGAAAAAGATCCCTGGTTTCGACCTGTTGAACCTGCCCCGGCCTCCGGCTCGCGCTCCATGGGCGTATGTCAAAGTGGCGGAAGGGTGCGACAGGAAGTGCGGGTTCTGCGCCATTCCGTCGTTTCGTGGCCCGCAGCGGTCTCGTGCTGCACGTGAAATCCTGGCCGAGGTCGAGGGCCTGGACGCCCAGGAAATAGTGCTCGTAGCCCAGGATCTCGTCTCCTGGGACAGGGATCTGACCGGCCCGGCCAGGAAGTCGCCAGGAGGCGCCGGCGACGGCGCCGAAGACGTCGAGGGCCTGGTTGGGCTGGTCCGCGCCGTGCGGGGACGAGTGCAACGGGTGAGGCTCCTATACCTTTACCCGTCAGGCCTGAGCGCGGAGCTGGTGGAGGCCATAGGCGAGAGCGGGTGCCCCTATTTCGACCTGTCCCTCCAGCACGTCTCCGCCCCATTGTTGCGGCGGATGCGCCGCTTTGGCAGTGCTGAACGGTTTCTGGAGAAAATAGCTGTGATCCGCCAGCGGTTCCCGGAGGCGGCGCTGCGGTCCTCGTTCATCGTCGGCTACCCGGGAGAAACAGAACAGGACCACGACGCCCTTTTGCGCTTCCTCGAAGAGGCGCAGCTCGACTGGGTCGGGTTCTTTGCCTTTTCCCTCGAGGACGGTACTTACGCCGCCGGCTTGCCGGGGCGGGTACCGGCCGAACTGGTGGCGGAGCGGCTACGGGAGTGCTCCGAACTGCAGGACGCCATTACCGCCAGGCAGAGAGCAGGGCTGGTGGGGACCATCTGCCAGGTCCTGGTCGATGCTCCTGGCCGGGCCAGGAGCCACCGGGAGGCGCCGGAGATCGACGGCGTCATCCGGGTCCCTCGCCATCTCGCGGTGGGTTCCTGGGTGCGAGTGGAGGTCGTCGATGCTGTCGGCCCCGACCTTGTCGCTGCCCCGCTCGGTGGCCGGGCACAGAGGCTGCACGACTGGGCCCACCAAGGCGGCCAACCGGGTGAACTCCGGGAGGACACGCAGAGGCCTGGGCGGCCGGGATCCGGCTTGGCCGGTAACCTTTTGGCGGGGGTGCAAGGGGTATGACAGAGGCCACGACTACCGCTGCTCCGTGGAGGCTGAAGACGGCCGCCAATGGTGTAACGGCGGCTCGCCTGGCTGCCACCCCGCTGCTCGTGGTGGTCGTCCTGCGAGCGACACCCTCGTGGGCGGCACTTCTGCTCTGGGCTGCGCTCGCGCTCAGTGATTTCGCCGACGGTTGGCTGGCTAGGCGGCATGGGCCGAGCGCGTCCGGGGCGTTCCTCGACCCGCTGGCAGACAAGTTCCTCGTCCTCGGCGCCCTCGCCGCCATGGCGGCCCTGGGCCAGGTCACCTGGGTGCCCGTCGCCCTTTTGGCCCTACGGGAGGTCGTGATCACCTCGTACCGGGTCGTGGTGGCCAGGCACGGGGTGAGCGTGCCCGCCCGGCGGATGGCCAAGGCCAAGACGCTGGTCGAGTTCCTCACCGTCGCCCTTTTGTTGTTGCCGCTGGCGTGGCCCTCGAGGCTTACCTTCTCGCACCTGGCGTTGTGGTTGGCCGTCGTGCTGGCCTGGGCCAGCGCGGTGCAGTACCTCGTCGATTCGCGTTCCGGGCGGCGTCCAGCGGCCACGGGCGCTTAGGGGGCCGCCGACCAGTGGACTGCGAAGTCCTGGCCATCGGCACGGAGCTCCTGCTCGGCCAAGTCGTCGATACCAACTCCGTCTGGATAGGAGAGCAGCTGGCCACGGCCGGCATCCCGTCCTACCAGCAGACAAGGGTGGGTGATAACCACGCTCGTATCGTCGGCGCGTTACGGGCGGCGCTCGGCCGGGGGAGTGACATCATTTGCTGCGGCGGGCTCGGCCCGACGCAAGACGACATCACCAGAGAAGCGATCGCCGAGGTGATGGGCGTGGCGTTGCGGCGGGAGCCGGAGCTCGTGGCGCGCTTGAAAGAACGCTTCGCCGGCCGAGAGATCCCCGAGATCAACTACAAGCAGGCCGACCTCCCGGTCGGGGCCACGCCGATCCTGGCGGCGGCGGGCACCGCCCCCGGCCTCGTCTGCCCGGTGGGGGCGAACGTGATCTACGCCGTGCCCGGCGTACCTTCCGAGATGCGCGAGATGGTAGGTGGCTCGGTCATCCCCGACCTGGTCCGGCGGTCGGGACGGCAGGCGACCATACGCAGCCGGTTCCTGCGGGTGTGGGGGATGACCGAGTCCAAAGTCGCCGAGGTCGTCGCCCCCAGGGTGGCGGCGCTCGAAGCGCCCGGCAGTGACACCACCATCGCCTTCTTGGCCAGCGCCAGAGAGGGGATCCGGGTGCGGATCACGGTGCAAACCAGCGGCGACGACGCCGAGGCTGCAGCATTAAAGGCGCTGGACAAGGAGGAAACGGAACTCCGGGCGCTGCTCGGCAACGCCGTCGGGGGGGTTGACGACGAAGGCCTCGAGGTCGTTGTCGGCCGGCTGCTGAGCGCGGAGGGGTTGCGCCTGGCGGTGGCCGAGTCGCTGACGGGGGGGATGGTCGCTGCCCGCCTGACGTCGGTGCCCGGGGCCAGCGACTGGTTTGCGGGTGGCATTGTCTCGTATGGGGCGGACGTCAAGCGTTCGCTGCTGGGCGTCGGGCCGGGGCCGGTCGTGAGCGAAGCCGCCGCGACGGAGATGGCGTCGGGTGTGAAAGAAGCTCTAAATGCCGACATCGGGCTCTCCCTCACCGGCGTCGCCGGGCCCACCAGCCAGGACGACCAGCCGGTTGGGACGGTGTTCGTCGGCTTGGCGGACGACCAGGGGGCGGGCCATGGAACGAAGACCGGCACGGCGAAGGCCGACGTCACGCAATTGGCCCTGCGAGGCGAGCGTCAGTTGGTGCGCGAGCGCGCCACGACGCAAGCCCTCGACATCTTGCGCCGGCACTTGATGGAACGAGCTACGGCGGGGCAGAGCTAAGCGCGACCCGAAAAACTGGCGCGCTCAAAAGTCGGCCAACCAAAGGCTTCAAAAGCGATGGCTTCGAGCGCGCCAGTAGCCCTTCCAGCGGTCTGTAAGCCTTGGTTACGTGGAAATGTGAAACGACGGCAATGGTTCAGCCGAACCAGTGGAATGCCAGCACCTCGGTGGCACTCTCTCGCAGCGTCGAGCGCTTTGACGTAAGGCGGTCACGCTCTTCGCGTAGCTGCTCTATCTCTCCGGCACTCTGCCAGCCCATCGGCATGTTGAGGATCGCCTCGGCTTGTTGGCGGGAGTAGCCAAACGGCTCTTCCTGGAGCACCTGAAGAGCAGTGTCCCTGTCCTGAGCGAACTGAATCGCCTCGTTGAGCTGGCGGAACCGCGACGAAGCGTCGAGCAAGCCGCCCAAGATGTGAAGGCGTCCTTCGAGTTCAGTCAGCTGGATTACGTACTCCGGGGAACTCAGGTCCAAGACCAGGCCCGACTGTTCGGGGGGAGGGAGCACGGTCATTAGCACCTCCCGGTTACCTCTGAAGGTTCATGTTGGCCACCGTAGTCGTCACGGCGCCACATGAACGAGTTGTAAACACGGTCATAAACGTACCCGCCAATAGCGCCTTTCGGAATGATTATCTTCAAAAATCCTAATTGTGCAAACGGTTGTAGGCGCTATTTCCAACTGAACCGGTACAGCGACCATCAAAACTTTACGTATCCAAAAGAAGAAAGCTCACAACAAATAACAACGCCCACCGGGATGCCGGTGCCGGCGCAAATCGGCCGTGCGTGCGACGGCCGCGCCATGTCTGTGACGACCCGGGGCGCCGGCCGATCGAGGGCACCCCGGGTTGCCTCTGCCTCGCCGGGAGCTGGTCAGTCCTCCAGGACCAGAGGGTCGCCCTCCGGCTGCTCGTCGGCAACAGGGGCGGCGCTGGCCCCCCCGACCTTCTGGCGCACCTTCTCGGAGATCTCGATCATGAGCTCGAGGTTCTCGGCCAGGAAGACCTTTGAATTCTCGCGGCCCTGGCCTATCTGCTCGCCCTCGTAGGTGTACCAGGCGCCCGACTTGCGCACAATCCCGAGGTCAGTGGCGACGTCGAGCAATGTGCCTTCACGGCTGATGCCTTTGGCGAACATTATGTCGAACTCGCATTGCTTGAAGGGTGGGGCGATCTTGTTTTTGACCACCTTTACGCGGGTGCGGTTGCCGACCACCTCAGCGCCGTCCTTGATGGACTCTATGCGCCGTATATCGAGGCGGACGGAGGAGTAGAACTTGAGCGCCCGTCCTCCAGGGGTCACCTCGGGCGACCCGAACATCACACCGACCTTCTCCCTGAGTTGGTTGATGAAGATGGCGATGGTATTGGACTTGCTCAGGGTGGCGGTGAGTTTGCGCAGTGCCTGGGACATGAGCCTGGCCTGGAGGCCGACGTGAGTGTCGCCCATCTCGCCTTCGATCTCGGCCCGAGGGGTCAAAGCGGCAACAGAGTCTATGACCACGACGTCGAGGGCTCCGGACCGTATCAACATGTCCGTTATCTCCAGTGCCTGTTCGCCCGTGTCCGGCTGCGATATGAGCAGGTCGTCGACGTTGACGCCGATCGCCTTGGCGTAGTTGGGGTCCATGGCGTGCTCGGCGTCGATGTAGGCGCAGATGCCTCCATTGCGCTGTGACTCGGCCACGACGTGCATGGCCAGCGTGGACTTACCGGAGGACTCCGGGCCGAAGAGCTCCACTATGCGGCCACGAGGCAGGCCCCCTATGCCGAGGGCGAGGTCAAGAGAGAGAGCACCTGTCGAGATGGCCTCGATCTGCATATGGGTGTTCTCTCCCATTCGCATGATGGCGCCCTTACCGAACTGCTTCTCGATCTGGCCGAGGGCCATCTCCAACGCTTTGTCTCGTTCCACCGGGACCGTCCTCTCAGTTGTCTGCCTGTCCTGTGCTTGATATGTATGCTGCATCCCGGCGGTTACCATACGAGCCGGGTGTGACCGTTATGACCAAGCCGGGCCGGTGAGCCGAAGCTGGCGGTCACCTATCTGGCCCTATGTGGCACCTGTTTGGGGGCTGGGCTCAAGCTCCAGCCGGTAACTCCTTTTTCTGCAACTCCCTCTTAACTGCATCTCTAATGTGGGCTTCCAGAAGTGGGCCCGTACACCGCGCCCGCATAACTGGGCTTCTATAACTGCGCCTCCTCCATTACTCGGGGGCGTGTAACTTCACAAATGTAGCTTGAGCCGAGCTTAGTGGCAAACACACGTTCGGTGGTGGACCGCCAGGGGCATTCTGTGCCCGCCGCGTGCCCTCAACGAGCGGTAGCAGGGCCGAGCGAAAACGTTTCTATGTCCCTATACCGGGCGCCGTCGGGATGCAGCTCGCTCTGTACGAGCGACAGCGAGGTCACCGGCCACGACATGGCCAGCGGCGTGAGAAGGTGCCGGACGGGACCAAGGTCGGCCCCTCGCCGAGCACGGGCGATAGTTATATGCCCATAGAAGCGCCTTTCGGGTACGGGTTGGCCAAAGTTGGCGGTCGCCGTCCCCACCGCCTCGGCTGCATGCTCGAGGCCTTCGACGGGCCAGACGACGAGGCCCGGGCCAAGCAGACGGGTGGCAGGCCCTCCTTGGGCGGTCAACCGGCCGGGTAACGACCCGGCCACAGCGCCCAGGGCTGCCGTCACGCTTCCCGCCTCTTCTGGAGTGAGCTCCCCGAAGAACCGCAGCGTCACATGCCACTGTGCTTCGGTCGTCCACCGTGCCTCGTTTATGCGTGGCCTTGGCAAAGCGGCAAGAGCCGAGATCACCTCGGTAGGTGGCCACACGGCAGCGAAGCAGCGGGCCATGAGGTTCACGCTAGGCCTGGCGGAGGTCCTGCACCTGGGGGCTACCTGGGCCTGGGCCTGGGGGAGGCCGTACGACTCGTGGACACGCTACGCCTGGCGCAGGCGTAGCGCCCCGGTGAATGCTCGTTGCCTCACGGCGGCGGGGGATGGGGGGCCTTCGCCGCCACCTACCAGCCGACGGCGCCGTCCACCATTTCCCTGATCAAGTCGGCGTGGCCGTTGTGGCGGGCGTACTCCTCGATCATGTGGGTGTATATCCACCGCAGCGACACCGGCTGACCGTGCCGGAGGCCCGTGTCCGAGAGGTCTCGGTCCGCGGCCGCTCGCCGGCTCGCTTCGCACTCCGCTTGCCAGACCCCGAGGTCGGTCTCCCAGTCCGCTTGGTCAAGGGGGAACAGCTCATTGTCGTCCCTGCCGTCCACGGAATAGATGTAAGCGACGGAGGGGTCTCGCTGGAGGACGCGTTGGAACCAGTTGCGCTCCACCTCGGACATGTGCCTTACCAGCCCGTGCAACGAGAGCAGTGAAGATCCCACCGGGCGCCGCTTGCGGCCGGCGTCGTCGAGGCCCTCGCACTTCAGGAGCAGGGTGGTGCGGTGGAACTCGAGCCACTGTTCGAGCATGGCGCGATCGGCGAGGTCATACGGCGGCTCGACCCGCCTGGGATCTTCGATGTCACCGACCATCGGGTTACCTCCTTGGCCACGGGCGGGGAAAGACTCTTACCTGGGTGTGAAAGTGGTGGCTCGCCCGCTGGGACGTCTCATACAACCACAAGAAGGTCACCCGGCCGGCAAAAGGCCGAGGGAACCGGCCGTGGGCACCGCTATCCACCCTTCTCGCCGGGCGAAACGCTTGTCCTCGTCCGGGATTGGGCTGACCAGGCCCACGACGGCCGCTCGGGCCACCAGCGCAGCCACAAGAGCGTCGAACGCGTCATCGCTGGCGAGGCACCGGTCCACGTCGGCCTTGCCTATCGCCAGCCACGGGGCCGTTTCGCGGAAGAAGTGCTCGACGAGGGCGCGCCTGGCGTCGGATTTCTCTTTTCGCTTGTAGCCCCGCCAAATTAACCCCCATTCCCGAAGCGCGGCGGCCGGGTAGACCTCCACGACCACACCCGAACCGTCGAGCACCACCCGCTCGGGAAGGCGGGACAAGAGGGCTGCCGCCCTCATGGCCGGTAGGGCGATCCGGTCGGTCGATACGGACAATGGGGGACTGGCTTTCAGTGCTTTCCACACCCACAGGTCCGTCCGCCGGTAGCGGTACGCCGAGGTGTCGGAATGGGCATAATCGACGGGCCACCCGTTCTGGCGTGAGTGGCGGGCGATGGCGTTAGCGAAGGCCACCGGCCACCCGAGCGGGACATCGATGCCCAGCTTGTCCACTTCCGTTATGAGAGTACTGATGGCGTCGTCTCCGACGTCGAGGGCCAGGTCGGTGACTGTCGCCCCGCCGGCAACCCAGTCAACGACACACGACGCCGTGTGCGTCGTCTGAGAGGAGAGGTCGACGCCGGCCGTGATCATCGCCACCCCGTCACCGATGGGCCGGCCCGTGTGCGTCTCGTGGGCCGCTTTTCATAGCCCGTGCCTCGCCGTCCTGCAGGGGTACCGGGACGTGGCCGCCCAGACATAAAAGGTCGCCTCGGGAGCAGGCTGGCGGGGACCCGCTCAACCGAAGCGACCTTTCCCATGATAGTGCCTCCATAGCGCCATGAAGCTTCAGGGCGGCAAAGTTATGGCCGCGGCTTCGGGCCACATAGAGGCGGCCAAAATTGCTGGTCAGAGCGGCTCCTTCCGATGAGCGGGCCTGGCGCCACCCCAACCTGCAGGCCCGCCCGCCACCCCTTAAACTCTAGGCGTGACAGACGACCGACCGCAGGTGCCGGCGCCCGGCTCCGGCCCCGCCCGCCGCTACCTCGTGCGCACGTTTGGGTGCCAAATGAACGAGCACGATTCCGAGCGACTCGCCGGTCTGCTCGAAGCCGAGGGCCTGGTGGCCACGGACAGCGCCGAGGACGCCGACGTCGTCGTCCTCAATACCTGCTGCATTCGTGAAAACGCCGACAACCGTCTTTACGGCAACCTGGGCCAACTTCGGGCCCTCAAACAACGGCGCCCGGGCATGCAGATTGCCGTGGGTGGGTGCCTGGCTCAAAAAGACCGGGAGACGGTACTCGACAGGGCGCCGTGGGTTGACGCCGTTTTCGGGACCCACAACGTCGGTCACGCAGTGGACCTGTTGAGCCGGGCCAAGTCGGAAGGCCCGGTGGTCGAAATCCTGGAGTCCGCGGCTACCGAGGCGGACGAGTTCCCCTCCGCGTTGCCGGTCCGCAGGGAGCTGCCCTTCGCCGCATGGGTCACCATACAGGTGGGTTGCGATAACCGTTGCGCATTCTGCATCGTGCCGGCGGTAAGGGGACGGGAAATAAGCCGCCCTTTTGCCGAGGTCGTCGCCGAAGTCGAGCAACTGGCGAGCCGGGGCACCATCGAAGTCACCTTGCTGGGTCAAAACGTCAACTCGTACGGACGCGACCTGGCCCTCAAGACGCGCGCCTCCGGCAACTGGCGGTGCCAGTTCTCCCCGTGCCAGGCCGCTTTTTGCCGACCTGCTGCGGGCTGTGGGCCGCGTGGAGGGGATAGAGCGAGTGCGCTTCACCAGCCCGCACCCAAAAGACCTGCGGCCCGAGACCATCGCGGCGATGGCCACGGAAAAAGCCGTTTGCCCTCATCTACACCTGCCCCTCCAGTCCGGGAGCGACCGGGTGCTGGCCAAAATGCACAGAGGTTATACGGCCGCACGTTACCTCGAGCGGTTGAGCGCGGCTCGTGGCTCGGTGCCTGATCTGGCTGTAACGACGGACATTATCGTCGGTTTCCCCGGCGAAGAGGAGAGCGATTTCGAGCGCACACTCGAGGTGGCGGCTGAGGCAGAGTACGACAGCGCTTTCACCTTCATCTTTTCTCCTCGGCCCGGCACCGAGGCGGCCGGGCGTACCGCGGACTTCGTCGCCCCGGAAATTGCGGCCGAACGCTTCGAGCGGCTGCGCCAGGTCGTCGAACGCAGCGCCCTGCGCCGGCACCGGCAACGAGTCGGCCGGACCGAAGAGGTGCTGGTCGAAGGGCCGGCAAAAAAGGGCGGTCCTGGCGTTTATTCCGGCCGGAGCAGGCAGAACAAGCTCGTGCACCTCGAGGGCCAAAACCTCCGCCCCGGTACG
>Ga0335075_10017994_pt1 | contig 10486 bp, 9 predicted proteins | sample Lox_Sample_24_FD_206723 | JGI IMG/M metagenome (GOLD analysis project Ga0335075, IMG submission 206723) | Soil microbial communities from Loxahatchee National Wildlife Refuge, Florida, United States - Lox_Sample_2.4 | ecosystem: Environmental > Terrestrial > Soil > Wetlands | place: USA: Florida... | reverse complement strand
CGACGGGCGCGCGCATCTGGCCGACCACGCGGGTGGCGACCGACGGCGACAGCACGGCTTCGCCACCAGCGGCAGCCCGCACCGCGCGAAACAGCTCCGTGGGCGGGGCATCCTTGAGCAGGTAGCCGGTCGCGCCCGCCTCGATGGCGGCGAGCACGTCCCCGTCGGTGTCATAGGTGGTCAACACCAGGACCCGTGCCGGCACGCCGGCGGCGGTGAGGGCGGCGATCGCGCTCACCCCGTCCATCTCAGGCATCCGCAGGTCCATGAGGATGACATCGGGGCCAAGCGCGCGGGCGCGCCGCACCGCCTCGGAGCCGTCGCTGGCCTCCCCCACGACCTCAAAGCCGTCGTCGCGCGCGAACATGCCGCTCAGGCCGTTGCGGACCACCGGGTGGTCATCCACGATCATCACGCGGATCGGCTCGGTCATCCGCCCTCCTGGAGCCGGGCCGCCGGGATCGCCGCGCAGATGGCCGTGCCGCCGTCGGGCTCGGACTCGATCTCGAGCGTGCCGGCGACACCCTCCACGCGCTGGCGCATGCCCGACAGGCCGAAGCCACCCTGGGCGTCGCGCGGGCGCCGAGGACCGGTGCCGTTGACGGTGACGAACCCGACCCCGTCGTCACGCACGTCAAGCGTGACCAGGTCATCCATATAGGACAAGGTGAGGCCCACGCGGGTCGCGTGGGCGTGCTTGGCGACGTTGGCCAGGGCCTCCTGCGCGGTCCGCAGGAGTGCCACCTCGATCTCGGGGCGCATGACCCGTGGTGTACCGGTGATGGTGAACGACACCTCGAGCCCGTGCAGCTCACACCATCGCTCCGAGACGTCTTGGATGGCATCGGGCAGCCGCGCGTCGGCCAGCGGCTGCGGGCTGAGCGCCTGCACCGAACGACGCGCCTCGGTCAGGCTCTCGCGCGCGAGGCCGATGGCCAGCTCGACGTGGCGATCACCCGGGGTCCCGGCCGGCTCGGCGCCCTGCGCCGCCTGCAGCTGGGTGATGATCCCCATCAGCCCCTGCGCCAGGGTGTCGTGGATCTCGCGCGCCAACCGCCGCCGTTCCTCCGACACGCCGGCCGCACGCGCCTGCGTGAGCAGTTGCTCCTGGAGATCGGCGTTGTGGCGCAGGCTCTCCTCGAGCCGGGCGTTGGCCTCGGTGAGGGCCGACACCTCGCGGCTCCGCCGCTGCTGCTGCTCGCTGCCGACCCAGCCAAACCAGGTCAGCGCGCTGGCCACCCCGGCGTTGATGAGGTACACCACCGCCAGGCCGCCGATGGCGTAGACGCTGGTGTACGGCCCGCCTCCCGTCTGCGAGATGGCGGTGACGGCGGCCATGAGGGCCACCCCCACCAGCCGGCCGCGGCCCGTGAACAGACGCCACGCCCAGAAGTAGCCGGTCCATGTGTAGAAGCCATAGAGCGGCTGGCGGATGACCAGGGCCGCCGACAGTCCGAGCAGAGCGGCGAAGACGGCGGTGGCCATGACCGGGCCGACGGAGGCCTGGGGCTCCGACCACGACGTCCGGTGATCCAGGCGGTCCATCGCGGCCATGACCGCCGCCGCGGCGGCCGCCAGCGCGAGGTCGATGCGGGTCCCGCTGCCGACGCCGTGGCGGGTGGCCGCATCGAAGGCGACGCAGAGGAGCAGCAGGACGTAGGGCAGCACCCGCAGGAACGGCGCCTCTCGCCCTTCCCAGAATTCAAGCCATTCCTCGCGCCGTGACATGGTCTTGCCGCTGCTCATCGCTCCCAGCGAAACAATCTACCTGCGGCGGCGCACAGCACCACCGCGTAGGCGGCGAGGACGAGCAGGTGCACGGTGCCGGGCCAATGGCCGGCGATGGCGTTCTGCACCGCCGGGACCGCCGCACCGAGCGGCGTGTAGTGGCTGATGTCGCGCAGCGTGGTCCCCATCGAGGCCTGCGGCACCCACAGGCCGGCGAAGAACATCAGCGGGAAGAACAGCAGCGAGCCGATCGCCGCGGCGATCCGCTGGGTCGGCGCCACCGCCGCCACCAGCGTCCCCAGCGACAGCATCGCGGCCAGGGTCAGCGCGATGGCCAGCACGAAGCCGCCGAGCTGCTGGGGAAGCGCCACCGAGAAGGCGAGATGACTGACCAGCGCCACCAGGATGACCGCCGCCGCAGCCAGCCCGAAGTTGAGGATGACCTGGGCGGCGAGCAGCCGTGCGGCGCCGATCGGCGTCGTCGAGAGACGGCGCAGATAGCCCTTGTCCCGGTAGGAGGCCAGCGCCGCCGGCAGCGCGCTCAGCGCGAGGATGGTGACGACGAACATCATCACCACCGGGGTGTAGGCGACGATGAGCTTCACGCCGCCCAGCGACTTCTGGGCCTTGTCGCCGCCGGCGACGCCGAGCACGACCAACAGGCCCACCGGGAACACCAGCCCCCAGAACAGCAGCATGGGCTCGCGCGCGAACAGCTTGAGCTCCGTGATCAGCAGCCGTCGAAAGCCGCGGGGTCGGGCGCGGGTGGATACAGATGGGGCGGCCACGGCGGTCATCGTGACTCCTCTCGGGTCGGATCGGCGTGTTCGGAGACGACGGCGTCGGCGTCGGCGGTGAGCGCGACGAAGGCATCGTCGAGCGTTGACTGTTCGATGCGAGTCTGGAGCGGAACGACGCCGTCGCGGACCAGCGACTCCATCACCGCTGCGACGAGGTCGCCCGTACCCTCGACGGTGAAGCGATCGCCGTGACGGACCACGTCGCGCACGTCGGGCAGCTCGCGCATACGGGCAACGTCCACCACGCCCGACGGGCGGAAGCTCACGCGCTGTCGCCCGGCGGCACCCGCGGCCATGGCGGCCGGCGTGTCGATGGCGATCACGCGCCCGTGGTGCAGGAGGGCCAGCCGATCGCAGAGGCGCTCGGCCTCCTCCATGAAATGCGTGACCAGGATGACCGTCACGCCCTCGTCGCGGATGCCCTCGATGAGCTTCCACGTCTCCCGGCGCGACTGCGGGTCAAGGCCAGTGGTCAGCTCGTCGAGGATGGCCAGCTCAGGGCGGCCGATCAGCGCCAGCGCGATCGAGAGCCGCTGGCGCTGACCGCCCGACAGGTTGGCGAAGCGGTCCTCGCGCTTGGCCTCCAGGCCCAGCAGCTTCAGCAGGCGGTCGGGATCCGCCGGGTCGCGGTAGAAGGAGGCGAAGAGCTCCAGGGCCTCCCCCACCCGCAACTTGTCGGGCAGCTCCGAGGCCTGGAGCTGGATCCCGACGCGCTGGCGCAGCTCCTGGCGGTTGCGCAGCGCATCGAGCCCGAGCACGCTGATGGCACCGCCGTCAGGCCGGCGCAGTCCGCCGATCGCCTCGACGGTGGTCGTCTTGCCGGCCCCGTTGGGACCGAGAATGCCGAAGATCTCGCCGCGGTTGATTGAGAGCGAGACGTCATCGACGGCCAGCGTGTCGCCGTAGCGCACGCGGAGATGGTCAACGGACACGACCACCTCGGTGGCGGTCTGGGCCCGGCGCGTTTCGAGTGTGGAGGTCATGCCAGCAGAGTCTCACCGTTGCCTCGCCGGCACATCGGCTGCCCGGCTGCATTGCGCGGCCACCGGGGGTGATCTCGCCATCAACCGATCGGTTGATGACCTCACCACCGTCATGGGTTCAATAACCGAACCCATGGTGCTACACTCCCACGTGCAGCCTGAGTTCGATCATTGAACCTACGCCGAGATAGGACCGACCAATGGACTCCTCCAGCCCCGCCCTCACTCTTCGCGCCCAGCGGGCGATCAGCCGCGACCGCGCCCCGCGACTCACGGGTCTGGCCGCCTTTGGCGCCGTGGCCGCGGTGATCGCGGTCGCTTTCTACGCCTCCGCGACCCCCTCTCCGCTGTACGGCGTCTACCAGGCGCAGTGGCACTTCTCCACACCGGTCCTGTCGCTGGTGTACGCCACGTACGCGATCGGAGTGCTCGTCGCGCTGCTGCTGGTCGGCTCTGTCTCTGACCAGGTGGGGCGGCGACCGGTCTTCGCGTGGTCACTCGCGGGCCTGCTGCTCTCCGCGGCGATCTTTGCCAGTGCGGGCTCCGTCACGTGGCTGTTCGTGGCCCGCGCGGTTCAGGGCGTAGCCACCGGTGGCGCGCTCGGCGCGGCCGGTGCGGCGCTCATCGACCTTCACCCGACCGCCAACACGCGCACGGCAGCCCTGGTCAACGGCGTCGTCGCCCTCGCCGGTCTCGGCGTCGGGGCGTTGCTGTCCTCCGCGCTCGTCCAGTTCCTCCCGGCCCCGCGTGAGCTGCCCTTCGCGGTGGTGGCGGGCATGATCGCGCTCCTCCTGGCCCTGGTGGCCGCAATGCCCGAGCCGGTGTCGCGCCGGGGTCGCACGACAATCCGCCCCCAGCGTCCCGCCATCCCTGTCCAGACTCGCGGGCCGTTCGCGCTGGCCGCGCTCGGCGTGGTCGGGTCATGGTCGATCGCCGGTGTCTACCTTGCCCTCGGGCCCGCCCTCGCCGGCCATCTGCTGCAGACCCACGGCGAGCTCGCCGGCGGCGTGGCCGCGGCGGCGCTGATGGGCTCCGGCGCACTGGCCCAGCTGGCGGGGCGCAATCTGACCAACCGGACCCTGACGGTCGCCGGATCACTCCTGGTGGCCCTCGGGATGGCGCTGACGGCAACCGCGGTCGCCGTGAGCTCCGCACCGTTCTTCCTGGCGGCCAGCGCGCTGGCCGGCGTCGGGTTCGGGCTGGCCTTCATGGGCGCCCTGCGCCACCTGAGCGCCGCGATCCCCGCCGACCGCCGCGCCGAGGTGATGTCCGCCTTCTACGTCGTCGGCTATCTGTCGCTGGCGCTGCCGGCCGTCGCCGCAGGCTTCATCGCGAATGCCATCGGACTGTCGGAGACCTTCGAGCTCCTCAGCGCCGGCGTGGTGGTGGTGGCCCTGGTCGTCGCCGCCGGCGGCCGGCGGATCCAGGAGGCCCCTCCGGCCGTCCCGGCGTGAGTGACCTGGGGCCGGTCAGCTCACGGCGAGCTGTCGAGGGCGTGCAGCCGCTCGACTTCGGTGCGCTCCCGCGTGTCCACCGCGCCGAAATGCGGCGTCGAGAACCCGTCGCTTTGCCGGCAACCCTGAGATTGCCCCGCGCCGACGCACCTCAAGGGATTCTCATCGTCGCGCGTGCGCAGGGACCGCGAGCGATGGGGAGCTCTCGTGAAGAGTGGGTTTCCGAGCCCGTTTCGCTGGGAACGTTGAGGTCTATCCAGAGGTTGAGAGAGAGGCGGGTGGACTGATGGGCCGACGCGCAATGGCAATCCTCGTATCGATGTTGTGTGTCGCGGCGTGCGTCGCCGTGCCGGCCGCCGCCTCTGCGCACCGCGGCCACAATCCGGCCGGCGGAGCGGTGACGCCCGTCGCCACCGGCAGTGGAGGCGCTGTGGCCTCCATGGACGTCGGCGCCAGCCGGGCCGGGATCGACGTGCTCAAGCGCGGCGGCAACGCCGTCGACGCGGCCGTCGCGACCGCCAGCGCCCTGGGGGTCACGGTGCCGTGGGTCGCCGGGCCCGGCGGTGGCGGCTTCATGGTCATCTACAACGCCCGGACGCACTCGGTGACCACCGTCGACGGGCGCGAGACCTGTCCGGCGGCCTGCACCAGCACGATGTTCCTCGATCCCAAGACCGGCCAGCCCCAGGGCTACACGGCCGCCTCTGACCAACCGCTGTCCACGGGTGTGCCGTCCAACGTGGCGACGTGGGCGACCGCGCTGCAGCGCTATGGCCGTCTGTCCCTCGGCGACGATCTGAAGCCGGCGATCCAGGTGGCGCGACGCGGCTTCAAGGTCAACTTCGACTTCAACCAGCTCGAGCAATCGAGCCTCTCCACGCTGCAGGCCTATCCGGCGAGCAAGTCCCTGCTGCTCACGCCGTCGGGCAACCCGCTGCCGGTGGGCACCCTGCTGCGCAACCCGGACCTGGCGCACACCTATGAGCTGCTGGCCAAGCATGGGGCGTCGGCGCTGTATGACGGTCCGATCGGGCAGGCTGTCGTGCAGGCCGACGATCACCCCCAGCTGACCCCGGGGCAGACCGTGGTCACCGAGCCGGGGATCATGTCGATGAAGGACCTGAGCTCGTACCGGACGCGCATCCTCGCGCCGACCAAGGTCAACTACCGCGGGCTGGACGTGTACGGCATGGCCCCTCCGTCAAGCGGCGGTTCGACCGAGGGCGAGATCCTCAACATCCTCAACGGCTTCCCGCTGGGCTCCGAGCCCCGTGCCCGGGCACTCTTCCAGTACCTCGAGGCGTCGCGGCTGGCCTACGCGGACCGCAACGCCTACGTCGGTGACCCCAACTTCGTCAACGTGCCGCTCTCGGGCCTGCTCAACCCGGCGTTCGCCGCCGAGCGCCGCTGCCTGATCGGCAACACCGCCGCCACCTCCCCGGTGGCCGCCGGCTCGCCGTTCGCCCCCTTCTCAGCCTGCAACAGCAGCACCTCGTCCTCCACCTCGCCATCGTCGGCGTCGCCCGAGGCCCATCACACCAACAACATCGTGGCCGAGGACAAGTGGGGCGACGTGGTGGCCTACACCAACACGATCAACTTCTTCGGCGGCAGTGGCCAGGTCGTGCCGGGCTACGGCTTCCTGCTCAATGACGAGCTGACCGACTTCGACTTCGCCCCGTCCTCGCCGGGCGCCAGTGACCCCAACCTGCCGGCACCGGGCAAGGAGCCGCGCTCGAGCATGGGACCGGTCATCGCGCTCCACGATGGTCAGCCCCAGTTCGCCATCGGCGCCGCGGGTGGCTCCACCATCATCGAGACCGTCGTCCAGACGCTCATCAACCACGTCGACTTCGGCATGAGCCTGCCCGCCGCGCTCGCCGCGCCCCGCGTGGCCCAGACCAATTCGGCGACCTCCGAGGCCGAACCCGACTTCTACAACAGCCAGCTCGCTCAGCAGCTGACCAGCCAGTACGGCGAGAAGTTCTCCCTGGCCACCGGCCCGATCCTGCCCCTCGACAACTACCCGGGGGACGCGACGGCGCTGCAGATGCTGCGGCACGGTCAGGCGCAGGCCATCGCCGAGCCGATCCGTCTCGGCGGCGGCAGCGCGCTGGCCATTGCGGGCGCGCCCGGACGCGGCATGGGCCACGGTGGCGGCACCGGCCATGGTCACGGGTCGGGCCACGGTCACGGCTCGGGCCACGGTCAGCGGCGACGGCCGGCGTCGTAACGGCGCCTGTCGCGCTTGGTCGGCCGGCCGCCGAGATCGAGCGGGCCGGCGAGCCGGCGCAGCTCCCGCTGGCGCTCGCCCTCCGCGAGGCTCTCGGGCGTCTCGTCATAGAGTGGCGCGGCCTGTGCGGCGGACACGCGGCGCTCCGCGGCGCCGCGGACGATCACGGTCCGGCGCACGGAGCCGATCGTGATCTCAAGCTCGTCGCCGGGCCCCACCTCCCGGCTGGGCTTGGCCGCCACGCCGTTGACGTGCACGCGGCCGCCCCTGACGGCCTCCGCCGCCAGCCCACGCGTCTTGAACAGCCGCGCGGTCCAGAGCCAGCGGTCGATGCGCATCAGCCGCCCACGAGCCGGCAGATCATCTCCTCATTATGGCTGCGGGTCAGCGCTCTCCGGGGTCGCCTTCGCCGACCAGTAACGCTCCAGAGCGCGCGCCGCGGCCTCCTCGCGGTCAAGCGCCGCCACGTAGGTGATGTAGGCGAGCTCCCGGTCCGTTCCGGTGGCGCCGCGCCAGGCACGCAGGGCCACAGCACACTCCGACTCTGCCGTGAACCACGCGCAGTAGGGGTCGTCGATCACACCAACGGTCAGCGTGGCGATCTCGGTGTGAGTCTTATCGGACATGTCCTCCTCCTCGACGGTCGGTGACTGAGAGCCAGAATCCGGGAGGGCGGTCACCGGCGGGTCACCGGCCGGTCACCGCCGGTCACCGAGCGACGGACGGCCAACCCGCATCGCCCCGCACCCGGCGGGCGGCACGTTGTCGGGCCTTAGCCCAGCCTTAGCGGTAGCTCATCGACGCGGCGCTACGGTCCGCCGATGCGCATGGCGGTGCTCGTAGTCGCTGCGCTGGCGGCGGGAGGCTGCGGCGCAGGTGCGGGGGTTCATCGCGTCAGCGCGCCCAGCTCCCGGTCGGTGTCGGCGTCGTCGAGCGTCTCGGCGTCCACCCCCGCGGTGACCACGCACACCACCGCCGCACCCGGCACGGCGGCCACCCCTCGCATCATCGACGGCTCGTTCTACTCGCCCGCGGTGAAGGGGACGCTGCACTACCAGATCGCGCTGCCCCCGGGCTATGCCGGCAATGACAAGCGCTACCCGGTCCTCTACGTCCTGCACGGCCTGCCGGCCAGCGCCGAGGCCTACAAGGGCGTCGCGGGGTACGCCGGCCGGCTCTCGGCCACCAACGATCCGGCGATCGTCGTCGGGGCCCAGGGCGCACGCCCCGGCGACACCGACCCCGAATGGCACAACTGGGGGCCGGGCCGCGACTGGGAGACCGCCACCCAGCACGACCTCGTCTCCTATATCGATCGCCACTACCGCACGATCGCGCGCCGCTCCGGCCGGGGCATCATCGGCATCTCCGCCGGTGGCTACGGCGCCACCCTGATCGCCATCCATCATCCGGAGACCTATCAGGTCGTCGAGTCCTGGAGCGGCTACTTCGAGATCACCGACCCCACCGGCAAGCCCCTGGACCTCGGCTCGGTCGAGGCCAACGCCGACGCCAGCGCCCACGCCAACGTGCCCAAGCTCAAGCGCGAGTTCGCCCGCTACCCCAAGAGCTTCTTCGGCTTCTACATCGGCACCCACGACCCCTACACCAACTTCATCGCCGACAACAAGCGGCTGGACCGCGAGCTCACCGCCGCCGGCATCCCCCACGTCTTCGCGCTGTACCCGGGCGCCCACGACGGGAGCTTCTGGCGCATGCACCAGGACCAGTGGCTCGACGGCGCCGTGGATCGCCTCGACCCGCCCACCTGACCATCCGGCGTGGCCTCCAGAGCCTGCCGCCCCGGCGGACCTGGCCGCTCACCAGGCCGCGGCGTGGGCGAAGTCGCCGCTGAAGGTGGCGCTCGCGGCGGCGATGGCGTGGGCGCCGCCGTCGTGATCATTCAGCACGATGCCCAGCTCGCGGTTGCGGGTCAGGGATGTCACGCTGGCGTTCTGGGAGCCGAGGAGCATCGACTCGCCGGCACGTCCGGGGTCGTCGAGGATCAGCTTCTCGTGGATGTAGAGCGCCGTGGCCGAGTCCGGGAAGACGTGGACGCGGCAGCCCGCCCTGGTCAACGTCTGAAAGGCGGTGTCCCAGTCTGAGGAACGCGTCATGACGACCCGGCATGTGACCCCGCGCCGTGCGTCGCGGGCCAGCGCCTGATAGATCGCCGGATCGGCCAGCTCCTCGGAGGTGAAGTCGACGGCGTGCCTGGCCGCGGAGATCTGGGAGACGAGGGCTGTCTCGGCGGTGCCGGACCCCGTGTTGGGGGACCACACCAGACCCGGGGCCTGCACCGTCTGCTCACGCGGCACGCCCGACGGGCCCGCGTTGAAGTCGTGAGCGAAGGTCGCCTCGATCGCGCGCACCTGGGCGGGGTCGGCATCGATGATCTCTGCGTCACGCGTGGTCCGGTAGTACTTGGCCACGAGGTTGGCCGTCGAGATGTCCGAGACGGCGCCGTCAAACGAGGTCGCCTTGATGTGGAAGATGTAGCCCCGGGGCCCCCACTTCACCTGGACCCCGTGACCCCGGAGATAGGCGACGGCCGGCTGGTTGACCTCTGCGCCGCTGAACGCCTGGTCCAGGAGCACCCTGACCCGCACCCCGCGGGCGGCGGCGGTCACCAGCGCGCGCTCGGTGGCGGGGTCGGCGAGCTCGTACATCTCCATGTCGATCGAGTGGTGAGCTCGAGCGATCTGCGCGCGCAATCCGCCGAACCCGGCGTTCGGGTACTGGACCAGCTGGTAGTCACCGGCAGATGCCACCGACGCCACCGATGCCGCGATATCGGCAACCCCGGCCACGACGGCCGCGGTCGCCAGGACGGCCACGGACAGCGCCACGAGCACTCGCCGGCGCGACCGCGTGCGGTGCCCCCACCCTCTGCTCATGCGTTGCTCATTGATCCAAACAGCTCACGGCAGGCTAGCCGCGAGCGCGGCGGCCTGATCCCGCGCCACATGGTTCCACAACTGATTATATAAGCTGCAGCTGATATTGTTCGATCCATGACGGCGCTTGCCTTTGACGTTCTCGCCGACCCGGTGCGCCGGCGCATCCTCGAGTTGCTCGCCGACGGCGAGCTGACCTCGGGGGCGATCTGCGAGGTGATCCACGGTGAGTTCGGGATCACCCAGCCCGCGGTGTCCGCCGCACTGCGCGTGCTGCGGGAGGCCGGCTGCGCCACCGTGCGCCCCGAGGGGACCCGCCGGCTGTACGCGGTGGCGCCCGAGTCGCTGCGCGAGGTCGATGACTGGCTGGACCGCTTCCGGGCCCAGTGGA
>Ga0335075_10017993_pt1 | contig 10486 bp, 4 predicted proteins | sample Lox_Sample_24_FD_206723 | JGI IMG/M metagenome (GOLD analysis project Ga0335075, IMG submission 206723) | Soil microbial communities from Loxahatchee National Wildlife Refuge, Florida, United States - Lox_Sample_2.4 | ecosystem: Environmental > Terrestrial > Soil > Wetlands | place: USA: Florida... | reverse complement strand
ATAGATGGCGTGAGGAAAGCATTCGGCATGGCGTTCAACGGATGTAAAAAATCAGGGCATCGTAGAGTCGGAGTTCATTTCCTCTTCGAAAATGTGTTCCTAAAAGGGAACGAGGGAAAAGAAGGGGTTTCAAGGCGCAGGTTGTCAGAAAGGCAATAATAAGCCGATTTTCCACAAGTTATGCAGTATTTGCGTTGTAATTTACCAACCTTCCGAGCAGAATAGATCCTTTCTGATGCTTTCTCATATCATAATGTTCCTTATGACGGAAACGAAGACTGTTGCGAGATATGAAAAGGCTACCTCACGTAAAGTCATCCTGATCCCCGGACGAGATAAATTTTTTTAGCTTTAAGATTCCTCCTAGATCCGATGTGGTAAATGAAAGTATTGTTTCAATGCTTTGACCTCTAAAAACCAAGCCTCAGGCCCCTACCACAATGTAACACAAGCTCCAACAATATATCCCAAAATAAGCGACTGCTCATCGCCGCCCACTTGAGCATTCCATTCCATTAGTCTAAATAAGGATAGTTTCAGTAGAAGGCTCGCTTGACGACTAATGGTCTGAGACATCTTACCGCTGAAAAATAAGGGTATAAAAGTAAAACTTCGGTTCTCTTCCGTTGAATTGAGTCTGGCCAGCTCAACTCAGTGGTTTCTTATATAAAAATGCAAAACTCGGTTTTCTCCCGCTGGTTGTGAGCGTGGGCTCCAGTGGTTTCTTAGGTAAAAAGTACAAAATCTCTGAAAAGGAGTTTTCTTCTACCGGGTGAGAGCCTGGTGGTTTCTTTTGGTCTTTTCAGTTCTCTGACATTCACCCAGCCATTCTCCATTTAGACAAACCTTTAAAAGACTAATCTCTTAAGCTATTCTAGCTTCACGCGATTCGTAACTAACTATTCACGAATGGCAATGCCAGTGAAGAATATTCCTGACTAGATTAGCCATTCGTGAATGGTTGAGACTGGACGGTAAAGATCTCCTGCTTGCCGATCGCTTCGCTTAGGATTGCTGCCCTGAAAGAGATAAATCCCTTCTTCGATGTCAAGAACACACATTTATCTCATCTTATAATTGAGATTGATCCCCAATTGTTTAAAGCTCTTTGAGGGACTACTCACTCAAGGTTTGAAAAAGCATCTGAAAAGGCCACAGTCTCCAAAGGTCGCAATGCTTAGTCTTCCATACTCAACCCGATGCTCATTCTTTAATGGGTCCCTTCAGAGTCGGCCCAGGGATACTTTTCAAACGATAGACCCATCGACCGGACAAGCTCTAGCAGATGTTCAAACAGCTTCTGAATCCGATATTGATTCAGCTATAAGCTCGGCTCAAGAAGCTTTCAAGTCTTGGTCCAAAACGCCACCGATTGCACGATCGAGAATACTTCTAAAAGCAGCGTCTCTGCTCAGGGAACGCAATGATGCCCTTGCAAAAATGGAAACGGACGATACCGGAAAGCCATTCTCGGAGACTAGTGTAGTTGATGTCATTACTGGAGCCGAAGTGTTAGAGTATTATGCTAATCTTGTTGGCGGTGGCGGTCTGAATGGAGAGACTATACAACTGAGGGAGAATGCATGGGTGTACACCAAGAAAGAAGCTCTTGGAGTTTGCGTGGGGATTGGTGCTTGGTAATTCCCACCGTAAGGCAAATTGAAGCATAGTATTTTCTAACATAGCAATTTATTTATAGGAACTATCCAATCCAAATGTTTGTGTTTTTATGTCTGTTCTGAGATAACTTGATAATCATTGGCTAAAAAGGTTTGTAATAGAGCTCTATGGAAATCTGCTCCTTGTTTGGCCGCAGGAAACACCATGGTCTACAAACCCAGTGAGTTTACTCCACTACATGGCCAGGTTCTTGCCGAGCTCTATTCAGAAGCTGGCTTGCCTCCGGGAGTCTTCAACGTTGTCAACGGAGACGCCAAAATTGGGTCCTATTTAGTGGCACATCCCTTGATTGCTAAAGTATCTTTTACTGGCCAAGTGTCCACAGGGCAAAAAGTAGCAGGGTCTGCAGCTGGTGGCATGAAATATGTGACAATGGAGTTGGGAGGAAAGAGTCCAATGCTCATTCTTCCAGATGCGGACATCGAGAATGCCACAGATGCAGCAATGATGGCAAACTTCTACAGCTCAGGTCAAGTGTGCACCGGAGGCACAAGAGTCTTTGTCCACGAGGATATGATGCAAGTATTTGAGAAGAGGCTGGTGGAGAAGATGGACTATGTCCGGCCGGGAGATCTCATGAATATGGAAACAAACTTTGGGCCTTTGGTATCCAAAGTACATTATGACAAGGTTATCGGATATATCAAGCACGGTATCGAGAACGATGGTGCGAAACTCTTGTTCGGTGGTCTCGATCCACCCCATCTTCCGTCTCATCTCAAAGGCGGATACTGGATCAAACCCGTGGTTTTCACAAACTGCCTAGACAATATGAAGATCATGCGGGAGGAAATATTTGGACCAGTTCTCTGCATAACATCATATTCATCAATTGAGACGGCTATCAGCAGGGCTAACAATACACATTTTGGCCTTGCTGCTGGCGTCTTCACCAAAGACGTTAGACTTGCTCATAGCGTTATTGCGCAACTCGAGGCTGGCATCACGTGGATAAATACCTGGGGAGAGAGTCCAGCTGAAATGAGTGTAGGTGGATGGAAGAAGAGTGGGCTGGGTGTTGAAAATGGGGTACGCGGCTTGGAGGCTTGGGTGAAGAATAAAAGTACATTGGTTGAAATGAGTGAAGGCATTGCTACTGTATTCACGAAATAGAGAGAGTGTAATCCCCAGATAGCCTGCTTAATAGTTGAAATTGATCACTACTGGCAAATATTTGCTTTGTTTTCTTTCATTACGTCGGAGCAAATATATAAACTCTTAAATGATTTGTTAATAATATTATTTTATTTTTCATACACTGAACCGGCTAAGCTATGCAGTACCTCCGACGTATTGCATGACATGTTCTTGTGGGTTTTGCAATAGGAGTCGAAACCGCTCTTTAAAACGTGAAGCCTCGAGGCGAACAGCCGGAACTCTCATATCGTTTCGAACCTCTTCTTGTTCCGTCTTTATTAAGTCAATAGACGATCCATCTTCATAGTGTTACTCAGCCCACAAATAGAAGCGCCGGCCCAGTATCGGCCACACTACTACAGACCGACTCCATATCGCAATCCTCCACATAGCGTCAACTGCTGTACGACGCGCTCACCTGATGATTCGGCTCAGGATCCAACGGCACCAATGCTTCTTCCGGATCTTCTGAAATTGGAATTTGAGTCCGATTTAAACCCCAAAATTTCCTTCCTATCTCTTTATGTACGTATACATTTAGCTTGGCCAGCACACCTTCCATGTTGTGTCTGATTCGGCAGTTGTAGACGGTGCAGCAGATCATGTATCCTATTGACTGCTTCCGAAGTCCCCCAGAAATTTTCGAACATCTCTTCCACGCTCTCATTAGCTGAGATTCATGGCGTTCAGAGGCGTAATGTTGTTCGCCAACGTTGGATCGTCTACATCCTAAGAGGTGCTTCAGGGGTGTCCTCTAATCATTCCAGGGAAACCCGGCTCGCCCACAGGCAAAATGCGCTCATAAGAGAAACGGGAAATATGTTTTGAACATGGCTTCGGTTATTTTGGATACCCTCTCTTGATTGTCATCATCTAATAAATATTTAGAGGAGACAGCTATTTTTGCATGCCAACATAAGCTCAGCTTTATTGACAGTGATCTAAGCTATCTACCGGTACTTCATTTCATAGATAACGGTCCTAGATAGGTCATCTCTGGTTAATTGCTTCCGTGCACTGCTTGAGTAAGAGTTTGCAAGGAGCTTGAGGCTTCTTTCCACGTATCATACTGATCTGCTACATGTGACACTTGATATCTACATTTTCAGATATGGCTTACTTCCTATTTATCTCTTTCCAAGCTTTATCCAGTAAATTTAATTTTAAAAACTCCGTTTCGTATGCAAGTTATTCATCATCCACCAATCGTTTCGCCTCATAAGCCTTCTTAGCTGCTTTCTGCAACGCCTCGAAATCTCCACTCATCTCACACATGCCCTTAAACACAGCCATCTCGCCTTCCTTCTTTAGTAACTCGTGTGGGTGTCCATATTCGACCACTTCCCCTTTGTCCAATACCAGCACTTTGTCATAGTCCATAATGGTTTGCAGGCGATGAGCTATGGTGATGATTGTGCTCTTAAGCTCCCGTATTGTCTCTTGGATTTTATTGTCTGTGTTGTAGTCTATTGAGGCTGTGGCTTCATCCATCATGAGGACTTTCGGATTCTTGAGAAGAGCTCGAGCTAGGCATAAGAGTTGCCGTTGGCCCTGTGATAGATTGTTGCCCGATTCGGTCACTGGTGAGGAGAGATTGAGGAAAATATTCTTATTAGTCGTTGGTGTAGAAGTTCCGGTAGGTGATCCGAGTAATACCGCAGCAGGCGTTGACGGTCTTGATTGGTTGATGGGCGTTGACGGTATTGTCGTAGAGCCCGGCGTTCCAATTAGCTGCACACGACGCAGAGCTGTAAAGATGTCCTCATCTGTAAATAGATTAAATGGATCAAGGTTACTACGAATAGTGCCGGTAAAGAGAGTTGGGTCTTGTGGGACTATTGTGATCGATTCTCGTAGATCTTGGAGACCTATAAGTCCGATATCGACACCATCGATTAAGATCTTGCCATCTTCAGCTTCTAAACCACGGAACAGAGCAAGTGCTAAAGAACTTTTGCCAGCACCAGTGCGACCCACAATGCCTACTTTCTCACCCGGGCTGATTTTGAAGCTGATACCACGAAGGACGGGTTCGAGATCGGTTCGGTAACGAGTGGTGTAACCAATGAACTCCACGGAACCATGGCTTGGCCAGTTTGCAGCGGGTCTGGTCTTTTCAATGACCGCTTCTGCCTCCTGCTCGACATCAAGATACTCCTTTATACGCTCCACGGAGTTCATGTTTTGCTCGTACATTGCATATAGCCTAACAAGCCACAAGACGTTCTCTGTGAAGGTGATTGCGTATGCAAGAGCGAGACCAGCTGATCCGGAGTCGATAATCCCAAGGCTCAAAATGACGAACATACCGGCGAAGAAAGCAACGAGATCTCCTATGACATCGATTCGAAACGACAGCCATCTGTTGGTGGCCCAAAGAAAGATGAAGGGCCGGTTATGGGTATTAACTCTTTGCATGTTGTCTCGGATAAAGCGCCTTTCGTCGCCGTAAGCACGAATTGTCGTAATACCTGTAAGAGTCTCGCCGAATTGCTGGAATAAAGGACTCCGCTGAACAGACTCCAATCTCTTGAGATCCCTTGAAGATCGAATGTAGAATCTTCCCACGAGGAAATACATCAAGCTGATGAATATCGCAGCAATGAGGAAACCCGGCGTTATAGTGCAAATTAGGGCAATTGTTGTAACAATTGCCAAAGCACAACTCATAACGCCAATAGCTATCGGTGCCACTTCCTGGTCAACTGCTTCCAGATCTTTCGAGAAACGATTCATGATTTGTCCCAGAGGAGTCACATCGAAGAACTTAAACTTTGCCCGGGACACCGACACCATAAGCCGTCGGTGAATTCCCCAAGATGCAGTAAGTGACCCATAGAAAAGCCACACATCTTTGAACAGGGCCACCGCCATACCACCAATACCGATCAAAGCATAAACGATCAAGTAATAGTTGACGTCAATGTCTGGAGCCATCATAGCAAGGAAGGAGGTTTTGTTGGGGTCGAAATATGGTGCATATTTGAATAGTCTTGAACCGGCTGTCAGCTGGTCGGTTGAAATTGTGTTGGCGACGTAGCTGTTAGGTGCCAGATACATCTCTTCTTGGGTGTTGTATTGATTCGCCCATTGTCGAATCCATATATTTCCTGCAAGATTTGACAGTTGTTGTACACCAAATGTTACAATTGCCAGGAACCAGAACCACCATGGGCCCATTGCCTTGAAGTATAGCATCATAACATCAAATTTGACACCCCCAACCGCTTTGGTTTCCTCCATAACATCTTTTTGCGCTTTCTGCGGATCTTTCGGTTTTGTGCCTCCACCATTTGCTGCACCATTGAGTTTGTCACCATCTTCCACAAGAGTCTCTTCGCTTTCATCCCCAACGCTCGATGGTACTCTTGATGGAATCTGTGATGCTTTACCAGAACCAAGCCCAGACTTGTGGACATCTTCACCTAGCTTTCCAGATGCGATAACTGCCTCTGAGGTTCCCTGAACGGCAATCTTGCCATTATCTAAGACAACGACATATTGGGAGCGTGGAACAGTCAACGCAATGTTATGTGTGACGAGAATACAGGTACGATTTCGCATTAAAGGACCCATGATGCAATTGTCGAAGATCCATTTGGCGGTATGAGAGTCGACAGCACTGAGACAGTCGTCCAACAGGAGGTGCCTCGAATTAGAGTACAACGCTCTTGCCAGTGAGATTCGTTGTTTCTGACCGCCGGAGAGCGTTATTCCTTTCTCGCCAACTAAAGTTTCGTCACCGGCATCTAGGATTTCTAAATCACGTTCCAAGGCGCAAGCCACGACAACGTTCTTGTATCTTTGTTCGTCCATGGGATTTGCGAAGAGGATATTCTCCTTGATATTTGCATTAACGAGCCATGCTTGTTGCGCGCAATATGCAACGCTCTCGGTAAGTCCTGTTTCCGGGTCGGGTCGAACATCTTCACGACTAAAACCACCTGGTAAGTACACCTTCCCTTTTATGATCGTCATCTCTCCTAATAGAGCCATTAGAAGAGAGGTCTTGCCCGAGCCAGTAGGTCCAGCGACGATATTGAGTTTGCTAATAGCAAATTTGATGTCCATGTCCATTAGCCGGAAGGCAGGCGTGCTGTCCTCAGCGATGACCTCCTTCGCAGCACCCCATGAGAAAGTGGCATCCTTAAATCCAATTATTTCATTACCGTCCTCATCCACATTCCCATGGCGGAGCTGTTCATACTTTTCTGTCTCCTCTTCATTCAAGAACTCTTCCACACGATTAATAGACACTACAGACTCCTGCACATGAGCCACCATATCACCGAGTTGATCGAGCGGGACGCGTAACAAAGTGAAAAGTGAAATAGCAGTAAAGGCTATAGAAGGATAGAGCGGCTTCTTTTCGACAAGAGTATATACCAGGAAAGAGAAGAAAGTGATCAGGACAGGGACGGCATTCCAGACAGCAACTGCACATGCCCAAATGAGATATTTGACACGCAGAGCCTTAAGTTCAGCTGCTCTCTTTTCGCTGACAATCGTTCCAAAACGATGCTCCCAGGCAAAGAATTTGATAATTCGTATATTCTGGAGAATCTCGTTCGTGGTATGAATTCGCTTGTCGGTTGCAGCCATAATCTTCTTCTGAGCTGATCCAAAGCCTCTTGCAAAGGCGATATTTATGGGAAGGAGAAACACCATGACGACCAAGCCAGGAATAGAGCTTAAGCCCAATATTTGCCAGAGAAGTATTACACACACTGCCAATTGTGTTGGGGCCGAAGAAAGCAAGTAATGTAAATAGCCACTGATCTCGGAAACCTTGAAGGAGTCGACGGACATCAGATTGATGATTGTTCCCACATTAACCTGGGAGTCTGATCCGTCATTTCCAGGTCCCGCCTCGGTTGGGTCAGCGGTGGTACTGTTGGAATTAGATTTCTTATCATCCTTTTTCTTGCCTCCCAGGCCTATAATCCGCTTAATCAGACCTGCCTTTGCAGCGTCTTCCTTATCCTTCCTATCCCCAAGAACAGTGTCGCTTCCAGTAGCTGCTTTACGGCGAAGAGCCTTGGCATAGATCTCACCAATAATGATTGCTCGTAAGCGGATGCAAACCTTGCGGCCCGTCCACAGTGCCTGCTGGTCAAGTAGAGATCGTATAATATCTGTGAAGGAAAGAAGTGTAACGTAAAGCCAGATAACATTACGCGGTCTTCCTTTAGGATCTTCTATGTATTCGAGAATAGCTTTCAGCAAGAGAGTCGGAGCAAAGGTAAACCAAGCGGAAAAGAATGCATAAGCGCACTGGCTGAAGAGACTCCATCGAAAATAGTAGAGGAGATGCCAGGTCAATTTAGTGGTCTTTTTCAGTTGCCGATAATCAGCTAGGATGTTTGCAGCCTTGTCCTTTGGTATCAAGTTCCAGACATCGTTTATTTCAAGCGTTTTCCTGTAGCCTTGCCATACAATAGCATCGACCCAGCTGAAAGTTGCTATGGAGAGAACGCTTGCCAATGGTTCCTTTGAAGGTTCAATATCTCTTTCCCATTCCAATGCCACAGCTTTATTTCCTTTACGCGTCGTAATCGCAATCCCAAATACCAGTGACGATAGAGAGAATTCGACAATGACTAGTGTTTGAGCCAGCCTTGAGCGTGGATGGATGATCGCAGACCGGAATATGGTTATGATAAAGAGCCATTGTGCAGTATATATAAGAGCAGTATGATCCCACAGCATCGGTATTCGCCACCGCGTATCTGAGAAAAACAGTCGGAGAGTGGTCAAAATCAAAACGTAGATCCAGGTCAGGAGCCCTGCGAGAGATGCAATATCACCATTTGGCCCGTATGCCTTCGTGCAAAAAGCGATAGTATTTATGACAACAAGTCCAATGATTGCCACTTCCTCAGTAATAATTATAAGGTATTGCCCTCGTGGGCGGTCGACCTCTACCACTGAATCCCGCGTGATCGTTTTTGTCAGAGTCAGTCGCCCTCCTCCAATCTCCAGTGCCTCCTCCTCGTCAGAATCAACGCCGTCTGTTTCAGATTCGCTATCGCCGTAATGGCCGGGCACACCAAAGACATTATTCCCATTTGCGAGAGGTTCGTAAGAAGCTTTTCGTCTTGCTCTAATTCTTCGTTGAATTGCTTGCGTAATAATAAGTAGAAATGACGATGCGATTACAATAAATGGGAGAAGCACTTTTAGATAACTTTACATCGGTCATTAGCTCATCTTTTCGTGTTTTAGTGGTACATCTTGACTAACTCTCGCTGAAAGCAATTCGAGAAATCATCGACCAGCCATATCGGCCATGGACATTGAGCGATCGGCATGGTGTTTTAACACCCAAAGCAAGATTTAAACAGGCCACCCGTTGTATCCCTTTGCATAGGATCAACCGGTGGTGCTGAAAGATGTTCGATGGCGAGGGTTGAACCTCTGGGGGGAAAGATTGAATATGTCGGTGAAATTCACAACAGCAAAAGTTGCCCCGCCGGCGCCGGTTACGTCGTTAATTCCTTTAGCTCCAAGCCTATCGGCCTTTAACGAGGTACTGTTATCCACAAAACGCATGGGATTGCCGCAAACTCAACCAACCCGGACAGAGTACAACCATCTTAATATAAACAGCTTAAAAGAAAGACAAACAACCTTATGCATATATGACTATAATATGATTTCTTCAACTCATTGCCCCGTGAGTCACACGGCAACCGTTCTGGCTGTAAGATTGCTTACTCGGAGCGTTCCATTTTTGCGCCCGTCTGGGTGCTGCGGGCGCTGACCAATTAGGGAAGGTGTTCAGCAAAAGCGATTGGTCAATCCATGCAACCTGGATACTCTAGCGGAATCCTTAGGGTTGAAGAGTCACCCAAATGCCCAGATACTTTTAAAAAGGGCAGGTCACTGCAGATCAGTCACTACTGACTGGCCCTGCAAGACCGAAGTGGTGAATCCTGGCTAGAGGTAGGGACGTAGGAAACCCTTGTCCACACCATCAATGCAAACAAAAATGACACAGATCGAGTCAAAACCTTAATGATTAGTAAATTTTTATTTTATAATCTCACTCGTAGTATTTACCCCCACCGCTTTCCAACGACTATAAATACCGCCCTTTCCCCCCCTGCTCTTCCTTCCTTTCTTCTGCGTCCTTTCGACTTCTCGCGTAGGCCTCATTTCTCGCTCGGCCTGATTCATGTGCCGTTCGACCTGTCCCACACAGGGTCCAGGGGGGTGAGGTGAGGTGATCGAGTTAGGTGATGGTGTAACTAGGCGCAACGCTCGAAGGAATACTATAGCAAAGAATTCTACAGCCAAGTTTGTACTGTACAAAGACAACGGCAAAAAGTATTGAAACGCTTCAGCGAACTGAAAAAGTCGTTCCAAAAACGACCAATCTCACAATAGAACATGTTAATAAACATGTGCGAAACTTTATAATTTAGATTTACTGAATAAATCTAATTTCAATTCTTCTATTTGAGAGGACTTGCTAAAGTTGTTTTGTAATTATATTCAGCTGGTTATTTAGCGATTTTTGTGTTCCAAAAAGTATTTCAATACTTCTTGCCGCTGCCTTCGTAGATGCTTACTAGGAATACACCAAGATGGTGCCCCTTAGAGACAATAATTGATAATGATATGTGTCGCATGGGAGAGTGGGACCAATTTTGGGAACGATTGAATT
>Ga0335075_10017991_pt1 | contig 10486 bp, 11 predicted proteins | sample Lox_Sample_24_FD_206723 | JGI IMG/M metagenome (GOLD analysis project Ga0335075, IMG submission 206723) | Soil microbial communities from Loxahatchee National Wildlife Refuge, Florida, United States - Lox_Sample_2.4 | ecosystem: Environmental > Terrestrial > Soil > Wetlands | place: USA... | reverse complement strand
AATGGCGCCGCAATCGATTGAAAAGCTTCGATTCGGACGCGGAAATGGCGCCCTGCGGGACCCGCCCGCCCACGCATCAGCGGCTCTTGGCGGCGCCGGCTCCAGGAGCCGTCAGGGCTTCGGCGGATTGGTGAAAATAACCACCTCGTCCTTGCCCACCCGATCGAGCAGCGCGTGCGCCTCCTCGTCCAGGAGATCCTCGTCGACGCTCTGCGGACTGAGGCTGGCGACGCGCAGCGCCCAGCGGACGCGCTCGGCCTTGAGCCCGGCGAGCTCGACCTTGAGCCTGGCGGCCTCCGCGTCGAATTTCGCCTTGGCCTTCAGCCCATGCTGGCCGTTCGACGCATCCCACACCAGGTAGCCGCTTGCGGCCCCGAGCACGAGATAAAGAACGATCGGCGCCACGATCGAGCGCAGGCGAGTCCTTACGACCATGAGCCCGATCGTGCGTGGACGAGGTTAACGCAGAGTTACGGGTTTTACGATCAAGCCCGCTTGATCGCCGCCCGCCCGGCGAAGCGGGCCTGGTCGCCGAGCTCCTCCTCGATCCGGATCAGCTGGTTGTACTTCGCCAGCCGATCCGACCTCGAGAGCGAGCCGGTCTTGATCTGTCCGCAATTGGTGGCGACCGCGAGATCGGCGATGGTCGAATCCTCGGTCTCGCCCGAGCGATGCGACATGACCGCGGTGTAGCCCGCCCCCTGCGCCATCTCGACGGCCGCCAGCGTCTCGCTCAAGGTCCCGATCTGGTTGACCTTGATGAGGATCGAATTGGCGATGCCCTCCTTGATCCCGCGCTCGAGGATCTCGACATTGGTGACGAAGATGTCGTCGCCGACCAGCTGGCGGCGCGAGCCGAGCCTCTGGGTCAAGAGCTTCCACCCCGCCCAGTCCTGCTCGGCCATGCCGTCCTCGATCGACAGGATCGGATAGGCGTCGGCCAGCTTGATGAGATAGTCGACCTGCTCCTCGACCGAACGGGTCACGCCCTCGCCGGAATAGACATAAGAACCGTCTTTGAAGAATTCGGAGGCCGCCGGATCGAGCCCGAGCGCGATGTCTTCGCCGGGCTTGAAACCGGCCGACTCGATCGCCTTGACGACAAAGTCGAGCGCCGCCTCCGCCGAGGGCAGGTTGGGCGCGAAGCCCCCTTCGTCGCCGACGTTGGTGTTGTGTCCCGCCTTCTTCAGCGCGGCTTTAAGCGCATGAAACGTCTCCGCGCCCCAGCGCACCGCCTCGGCGAACGAAGGCGCGCCGACCGGCAGGATCATGAACTCCTGGAAGTCGATCGGATTGTCGGCATGCACGCCGCCGTTGACGACATTCATCTGCGGCGTCGGCAACACCCTGGCCATCGTCCCGCCGACGTAGCGGTAAAGCGGCAGGCCCGAAGCTTCCGCCGCCGCCTTGGCGACCGCGAGCGAAACGCCGAGAATGGCGTTGGCGCCGAGCTTGGATTTGTTCTTTGTGCCGTCGAGCGCGATCATCGTCTCATCGATCTTGAGCTGGTCCTCGGCCTCAAGCCCGGAGACGGCGTCGAACAGATCGCGGTTGACCGCCTCGACCGCTTTCAGAACGCCCTTGCCGCCGAAGCGTCCCTTGTCTCCGTCGCGCAGTTCGACCGCCTCGCGCGTGCCGGTCGAGGCGCCGGACGGAACAGCGGCGCGCCCCATCGAGCCGTCTTCCAGCACGACATCCACTTCGACCGTCGGATTGCCGCGACTATCCAGAATTTCGCGGCCGACGACATTCACGATCGCAGTCATCTTCACTCCAAAGCTGCAGCATTGGCCCTGGTTCTACGGCATCCAGGCAACCGAAAAAAGACGGCGAAAGCGCGCCAAGCCGGTTTGGGCGCCCAGCACTTTTGCATTCGATGATGCACATTTGACCAAAATGGACCAAGCTAGAAAAAATATGCATGGCAGGTCGCCAAGTCGCGTGACACAGCCGAAAATTTCGACTAGCAATGATCCGCCAAAAGGAGGCCGCTGCCAAAAGGTTTGGCGCCGGACGCCGTAGGGTCTGTGGGAGGACAAAGCGTTCGACAGTCTTGAAGTCGCCCGCCGGATATGCGGAAGGGATAAAAGAAAAAACCGGGATTGTGAAACGCTGCACCAAAACGCGAAAAGGGGCGGGCCGCTGCAATAGCGTTCCGCCCCTTCTGTTTGGAGCGACACTTGTTTACTTGCCGGCGCGAATAACGGCCATGCTTGGAGTGCGTTCGCGCCGTCAAGTAAACTCATGAGCGAGAGCGAACTCGACAATCTCGCTGACAGCGCCGGCCCTCAGCGTCGCTCGGCTTCGCCTTCCGCCCAATCTCGTTGCACTTCGGCGATATAGGCGTCGAGCCGCCTTTCCTTGATGGCAAGCCGGGCGCCGGACATGAGATCCTGATAATAGGCGAGGTTGATTTCGGTGAGCGCCATCATCGCAAGGATCTCGCCCGACTTCGTAAGATGGCGCCAGTAGGCGCGAGAATAATCGCGCGCGCTCGGCGACGACGACAGCGGATCGACGGGTCGCGGATCGTCGGCGAAACGCGCGTTGCGCAGGTTGAGGCGGCCCCGGCGCGTATAGACGAGCCCGTGCCTTCCCGCGCGCGTGGGCATCACGCAATCGAACATGTCGACGCCTCGCCTCACCGCCTCAAGCAGATCGTCGGGCGTTCCCACGCCCATGAGATAGCGCGGCTTGTCGAAGGGCAGAAGCGGAGCCACGGCCTCGATCATCTCGAGCATCGCCGCCTGCGGCTCGCCGACCGCCAAACCGCCGATGGCGTAGCCGGGAAAGTCCATCTCGGCGAGCGCCTCGGCGCTGAAGACGCGAAGAGCTCTTTCCACACCCCCATGGACGATGCCGAAGATCGCCCTGCCCGGCTGCTCCCCGAACGCGCTCTTCGATCGGTCGGCCCATCTAAGCGAGAGGCGCATAGCCCGCTCGGCCTCTTCGCTCGAGCACGGCAGCCTCACGCACTCGTCGAGCTGCATCTGAATGTCCGAGCCCAGAAGCCTCTGGATTTCCATCGAGCGCTCGGGCGTGAGATCGTGGCGCGATCCGTCGATATGCGACTGGAACGTCACGCCGCGCTCGCTAAGCTTTCGCAATCTCGCAAGGCTCATCACCTGAAAGCCGCCGGAGTCGGTGAGGATCGGCTGGGGCCACTTCATGAATTTGTGCAAGCCTCCGAGCGCCGCGATCCGCTCGGCGCCGGGCGCCAGCATCAGATGATAGGTGTTGGACAGCACAACATCATAGCCGAGCGCCCTGACCCTGTCCGGATACATGGCCTTGACGGCGGCGGCCGTGCCGACCGGCATGAAGGCCGGCGTGCGGATGATTCCGCGCGGCGTCGAAATTGCGCCAAGGCGCGCCTCACCGTCGGTCGCGTAGACCCTGAAGGAAAAGTCTTCGCTCACGGACGCCTGCCGCGCGGACTTGCGGGACCCGCGCGGATGAGCAGGCAGGCGTCGCCGTAGGAATAAAATCGATAACCAGCTTCAACGGCGTGCGCGTAGGCGGCGCGCATGGTTTCGAGCCCGCTGAAAGCCGAGACCAGCATGAACAGCGTCGATCGCGGAAGATGAAAATTGGTCATGAGCGCGTCGACGCAACGAAACTTGTAGCCCGGAGTAATGAAGAGATCCGTCCGGCCGGAAAACACCCGAAGCCGGCCATGCTCATCAGCGGCGCTCTCGAGGAGCCGCGCTGAGGTCGTGCCGACACAGACGATCCGGCCTCCGGCTTCGCGCACCGCGTTCAGCTTTTCGGCTGTCGCCGCGTCGAGCGAACCCCATTCCCAATGCATCTTGTGGTCGCGCGTGTCCTCTGCCCTGACCGGCGCGAAGGTGCCTGCGCCGACATGCAGCGTGACCCGATGCAGCGAAACGCCGCGCGCCGCGAGGCGAGCGACCAGCGGCGGAGTGAAATGCAGCCCCGCCGTCGGCGCCGCCACCGCCCCCGGCTTCATCGCAAACATCGTCTGATAGTCCGCGCGGTCGCTCGGCGACAAGGCGCGCCGCGAGGCGATGTAGGGCGGCAGCGGGGCGCTGCCCAAGCGCTCGATCGCCTCGTCCAGCGCCGCGCCGGCAAAGTCGAAGCGCAGCAGAACCTCGCCCGCTTCGCCTTTGTCCTCCACTTCCGCATCGAGCGCAGCGAGGAGGCAGGCCGTGCTTTCGTTCGCCTCGCCAAAACGGATGCGCTCGCCGACTCTCAACCTTTTAGCCGGCCGGACAAGCGCGCGCCAGCGGCAATCGTCGACGCGCTCAATCAGCGTCGCTTCGACCGAAGCGACAGCGTCGGCCCGCACGCGTGTTCCCTCGAGCCGCGCCGCTATGACCCGTGTGTCATTGACGACGAGCGCATCGCCGGGAGCGAGAAAATCCGGCAGATCGCGCACGTGCGCGTCCTTCAGGCCGCCGTCCGCGCCGACCACCAGCATCCGCGCGCTATCGCGCGGATTGGCCGGGGCTAGCGCGATGCGCTCAGCCGGCAGAACGAAATCGAAGGCGTCGACGCGCATCGCGGTCATCGCCATCCTGTCGAAGCCGCCGAGCCGTCGCGATCCTCGCGGGCGCGATCGTCGCCGTTTTTCAGCTCAAGCTCGCCTTAACGATCTTGTCGGGATCGCGGACCGGCTCGCCGCGCTTGATCTTGTCGACGTTGTCCATGCCTGACACGACCTTGCCCCAGACCGTATATTTGCGGTCAAGGAAAGGCGCGTCGGCGAAGCAGATGAAGAACTGCGAATTCGCCGAGTCCGGGCTCGCGGCGCGCGCCATCGACACCGTGCCGCGCTTGTGCGGCTCGGCGTTGAACTCGGCCTTAAGGTCCGGATATTTCGACCCGCCGGTCCCGGTTCCGTGCGGGCAGCCGGTCTGAGCCATGAAGCCGTCGATCACCCGGTGAAAGACGACGCCGTCGTAGAATCCTTCCGAGACCAGGCGCTTGATATGCGCCACATGGCCCGGCGCGAGCGACGGGTTCATCTCGATCACCACCGGACCCTTGGTGGTCTCGAGGGTCAAAGTATCGCCAGCGCTGCTCATGTCGCTCATCCTCATTTTTTTGCCCCCGACGCCATGCGCATCGTGATGATCCTGTCCGGGTTCTGGACCGCGCCGTTGTTGGCCTCGGTTCCCGCCTTGATCTTGTCGACCGCGTCCATCCCCGATGTGACCTCGCCGAAGGCTGTGTATTTGCCGTCGAGGAAGCCGCCGTCGCCGAACATGATGAAGAACTGCGAATTGGCCGAATTCGGATCGTCGGTGCGCGCCATGCCTAAAATGCCGCGCCTGAAATGGGTCGAATTAAACTCGGCCGGCAGGTTCGGCAGCTTCGAGCCTCCGCTGCCGGTCCCGGTCGGATCGCCGGTCTGCGCCATGAAGCCTGGGATCACGCGATGGAACGTCAATCCATCATAGAACTTGTCCTTCACCAGCGTCTTGAACTGCGCCACAGTCTTCGGCGCCCACTCGGGGTGCAGGAGGATCGTGACCTTGCCATGCTTGGTGGTCATGATGACTGTGTTGTCGCGGTCGCCGGCCGCGTAGGCCGCGGAAACGGCGAGAAGAGGAAGCCAAAGCACGACGCGTCGGCTGCAAGCGAGCATGAATGGACCCTTAAAAAGCGCTGCCCGGATCGGCGGGCGCGGCTTGATAGCAGGTTAAAGAGGCATTGCAAGCGACGCGCGAACCGGCGCTGGGCCCGGCTTGCGCCTGACACGAGCGCCGGAGATGCGAAAAAAATTCACCCGAGTTGCGCAATAGCCGGTATATGCGGAGCCTTGCGGGCGCGATCCCGTGCGCGCTTTTCGCCAACTCAAAGTCCGAGCCATCCCAAGCGACATGTCCCACACCCCTCTTCTCTTGACCGCCTGCGCCGCGCTGATCGCCTCCTCTCTTCCGGCCTTGGCGGCTGCAGGAGTGGTGACACGCCAATGCGAGTATAAGGGCGAGGGGAAACTCGGGCCGCTCACGGTCGCCTATGACCAAGCGGCGCGGCTCGTGAAGGTGACCACGTCCGACGGCCGCATCTGGCGCTACCAGGACGGCGCGACCGGCCGCCTCGGCCCGTCACTTCCCCCCGCCGACGATCCAGGGCCGGTCGAGCAGTTCGTCACCCTGAAAGCCGGCAAAGTGGAGGTTGGGTTCCGCTGGCCCGACGACGGAACCATGGGGCACATGGCCTATTTTGACCTGATGGCGTTCAAGAACCCTGCAAAGCGCTGCGTCTGGCGCTCGCTCTGGGACTTCGCGATGGGGTGATCGCGGCGCTTACTCAGCGTTGGCCGGGCTGCCTTTGCCGAGGCGAGGCTGCGACCGCCGATTGTCCCAGCTACATAGTCATCGGCCCCATGTTCTGATTCAGGTTGTACATGATCCAGAGCGACCCGACGAGGATCAGAAAGACGATCAGCACTCCGAACGCGAGCGCCAGCACGTTGTTGACGTTATCCGGCCCAGTTGTGATGTGCAGGAAGAAGACCAGGTGCACGCCAATCTGAGCGATCGCCAGCACGACGAGCGCAATAGGGATGCTGGGGCGCCAAACCAGGAAAGTCCCGGCAATGAAAAAAGACACGGCCGTGAGCAGGATCGCCAGCGCAAGGCCGATCAAATAGCCCAGAACCCCTTCCGCCACCTCGCGGCCGCGCGCCGGTTCGTCGCCAGGAGCATGGTCAGCGCCGTGTAACGGCTCGTAGTCGTCGGTCGAGCTCATGCGCCTGCTCCTAAAAGATAGACGACTGTGAAGATCGCGACCCAGATGATGTCGAGCGTGTGCCAGAAGAGCGCGAAGCAGAGGACGCGGCGCAGGATGTCGGCGCGATAGCCTTTGGCGAACACCTGCGCGACCATCGTGAGCAGCCACAAGATTCCGAGGGTGACGTGAAGGCCGTGGCAGCCGACCAGGGTGAAGAAGGCGGAGAGGAACGCGCTGCGGGTGGGTCCGGCGCCCTGACCGACCATGCCGGCGAATTCGTGGATCTCGATCGACAGGAAGCCAAGCCCTAGCACACAGGTCGCCGCCATGCCGCCGTAGTACATGAGGCTGTTGTGCGCTCTGGACCCGATGGCGGCCAAGCCGCAGGTGAAACTCGACAGCAAGAGGCACGCGGTCTCGATCGCGACATTATGGAGGTTGAACAGATCCTTGCCGCTCGGCCCGCCGGCAGTCTCGTTCACCAAGACGGCGTAGGTGGCGAAAAACGCCGAGAACATCACGATGTCGCTAAGCAGAAAGATCCAGAAGCCGTAGCCGACGATGATGCGCTTCGAGGCAGGGTCGGCGCGATCGAAAAGCGCCTCGGCCCGCCTCCGCCCCTCCTCAGGTCTGTCGTCGCCGTAGCCCGCGCCTGCCTGGAAGGCGGTCATGAGAGAGCCCCCGCCCCGGCGACCGCTTCGCCGCGGGCGCGGCGGTTGGCTCGGTCGATGCGGGCGACCTCGTCGGACGGAATCTCATATTCGGTGCGATCGCGCCAGGCGAAGACGACGAATGTCGCGAAAGCGCCCAGGATGCTGACGCCGACCAACCACCAGATATGCCAGATCATGCCGAAGCCCCCGAAGGTGGCGAAGAATGCGCAGACGAAGCCGGTCGCGCTGTTTCTCGGCATCTCGATGGGCTTGTAGATCGGTTCGGCCATGGGACCCGCCCGCTCGGCAAGGCGCGCTCTGCGCCAGTACTCATCTCGCCCCTCGACATGGGGCAGGACGGCGAAATTGAACACGGGCGGCGGCGACGACGTAGACCATTCGAGCGACCGGCCCATCCATGGATCGCCGGTCAGGTCGCGGAGCTCCTCGCGGCGGCGGATGCTCACGACCAATTGGGCGATCTGACACAGGATGCCGGCGAGAATGACCACCGCCCCGCCGGCGGCGACCAAAAGCCAGGGGCGCCACTCGGGCACGTCGTAATGCTGCATGCGCCGGGTCATGCCCATGAGGCCCACGACATAGAGCGGCACGAACGCCAGATAGAAGCCGAAAAACCAGCACCAGAAGGCGGCTTTGCCCCAGCCCTCATGGAGCCGGAAGCCGAACGCCTTGGGGAACCAGAAGGTGTATCCGGCGAAGGCGCCGAACAGCACGGCGCCGATGATGACGTTATGAAAATGGGCGACCAGGAAAAGGCTGTTGTGCAGCATGAAATCCGCCGGGGGCACTGCCAACAAAACGCCGGTCAGGCCGCCGATGACGAAGGTCACCATGAAGCCGATCGACCACAGCATCGGCGTGGCGTAGTGGACCCTGCCGCCGTACATGGTGAACATCCAGTTGAATATCTTCACCCCCGTGGGCACCGCGATGATCATTGACGCGATGCCGAAGACCGCGTTGACGTTGGGGCCCGCGCCCATCGTGAAGAAGTGATGCAGCCACACCATGAACGAGATGACGCAGATCGCCATGGTCGCTATGACCATCGAGCGGTAGCCGAACAGCTGCTTGCGCGAGAAGGTCGAGACCACTTCCGAGAACACGCCGAACGCCGGCAGGACGAGGATGTAAACCTCCGGATGGCCCCAGATCCAGATGAGGTTCATGAACATCATCATGTTGCCGCCGGCTTCGTTGGTGAAGAAATGGAAGCCGAGGTAGCGGTCGAGCGTCAGCATTGCGAGCGTCGCGGTCAGAACCGGGAATGCAGCGACGATCAAGAGATTGGTAGCGAGCGCCGTCCAGCAGAAGACCGGCATGCGCATATAGGTCATGCCGGGGGCGTGTATTTTGAGGATGGTAGTGACGAAGTTGACGCCGGTCATCAGCGTTCCGACGCCCGAGATCTGAACCGCCCATAAGTAGTAGTCGACGCCGACGGTGGGCGAGTAGGTGAGCTCGGAGAGCGGCGGAAACGGCAACCAGCCGACCCGGGAGAACTCGCCCACGACCAGCGAGAGGTTAACCAGGAGCGCGCCGGTCGCGGTCAGCCAGAGACTGACCGAATTCAAGGTCGGAAAGGCGACGTCGCGCACGCCGAGTTGCAGCGGCACGACGAGGTTCATGAGCCCAATCACGAACGGCATGGCGACGAAGAAGATCATGATCGTGCCATGGGCGGAGAAGATCTGGTTGTAATGCTCCGGCGGCAAATAGCCCTGGGACCGGAAGGCCAAAGCCTGTTGCGAACGCATCATGATCGCGTCGATGAAGCCGCGCAGCAGCATCACCGACGCGAGCGTGACGTACATGACCCCGATCCGCTTATGGTCGACGCTGGTGATCCATTCGCGCCACAGATAGGGGATCCAGCCCTTGATCGCGACGAAGGCGACCACGCCGACGATCACCACCACGACGATGCCGCCCGCGGCCAAAGGAATCGGCTGGTCGAACGGAATGGCGCCCCAGGTCAGCTTGCCGAACATGCTAGTTCCGCCTCCCTACGCACAGCTGAGGAGCGGCCGCCGCGATCGAGCCGAGTTCGTTCTCGGCGACCGGGCCAGGTCCGGGCGGCAGCGTCTGATCGAGAATCTTCTCGAACAATCCGTCACTAACCGAGCGGAACGTGAACGGCGCCGGCACGACGCTTTGCTTCGAGAGCTGGATATAGCTCTCCGGCGTAAGCTCCGGTCCATTAGCGCGCACTTGACCGAGCCAGGCGTAGAAGTCCTGCGGCGACTTCGCGACGACCTCGAAATGCATGTCGGCGAATCCGTCGCCGCTTATCTGAGTCGCAAGGCCGCGAAAGACGCCGGGCGCATCGGCCTTAAGGTAGAGCTGCGTCCTCATCCGGTTCATGGTGTAGATCATGCTGCCGAGCTGCGGGACGAAGAAGGCGGTCATCACGCTGCCCGAGGTCAGCGCAAAACGGATCGGCGTCGCGGCCGGAATCACCACGCGATTGACGCTCGCGACGTGCTGGTCGGGGTAGATGAACAGCCATTTCCAGTCGAGCGACACGACCTGAATGTTGAGCGGCCCTTCCTTCGACACAAGCGGCTTCGCCGGATCAAGGTCATGCGAGCCGATCCAGGCGACGCCGCCGAGCAGCATGATGGTGAGCAGCGGAATCGCCCAGATGATCAGCTCGAGCTGGCCGGAGTATTCCCAATCCGGCAGATAGAACGCCCTCTGGTTGGACGACCGGAACCACCAAGCGATGCCGAGGGTGGCGATGATGGTCGGGACCACGATGACGAGCATGATCGCCACCGAATCGACGAGGATCGTCGCGTTGCCGTCGCCGACCGGACCTTTCGGGTTGAGCACGGCCAAGTTGCAGCCGCTCAGGAGCAGCGCGGCCGCCAATGGCGCCAGCCTCAAAACAAGTGTTCGAAACCCGGTCCTGAGGATCATGGCGCCGCCCCGCCCGTCTCGCTCCTCGTCGGGGTTACCTGGACGAACCGACCCTCGTCGGCTTGTCCAACAGCCATGAAAGCCGCCCCGACCGAATCCGCAAACTGCTTTACGGTAATGAAAGCAGCATGACACGGGGCAAGCGCCGGATCAACCTTGCGCCCCACACGAGCATAAAAGCCTTG
>Ga0335075_10017990_pt1 | contig 10486 bp, 10 predicted proteins | sample Lox_Sample_24_FD_206723 | JGI IMG/M metagenome (GOLD analysis project Ga0335075, IMG submission 206723) | Soil microbial communities from Loxahatchee National Wildlife Refuge, Florida, United States - Lox_Sample_2.4 | ecosystem: Environmental > Terrestrial > Soil > Wetlands | place: USA... | reverse complement strand
TCGTCGCCGGCTCCCGCCAGTCCGTGGAGCGCCACAACGACTGGCCCGTCGCAGTCGTTGTCCAGGTAGCTGAGCCTAACGTCACCATTCGCAATGTCACGCCGCCGGAACATGTCACTCATCGGGCGAGCCATCTCGACACAACCAGCTGATGACTCACCCGCGCGGCCATTGCTCCTTCATACCAGCGATGGGCGCGCGTCACCGTCGGGGACGCGAATGCCTACTTCGCGGCTAGCTCGCCCTCGGCCTAGACCGGAGGTACGACGGAGGCCATGGTGCTGATCAGCTGCCGGAATCGACGGACTGGCCCGGTCTCCCCCGTGATGCTGAGGTCGGCCTCGGAGCCAGCGAAGATGAGAGCGGCCAACGATCGGGCGGTGCCGGTGATGGTCACGTCGGCTGGCGAGGACGGGGCTTTCGCGGTGAGCGACCACTGGTGGCCGTCGTTTCGCACCAGGTAGTCCGCGCCGTCGAGGCGGAAATGCCAGCGGACCGGCTGGTCGCCGCTGTCGGCGCGGTCGATGGCCTGGGTGGCGGAGCGGAGCAGGTGCTCGGCGTGCAGCGGCTCGCCGTCTTTCGGCCAGCGCCAGGCGTGCCGCAGTCCCCACCAGCTGAGCTGGTCGACGACTGGCGCAAGGTCGGCTCCATCCGGCGTCAGGCTGTACCAGACCTCCCGCCTTCCGGGCTCGCGGTCGGCGGAGACTATTCCGCTGTCTTCCAGCTCGCGCAGGCGCTGGGTGAGCGTTGCAGGAGTGATCCCGCCGAGGCGGTGCATGAGATCGGTGAACCTCTTCGTGCCGGTGAGCAAGTCGCGGATTACCAGGAGGCTCCACCGGTCCCCGACTCGCTCCAGAGCGCGGGCCAGCGCGCAGAAGTGATCGTACGTGCGGACGTTCCGGGTCATGACGGGATAATACTAGTTGACGAATACTATTTACAAACTAGTATGTCGCGGGTAACCACCGGTCCGGAGGAGAACGCCATGGACGACCCGCCTGCCTACCTGTGGGCGATCACCATCGCCGGCATAACTGATCTGGTCGTAGCCCTGACGCTCGGCGCCCTCACCGGATTTCAGCAGCCGCCTAGCCGGCCGAACCGAGCACGTTCCGGCCGTCAACACGGCATCCGTCTCACTGCAAGTAACGCGACCCGAAAGGCGTTGACGTGACAGACATCCAGATCGAGACCCAGTACTCGACCGGCACTTCCCGGCAGGCCATCGAGATGGCGCTCGTCGCCGCCGGGAAAGACCTCGGCCACCTTCAGCCCGCGGACCTCGCTCTGCTGGAGGACTTCCACACGATGGGCCGCATCGCCACGACCCAACTGGCCGACCTGCTCGAGATCACCGCCGACGACGAGGTCCTCGACGCCGGCAGCGGAATCGGCGGAACGGCCCGCTACGTCGCCGAACGCAGCAGCTCCCACGTGGTCGCCGTGGATCTCACCGAGGAATACTGTCAGACCGCACGGTGGCTCAACCAGCTTGCCGGGCTTGACGGCCGCATCTGCGTCCGCCAAGCAGACGTCACGGACCTGCCGTTCGAAGACGCGACCTTCACCCGGATGTTCAGCCAGCACGTGCAGATGAACGTGGCCGACAAGGCTCTGCTCTACGCCGAGGCACGCCGGGTCCTAGCCGTCGGCGGCAGGCTCGCTCTGTGGGACATCGTCGCCGGCGAGGGCGGTGCACCCGACTTTCCGATGCCCTGGGCTGACCGGCCCGAATACAGTCACCTGACCACACGCGATCGACTGCGCACGGCCATCGGAGTCTCAGGTTTCGAGATCGAGCAGTGGAAAGACCTCACCGACCAGGCGGTCGCCACGATGCAGACGCTGCTCACCCTGCCTCCCAGCCCGATCGGACTGCACGCCTTCGTCCCCGACTTCGAGTCGAAAGCCCGGAACCTCACCGCCGCACTGGCCGACGGCCGGCTACGTGCCATTCAAGGCGTAGCACGAGCGGTCTGAGCGGATGGATCGCATCGGGCAGTCAGGGCACCGATGGCGTCGTCGAGGTAGGCGCGCCGCCCAGCCTTAGTCGCGGGCAGGACGCCGGGCGTCGAGAGCGCGAGCTGGGCGTGTCCGAGGGATGAGCGGCGCTGGCTAGCAGAGCGGGGCCTACCCGGTCTTGCTCGGCCCGGTCGATCACACCGGTCACGAGGCGCCGGAACTGGCTGGCCGGCGAGTCGCGGGTTGCAGTGATCTCCTCGGCCACGTCGGTGGTTGTCTCCTTCTCCTAGCGCCTGATCGCGGCATCGACCAGGGCGTCCCGGCTCTCGAAGTGCCAGCAGAAGCTGCCTTTGGTGGCGCCCAGGCCGCTCGGCTCCAGAATGTCGAGTTCTCGCCAGCCAAGCCCGTGCAGCCGGCTCGGGTCTTCGACGAACCAGCCGTGATCGCCTGCCGCCGCGGCTGAGGCTGTCGGGATGAACGCCACCGACGCCGCTGCGAACGGCTTGCCGACCAGGTCGGCGAGCGCGGACCTGAGGATCTCGTTTCGGATACCGGCCGACGTCAGCAGCATCCTCCGCACGCGTCGCAGTCTGGCGCGAGACGTCCTCAGGGAGATCCGTGACGACCGGGATGCCATTCCATCCGCCGGTCAGAGCGTCGGATTCCCGCTCCGCGAGAGCGGCCGAAAGTTTCGGGTGGCGCGGGCCCGTAGCCAGCCTTCGGCTATGCGACGAAAACATTAGTGTCGTTATTGAGAATCCCGAATCCTAGATCTAGCTTATGAAGACATAAGGCTCTATTGTTGGCGGGATGTTAGCGCTAACATTTGCCTGAACATGGGCGCCTCCGGTGGAGGTTAGCGCAGTTCAGGGCCCGTCCGGAGGGCACCTGCGGGGTCAGCCGGAGACGTAGGCCTGGCCGCCGGGAGCGGCCGGGAGCGGGAACGAGCAGGAAGCAGGTCGCGATGGCGCGCAGGGGCGAGGCCACGTGCGATGCGAGCAAACGGTCCTGCCTTGACGGCGCCGCCTGCTGGGCCGGGCTCCGAAACACGTCGGACCGCTCACTCCAGTCCGCCATGCCTGCCAAACGATTTCACCAGGCAGCTCCTGCCTCAACGAATTAGCTGGAGGTCCGCGATGCGAGAGGTCGACCCTAAGGTCAATGAGGCAATCGAGACACTGAACATGAAGGACGGCCCGACGCGGCGCAAGCTCCTGTCGGGTGCCGGCTTAGTCAGCGCCACGGCGGCGGCAGGTGCGCTGCTGTCCGCCTGTGGCTCGTCGAAGGCGGGCGCTTCGAGTAACAGCGGCGTCGCCGGCAACTTCCCCAAGACCCCGGCGTGGCAGTTCTGGTTCGTCAACCACGTCACCACGAACAGCTTCTTCGTCCCCACCCAGTACGGGTTCCAGGATGCGGCCGCGCTGCTCGGCCTGCCGGTGCCAAAGTGGGGAGGGTCGACAAACTCCATTGCTTCCCAGATGGTCTCGGAGATCAACGCGGCGATCTCAGCCAAGGCGGCCGGCATTGCCACGACGCTCATCAACTCCACCTCGTTCACCACGCCGGTGTCGGACGCGATGAATGCCGGTATCCCGGTGATCAGTTACAACGCCGACGGGCTGGTCAGCTCCTCTGGCGTCCCCGACATTGGCTGCAACCGGCTGTGCTACGTCGGCCAGGCACTGTTCACTTCCGGCCAGCAGCTCGGCGTGCGCATCAGGTCGCTGATCCCCACCCCGGGCCCGGTGGTCATCTTCATCGAGACGCCCGGGCAGGGAAACATCCAGCCTCGCTACGACGGCGCCGCCTCGATGCTCAAGCCGCTGGGCTACTCGGTGGCCGAGATCCCGACCACCACGGTCCCGGCCACGATCCTCGCGAACGAGAAGGCCTATCTTCTCGCGCATAAGACCGTCAAGGGCGCGTTCGCCGTCGACTCGACCTCGACCTCGTTCCTCGCCCAGGCGCTCGCCGAGACCGGCATGTCGAGCCTCCCCAATGGCGGCTTCGACACGGTCCCCCAGACGCTGACCAACATCAAGGAAGGCAAAACCGGCTTCACCATCTACCAGGACCCGTACCTGCAGGGGTTCCTGCCGACGCTGTACCTGTACCTGTACAACATCTCCGGTGGAACGCTCCCCCCGTCCGACACTGATACCGGCCTGTCCTTCATCACGAAGGACAACCTGGACGAGTACAACCTGTCCAGCAGGTACCAGGGCTCGACCACCGCTCAGAAGTACCTGCCGCGGCCAGCGGGCGCGATCTCCAACCCGATGGCGACCACGAGTACCTGACGGAGGCTCCGGGTTCTGCGTGTGAATGGAACAACTCGGCGGCGGGTGACCGTGCCTGGTCGACAGGCCGGTCGCCCGTCCCCGGTTTGGGTGTTTGCAACATCACCGAGTGCGTGAATCGGACGACTCGGCCGATTCACGCACTTGGGCAGGCGAAGTCCAGGAGGTGACGTGAGCGACACAGTCGAGTCAGTTGGCAAAGTAGTCGGCGGCACGGGCCCAGGCGGCGGAAACGGCCGGGGCAATGGTGCCAGGCAGCTCCTCGTGAGTAGTTTCGGCGTGTTCGCCCGGCAGCGCGAGGCCACTGTGCTGGTCGTGACCGTGGCGCTGCTGCTCTACTTCGCTGTCAGCGACGCTTCCTCGTTTGTCAGCCAGGTGAATGCCGTGGACTTGCTGTCGGAGATCATGGCACCGATCGCGATCATCGCGATCGGTGAGGTGCTGCTGCTGATCTGCGGTGAGATCGACATATCGGTCGGGTTCATCTACACGTTCGCACCGATCGTCATGTACGTCGCGATCACCGACTACCACGTGCCCTCGGTGCTGGCGGTCCTACTCGGGCTGCTGACCGGCGTGGCGGCCGGCTGGGTAAACGGGTTCATCGTGGTCACGCTGCGCGTCCCGTCGTTCATCGCCACGATCGGCACCGGGTTCGCCCTGGACGGCTTGGCCCTGACAATCATGCATGCCGAGCCCGAGGGGATCCCGCCGCCCTCCGTGAGCGCGGGCAAGTGGCTCGGCATTCCCGGCAACCCGTGGCAGTGGGCACCGCTCGTCTGGGCGGTGGTGCTGGTCATTGTCTTCCACGTGGTGCTGACCCGAACCCGGTGGGGCCTGTACACGATCTCGGCCGGCAGCAACTTGCTCGGCGCCCGGGAGGCCGGCATCAACGTGGGCCGGATCAAGTACGGCAACTTCATGATCTGCGGCTTCATGGGAGCTCTGGTTGGCGTCCAGACCGCGTTCTACACCAACAACGTCGACCCGAGTGCCGGCGGCTACCTGCCTATGTTCTATGCCGTGATCGCCGCTGTGATCGGCGGGACGGCGATGCTGGGCGGCTCGGGCACGATCCTGGGCGCGTTCCTCGGCGCGGTCGTGCTGGCTACCCTCACCGACGGGTTCGACATCATCGGGATCAGCGCGAACCCGCTGCCGATCATCTTCGGCGGCGCGATCCTTGTCGCCATGGTCGCGAACGTACAACTCGCGCGGCTGCGCCAAGCCGGGAGGACGTTATGACCGCCCAGCATCAGTTCCCGCAGGCGACGGGGGGTGCCGGCCCGGCCCCGGACGAGGTGCTGCGTGCCGAGCACATCAGCAAGCGCTTCGGCGCGGTGACGGCGCTGGTCGACGTCACCGTGCGGCTAAGCCGCGGCGAGGTCCTAGGCCTGATCGGTGATAACGGCGCCGGCAAGTCCACGCTGCTGAAGATCTTCTGCGGGTTCCAGCAGCCCGATAGCGGGCGGATCGTGCTCAACGGCGAGGAGGTCACGCTCAAATCCGTGATGCACGCGCGCTCGCTCGGCATCGACGTGGTCTACCAGGACCTCGCCTTGGTCAACGAACTCAGCGTGTATCACAACATGTTCCTCAACCGAGAAGAGGTACGCGGGCCGCTGCTCAGCAACCGGTTGATGCGTCGCATCGCGAGGGACCACCTGGACGAGATGGGGGTACACATCCCATCGGTCAACGTGCCCGTCGCCAGTCTTTCCGGCGGCCAGAGGCAGGCGATCGCAGTCGCGCGTGCGGTGTTCGGCAATGCCAAGGTGCTGCTGCTGGACGAGCCGCTGGCCGCCATGGGCGCGAAGGAGGTGGCGATGATCCTCGACCTGATCAAGGACCTGAAACGGCGGGGCGACGTCTCGATCATCATCATCGCGCATAACTACGGCCAGGTGCTGGAGATCTGCGACCGGGTCAACCTGCTGCAGCACGGCGAGATCACGCTGGACAAGCTCAGCCAGGACACCTCTGTCCAGGAGCTCAACGACATTGTCGTGGCCGAGTACCGCCGCGCGCTGGAGGAACGACAGCGTTCCGCCTGACGCTCAGAAGATCAATAATCTTGCGGGAACGGGCTCGCGCGCGGGACTGCCGCCGGCGCTGCGCGGCTGCTCGGCGGACTGCCGCGGTGCCTCGCACGTGGCCGGTTCGGGCTCCGACCCGCGGTCCTCAGACCTGCACGTACTCGATGCCGGCCAGCTGACAGAAGACCCGCCAGTCGGCCGCGTGGTGACCAAGGTTCATCACCTCATGGTGCGTCCCGCCGGCCGCGAGCCAGCCGTTCAGGCATGCGCGCAGTCCTGATGACGGTCTGAACTGGCCGTATGGCATCTCCAGCGCCGGAAGCGGTGGGCTGTCCAGGTTCTCGCCTTCGGCGACTACGAGCCTGAACCGCTCACCGCCGAGCGAGACCAGGCTGGCCAGTGTCGCCGGGCCCGGCTGGTACTGAAACAGGAACGTGGGCGGGTCGCCTAGCCGGCCGATCCCGAGCGGGCGCTTGATCAATCGGACTGGCCGGTCCGACCGGGCGATCTTCCAGTTGCCCTCGCCCATGTGGCTCATCAGCACTGACTCGGACGGGAAGTCCATCGCGTACATCTCGGTGAAGTGCGCGTCGCCGATCAGCTCGTGGCCAGCCGATACCAGGCTGGCCGTGAGCACGTCGCCCTCAGCGCCGTACCCGTAGCCTTTAGCCATCAACGTAGAGGCGGCCGCGAGCGGCAGGCTTCTGAACCGGCCGTCCTCGCCGATCGCGTCGAAATGTGCGGAGTACGCGCCGAAGCCGCGCTCGCGCAGGATCTGCTCGATGGCGACCTGCATGCTTGCGTGATCGTGACGCTCTTCCGCCGATAGCCGCGGGTCGATCTCGAACCGCGCGTCCTCGTCCGAGATGACCTCGGCGATCGCCTGCTCGGAGGCCGCCTGCATGCCCCGGTACAGGTCACCGGGCGCCACCGCCAGGATCTCCGGGCCGAGTGACCTGATAAGTGCGCTCTCGTCGACCCGGATGTCGCCCATGTCGTTCATCGCATAGCCGAAGATTGCCACCTTGAGCGATTGCCACCTGGTCACCGTGGCGGCCGCGCGCGCCCACCTGCCGACATCGGCGCGGAACGACTCGGCTTTCCAATTGTCGGTCAGTACGCAGAACTTGCGGCCGGCCCTGACCATCGCGTTCGCAGTGTCTTGCGCACCGTGCACGCCCTGGTTATAGGTCATGTCCGCCATGTTCCAAGCGGCGGTGACAGCAGGCTCCGGCTGGATGTTCGCCAGGCAGATCGGGAGCCTCGACTCGGCCAGCAGGCGCGCCACCCGCATCGCCGGACCATAAGTGAGCATCACGACGAGCACACCGTCGAGGTCGGACTGCTCGAACTCGCGCATCGCCCGTTCGGCGTCTTCCCGGAACTTGATGGCCTCGCTCGGGATGAAGTCGCCGACGCTGCTCAGCCTGGCGGCCAGCTCGGCGGCGTAGCCTTCCTGCCGGAGTGCGATGCCGGGAATCATCTCGTCATACAGGTCCTGCATGATGCCGAGGATGCCGATGCGCGGCCTGCGGTCAGTCATTACTGTCTCCTGCCGGCCGTGGAGCGTGCACTTGCCGTCGCCGACCCGACGGCTCAGTGCTGGCCGTATTCGGTCTGGTATCGCCGGTAGAGAGCGTCGATCACGTCCTGCGGTAGCGGGGTGACCTCGCCGAGGCTCCTGGCAAGGTGAACGGTGCACGCCACGTCTTCGCACATGACGGCCGCCTTTACGGCCTCCGCGGGAGTGGCGCCGATCGTGAAGACGCCGTGGCTGCGCAGCAGCACAGCGGGCGATCGGTGCCCGGTCAGGGTCGTCACGACGGCACGGCCGATCTCCTCGCCGCCGATCGGCGCGAAGGGCGCTACGGGGATCTCGCCGCCGAACTCGTCGGCCATGGCTGTAATTGCGCACGGCACTGGCTCGCCCCTGGCGGCCCAGGCGGTGGCGTACCGCGAGTGCGTGTGGACGACGGCGCCGACCTGCGGCATGTGCCGGTAGATGTAGGCGTGGGAGGCGGTGTCGCTGGACGGGCTGAAGACTCCGGTGACCTGCGCGCCTGCCAGATCGCAGAGCACCATGGACTCGGGTGTCAGGTCGGCGTAGGCCACGCCGCTTGGCTTGATCACCATCAGGTCGGCTCCCGGCACCCGGCCAGAGATGTTGCCCGAGGTCCAGGCGACAAGGCCGTTGCGAACCAGCACGTCATGCAGCGCCCAGACGGTACGGCGCAACTGGCCGACCGCAGACTCGGTCAGCTGGTCGATTACCATGCCCGTGCCTCCTCTCGCGGCTGTGGAACGGGCGCCCGGTCAGGCTGTGCCCGATCACGAAGGGCCCGGAGCCGGTGCATGACTTGGTTAGCGCCGCGGCCGAAGTAGTCGTGGAGTAGTAGGTAGTCCGCATAGAGCTGGTCGTAAATGTTGCCGCTCACGGCATCAGGGACGACCATGGCGTCGCGCTTGCTGCCCATGACCGACGCCGCGGCCGGGACGTCCGGATAGACGCCAGCGGCTACTGCAGCGTGCAGGGCTGCTCCGAGCGCTGGCCCCTGCTTGGAGCTGGCGAAGCTCAGCGAGCGGCGCGTGACGTCGGCGTAGATCTGCATCAGCAGCGGGTTGCGCAGCAGACCGCCGGCGATCACGAGCTCGGTGACGGGAAGGCCGGCCGACTCGAACGCCTCGATGATGACGCGAGTCCCGAATGCGGTGGCCTCGAGGAGGGCACGGTAGATGTCCGGCGGCCTGGTTGCGAGCGTGAGTCCGACGATGGCGCCGGATAGGTGATGGTCGACGAGTACGCTGCGGTTCCCGCTGAGCCAGTCCAGTGCAAGCAGCCCGTGCGCGCCTGCCTGCTGGCCCGCTGCCTCGGCGGACAGCACGTCGTGAATTGTCACGCCGCGGCGGCGGGCCTCGTCCTGATAGCACGGCGGCATGACATGGTCAGTGAACCAGTTGAAGATGTCACCGACGCCACTCTGACCTGCTTCATAGCCGTACGCGCCTGCCACGATGCCGCCGTCGACGACACCGCACATGCCAGGGACCTCAACCAAGACTGTGCCGTTCATGACATGGCAGGTCGAGGTTCCCATGATCGCGACCAGCTGGCCGGGCGCGATAGCGTTCGCTGCGGGTGCCGTCACGTGCGCATCAACGTTGCCGACCGCGACCGCGATGCCGGCGGGCAACCCTGTCCAGCCGGCAGCCTGCGCCGTGAGCGAGCCAGCCCGCCCGCCGAGCGGCGAAACCGACCGGGCCAGCTTGGTGGCGGCGAACTCCGCGAAAGCCGGATTAAGCGCCCGCAGAAAGTCCCGCGACGGGTAGCGGCCGCCCTGGAAGATGCCCTTGTAGCCGGCCGTGCAGGCGTTCCTCGTCTCGCGACCGGTCAGCTGCCAGATGATCCAGTCCGCGGCCTCGATCCACCGCTCGGCGCGCCGGTAGGTATCCGGGTCTTCTTCCAGCAGTTGCAGGGCCTTGGCAAACTCCCACTCGGCTGAGATCTTCCCGCCATAGCGCGCTATCCATGGTTCGCCGCGGGCATGGGCCAGCTCGTTGATCCGGTCGGCCTGCGGCTGACTGGCGTGATGCTTCCACAGCTTCGGATAGGCGTGCGGACGGCTCACCAGCTCGGGGAGCTGGCAGAGGGGCGTACCGTCGGCGAGGGCCGGGAGAACGGTGCAGGCGGTGAAGTCCGTACCGATGCCGACAATGCGCTCGGGATCAACGCCGGCCGCGGCCACCGCCGCGGGCACCGCGTGCCGCAGTACATCGCGGTAGTCCTCGGGATCCTGGAGTGCCCAGTCGGCCGGCAGCGGCTCGCCGGAACTGGCCAGCACGGTGTCCATCACTCCGTGCCGGTACTCGTGCACGGCCGTTCCCAATTCGGCTCCGTCGCGTACGCGGACCACCAGGGCCCGCCCGGATAAGGTGCCGAAGTCGACGCCGACGACAAAGCAATCGGAGTCGCGAATGTTAACGCTCACATCCGTATTGTGACTCAACGCCGGGCGTGACGGATAGTTGTTGGCTGCTGTCTTGCCGGTCGCGGTGTCAGGCGTGCGATGAGGCTCTGCGGCCAGTCCGGGCGGTTGCCCGGGGCGGGGCGGTGCTGGCTCGCAGGACGAGGTCGGGTGAGATCGGGGGCGGTGAGCGGTGCGGCTGCGCGCCGGCGATCTGGTCCATCAG
>Ga0335075_10017989_pt1 | contig 10486 bp, 9 predicted proteins | sample Lox_Sample_24_FD_206723 | JGI IMG/M metagenome (GOLD analysis project Ga0335075, IMG submission 206723) | Soil microbial communities from Loxahatchee National Wildlife Refuge, Florida, United States - Lox_Sample_2.4 | ecosystem: Environmental > Terrestrial > Soil > Wetlands | place: USA: Florida... | reverse complement strand
CGCTCGAGGCCGTGCTCAACAACCTGGAAGCCGACCACGAGTTCCTGCTCGAGGGCGGCGTGTTCACCCCGGACCTGATCGAGACCTGGCTGGACTACAAGCGGTCCAACGAGATGGACGCGATCCGCCTGCGCCCGCACCCGCACGAGTTCGAGCTGTACTACGACGTGTAACCCAGGTATGGGCCCTGAACTGGGGGGATGCCACCCGGCATCCCCCCAGTTCTGTTCGCCAGGCGAATGCAATCCGCGCATAACCCTTTACACACCGTTATTGCGGGTGTAGGAACCGATTGTTGGCCCGGCCTCTCGACTCGTCACTAAGGAGCAGGCACCGATGCGGCGGCGCAGGTTACGGCACAGCGAACTGCTCGAGCAGCGGTCGGCGAAAGCCGAGCAAGAACGGCAGGACCTCAGGGACACGCTCACTACGTTCGAGGCCATCGCCCGCGCCGCTGGAGTCCATCTGGGGTCTGCGGACCCTGATGTGGTCTCCGAGGTGCCGCCCTCCGTGATAGCAGCGGCGTCGCCCCCAAGGCCAGGCGGCCTGCCCGTCGTCGTCGATGTGGGCGCCAGGAGAGTCGTCGCAGTTACCGGGCCCGCTGGAGACCCGAGGGAGTGGATGCCGTCCATTGCGGCGGCCGCGTCCTTACCCACGCCTGCCGCGCAGGTCACCAGGATCGAGCGGGCTCCCATGCCTGCCGGGCTCCTGGCCGTCGCGGCAATGCCGCGGGCCCGGCGCCCGGCCGTACGGTTAGCCGGGCAGGTCAACCCTGCTGAACCTGCTCGGCGGCCCCGGCCGGCGCACCGTCGGCAGCGCGGGCACGGGCGTTTGCCAGACGGTCCGTATCGCGACACCCTCACCGCCGCCGGAGGCCTGGCCGTCCGGGTAGCCGACACGCTCACCGCCGCGCAGGCACGGCAGGCCACGATCGCAGCCGTCAGGGCTGCGCGCCGCAACGGCTGGGAGGCATCCCAGGCCGCCGCGATCACCCCCGTGCTCGCAGCGGCCGCCGGATGGTACGTCGCTGCGATTCCAATCCGGGCGGCAATCTTCACCGGTCTCGCGACAGCCACCGCAACCGCGGCGGGCGTGGCCATCTCGGTCCTGCCCGGCCACCCGATGCCGCCGGACCGCGTTAGATCATTGCCCGCATCCGCCGTGCACACGCAGGGGCACGTGCACCACCGCGACAGGGACCGCAAGAGGGCTTCGCACCTCACCGCAGACTCCGCGCCGGTCACGCCAGCACCGAGCGTCTCCCCGGGTGGCATACCCACGCTGCGGCCGAAAGCCGACCGCACTAAACCGGCACGGCCCCGGCGATCCCGCTCGCCGTCGCCGCGGCCCACGACGTCATCTCCCTCGCCGTCACCGACGCCAAGCCCGAGCCCGTCGCCATCAGTACCTGCCGGGGAGTGCGTCGGCGTGGTCGTCCTCAAAGTTTGCGCCACTTTGTGACGTGGCGAGCATGGGCAGGCTGATCAGCTCGCGCGTCCGCGGGCATAGCGGGCCGTGCACAGCGGGACGAAGACGACCAGCAACAACGCGGTCCAGCCCAGCGCTGCGGTAACCGGGTGTTCCAGCGGCCACGCGCCGTTAGCCGGCGCGGTCGGGTTGCCGAATAGCTGCCTGGTCGCTGCGGCAACGGCACTGATCGGATTCCAGTCTGCGATCGCGCGCAGCCACCCGGGCATGCCTGAGGTCGGCACGAATACGTTGGACAGGCCGGTGACAGGAAAGGTCAGGATCGAGACCTGGGCCGCGGTTTCTTCCCTGCCAAGCACCAGCCCCAGGTACATGCCTGCCCAGGTCATGGCGATCTGGAAGGCCATGAGCAGGCCGAGCGCTGCCAGCGCTTGGCCTGCGCCGTTCTCGACGCGCCAGCCAACGGCGAGCCCGCACAGCGCCATCAGGACCAAACTCACCGCTCCGTAGACGGCGGTCGCTGCGGCCTGGCCGAACGGCACCGCCACCCGGCTGATCGGCAGAGAGCGAAACCTGTCGACCACCCCGCGGTATGAGTCGCGCGCCATGGTGACCATCGACGGGACAATGTTGGCGGCAGTCATGACGAACAACCCGGGAACCAGGAACGCGCGGTAGTCCTCCCGGCCCGGCACCGCGATCGCGCTGCCGAAGACGTAGCCGAACACCAGCACCAAGACAACTGGCGCGCCCACTGTCAGCACCAGCGCGGTCTGCTCATGCCTGAGCTTGGTCAGCACGCGCTCCGCCGCCGCCATGCCGTCAGACACCGGCCACCAGATCCTCGTGACACTCATGCCACAGCCTCCATCCCTGCCTCGTCGCGTGCGCTATCGGCGGTGCGGTCCAGGAAGACCTCATCGAGCGTCGGCCGGCGGAAGCTGACGTCCTGCGCCCGGACACCTGCGGCGTCCAGGTGCCTGACGAGTTCCGGCAAGGTGACCGAACCCGTGACGATCCGGGCGGTCAGCTGCAGTTGCCCGGTGTCGACGGCGGGCGGCGTTGTCGCCCATTGTGAGGCGATCGCCGCTGCGGCTGGCAGGTCGGCGGCGTCTTCCACCGCCACGACGACTGTCGTCCCGATGGTGTCTTTCAGCGCATCAGGGCTGCCGCTGGCGACCGTCCTGCCTGCCTCGATGATCACCACGTCGTCGGCGAGACGATCTGCCTCGTCCAGGTACTGAGTTGTGAGCAGCACGGTCGTGCCAGTCCCGGCCAGGGACCGCACCGACGACCAGATCGCGGCCCGGCTGCGTGGATCCACGCCGGTAGTAGGCTCGTCCAGGAACAGCACCCCCGGCCGCACAATCAGGCTCGCCAGCAGGTCCAGCCGGCGGCGCATCCCGCCCGACCAAGTCCGTACCAGCCGGTCCGCCGCGTCGGCCAGGCCGTACTCAGCGAGCATCTCGTCCGCTCGCCGCCAGGCACCGCGCCTGCCCAGATGGTGCATGAGACCGAGAATGGCAAGGTTCTCCCGCCCGGTCAGATCGTCGTCGACAGCTGCGTGCTGGCCAGCCAGGCCGATACAACCACGCACAAGTGCGGCCTGCCGGGATGTGTCGTAGCCTCCGACGCTTGCTGTCCCGGCGTCCGGGCTGGTGAGCGTCGCGAGTATCCGGATGACCGTTGTCTTGCCGGCCCCGTTCGGGCCGAGCAGCGCGCATATCGTGCCCTCAGCCACCGTCAGGTCGAAGTTATCTAGCGCTCGGGTTGCGCCAAACGACTTGGTCAGACCGCGGGCCTCGATCGCCTTCACTCCCTGCCTCCTCCGCCTCAAAACTGCGATCAATGTTCGCTATTTAAGTAGCATAGGTTACTGAGTACAGTGTTCGCAATGACGAACGATCCGGTGCCCGGTGCCAGCGGGAGCATCTGGACGCGCCCGGCTCGCCTGGCGCGCGGCCCGGTCCCCGAGCACAGCGCAGCAGAGATAGCCAGGGCAGCCATCAGCCTTGCCGATTCCTATGGCCTCAGCGCAGTAACCATGCGCGCAGTGGCGTCGGCCATCGGAACCGCGCCGGCGTCCCTGTACCGGTACGTGAACACCCGCAGCGAAGTGCTGGAATTGATGGCCGATCAGGCCGCAGGTGAGTACAAACTGCAGGAGCCGGGCACCGGCGAGCCCGTCACCGACTTGCTGGCGCTCGCCCATCAGGTCCTTGCGGTCTACCGCAGGCATCCGTGGCTACTCGAGATCCCGCCTGCCGTGGGCCTGCCCGGACCCAATGCACTGGCTTACATGGAACACATGCTGGCAACGCTCAGCGGTACAGCCATGAGCCGCTACCGCAAGCTCGAGCTGATAGGGCTATTCGGGGGCATGATCAGGGCATTCGCCCAGATGGAGGCCGAGCAACAACGCGTCGGCCAGGACGCGGCGCAGTGGCAGGAACAGGTGGCCAGCTATCTGATCCAGGTGGCAGCTGACGGACAGCATCCGCACCTTGCCGCGGTGCTGGGAGCCCCGCCCCAAGACGACGACGCGCTAGCTCACGAGCCCATCTTCGACAGGGCGCTCACCCGAATCCTTACCGCCCTGCTCCCGGCACGGGATTCTGGCAGCCGCGACTTGGGCTAGTCGTGCATCTGCCCGTCGTCAACTTCGGGTCGAGGCGGGGTGCATTCCTGAACCTCAATGATCAGATACAGCGAGTCGCGATCGGGCAGATCCAGCGCTGCACCGGCTCCGGCATAGACGATGCGCGCACGGCGGAAGCTGCCAGCGATCGAACTGCCATCGTGGCCGGCGGGCTCGATGCACGGACACGGCACAACGACTTTCCTCATGCCCAATTCATCGTCTGCCAGCGCCCCGCCGTAACTGCGCAGCGCGCCCGGCCTGCGGCCGTTTTGGCTGGCTGACTTGATCATGTTTACCTGATATATACCTACTCAACACTCATGTGCCTTACGGGGCCCTTCTCAGTTGAGAGGTAAAAGTGCACGTGTCTAGGGTCTGGCAGCTGGCCACGATCGTGGCAGCAGCCTGCGGGCTCGCCGCGGTCGGAACGGTCCCCGCGCTTGCGCAGCCGGCGCAGGCGCCAACCGTCACGATCAGCGCGCAGTCAGCGTTCCGCCCGATCACCCATGACGTCTTCGTTGTCTACAAAGACGCCCACAAAGTCAACGGCGCGCATCTTCGCTTTGACCAGGTCGCCATCTCCGGCACCGTGTCGCAGTCGACCGCCGGCCAGGTAGCCGCGCTCTTCGCGCAGCCGTTCCCGTACAAGGCGACGCCAAAAATGGTGGCCGGCCAGTCGGTCACGCTCCCGACCAGCACCACGGCGGTGAGTTACAAGTTCAAGACCTCACCAACGATCGCCACCAAGTACACGGTGGAGGTGCTGCCGAGCAGCACCTCGAGCAGCCCTGTCGCTACCTCCCCGGCGACGCCCGTATACGTTGTCACCTTCCAGACCTCGAATCTCAGCACGTGCAGCCGGCCGGTCTGTCACGAGACGCTGACGGTCTACACACATCTGCCGAGCTCGGCATACAAGAGCGAGAGCACGAAGAAGTCGTATTTCTACTTCGGTCTCCGCCTGTCGAAAACGGGGGAGCCGTCGTTCCCGCGCTGGCTCTACCTCAAGAAGGCCAGCATCAGCAAGGCCCACAGGGTCAGCTCCACGGAGTTCAAGAACACGATCAAGTGGTCATTCCGGGTCGGCAACGATGGCTACGCGTTCGCGATTAACTTCTGCTCCAAGAACTCGGAGTCCAAGGACGGGATCAACCTTCCCGGCTCGCACAGCTGCGGCGTCAAGAAGATCCGCAGCAACATTTCCTACCTGGGCTAGCGACGAGAAGTCAGCTTGCCCGGCGCCCCGGAGCCGGGCAAGCTGGCCGGCGTGACATCAAACCAGGACCCCGACGCTGCGCTGATCGAGCGGCAGCTGCGCGAAGCCGGCTCGCCGACGCGGGCCGCTAGCGAGCAGAACTACCTCAAGAGCAAGCTCGAGTTCACTGGCACCACGGTCCCGCAGACACGTGCGATCGTGAGAGCCTGGCGGCTCGACCACCCCGGGCTGACGCGGCAGCGCCTCACCCAAGTCGCTGGCGCCCTCTGGGACGCACCGGTCTACGAGTGCCAGCTCGCCGCCGTCCTGCTACTCACCGACCGCCGAGCTCTGCTGCAGGCCGGCGACATCACACTGGTCGAGCGCATGCTCCGCTCCGCTGGTACCTGGGCGCTTGTTGACGGCCTCGCTGCCGACGTTATGGGCAGCCTGGTCGCGCGATTCCCCGGTGAACTGCACCCCACCCTGGATCAGTGGGCGACCGATGCCAACTTCTGGCTCCGGAGGTCCGCGTTGCTGGCGCTGCTCGTTCCTCTCCGGCGCGGTGATCCCGCCAACTTCGAGCGCTTCGCCGGCTACGCCGACGCGATGCTGGACGAGCGCGAGTTCTTCATCCGCAAGGCGATCGGCTGGGTACTGCGCGAGACCGGCAAGCGCCAGCCCGGCCTCGTGACCGACTGGCTTGCGCCACGGGCACACCGAGCGTCAGGCGTCACCATACGGGAGGCAGTCAAGTGGCTGCCGGCCAGCCAGCGGGACGCGCTGATGGCTGCCTACCACGCGGCTCACCGGAAGGCCGGGTAAAGCGGCAACTCCGGCGCGTCCCAGCTAGCGGTCGCTGCCAGCAGGGACCTGACGAGCGCAGCGATCGCCGGAAGCTCTCCGGCCGGCTCCAGCTCGTCAAGCAGCGACTGCCACCGGTACCGCATGAGCTGGCGGGTGTGCGGCGAGGGCTGCTCGGAGTTCATCGGCACATCTGCCGCCAGCGATCGCCGCAGCAGCCACGACGTGGACGACATCGTCCAGGCAGCCACTGCACGCCGCAGGCCCGGCTGCCAGACGTCGTCAACCGCCAGGTCGGGCCACACCGCGCTAACCTGCTCGCGATAGGCGGCTTCGGCGCCGGCGCTCAGCTCCGGCGGGAACCGGAAGACGCACCAGCAAGTGCAGAACGGCATCGTGATGTACGCGGCGTCGAGAAAGACCGGGTGAAACCCGGCCTCCTCGAAGTCGAGAAACTTCACGCCAGCGCTCGTCAGCAGATTGTTGTCCGGGCAGATGTCGCCAGGCGAGAAGACCGGGTACTGGTCTGCCGCTGCGGCGGCGGCCACTTCGGCGAGTTCACCAGCGAGCCCGTCCGGCGCGGGAACGCCCATTTTTGCAGCGTTCTCCGGGGCGGAAAGTACCCGGCCGGGCAGGCCGGCCAGATGACTTTCGTCCGGCCGGCCAGCAAGGTAGCCAGCTGCCAGGGCGTCGAATGCGGACCTGTGCGCGTTTGTCACGACCGACAGCCGGCCGCAGGCGGCGGCCCAGTCAACCAGCGCCGCTCCCGCCTCCGCTGCCGAGCCGGTCAGCAGGACGTCAGCCAGGCTGCTGCCGCCGCCGAGATCGGACATCACGACCAGCTGCAAACCAGCGTCAGCGCCCAGGAAAGCCGGTGCGAGAGCGCTGCCGCCGGCGACTTCAAGCCCGGCTGCCTCGGCGGCGAAACAGCTAGCGCCCTCGGCCGTCCGCGGGTAACTCTTCACGACCGCAGTGCCGCCGGCATCGCGGCAGCGCAGCACGACCGCTTCCTCGCGTCCGTCGCTCAGCTCGACGGGCTCGGTCAGCGGCCGGCCCAGCAACGCCGACGCGGCAGCGACGACCTCGGCAGTCTGCAGTCCCTGCGGCACCGGTTCCTCAGCCACGCCGGGCTCACTCCATTCCAGTCGGCTGCGACAGCGCAACCGCTCGTTACCCGTAAAAAATTCGTTGCATTACTGCCCTGGCCTGCCTGGCAGTCCGGCGCCAGTCCTGCACCAGATCCTGGGCGCCGCCCGGCGGGTAGCCGAGCACCTGAGCTATCACTGCCAGGTCGGCCGGCTGCGTCGGCAGCGTATCGGACGGCCGTCCGCGAACGAGCATCACCGCGTCCCTGATCCGGCTCGCCAGCAGCCAGGATGCCGTCAGCGTGGCCGCGTCGGCGGCAGAGATCAGGCCAGCCGAGCTCGCCGCGGCCAGCGTCGCATGCGTACGGGTGGTACGCAGTTCGGGCACCGCCATAGCGTGCTGCAACTGCAGCAGCTGCGCCACCCACTCCACGTCAGCCAGGCCGCCGGGACCGAGCTTCAGGTGCAGCGCGGGGTCGACTCCGCGGGGCATCCGCTCGGCCTCCATGCGCGCCTTGATCCGGCGGATTTCCCGGATGCCTGCCTGGTCGATCCCGCCGTGGGGGTACCTGATCTCGTCGGCCATCGCGATGAAAGCCGCGCCAACTCCTGGATCACCTCCGACGAACTCGGCTCGCAGCAGCGCTTGTGCTTCCCACGGGACCGACCAGCGCCGGTAATAAGCCCGGTATGACGCGAGCGTGCGAACTAGCGGCCCTTGCCGCCCCTCCGGGCGCAGGCCGGCGTCCACTAGCAGCGCGGGGTCCGGGCCCGGCTTGCTGAGCAGCGCGCGGAGGTTCTCCGCCGCGGCGTGGGCGATCCTGGTAGCGGCCTCGTCGGATGCGCCTGGCAGCGGATCATGCACGAACAGCACGTCCGCGTCGCTGGCATAGCTCATCTCGTGCCCGCCGAGCCGGCCCATCGCTATCACCGCGAGCCGCGTCGGCAGCGTGCCGCTGGCGCGCTGCGCCTGCGCTACCGCTGCCCGCAGCACAGCCGCGATGCTCACCTGAGCGACTGACGTCAGCGCCTCGCCAGTGTCCTCGACCCCGGCTAGCCCGAGGATGTCAGCAGCCGCGGTCCGCAGCAGCTCCCGCCGGCGGATGGCGAGCACGGCGCGGGCCGCGCTCTGGGCGCTCTCATGCCGGCTGACGGCCGCAGTTGCCTCGGCGAGCAGTTCGTCAGCCGGGCGGCGCACTAGCAGCGCGTCATCGCCCAGCATCGCCACTGCCTCGGGCGCCCGCAGCAGCAGCCCGGTGGCGTACCGGCTCGACGCCAGCAGCCTGGCCATCCGCTGCGCTACCACCGCGTTGTCCCGCAGCAGTCGCAGGTACCAAGGTGATCCGCCGAGTGCCTCGCTGACCTGCCTGAACGCGAGCAGCCCTGCGTCCGGCTCCGGCGCGTCGGCCAGCCAGCCGAGCAGCACAGGCAGCAGCGTCCGCTGCATCGCGGCCTTCCTCGACACGCCGGCGGTGAGCGCCTCGATATGGCGCAGTGCCCCTGCCGGATCGGCGTAGCCCAGTGCCTCGAGCATGTCCTGCGCTGCTTCCGGCCGCAGGCGGGTTGCCTCGCCCGGCAGCCGCGCTACAGCATCGAGCAGCGGGCGGTAGAACAGCTTCTCGTGCAACTGCCGGGCCTGGCCTGCGTGCAGCCGCCAGCCGGCAATGAGCTCGGCCACCGGGTCGCCAGGGGCGGATGCGGATGCGGCCGGTGCCACGGCCGCCGCGTCTGCGCCGTCAGGCGCGATCCCAGCATCGGCCGGATTAAGCCGCATCCGGCGCAGCGCCCGGCCGATCTCCCGCAGCACTACCGGGTCCTCAGGCAGCAGATGCGTACGCCGTAGCTGACGCAGCTGCAGCAAATGCTCTACGGCGCGAAGGAACCGGTAGGCGGAAGCCATCGCCACAGCGTCGGCCCGGCCCACGTATCCGCCCGCAGCGAGCGCCGCAAGCGCTGGCAGCGTGCCGGGCTCGCGGAGCGTCTCGTCACCCCGGCCGTGCACCAGTTGCAGTAGCTGCACCGCGAACTCGATGTCGCGCAGGCCGCCAGGGCCGAGCTTGAGTTCTCGTCCGGCCACGGTCGCTGGCAGGCTCTCCACCACCCGGCGCCGCATCGCCTGCACGTCGGTGACAAAGTCCTCCCGTTGCGCGGCGAGCCAGACCATCGGCGTGACGGCGGCCAGATATTCGGCGCCGAGCGCCGCATCCCCCGCCACGAACCTGGCCTTGAGCAGCGCCTGAAACTCCCACGTCTTGGCCCACCGCTCGTAATAAGCGCGATGGCTGGCGACGGTGCGGACCAGCGGACCGTCCCGGCCCTCCGGCCTCAGGTTCGGGTCGACCGGGAAGAGCGCGCCCTCCGGCGTGGACTGCGAGCAGACGCGGATCATGGCGCTCGCCAGGGCAGTGGCGGAGCGCACCGCGGCGACATCGCTGCCCGCTGTGCCGCTGCCGGTCTCGCCGCTGGTGTCGCCAGGGGCCGCTGCCGGGCCTGCCACGAAGATCACGTCGACGTCGCTGGCGTAGTTCAGCTCCCGCGCACCGCACTTGCCCATCGCAATGACGGCGAGCCTCGCTGGCGGCAACTCAGGCGGCAGCTCAGCACGCGCGACCGATAGTGCAGCCGCCAGTGCCGCCGTGGTGAGGTCGGACAGCCCCGCCATCACCTCATCCAGCGGTCTCGCTCCGGTTAGGTCGAGCGCCGCCAGCTGAAGCAGCCGGCGCCGGTAAGCGATTCTGAGTGCGGTCGCCGGCTCGCCGCCGTCCGGCGGGGCCGCCCCTGCGACGGGCTCCGGCCCGGCCGGCGCGCCGACAGCCGCCAGCAGCTCCTCGGTCAGTTCAGCCGCAGCGTTTTCTGCCGGGAACGAGAGATGCCCGGCCAGCAGTCGCCAGTCACCCTGATGCCTGCTCAGATGATCACCGAGCGCTGAGCTGGCTCCGAGGACGCTGACGAGCCGGTCCCGCAACTCAGCATCGTCGCGCAAGGCCTGTCGCAGCTCGTTGCCGGGCGCCATCCGGACGAGTGCTGCGAGAGCAAGATCCGGGTCTGCCGCGCCCGACAGCGCGCGGAGCAACGGTCCGTCGGGCCCCTCGTCCGTGGTGACCGCCAGCTCGAGTTCGGCGAGCAGCGCCTCAGCGCGGGCAGTGTCGGCGAACCCCATGGCCGCAAGGTGCCCGGCTAGCGTCCCTCGCGGCATGTTCATCCCAGCACCGTAGCGAGCCGGCATGACTGAGGCACGGCAGGCCAGGGCTGTCGCAATCCCGGCTAACCATGCATTTGTGTACAGACTAGGATGCTCAACGGCTCCTAGAAAACGGCAGCGGCCGACATTTC
>Ga0335075_10017986_pt1 | contig 10487 bp, 6 predicted proteins | sample Lox_Sample_24_FD_206723 | JGI IMG/M metagenome (GOLD analysis project Ga0335075, IMG submission 206723) | Soil microbial communities from Loxahatchee National Wildlife Refuge, Florida, United States - Lox_Sample_2.4 | ecosystem: Environmental > Terrestrial > Soil > Wetlands | place: USA: Florida... | reverse complement strand
TCTTGGTCGGCATCGCGGTGCCGGTGCTGAGACGGCGTCACCCGGAAGTCAAGGGGAAATTCGAAATTCCGCTCGGACCGTACTTCTTTCCGATTCTCTCGTCGATCTCGGCGCTCGTGCTGATCTACTTCCTAAAGGAAGGCAATCCGCTCGTCTGGGGCTTCTTCCCACTCGTCTGGCTCGCGTTCTTGGTCTGGCTCGTCCTCGGGCTCATCCTCTACTTCGGGTACGGCCGCAATAAGAGCACGGTCGGTCTCGAGTCGGTCGAAGGACTCGCACCGATTCAACCCCCCGTCAACTAAGGGCCGCCGGGACCCCTCCGCTCGAATAGCGTGATGCCGTCGTCGCGCGCGATCGGCCGGTAGCGCCCGTTCGCAACGTCGGCGTCCAGGTGCGGCAGAATCGTTCCGTCCCACGCCGTCGACGCGTAGGCGTCATCGGCGATCGCGTATTGCGGATTGCCCTGCAGCCCGATCTGTGCGCGCGGATAGAAGCCCATGTGCGCGTAGACCTCGTCGAATGAGCCGACGCTCGCCGCTTGCGGAACCCTCGCGATGATCGCGTTGAGCGCCTGGTCGCGCGCATTCGGCACACCGAGAAAGTGCAGCGGATGCAATGGATTGGCGACGACGAGCGTCAGCACGCAGAGCGCGGCCGGCGCGACGTAGGCCCAGCGTTGCGCGACACGCGCGGCGGCGATCACGAATGCAACCAGTACGAACGGCACCCATGCGCCCGGATAGTGCTGCCCCATCGTGTATGCAATCGCCCAGCGTGACGACAGCAGTTCCGTGAATCCCGGCAGCGCGAGCACGAGCACACGCGAGCGAAACGGCAGTAATGCGAGCGGAACGAAGGCTTCCAAAAGATACGTGAAGCGCCCGACGACGAGATTCACCCCCGTGCCGGGAAAGCTGCCGCTCCAGCGCCAGAAGGGACGCCACGAAGCTCCGCCGCCGGCCGCCGGAACGATCGCCTCGAAGAAGATCCCGAGCGTCAGCACCGAGACGGCCAACGCGACGACGCAAAAGACGAGTGCCTTGCGTTCACGGCGTTGCGCGAAGTACACCGCACCGACGAACCCAAGCCAAGCCATCGCCACCGCCATATCTTCTTTGATCGCCAGCACGACGGCCAGCAAGACGTAGGCGACGGCGAATCGTCGCGCGTCGATCGCCCACAGCAGCCACGCGATCGCCGCGGGGGCAAAACCGATCTCGTGAAAGTCGGTGAACGTGACGCCTTGCAACGGCGGGTAGAGGAGCGCAATGCACGCCAGCGCAGCTGCGTTGCGATCGCTCGTGCGCTTGCGCGCAATGAGATAGAGCGCGGGCGCGACGAGTGCGGTTGCGACCGCTTGAATCGCGACCAGCGCGAGCGCCGAATGCGCAAGCAAGACGAAGGGCACGCAGAGATACAGAATCGGCGAGAAATGGTATGCAAAGTGGCTCCAGCCTTCGCGCGTGTTGTACATGCCGTGCGCATAGTTCGCGATCGCCTGCGTGAAGAGTCCGAGATCGGCACCGGAATGGAACGTAACGTAACGATCGACGCCCAACGCGAAAAATATCGCGGCGTAGAGCAACGTTGCGAGCACGACGGCGCGCGCGGGGGTCACGCCGGTCGCTTCACCGTTACGACCGTTACCGCCTCGCTCGCTTCGCGCCCGCTGACCTCTTCGCGCACGAGCGCTCGCGCCTGTTCGATGTGACCCAGGCCGCTAAAGTCGGCGATGCGCCCGTGATGCAGCACGTACAGCGCGGGGAGACTGCGGCCGACGTCCCCGAACGACGTCGCCGCTTCCATCGCCGCAGCGAGCATCCCGTCCAACGCGCCGACGTTGGTCTCGACGACGCGTGCACCGCGTAGCACGAGTCGCACGACACCACGCTCGTCGACGACCCGGACCGTGTCGCGAAGCGCCTCCACGTGCAACGCGTGCCCGGCCAGCGGCGATTCCGCCATCGCGGTCGCGCCCGACGCGATTGCACGCACGCGGCTGCGCTGTGAATCGATCTCGATGCTGACCTCGACGCGATCCGGTGCGGCGCCGGCCGCGATGACGCGATCGGCTGCCTCGCGCCGGAGTCGCACGATATCTTCGGGCGCGGGATCGACGATCGTACGCTCGACCACGTCGCGTACGAGCGCAAGCGCTACGCCCACCGGCGAAATCACCTCGGCATCGCGAGCGATGCGGTGTTCGAAACCATAGTGCTGCGCAACGAACGGGACGAGCGCGGCGGCGGCGCCGCCGCCGCCGACCAGCACGACCGCTTCGCGATCGAGATCGTAATCGGCGATCAGCGTGGTGATGCAGGCGCAGACCTTCGCCGCCGCGAGCTCGAGCAAACGACGCGCCTGTGTCTGCGCGTCGCCGCCGAACGCTTGTGCCACGAGCTCGAATGCGGCTCGCGCCGCTTCTTCGCTGCCGTGCGCGAACGCGCCCCGAGGCACGAGTCCGAGCGCGTTGCTCGCGCAGGTCGGCGTCACCGTCGCGTAGCCCCCGTCGCGCAACGCGAAGCGCAGATAGTCCGCGCTATCGTGGGCCGACGGCGCAAACCGCTCGATCCGCGCGCCGTCGAACGCCGCAGCATCGCAGAAGGCGGCGTAGCGCGCGCCGGCGATGTGCGCCGAGCGCGGGCCGACGTCGACGATCTCCCGTTCGCTCGCTCGCGCGAGACTGCCGCCGGCGATGCCCAGCGTTCGCGAGTCGATCGTACTCACCATCATCCGCGCTCCGCCGATGCGCGCGGAGCGCACCTGCGGACGCCCGCCACGGATCACGCAGCAGTCGGTGCTCGTGCCGCCGACTTCCACGAAGACGCCGTCGGTGACGTTCTCGTGCAACAGCGCGCCCGCCACCCCCGCCGCCGGACCTGAGAGCATCGTCAACAGTGGCCGCGTCAATACCTCGCGCACGTCCATCACGCCGCCGTCGCTGCGCATGATCATCAGGGGCGCGGCGATAGCCGCGCGCTCGACGGCATCGCGCGTCATGCGCGCCGTGGCAATCATCTTCGGCAAGATCGCGGCGTTGAGCGCGGCCGTGCGCGTGCGCGCGCGCAGACCGTACATCGACGTGACGTCGTGGCCGCTCGTCGCCGCCAAGCCGCGACGGCGCGCCGCGTCGGCCGCGGCGCGTTCGCGCTGCGGCCGGTCGACGCCGAAGGGCTCGCTGACTGCTATGGCCTCGACGCCTTCCCGTATAGCCGCGTCCAACGCCGCGTCGAGTGCGCCGGCATCGCCCGACCGGACGAAGCGCATCCGCGGTGCGAACGAGACGCCGGGCGCGATCGCGACCGGACGAAAGCGCATCTGCGAGCGCGCCGGCCACCCCACGCGGGGCAGTAGCCCGATCACGTCGACGCGCGCGAGATCGCCCTCGAGCAACGCGTTGGTCGCCTGCGTGGTCGAGTGGGCGATGAAGGCGACCTCGGCAGCGTCGATGGTTTGTAGCATACGTCCGATGCCGTCGACGATCCCGGCGGCGACGCCTTCGGGCGCGTCGTGCGTCGTCGGGACCTTCACGCGCGCGACGATCCCGCCGCGCGCGGCATCGAGCGCCACGACGTCGGTGAACGTTCCCCCCACGTCGACGCCTAGGCGAAGTTTGGTCACCGGGTTCTATTTGACGGCGCAGGTGCCGGTCTTGCGATTCGTCGGAACGATTCCGCCCGGCGGCGCCAATTTCAGCGACGCGAACGACGGCTGATCGGCTCGTGGAAACGGCTTTGAGCCGGCCGGAAAGCAACTCGATGCGAGAAGGAATGCCATGACGTCCGCATACTGCGTGGGCGTCAGCGAACCCGGATCCGAGAACGGCATATTCGTAAAGACGGTCGTGCGCATATCTTCGAGCGACCAACCATCGAACTTCGCGGTCTTCAAGAACTCGGTCCCCGCAACCGCCGGGCCGGCAGTCCCCTGCAAATCGGCGCCGTGACATTGCAGACAGTGATGCACGTAGATCGCAATGCCCGCATGCGCCTGCGCGGCGGTGTAGAGCGCCGGCACGACCGTCGCCGCGGCGACCTCGCGCGTACGCTGCACCTTGCACGCGGCGGTGTGCGCCGTATAGAGCATCACGTCGTTCCCGCGGATCGCAATCGACCGGATGTCGAGATTCGGCGGAATCGGCGCCGCATCTCCGCTGCGCGGCAGCGCGACGTAGATCAATTGCCCGTCGCTCACGCCGTAGGCGGGGGTCTGCGCCGGCGCGCTGCAGCCGTTTACGCGCCGCGCCCCCGCCGGAACCGCGAGATCGGTATTGGCAAGTGCACCCGTCAAACCGCCGAGCGCGCCGTCTTGCGCGGGCCGGCCGACCGCAAGCGCAATATTCGCCAGCGCGCGCGTGACGTCGTATTCGTAGTCGTCGAGTTCGTGCTCGCCGGCCGCATCGGTCAAGTTCTCCTCGGCAGCGAGCAGGTTGACCTTTGCGCCCTCTATCGCGGGCTGCCAGCGCGGCGTCGCGCGCTGGTCGAGCATCGTGTCGAGATGCGCGAGCGCGGCGTCGAGCGCGCTGCGAGCGTGATTCGCAGCGCGTGCAAACGCCGCGCGTCCGACGTCGTTTCCGTCTTCGATGCGCACGATCTCGCCGACGGCGTTCTGCACGTCCGCAAGCGCAGCCACGGCACTGCCGTGGTCGTCACGGATCGGCGTTAGCGCGAGAACGAGCAACGCCAAAATCGTGTACATGGGGTAATCCCTACGGTGTCGTAAAGGCGGTGATCACGGCCCGTACGGGATGCGCATAGGTGCCTTCGAGCGTCGGCGCGCCTTGGCCGAAACGCGGATCGGCGAAATTGACTCCCGCCGGCCCCGCACCGACCGCGACATACGGCTTCCCGCCGAGTTCGTAGTAGCATGGCGGCGCTTGAATCGTCAAACCGAACGGATAGTGCCATAGCACCTTGCCCGTCTTGGCGTCGTAAGCCGTGAAATCTCCGTTCACGCCGCCGGTGAAGACGAGGCCGCTCGAGAGCGTCAGCGCGCCGCCGATCTGCGGAAACGCCAGACTCTTGCGCCAGGCGAACTTTCCGGTACCGATGTCAATCGCGTTCATCATTCCGGTACTCGGTCCATATAGCTTCGGGAAGGCTCCGCCGAGATAGAATTGGCCGGCAACATAGACCGCCGTTCCGGGCGAGGTCCAGATGCCGCACTGATTCGTACTCGGCACGTAGAACATGTTGGTTACGGGTGAGTAGCTGCCGCCGTTGAACTCGACGCCGCCGTTGGTATTCGGACAAGCGATGTCGCCGGCCCTACTCGGCTGCGTCTGCTGGCCGCGCTGTTTGCTGACCGCCACATGATAGACGAGCGCGCCGGTCGCTGCATCGAGAACCCAGAAATTCCCGCCTTTGTCACCGGCGGCAACCAGGCTTCGCGGCGTTCCGTCAACCGTTCCGGTAAAGAGCACCGGCGGCATTGCCGGATCCCAGTCATGCGTGTCATGCGGGATGAATTGGTGATACCACTTCAGCTTCGGCTTCGACCCGCTGATGTCGAGAGCGAGCATCGAGTTGCTGTAGAGGTTTGCACCCTTGCGCACGGTACCGAGAAAATCCGGCTGCGGATTGCCGGCGTCCACATAGAGCGTGTCGGTTGCCGGGTCGATGGCCACGCCGCTCCAAATTGCCGCGCCGCCGCGTTTCCACGAATCTCCGCTCCACGTGTTGTGTCCCGGTTCACCCGGACCCGGCACCGTATACCAGTCCCACAACCGCTTGCCCGTGGCTGCGTTGAACGCGCTGATATACCCGACGCCGCCCCAATCGCCGTTGGAGGCACCGAGCAGCAGCATCCCCTTGTACGGGACGGGCTGCATGGTGAAAAACGTGTTGCGCGGATCCTTCGCCGCGAGAATGTTCCACGCGACTTTTCCGGTGGTCGCGTTGAGCGCGATCAGATGACCGTCGAGCGTCGCTTCGACCACGTTGCCATCGGCCAGCGCTACCCCGCGGTTGGCCGAAAACGCGATGACGTGCGGCGTATAGTGGAAATGCCATTTGACGGCGCCGGTCTTGGCATCGAGCGCGTACACGTCGTTGTGCGACGACGTGACATACATCGTGCCGTGCCAGACGATCGGCGAAACCTCGAGCGGACCACGCGCGTCGATCGGCGTGCTCCAAGCCTTCTTGAGGCTCGCGACGCCGGCGACACCGAGTTTCGCCGAGGGCACGTAGCGGTTGCCGCTATAGCTGCGCGCAGGCAGTATCCATGCGCTGTTGTCGGTTGCGGCATTTGCATACGAACCGGAGGTCGGCCACGTGCTCTGCGCCTCTAAGCGCGCACCGGCGGTAACAATGAAAAAGAGGAAGGCAAACACAACGAAAGCTGCTGCTGGTCGCGACATCGTTCTCTCCTTTGCCGCTCCATAGTAGCATCAGTGGCCTCGCGCCGCGCGCGATGCCGGTATTTCGGCTCGCGCAGCAAGCGATTAAGCGGACCGCGCGCTCAGAGATTCGTGCTCGCCTGCGCCGCGGTCGCCGCTAGCGACGCGATGACGGCGTCGCGCTTCGCATCGGGGCCGCGCGCCCCTTGAAGCATCGCCACGATGACTACGGTCCGGCCGTTCACCTCGGCGACGCCGGCATCGTTGGTCGCGATATTCGTGTCATCGCCGCCGCCGAGCGTTCCCGGAACGTGCGCGAGCGTCACGTTGCGCGCGAAGCCGGCGCGCAGACGTCCGGGATCGCGACCGATGCCGGCAAACGCGCTCAGGAGTTCCTTTGTCTCTTTCGGGTCGAGCAGCTTTCCTTGCGCGAGCTCGCCGAACAATGCCGCGAGCGCGTTGGGCGTCGCGTATCCGGCGTCGTTGGGCACGAGGAAAATCGATCGAAAACCCATCGCGCGGAGTTGCGCGTTTGCGGCCTCGCTGCCGCCCAATTGGTCGAGCAGCGTGTTTGCGGCCTCGTCGTCATCGTCGTCGAGCATCCGCGAGAGCAGCCCGTGCATGTCGCGCGTCATCGACAACGTCCCCGCCGCGATCGCGCGGTAGACGAGCACGGCGATCGGCAGATGCTCGACGCTCGCCATCGGCAGATTTGCGTCGCCGTTGCTCGCAACCGTCGCGCCCGTCGTTACGTCGACGATCGTCACCCCGAGCAGACCGCCGAGCGCTTTTGCACGGGCGCTTGCATCGTTCACGCCGGCGGCAAGGACGGCACGTTCGGAGACCGGCGTAGCGGTCGGCGAAAAGATCGGCGGTTCCGGCGTCGGAACGGGCGGGATCGCCGCGATCAGCAACCCGATCATGCGAGTTCGTCGTAGAGGATCGCCATCGTCACGATTCCGCCGAAAAATTGCGACAAGTTGAATTTCTCGTTGGGCGCGTGAATGTGATCGTCGGGCAGCCCGACGCCGATCATGACCTGCGGAATTTTCAACACCCGTTCGAAACTGGCGACCGGTCCGATCGATCCTCCCGTCCCGATAAAAACCGGCTCCTTTCCGAAGCCGGCCCGCATTGCGTTGGCGGCGGCCTGAGCCGCCGGATGTTTCCGCGCGAGCACCACCGCCGGAACGTCGCCGCCGGAGGTGATCTCGACGCGCACCCCTGCCGGCGCATGAGCGCGAATGTAGTCGGTGACGATCGCGCGTACGCGCGCCGGCTCCTGCGATCCGACCAACCGCGCCGACAGCTTCGCGCGCGCAAACGAGGGGATGATGGTCTTCGTGCCGGGGCCCTGGTACCCGCCCCAGATGCCGTTACACTCCATCGTGGGACGGAACCACATGCGCTCGAGCGGCGTGCGGTCTTTCTCACCGCTCAGCGCCGGCACGCCGAGAGCCGCGGCTTCGCGCGCCTCGTCGAACGGCAGACGTGCGAGCTCCTCGCAAGCTGCCGCGTCGAGTTCGGGAACGCCGTCGTAGAAGCCCGGGACACGCACGCGCCCAGCTTCGTCTTTGAGTGACGCGATGATGCGTGAAAGCGTCTCGATCGGGTTGGCGACGACGCCGCCGTAATAGCCCGAATGCGTATCGTCGGTGGGTCCGTGCACCGCGATCTCCCAGTGCACGAGCCCGCGCACGCTGGTCGTGAGCGATGGGACGTCCTCCGCGTACACCGCCGTGTCGCTGATGACCGCGACGTCGGCGTTGACGAGGTCGTGATAGCGCTCGAGCGCGCCGTCGAAACTCGGCGAGCCGATCTCCTCTTCGCCTTCGACGACGACTTTCACGTTGATCGGCAGCCGGCCGCGCGTTCGCATATGCGCTTCGATGGCCGCGAGATGCATCAGGACTTGACCTTTGTCGTCAACGGCTCCGCGGCCGAAGATCTTGCCGTCGCGCACCTGCGCTTCGAACGGCGGACTCTCCCACAGCTCGATCGGGTCGGCCGGCTGCACGTCGTAATGTCCGTAGATCAGCACCGTCGGCGCGCCCGGCGCACCCAGCCACTCGCCGAAGGCCAATGGGTTACCGTCCGTCTCTAGGACGCGCGCATCGAGACCGATATCGCGCATCCGCGCGACCAGACGTTCGCAACAGGTGCGCACGTCGGCGCGGTGCGCCGGGTCGGCCGAGATCGACGGAATCGCGATCCAGCGCTTGAGCTCGTCGAGGTGCGCGTCCCGATGCGCGTCGCAATACGCGGCAAGATCCCGATCGATCATCTTCATTCCATCGCTCCTGTTTGCGCCATTGCTGATTGCACCAACGCCGGCAGTCGTATCTCGAACGTTTTTCCGCCGCGCTCGATCTCGAACGTATGCGATTTCCCGTCGTAGGCGCGTGCTTCGGTTTGAAAGGTCCCATATTCCCACCAGAACTTCCCGTCGATCCTCTCGAGGATGTCGCCGGTCCGCAGGCCCGCGTCGTAGGCGGGCCCTCCCGCGCGAGCGTAGACGCGCATGTTTCCGTCAACGGTCTTGAAGATCGCATACAGGTAACCCGGCGTCCCACCGGGCGCGACGGCAAGCCCGAGGTCGAAGAGCGAGGCCTCGCGCGGATCGCTCGCGGCCCATGCCCGGAGGCGCTCGACGCCTTGGTTCGCGAGCGTTGCCGCGTCGATCTGCGCGCCTTCCAATCCGTGATCGTGCCATTCCTCGACGATCCATCCACCGCAGTCTTCGAGCCGCAGGCCGACGTCGAGATCGGTTCCTTCGAGCAGCCGGAACGTCGTCGTAGCTACGTAGACGTAGGCGGCGAAGGGCTTCGCCGAACAGTCGCTCGCATTCGGGTTCCCGTGCCATGCGAATGCGCGCCACGGCGCGTGGTCGAGATCGGCGATGACGGTGCGCGCCGCGATCGCGGCCAGCGGCGAGCCGTCGCTGTCGACGGCGATGCGCTCTCTGGCCGGCGCCGGTACGTAGAGTCCCGGCGAATCCGCGAAGACCGGCGTCGCCGGTGAAGCAAATGCCGTTGCGCCGAAGAGCCGCGGTGCCGCAGCGACGACGGCCAGCGCGGCGAGCGTCGCGACCGTGACTTGATACGGCAGCGTTCGCTTGGTAATGACATCGATCGGCGTCCCGGTGAAATTCGCGACCCACACGTTGGCCGTATTGGTCGGATCGCAGACGTTTTGCACTTGTACCACACCCATGACCGCGGCAACGAGCACGAGCGGCGGTAGCGCGTGCGTCGTCAAGAGCACGGTGAAGACCGCGATTCCCACGCCGAAGGGGTTGAGTGGACCGCGATAGAGCACGAGCGGACTGCCCAAGCCGAAGATTGCAACGTAGGCGACCGGGTTGGCGGCCCATCCGCTCACCAGCGGTCCAAGCGCGGTCGTGAACTGCGGGGTTTTGGTTGCTACCAACAGCATGCCGATGCCGATGAACAGCAGCACCGCGGGCGCCACGTCTTCGACGCCGCGAATCGCCGCTGCGATCAGCGTCTCTACGCTTCGCGTGCCGCGCGTCACGATCGCGCCGAAGATCGCGGCCGCCGCAAAGGCCAGAATCGGGTCGAGATGCAGGACGAAGTAGAGCACGAGCGGCAGAAGCGGCGTCACGAGCGCAACGGCCGGCACGCGCGCCGACGCCGGCTCGTCTTTCACGCTGGTCGCCCACGTCGCGTAGTCGCGTTCTCTTGCAAACGACACCACCGCGTAGATGACGAGCGCCAGCGCGTCGATCGCCGCGAGCAACAGCGCGTAATGCGTCACCTCTTGCGGCACGACGCCGAAGAGCTGCGTGTAGAACCGCCAGTTCGTGATGTTGAAGATGAAACCCAGAGCGAACGCCATCAAGAACAGCGTCGCCGCGACGGCGCGCGGCACGCCCGTTGTCATCATGATCGGTAGCACGATCGTGCCGACCATGATGATCGCACCGAGCCCCGAGAGCGAGGTGAAGAGCAGCGCGACGACCGCGCAAAGGACCAGCGCCAGCGTCAGCGGCGCCTCACCTCCGTATTCGGCCGCGAGATTGACGAGCGCTCGCGCGATGCCGGTGTCGAGCGTCACCCGTGCAAGGAGCGCGCCGAAGATGACGGTCACGTACACGGGCGCAAGGGCGACCGCGCCACCGGTCACG
>Ga0335075_10017985_pt1 | contig 10487 bp, 12 predicted proteins | sample Lox_Sample_24_FD_206723 | JGI IMG/M metagenome (GOLD analysis project Ga0335075, IMG submission 206723) | Soil microbial communities from Loxahatchee National Wildlife Refuge, Florida, United States - Lox_Sample_2.4 | ecosystem: Environmental > Terrestrial > Soil > Wetlands | place: USA... | reverse complement strand
AGCCTGCTGCTCGCATACACGGATCTGAGCGGTTGCAGCGGCATGGTGAGTGCCACGGGCGCGCCGCCCGGGATCGAACGCCGGCTCGCGCTCCCCTGCGTCGACCTGCAGCGCGCGGCCACGCTCTTCACGGAGGCGACCGCGAACCACGACCCGCAGGCGCTGGTCGCCGCGACGCGCGAGGCCGGGAGGGCCGAGCCTGCGCTCGTGCGGGCCGCGTTGGCCCTTCCGCACGCACAGTAGGCTCGCGTCGTGGACTGGGTGACGATCTCCGCGCTCGCGACGGCGGGCGGCACGCTCGTGCTCGCCATCGCGACGTTCGCGTCGGTGCGCTCCGCCAACCGGGCGGCGCGCGTTGCCGAGCTCTCGGTCCTCGCGAGCCTGCGGCCGCTGCTGATGCCGTCCCGGCTCGACGACGTCGAGCAGAAGGTGGGCTTCCAGAACAACGACGAGTGGATGCGGGTCGCCGGGGGCCACGGCGAGGTCGTCGTGACGGAGAGGGCCGTGCTGCTCGCCATCTCGGTCCGCAACCAGGGAGCCGGCATGGCGGTTCTGCACGGCTGGCGCCTCTACTCGGGCGGCGACCAGCCGGACGGACCGCCGCCCTTGGACCGGCTGACCCGGTTGACCCGTGACATCTACGTGGCGGCCGGCGACATCGGGTTCTGGCAGGGAACGTTTCGCGATCCGGCCTCGGACGAGTACGGCGCCGCCCGGCGCGCGATCGAGGCCCGGCAGGATCTCTACGTGGACGTGCTCTACGGCGATCTCGAAGGCGGGCAGCGGACGGTGACGCGGTTCGCGATGCGCCCGGTGCGCGACGACCAGTGGCTCGTGTCGGCAGGCCGCGTCTGGAACATCGACCGGCCTGCTCCGCGCTAACGGACCGACGAGCTAGTCGTCTGCGCGTGTGTCCTTGCCCGCGGCGCGGAGGTTGCGCTCGTGGTAGGCGATCCGCTCGCGCAGCATGCGCAACGTCCGCTCCGATCGCGCTTTCCAGGCGGCGTACTCCTCAGGCGTCATCCGCCTCTTCTTCACCGTTCTCCTCCTCTCTCAGCAGCTCGAGGATCGTTGCCACGTCGGTTCTGATGTCGAAGAGTGCCTCCAGAACAGTCTGCACGTCCTGCTCGTCCATCGCCGCTCAGCTTGCCGCGAACTCCGGGGCAGCACGATTCGCCGCTTCGGCCACGATCCGTCGGCCGGCGCCGCGCTAACCTCATGCCATGGCGCAGGCACCCGCGCTGCCGCGTGGCTTCGAGCTTCCGCTCAAGCAGCGACTACCTCGGATCGGCTCGATCGACCAGGTCGCCGTCGAGGCGCGCGCGGGCGAGCTCGCGAAGCGCTCGATCAAGAAGGAGGCGAAGGTGTGGGCGCTCGAGCTCGCGATCCGCTGTTGCGACCTGACGACGCTCGAGGGCCAGGACACGCCCGGCAAGGTCGCTGCGCTGTGCTCGAAGGCCGTGCGGCCGGACCCGTCCGACCCGAACGTCCCGAGCGTCGCGGCCGTCTGCGTCTATCCGAACCTCGTGCCGACGGCGGTCGAGCGGTTGCGGGGGACCGGGGTGAAGGTCGCGTCCGTCGCCACGGCGTTCCCGAGCGGCCAGAGCCCGCTCGACGTCAAGGTGCGCGACGTCGAGGACGCCGTCGCGCTCGGCGCCGACGAGATCGACATGGTGATCGACCGCGGCGCGTTCCTCTCTGGACGCTATGCCGCCGTCTACGACGAGATCGTGCGGGTGAAGGAGGCGTCCGGCGACGCCCACCTGAAGGTGATCCTCGAGGTCGCCGAGCTCGGCACCTACGACAACGTGCGCCGCGCGTCGCTGCTCGCGATGGCCGCCGGCGCCGACTTCGTCAAGACGTCCACCGGCAAGCTGCCCGGTGCGGCGACGCTGCCCGTGCAGCTCGTGATGCTCGAGGCGATCCGGGACGTCTTCGAGGAGACCGGCCGGCGCGTCGGGATGAAGCCCGCCGGGGGGATCCGCACCTCGAAGAACGCGATCCAGTACCTCGTCCAGGTGCACGAGACGCTCGGCCCCGACTGGCTCACGCCCGACCTCTACCGGATCGGAGCGTCGAGCCTCGTCAACGACATCCTGATGCAGCTCCGCAAGGAGCGCACGGGCGCCTACCAGGGCAAGGACTACTTCACCGTTGACTAGCGTCGAGAAGAAGAGCAGCGCGCCGGTCCCCGCGGGCTGGACCTATGCGCCGGCGCCCGAGTCGACCGAGATCGTGTCGCTGCGGGACCGCTACGGCCTCTACGTCGGCGGGAAGTGGCTCGAGACCGCGGAGCGGTTCACCACGATCGCGCCGCGGGACGAGTTGCCGCTCGCCGAGGTGGCGCAGGCGAGCGAGGCGGACGTGGCGAACGCCGTCGCCGTCGCACGCTCCGCGTTCGAGTCGTGGTCGGCGCTTCCCGGCTCGGAGCGTGCCAAGTACCTCTTCCGGATCGCCCGCATCCTGCAGGAGCGCGCGCGCGAGTTCGCGGTGCTCGAGTCCCTGAACGGCGGCAAGCCGATCAAGGAGTCGCGCGACGTCGACCTGCCGCTCGCGGCTGCGCACTTCTTCTACTACGCCGGCTGGGCCGACAAGCTCGAGTACGCGTTCCCGAACCGCGCCCCTCGTCCCGTCGGAGTCGCCGGGCAGATCATCCCGTGGAACTTCCCGCTGCTCATGCTCGCCTGGAAGATCGCGCCGGCGCTCGCCGGCGGGAACACCGTCGTGCTGAAGCCGGCCGAGACGACGCCGCTGACCGCGCTCCTCTTCTGCGACGTCGTCCGGCAGGCCGAGCTGCCGCCCGGCGTCGTCAACATCGTCACCGGCGACGGCTCCACCGGCGCGGCGCTCGTCGACGCCGACGTCGACAAGATCGCGTTCACCGGCTCGACGGAGGTCGGCAAGGCGATCCAGCGACGCCTCGCGGGAACCGGGAAGAAGCTGACGCTCGAGCTCGGCGGGAAGGCGGCCAACATCGTCTTCGACGACTGCGCGCTCGACCAGGCGGTCGAGGGGATCGTCAACGGCATCTACTTCAACCAGGGGCACGTGTGCTGCGCGGGCTCGCGGCTGTTCGTCCAGGAGTCGATCGCCGAGCCGCTGATCGAGAAGCTCAAGAAGCGCATGGCGACGCTGCGCGTCGGGGATCCACTCGACAAGAACACCGACATCGGGGCGATCAACTCGAAGATTCAGCTCGACAAGATCGAGGAGCTCGTGCAGGCCGGCCGCGACGAAGGCGCGGAGATCTACCAGCCGCCCTGCCGGCTGCCGGAGAAGGGGTACTGGTTCGCGCCGACCGTCTTCACGAACGTCGCGCAGAGCTACCGGATCGCGCAGGAGGAGATCTTCGGCCCGGTGCTCTCGGTGCTCACCTTCCGCACGCCCGACGAGGCCGTCGAGAAGGCGAACAACACGCCGTACGGGCTCTCCGCCGGCGTCTGGACGGAGAAGGGATCGCGGATCCTCTGGATGGCGGAGCATCTGCGCGCCGGCGTCGTGTGGGCCAACACGTTCAACCGCTTCGATCCGACGAGCCCGTTCGGGGGCTACAAGGAGTCCGGGTTCGGCCGGGAGGGCGGCCGGCACGGTCTCGAGCCGTACCTCGCGTTCGACGCATGAGCCGCCTGCCCGTCAAGAAGACCTACAAGCTGTTCGTCGGCGGCGCGTTCCCACGCAGCGAGAGCGGCCGGACGTACGAGGCTGAGGGGCAGAACGTGGCGCGCGCGTCGCGTAAGGACGTCCGCGACGCGGTCGCCGCGGCGCGCAGCGCGCAGCCGAAGTGGGCGAGCGCGACGGCGTACAACCGCGGGCAGGTGCTCTACCGCGTCGCCGAGATGATGGAGGCGCGCGTCCCCGAGTTCGCAGAGCTCTGCTCCGGCACCGACGAGGTGCACCGTGCGATCGACCGCTGGGTCTGGTACGCGGGGTTCGCCGACAAGCTCGCGCAGGCGCTCGGGTCGACGAACCCGGTCGCCGGTCCGTACTTCAACTTCACCATCCCCGAGCCGACGGGCGTGGTCGCGACGATCGCCCCGGACGCGCCGTCGCTCGAGGGGCTCGTCTCGCGGATCGCGCCCGCGCTCGTGGGAGGCAACGCGGTGGTCGCGGTCGCCTCGGAGACGCACCCGCTCGGCGCGGTCGAGCTGGCCGAGGTCATCGCCACGAGCGATGTGCCGGGCGGAGTCGTCAACCTCCTCACCGGCCGCCGCGCGGAGCTCGCCCCGTGGCTCGCCTCGCACATGGACGTCAACGCGATCGACGTGACCGGCGCGGACGGTTTGCGGCGCGACCTCGAGCGCGCCGCCGCCGAGAACGTCAAGCGCGTCGTTCACGGTGCGCCGGACGGGCAATCGCTCTACGATATTTCGGCGTTCCTCGAGCTCAAGACCGTCTGGCACCCCATCGGCACATGACCGCCTTCCACGATCTCCGTTCCTCGCGCCCGCTGCAGATCTGGCCGGGCCTGATCGCGCGTCCGCTGCACGGTCAAGAGGCGACGCTCGCGCAGATCGAGCTCGAGCCCGACGTGGTCGTCCCCGAGCACGCGCACGCGAACGAGCAGACCGGAATCCTGCTCGCCGGCTCGCTGCGATTCACGATCGGCGGCGAAGAACGGAACCTCGAGCCCGGCGACGGCTGGATCGTTCCGGCGCACGTGCCGCACTCCGTCCAGGCCGGTGGGGACGGCGCGATGCTCGTCGAGCTGTTCGCCCCGCCGCGCCACGATTGGGCGGCGCACGAACGCCTCGATCCGCGGCCGCTCCGGCGCGGATAACGGGCGTCGCTCCGAAGCGGGCTACCATGAGGCGCGCATGAGAGGGCTCGCCGCCACCGCGGCATTGCTCGGCGCCTGCGCGCTGCTGGCGGCGGGCTGCTCGTCGGGCGGGAAGAAGGCGGCTCCACCCCCGCCCAAGCCGCCGAAGCCGCAGTGCGCGCATCCGGTCGGATGGCAGAAGCTTGCCGATCGGATCCACGCGGTCGTCTACTGCCCCGGCTGGCTCCCGGACCCGCTGACCAGCGAGATCGGCGGACAGTGGAACAACATCGACGCCGTCTCGCCGGACCGCAGCTATCTCGAGAGCTTCGTGTGGCAGGACGTCGACCTCGGCGGCACGAGCGGCGAGCTGCACATCAACCTGCGCGGCTACCCCGGCCGTAAGACGATCCCCGAGTGCACGACGGGCGGCGTCGGCAGCCGCACGGTGCCGTGCTTCGCCGACCCCGCGGGGAAGACGACGCAGCGCGGCATCACCGCGACCTTCTACACGGTCAACCAGGACGCCGACGAGTGGCACGTCGCGCTCGTGTGGCGCGCCTATCAAGGCCTCTACACGCTGTCGGAGCACGTCGCTCCGCCGCTGACCTACGACAAGGTCCTGGTCTACCTGAGGCGCGAGCTCCGGAACCTCGTCGTGATCAAGCCCGCACCGGCTACCTGATGAAGCTGACGAGGAGGCGGGTCCTGGCGGGCGCGGCGGCCGCCGGCGTCGTCGGCGCGGGCGGGATCTACGAGCTCGTCGACCAGCTGAGCGGCGGGACGCCGCAGCGCGCCCAGGGCCGGTTCCTGCCCGAGCAGCACCTGCTCGACAGCGTGCAGGTCGCCCGCTCCGACGGCATCGAGGTGCTCGTTCCCCCGCTGCACGACCGGATGGTGACCGCGACCGTGTCCGTCGCCCCCTCCGACCTCCGCGACGCGCAGCAGGAGCTCGAGCGGACGCTGGCCGGGCTCGACGACGACTACGCACCGACGCCCGCCGGCCTGGGTGTGACCGTGGCGTGGGGCCTGCCGTACCTCGACCGCTTCGTCCCCGAAGCCTCGCGGCGCTACCTGCCGACGGACCGCCGCGCCGAGAGGCCGGTGCTCTTCGACGCGCAGCGCTTCCCGAGCGACCCGTCCGACACCGTCCTCGAGCAGAACGAGGTCGCGTTCCTGATCCGCTCGGACGTGCTCGCGCACGTCGAGGATGCCGAGAAGCGGATCCGCGGAACGAAGCTGTTCGAGCTCACGTCGATTCGCCGCGGCTTCGCCGGCGGGGGCTTCGAGGGCGGTCGGTCGCTCCCGAAGCAGCTCGCCGAAGCCGCGCAGGTGCCGGGCGCCGACCTGATCCCGGACACGGCGGAGCTCTTCCTCGGCTTCACGTCGACGCAGAAGGCGGGCATCGGGCCGGGCAAGATCGCCAACTTCGAGACGCTCGGCTACGTCGACTTCCGCGGCTCGGACTACTTCGTGAACGGCACGCACATGCACCTCTCGCACATCTCGGAGGATCTCGAGAGCTGGTACCTGAACTTCGGCTTCGACGAGCGCGTGACGACCGCCTTCCGGCCGGGGCTCGACGTGGCGCTCGGCACCCAGACGGTGCGGCAGGGGCCGCAAGACGTCTCGGACGTCGCGACGGTGGAGAAGGACTACCGCACGTCGGGCCGGTTCGGCCACAGCGCCTCGATCCAGACGACGTCGCGCCTCGACCGCGACTTCATCGCCGCGGACGGGACGGTGTACGCCAAGGGCGTCGCGATCCCGATACGCGCGGACTTCAACACGCTCGACAACCCGTTCTCCTGGTCGTCACGGCCGAGCGAGATGGGGGGCACCCCGGCGGCGGGCGTCCATTTCGTCGTCTTCAACCCGACCGGCGACGACTTCCGGCGCAACCGCCTCGCGATGGACGGCGTGTTCCCCGATGCGAAGATCGTGCTGCCGCCGCGCGACCGCAATCAGGGCTTCAACTCGATCCTGATGACCACGCACCGGCAGAACTTCCTCGTGCCGCCCCGCCGGCACCGCTCCTTCCCGCTCGCGGAGCTCTAAAAAGATGTCTGACACTTCTCCGACACTGGGTGTCGGAGAAGTGTCAGACACCCTCTAACCGAAGAAGGCGCGGCCGACCTCGTACCACTCGTCGGGGACGGTCTTCAGCTCGGCCGTCGCCTCGGCGAGCGAGACCGCGATGACCTCGTCGCCGCGCAGGGCCGCCATCTGTCCGAACGCGCCCTCGTCGACGAGATCGGCGGCCTTCAGCCCGAACCGGGTTGCGAGCACCCGGTCGCGCGGCGTGGGGGAGCCCCCGCGCTGCGTGTGGCCGAGCACCGTCACCCGCGTCTCGAACCCGGTGATCCGCTCGATCTCCTCGCCGAGCGCCTCGCCGACGCCGCGCTTCGCGAGCAGCTTGTGCCCGAACTGGTCGACCTCCCCCTTGTCCTCGGCGCCCGGGAGCTCGCAGCCCTCGCTGACGACGACGATCGAGAAGAGCTTGCCGCGGGCGTGCCGGCGCTGGATGTCCGAGCAGACCTCCGCGATGTCGACCGGCCGCTCGGGGATGAGGATGACGTCGGCGCCGCCCGCGATCCCGCTCGTCACGGCGATCCAGCCGGCGTGCCGGCCCATCACCTCGACGACCATCACGCGGTTGTGCGACTCGGCCGTCGTGTGCAATCGGTCGATCGCCTCGGTGCAGACCGCGACGGCCGTATCGAACCCGAACGTGTAGTCGGTGCCGGCGAGGTCGTTGTCGATCGTCTTCGGCACGCCCACGACCTTCGCCTCGAAGTCCGCGTAGAGGCGCGCCGCGACGCCGAGGGTGTCTTCGCCGCCGATCGCCACGAGCGCATCCAGCTCCTCGAAATGCTCGCGGACGCGCTCGGTTCCGCGCTCCAGCTTGTACGGGTTCGTCCGGGAGGTGCCGACGATCGTCCCGCCGCGCGGCAGGATGCCCGAGATCTGGTCCGGGCCGAGCGGCTGGAACAGCCCCTCGACCATGCCGAGCCAGCCCTCCCGCACACCCACGACCTCGTGGCCGCGCGACCACGAGCGGCGGGCGACCGCGCGGATGACCGCGTTCAGGCCGGGACAGTCGCCGCCGCCGGTGAGGACTCCGATCCGCACGCGCAAGAGTCTAAGAGAGCCCTTAGGACGCCGCAGAAAGGCAAACCGATCCGGCGCGTTTCCGGCACCCTTACGACGACCGGTTGACACAGTTCGTGGCGCGGTGACCGAACGCGGGCACAATGCGGCCGCGAACCAGGGCGACAACGCGAGGAGGAGTTGAGGAATGGGCAAGGCCGCACGTGCAAAGCAGCAGCGCCGGGTTGCACCGCCGCCTCCGGTGGGCAAGCAGTCGGCGCGCGACCAGAACCGCAAGACGGTGATCGTCGCGACCGCCGGGCTCGTGGCCGCGGTCGCCGTGATCGCGATCGTCCTCCTCGTCACCCGCAGCTCCCCGAGCGTCCCCAAGGCTGCGCCGGAGACCGCCTCGGACAAGAACGCGTCCGCGTCGCTGATCGCCGCCGCCGACGCGGTGAACTTCCATCCGACGACCGAAGCGGGCGTCGGCGTCATCGAGAACAAGTCGGCCGACTCGGCCCCACCGATCGACCCGACGCTCCTGCCCGTCGGCTCCGTTGCGCCGACCTTCACGCTGAAGACTCCGGAGGGCAAGAGCTACAGCCTCTCCCAGTACCGCGGCAAGACGGTCTTGCTCGAGTTTTTCGCGACGTGGTGCCCCCACTGCAACGCCGAGGCGCCCCACCTGCGGAAGATCGCGCTCTCGTTCGCCAAGAACACGGGGCTCGCGTTCCTGTCCGTGAACGCCGACGGCGAGACCGCACCGAGCATCTACGCGTTCCACCGCTACTACGGGCTGCCCTATCCGGCGCTCGTCGACTCGAGCTCGCAGCCCGGCAGCTTCAACGCGCCGGGAGCGCCGGGACCCGTCTCGACGAAGTACAAGGTCGAGAGCTATCCGACCTTCTACCTGGTCGGGCCGACGGGGAAGATCGTCTGGCGCAACGACGGCGAGCAGCCCGACGCGCTCATGCGCGAACTGCTGACGAAGTACGCGGCGCGTGCCTGACCGCGTCCTGCCGGGCATCGGTCTGCTGATCCGTCTCGGCGCCGGCGCTGTGTGGATCTTCGCGGGCGTCGCGAAGATCACCGACCTGCCGCACTTCCACGACCAAGTCGAGAAGTACAAGCTCCTGCCGCACGCGCTGGACGCGCCGTTCGCCTACACGCTCCCGTTCGTCGAGGTGCTCGTCGGGATCTACCTCGCCGTCGGTCTGCTGACGCGCCTCGCGGCGGCCGCCGGCTGCATCCTGATGCTGCTGTTCCTGATCGCGCTCACCCAGGCCTGGGCGCGGGGGCTCTCGCTCGACTGCGGCTGCTTCGGCACGCTCGTGCAGGAGAAGGTCGGCTTCTGGGCGATCGTCCGCGATACCGCGCTCGCGATCCCGTCGCTCGTGATGCTGATCTGGCCGGCGCGCACGCTGTCGCTCGACCGCCGGCTCTTCGGCTCGCCCGACCCGTTCCGTCGCGGCGCGGCCGCTCCCGCCTGACGCGGGGAGCGGCTTCCCAGTGCCGAAGGTGGGAATCGAACCCACACGCCCTTTCGGGCACCGGATTTTGAGTCCGGCGCGTCTGCCAATTCCGCCACTTCGGCTCGTCACGGATGGTACGTCCTGTTAAGCGCATAGGACTTTTCGCCCGAACGCAGTAGAGTCGTGCGAACTGTGGCAGCCGAGGCTTCCGCACCTGCGCTCGCGAGCCGCCTCCGGGGGCTCAGCGCCACCGCGACGATCGGGCTCGTCCTCGTCCTGCTCCTCGTCGCGTGGCTCGGCGTCAACCTCGTGAAGTCGCCGACCGTCTTCTTCGAGGTGCTGCTGATCGGGCTGACGCTCGGCTGCATGTACGCGCTGATCGCGCTCGGCTACACGCTCGTCTACGGGATCCTCGAGCTCATCAACTTCGCGCACGGCGACGTGTTCATGCTCGCCTGCATGTTCTCGATCACCTACGCGACCCACTTCTTCGACCTGCATCAAGGCCAGGGCTGGGTGATCGTCCCGATCGTCCTCGTCACGCTCGTGCTCGTGATGGCCACCTGCGGTGCGATCAACGCGTCGATCGAGTTTCTCGCCTACCGCCCGCTCCGGAACGCGCCCAGGCTCGCGCCGCTGATCACGGCGATCGGCATGAGCTTCATCATCGAGGACATCGGTCTGGCGTGGAAAGGCCCCAACTACGTGTCCGGGCCGACCATCTTCCCGACGCGCGCGGCGTTCACCATCGGCCACGTCGGCGTCGGCTGGGACAAGATCATCGTCGCGAGCCTGACGGTGCCGGTCCTGACCGCGCTCGTCTTCCTCATCCAGCGCACCCGTCAGGGCAAGGCGATGCGCGCCACCGCGCAGGACCAGGACGCGAGCGCGATCATGGGCATCAACGTCAACCGGACGATCTCGTTCACGTTCCTGATCGCCGGCGGGCTCGCCGGGGCGGCCGGCACGATCTACGCGCTCTGGGCGACCACCGTCCGCTTCGACGAGGGCTTCCAGCTCGGCCTGATCGCCTTCACCGCCGCCGTGATCGGCGGTATCGGCAACCTGCCGGGCGCCGTCCTCGGCGCGATCATCATCGGGCTGATCCAGGCGTTCAACGAGGGCCTCGGCTGGCACGCTCCGGGCTCCGACTGGACGGAGTCGATCGT
>Ga0335075_10017983_pt1 | contig 10487 bp, 12 predicted proteins | sample Lox_Sample_24_FD_206723 | JGI IMG/M metagenome (GOLD analysis project Ga0335075, IMG submission 206723) | Soil microbial communities from Loxahatchee National Wildlife Refuge, Florida, United States - Lox_Sample_2.4 | ecosystem: Environmental > Terrestrial > Soil > Wetlands | place: USA... | reverse complement strand
CGAGAGCGCGTTCAGCACCTGCGCCGGCGGGGTGAAGCGGAAGCTCCCCGCGCCCACCCGCTCGGCATGGCTATGAACATCGGCGAGGTCGAGGCACCAGCTCTCCGCCTGCCCCGCCCGCGCAATCAGCCGCTCCTTGGGCGCGATCGCGAACGCCAGCCCCGGCACGCTTTCCAGGCACTTGTTTGCGGTGAACAGCACCGCATCCACCTCCGGCATCGCCGAAAGGTCGAGCGGCAGCGCGCCGAACGCAGAGACGGCGTCGATGATCACCCGTCGCCCCGCCGCGCCCGCCGCCGCGGCGAGCACCGCCGCATCGTGCACCACGCCGCTGCTGGTCTCGCTATAGACGAAGGCGAGATGCCCGATCGCGGGGTCAGCGGCGAGCGCCGCCGCCACCGCGCGCGGGTCGGCCCGCTCGCCCTCGCCCACCGGGAGGCTGACCACCGCCCGCCCGCACTCGCACGCGAGCCGGGTGAGCCGGTTCGCATAGCTGCCTGTCATCGGCACGAGGAGCTTCCCCCCGCGCGGCACGAAGGTGCGGATCGCGGCCTCGATCGCGAAGTGCCCCGAGCCCTGCAGCGGCAGGCTCGCATGGGTCTCCCCGCTCACGCCGGCGAGCGGCAGCAGGCGTTCGCGAACCGAGGCGTAGAGCGGGTAGAAATCGCGGTCCCACGGCGCGAAGTCGTGCGCGAGCGCCGCGCGGACCTCGGCGCGAGTGGTCACAGGGCCGGGAATCATGAGCTTCATGCGGATGCGCGAGTCTTGTGAGGGAGGCCGGTCTTCTCCGCCCAGGATTGGCACGGACGTTTCCGGAAATCCAGCCGCCCTGGGCGCTGGTTCCCCCTCGCCGCGCGGCGCTGCTATAAGCCCGCCGATGACATTGCCGTTCTCGCTGCCCGACTGGGTTCCCTGGTGGCTGCCTTTCGTGGTCCTGGTGCCGGGAGTCCTTTATCTGCTCGCCTTCGTGCTGATGCCCTTCAGCGTCTTCGGCGTGAAGGGAAGGCTCGACGGGGTGGAGGCGCGGCTCGACGAGATTCAGGCGGAGATCCGCGCGCTCTCGCTCCGCCTGCCGGAGCCGCTCGCCGGCCCCACCGGCTACGGCGATGACCTCCCGCCGCTCGGCGGCTCCGCCCCCCGCCTGCCCGAGCTCTCCGAACGACCGCCGATCCCTCCGGCCCCCGCGATGGAAGCTGAGCCCCGTTCCGTTCCCGCCGCCGGCCGCCGGCGCGCCCCGGAGCCGATCCCCCGCCCCGCGCGGACCGAACCGCGGCTCGACTGGCCGGGCTAGCCATTCCGCTCCTGTCTCGTCGCGTGACAAGCCCGGCCGCTCTCGATTACCGTTTGCCCCGGACCGGCAGGGCTGACACCGCAGCGGACGGAAGCGAGAAGTGCCACCGAAGGACGGGTGTTCGGCCGAGGCGGCCGGCGAGCGGTCGCTGACGGGGCCGGCGCCCCCGCGACGGCTCGCCCGGATCGTACGCCGCCGCCCCTTCGACCCCGTCGCGAGCATCGTCCGCCAGGTGGATGCGGCGCTGCGCCGCCATTACGGCATCCGCGAATTCACCGACGACCCGCTCTGCATCCTCCGCCTCTCGCGCGAGCGGGCCTGGCGCGGTCTCCTCCTCTCCGACGGCACGCCGATCGCCGCCGGCGCACCGGTCGGCGAGCTCCATTTCTGGAGCGAGCACATGCCGGCCTTCGCCCGCGACGGGCCGGACCTCGGCTGGGCGGTCGAAACCTCCCGCCGCCTCCGCCGCTCCTTCATCCTCCTGGCGGACGCGGTCGCGGGCGACCCGAACTGGCAGAACCTCCGCGCCGTCTTCGCCCGGTGGGCGTTCGCCGGCGCCTTCGACGCCACCCACCAGCGCCGCCTCATCGAGGAGTTCGGCCTCGACATCTTCGCCCCGGACCGGACGATCGCGCACCGCATCCACGACCTGATGCAGGACTTCCTGCTGTGGGGCATGCTCCGCGCCTTCAATCCCGGCGCGCTCCACAGCCACGGCTTCTTCCGCTCCCGCCAGGAGCTCTGGATCTCCCGTCCCGCGCTCCTGGCCCGCTTCGCCGCCGCCCCGCGCAGCGGACCCGGGCCGCACCTTGCGCCCGCCCCCGAGCGGCGTATTGATCAGACCCCCGAACCAGCGGAGGCGAGGCGATGCGCGTGAGCGTGGTGCAGATGAATCCCGGCCACGACAAGGCCCAGAACATTGCGCAGGCGTCCCGGCTGATCGACGGCGCGGTCTCCTCCGACCGGCCCGACATGCTTGGCCTGCCCGAGATCTGGACCTGCCTCGGCGGCGACCGCGCTGCCAAGTTCGACCAGGCGGAACCCCTCCCGCCGCCGGGCTCGAACGAGCCAGGGGGCGCGGCCTACGAGTTCCTCCGCTCGGTCGCGCGCGAGAAGCGCATCCATGTCCACGGCGGCTCGATCGGCGAGAAGGACGGCGACCGTCTCTTCAACACCACCGTCGTCTTCAGCCCCGATGGAATCGAGCTCGCGCGCTACCGCAAAATCCACCTCTTCGACATCGTGACGCCCGACGGCACCGGCTATCGCGAGAGTGCGACCTTCGGCGCCGGCGATCAGGTCGTCACCTGCGAGGCGAACGGCGTGAAGGTGGGGCTCGCGATCTGCTACGACCTCCGTTTCCCCGAGCTCTTCCTGGCGCTGCGTCGCGCCGGCGCCGAGCTCATCTTCCTCCCCGCGGCCTTCACCCGAGAGACCGGCAAGGACCATTGGGAGGTGCTGATCCGCGCCCGCGCGATCGAGACCCAGTGCTGGTTCGCCGCGCCCGCCTGCCAGGGCATGCACCGCGACGCGAACGGCGAGCCGCGCTGGAGCTACGGCCACTCGCTTCTCTGCGATCCCTGGGGCCTCGTCGTCGCCAAAGCCTCAGACGGCATCGGCTGGGCCACCGCGCGCATCGAAACCAAGCTCGCCGAGCGGGTGCGCCGGGACATGCCGGTGCTCGCCCACCGCAGGCTGATCTGAACGGCTTCGCCGCGCCGCGCATGGAAAGCCGCGCGGCGCCCCCGCCGCCGGCGCTGCGGCGCATCGCGATCTTCGCCGCCCCCACGCCGCTCGCCGAGGAGAGCGGCGCCCGCCTCGTCGCCCGCTACGGCAACTGCTCGGCCGATGAGGCCGAAATCGTCGTCGCCCTCGGCGGCGACGGGTTCATGCTCGAAACCCTCCACGCCATGCTGAGCCACGGCCTGCCGGTCTACGGCATGAATTGCGGCTCGGTCGGTTTCCTGATGAACGCGTACGGCGAGGAGAACCTGCCCGAGCGCCTCGCCGCCGCGCAGAAGACCATCCTCTACCCGCTCCGCATGCGCACCCTGACGGTCGCGGGCGAGCCCTTCGAGGCGCTCGCCTTCAACGAGGTGAGCCTGCTTCGCCAGCTCCGCCAGACCGCCAAGATCCGCATCAGCGTGGACGGCAGGGTGAGGCTTCCTGAGCTGATGTGCGACGGCGTGCTGGTCTCGACGCCCGCCGGATCGACCGCCTACAATCTCTCGGCGCACGGGCCGATCGTTCCGCTCTCCGCCAACCTCCTGCCGCTCACGCCGATCAGCGCCTTCCGTCCCCGGCGCTGGCGTGGCGCGCTCCTGCCCAGCAGCGCGGAAGTCACCTTCGAGGTGCTCGAGGCGGAGAAGCGCCCGGTCTCTGTCGCCGCGGACTTCACCGAGGTGCGCGACGTCCAGAGCGTCGTCGTCCGCGAGGACAGCTCGCTCTCGGTCACCGTGCTGTTCGACCCCGACCAGGCCCTCTCCGAGCGCATCATCGCCGAGCAATTCACCAGTTAGCCAGGGGCTCCGCCCCTTGCAACCGGGCCCCATCGCGCGAGCGCGATGGGAACCCGACCGCTGGGGCCTGGAGGCGCCAGACCCCCGAACCTTTTAAGGAATGGATTGCAAAGGCTCCGCCTTTGCCGGGGAGCGGGCACCTAACGCGCTCGCGCGTTGGGACCCGACCGAGGGGCAGAGCCCCTCGGCACATTACGCAATCATCGACTTGCCTTGCGGAAAATCCTGGCTCTCCGCGCCGTCGGCCTCGCTGATGTAATCGCGCGTCAGCGGCACTGCGGTCTGCTCGCGCGCGAGCTGCATTTGGAACACCATGTGTCCCTCGCGGCGGAAGGCGAGCTCGGCGCCGACGAGGTAGAACTCCCACATCCGGCAGAACCGTTCGTCGGTGACGGACCCAATCGTATCGCGGTTGGCGAGGAAGCGTCGGCGCCAGCGCGCCAGCGTCTCGGCGTAGTGCAGCCGCAAAATCTCGACGTCCGTCACCCACAAGCCGGTCCGTTCGACCGCGGGCAGCACCTCCGAAAGCGCCGGCGAATAGCCGCCCGGGAAGATGTATTTCCCGATCCACCGGTTGGTCGCCCCTGGCCCGTCGCTCCGCCCGATCGCGTGCAGGAGCGCGACGCCGTCGGGTGCCAGGCACCGCTTCAGCGCGGCGAAGAAAGTCCCGTAATGGACGATGCCGACATGTTCGAACATGCCGACCGAAACGATTCGGTCGAACTGCTGGTTGACCGCGCGGTAGTCGAGCAGCTCGAAGCGGACCCGATCGGCGAGCCCCGCCACGGACGCGCGCGCCCGCGCCTCCGTGAGCTGCTCGGAGGAGAGCGTGATGCCGAGCACGCGCGCGCCGTAGTCCCGCGCGAGCGTGAGCGCGAGCCCGCCCCAGCCGCAGCCGATGTCGAGCACCGAGAGGTCGGGCCGGTCGAGCAGCAGCTTCGCCGCGATGTGGCGCTTCTTCGCCACTTGCGCCTCGTCGATCGTCTCGTCCCCGCGCCGGAAATAGGCGCAGGAATATTGCCGGTCGCGGTCGAGGAACAGGCTGTAGAGCCTGCCGTTGAGATCGTAATGATGGGCGGCGTTGCGCCGCGCGCGCGGGGCGGGGTTGTATTGCGCGAGATACCGGATCAGCCGGCCGAGCCGCGCCCTGAGCCGCATGATGCCTGTCCCGCCGCCGGCGGCCGTAGCATTGGCGACCAGAAGGTCGAGCAGCTCATAGAGGCTGCATTCCACCGGCACGACGCCGCCCGCCATGTAGGCTTCGCCGAGCGCGAGCGAGGGGTTGAGCACCAGCCGCCGCACCGTGGCCGCGTCGGTGAGGGCAACCGCGGCGCTCCCGCCCGGGCTTCCCTCGTAAGTGGTAACGCTGCGGTCCGGCCAGTGCACTTCCAGCCGTCCCTCGGTGATCAGGCGCCTCAGAAGCGCATCCAGAACGCGCTGCATGGCCATTCTCGCCGCGAACCTCATCGTTGCTGCGGCGGAGCAGTCTGGCGAATCCCGGGCCGAACGTCAAAGCCGCCGACAGTCCCGCGCCGTCAGGCCACCGACGGCTCCTCGTCCGGCACCGCCGCCTCGACCTCGGGCGGGGCGTTCTCGCCCCGCGTCTGCCGCTCCGCCTCCTCGGGCGAGCGGGCGACATTGACGGTCACGCCAATCGACACCTCGGGGTGCAGGATCACCCGCACCACGGAGAGCCCGAGCGTCTTGATCGGATGCTCGAGTTCCACCTGGCTGCGACTGATGGAAAGCCCCGCCGCCGTGCAGGCCTCGGCAACGTCGCGCGCGCTCACCGAGCCATAGAGGTTGCCCGCCTCGCCCGCCTGGCGGATCACCACCACCGAAAGCCCGGCCACCCGCTCGGCCACCCGCTGCGCCTCCTCGCGGCGCTTCAGATTCTGCGCCTCAAGCTCGACCCGCTGCTGCTCAAACCGCGAGCGGTTCTCTTTGGTGGCCCGCATCCCCTTCTTCTGCGGCAGCAGGAAGTTCCGGGCATAGCCCGGCTTCACCTTCACCACGTCGCCCATCTGCCCGAGCTTCTCGACCCGCTGCAGCAGGATCACCTCGACGTTGGCCATCGCCGCCCTCCCTTAGGCCACGACGTAGGGCAGGAGTGCCAGGAAGCGCGCTCGCTTAATCGCCAGCGCCAGCTCCCGCTGGCGCTTCGCGGAGACCGCGGTGATGCGGCTCGGCACGATCTTCCCTCGCTCCGAGAGGAACCGCGAAAGCAGGCGCACGTCCTTGTAGTCGATCTTGGGCGCGTTCGGCCCAGAGAACGGGCAGGACTTGCGGCGCCGGTAGAAGGGCCGCCGCGCGCCCACCGCGGGGCGGCGGGCAGCCGGGTTGATCTCGCTCGATTCGGACATGCTCTATTCCTCCGCCGCCGGTTCGCCCGGGCGGAACTCTTCCTCCCGCTCGGGCCGGGCGCGGAACTCCTCGCGCTCGTCGTAGCGCCGCCGCCCCGAATCGAAGCGGCCGGCCGGCTTCGGCCCGCGGAAGCCGCGCTCCCGGTCGTCCGACCGGCGCGAAAGGATGGCCGAGGGCGCTTCCTCGATCGCCGGCACGCGGATGGTCAGGAACCGGAGCACGTCCTCGTTGATGCGAAGCTGCCGCTCCATCTCGTTGACGGCGGGCGGCTGCGCATCGAGCCCGAGCAGCAGATAGTGCCCCTTGCGATTCTTCTTGATCCGGTAGGCGAGATTGCGCAGGCCCCAATATTCGCGCTTCTTCACCGCCCCGCCGGCGGCTTCCATGCCGGCGGTGATCTGGTCGGCGAGCGCATCGACCTGCTGCTGCGTCGCATCGTTGCGCGCGATCAGCACGCATTCGTAAAGCGGCATCCCATTCTCCCTCTGGCTGGATCGGCCCCGAAGCAACGCTTCCACCCCAAATGGGGCTGGGCATAGCGAAGGGCGATGCCGGCGCCCTCCGCAAGGAAGGGCGGCGGCTTAGCCGACGGGCCGGCGGAAAGCAAGGCCCTGGCAGGTCCGCAATTTTCCCCAAGCCGCGCCCCTGCCCCGTCGTGTACCACCGCGCCATGCCCATCCGCGCCCTCGCCTGGGACTGGATCGGCCGCCCGGGCCACGAAGACCTCGTCCTCGATGACGGCCCGGACGGCATCGAAGCTGCAGGCGACGTTGCCGCCAGCCTCGACGGCGCGCCGTTCCGCCTGCGCTATCGCCTCGCCTGCGACAAGGAGTGGCGGTTCCGCTCCGCCTCCCTTTCGATCGAGGCCGCAACGCCGCTCGCTTGCCATATCGCCCGCGCGCCTGACGGCGCCTGGCGCGTGAACGAAAGCCCGCGCCCCGACCTCGCCCAGGCCGTGGCGATCGACATCATGGCGACGCCGCTCACCAACACGCTCCCCGTCCGCACCCTCGCCTTCCGCCCCGGCGTTCCCCTCCGCCTCGCCGTTGCCTACGTCGCCATCCCCTCACTCGCCATCACAGCCCGCGAGCAGGAATACACGCTTATTTCCCCCGGCCGCTTCCGCTATCGCGGGCTCGCGAGCGGCTTCGCCGCCGAGCTCGAGGTCGATGCCGAGGGCCTCGTGCTGCGCTACGGAGACGTCTGGCGCCGCGCCTAGAGCGGGATGCGCTCGCTTCGGCTCACGCATCCCGCTCTAGGTCTTTGTTTTCCCGCGTGATTCACGCCTTCGGTGATTCCACCTTCGGCGATCACGCTCTAGCTCGTCTGCCTGCCGCCGTGGCATCGTCCGCCCGCACAAGGAGCCTCCCATGCAAGAAGGCCGCCTCATCATCGGAACCCGCCGCCATTCGTCCTGGAGCATGCGCGGCTGGCTCGCCGTCCGCGCCGCCGGCCTCGACGTCACCGAGGAAGTGATCCGCCTCGCCGGCGGCGTCACGCCCGAGGTCAAGGCCCGCTCCCCTTCCGGCCTCGTCCCGTATCTCGAGCATCGCGCCGTCGCCGTTTGGGAGAGCCTCGCCATCTGCGAATACTGCGCCGAGCTCTTCCCCCCGCTTTGGCCCGCGGACCGCGCCGCGCGCGCCCATGCCCGCGCGATCGCCGCCGAGATGCACGCGGGCTTCACGGCACTCCGCCAGTCGATGCCGATGAGCCTAGGCCGCGCCCTCTCCGGCCGCGGCCGCACCGAAGGCGCGCTCGCCGACATCGCCCGCGTCGAAAAGCTCTGGCACGAAACCCGCGCGCGCTTTGGGGCCGCCGGCCCCTACCTCTTCGGCCCAACCTTCACCGCCGCGGACGTGATGTACGCCCCGGTCGTCACGCGCTTCCTCACCTACGAGCCCGAGATCTCCCCCGCCACGCGCGCCTATTGCGATGCCGTCCGCGCCCACCCCCTCGTCTCCGCCTGGTACGAGGCGGCCGCGCAGGAGCCCGAGGACTGGCGCATCACCAAATACGAGGCCGAGCTCGCGTGAACACCGCCCAGGCACTCGACCATGTCGGCATCGCCGGCGCCGACCTCGCCACCCTCTCCGCCGCCTTTGAGCGCCTCGGCTTCACCCTCACGCCGCTCGCCCGCCACTCCGGCCGCCGCACGCAAGAAGGCCCTATCGTTCCGTTCGGGACCGGCAACCGCTGCGCCATGCTGCGCGAGGGCTATCTCGAGCTGATCGCCATCGTCGATCCGCAATACTTCACCAACTCGCTCGAATTCTCCCTCGCCCGCTATTCGGGCCTGCACATCATCGCGCTTGGCATCGACGACGAGGAATTGAACCTCGCGCGCATGCGTGCCGCCGGCATCCCCATCCAAGGCATCGCCTATCTCGAGCGCCCGGTGGACGATTCGAACCAATTCGGGCCCCAGGCCCGCTTCGCGCGACTCATCCTCCCAGACGCACCCGAAGGCCGCATCTTCCTCATCCGCCACCTCACGCCCGAGGCGATCTGGCAGGAACGGTTCCTCTTCCACCCCAACCACGCCGTCGCGCTGGCCGAAGTCACCATCGCCTCCGCCGCCCCGGCGGAAACCGCCGCCCGTTTCTCGCGCCTCGCCGGCCTCCCGGTCACCCCGGATCCCGCCGGCGGCTTCGCGCTGGCCCTTCCCCGCGGCCGCGTCCGCATGCTCCCTCCGGAAGCACTTCCCGGCACTACGATCCCCTCGCTCCCCTTCATCGCCGGAATCGCCGTCACGACCGACGACAACAACGCCGCCATCAAGCGAATCCTCGCCGACAACGCCATCCCCCACCAAACTCTCCCCGCCGGCGTTCTCGTCAGTCCATCCTCCGCCGGCGGCGCTGCGATCCTGTTCCGCGGGTAAGGCCACTCGCAATCAACGACTCCTGCCCGACGCCGCGCGGTCGACTTCGCGCGGTACCCGAAAATGGAGCTTCTCGGGCTCACCGAGGGTTTCCTCGACGAGATCCGGCCACCATCTTCGGAACTTGGCCAACAGGCCCTCCACCAGCACTTCCGGCACCGAGGCCCCCGAGGTGACGCCGATCGTCCCGTCGTTCCGGAACCACGCCCGGTCGACCTTCTCGTCGGAGTCGACGAGATACGCGGCCACGCCGGCGGCCTGCGCGACCTCGCAGAGCCGGGCGGAATTCGAGCTGTGATCCGCACCAATGACAATGACCACGTCGCAGCGACCCGCGATGGCCTGCACGGCGCGCTGACGGTTTGACGTTGCGTAGCAGATGTCCTCCCGATGAGGAGCGAGCAGCCGGGGGAATTTCCGTTGCAATGTAACCACCACTCCGGCCACGTAGTCCGCGGATAGCGTGGTTTGAGTGACGTAAGCGATCTGCTCAGGGCCATCGACGACAAGCTTTTCCGCCATCGCCCGGTCCTCGATCACTTCGATGCGGGCCCCACCGGCGCCCAGATACTGTCCGACGGTTCCAACGACTTCCGGATGGCCGCGATGGCCGATCACGAGCAGGGTCCGCCCCGCACGCGCGTGCGCAACCGCCTCAAGGTGGACCTTGGTTACCAGCGGGCAGGTAGCGTCGATGATCTTGAGAGCTCGGGCACGGGCCTCACGCCATGCCGTCGGCGCGACCCCATGAGCGCTGAAAATGACCCTCGCGCCGAGCGGAACGTCCTGAAGGTCCTCGACGAAGACGGCGCCGCGCCTGGTGAGCGCAGCGAGGACATGGCGGTTGTGCACGATCTCGTGGCGAACGTAGATCGGACCGCCGAATTGTTCCAGCGCCGCCTCAACGGTGCTGATCGCCCGTTCGACGCCCGCGCAGAACCCGCGCGGATTGGCCAGAACAACCCTCATGGCACGACCGAACCCCGTTTCCCGATATCTCCCCCGATGACGCCGCGCAAAATTCGTCGTAAGGATGGGGGCTTGCCCGTCATACGGTGCCTGCCGCAGGCCTCACGCCACCGCATGCGCCCATACGCCATTCTGATTGCGGCCGGGCTCGTCGGAAGAAGTGAATCAAGCGCTCTCATGCGCGCCACGAATTGACGGATGGAAACGGGTCCGGGTCCTGCTCCCGAAAACTCACTCAACATAGGGCACCTTTCTCGAACCGTATGACCAAATACCGCGAGTTCCCTGCAATTCCCCGGAAGATGTCGGTTCGGACGCCCTCGCCCACGGAGATTGCCAGGGCTCAGACTGCCCGGCCCGGGAATAGCAGGGCCTGAAACGGGTCGGCATAGTGCACCAGCACCGGACACGCGCCATCGAGTCCTAAGCTCTTCAGGTTGCTCGCCATGGGATGTCCGGATGG
>Ga0335075_10017982_pt1 | contig 10487 bp, 14 predicted proteins | sample Lox_Sample_24_FD_206723 | JGI IMG/M metagenome (GOLD analysis project Ga0335075, IMG submission 206723) | Soil microbial communities from Loxahatchee National Wildlife Refuge, Florida, United States - Lox_Sample_2.4 | ecosystem: Environmental > Terrestrial > Soil > Wetlands | place: USA... | reverse complement strand
TTTTTTCTAGTTTTCTCTAAATCTTTAATTTTTCTTTTCATATTTACTTAAAACGAGCAATAATTTTGCACATTGTATTAATATATAATACTAAAACAGCAGTTTTTAAATAAATATAGTTAAATATAGTTTCTTTTTTTTGAAAAAAGTTTTGATATTTGAATGTTAATTTGTTTCGATTTTTTTACTCAGGCAATAATATTGCTAAAATTTACCTATAGTAATGTTCCAACTGGTAACTATTTTTCAACCCCGTGGAGATCAACCTCAAGCCATTGCTAAACTAGTCAAAGCTATTGAAAAGAATCAAAAAGAACAAGTTCTTTTAGGAGCCACCGGTACCGGCAAAACTTTTACCATGGCTAATATTATTCAAAGAGTCCAAAAACCAACTTTAATTTTGGCTCATAATAAAACCTTAGCCATGCAAATTTATCAAGAGATGCAAGGATTTTTCCCGCATAATCGAGTTGAGTATTACGTTTCTTATTTTGATTATTATCAGCCGGAAGCTTATAAGCCAGCCAGTGATACTTATATTGGCAAAAAAGTGCAAAGAAATTCTAGCATTGCGAAAATGCGTTTAAAAACTTTGAACTCGTTAGTTACTGATTCATCAGTGATTGTGGTAGCTTCGGTGGCAGCTATTTATGGTTGCTTTAATCCGGCTGCTTACCGGAAAGTGGTTCTTCATTTGAAAAAAGGACAAATAATTGATAGGGTTACAATTGGTTCAAAATTAGTTCATTTGGGCTATAAAGAGGACAAAAAAATCAATCCAGGAAGTTTTCAAATAAATGAAGAAGATATTTCTTTTATGATCGGTTGGGAGGAAAATTATTACTTTCGAATAAGTTTTACTAATAACCGCGAAATACAGCAAATCGAAAAAAGAAGTAAACAAACGGGCGAAAAAGTTAGAGAAATTACTAGAATCGCTATTCCGCCCAGCCAGGACTATGTTGGAGAAGAAGGAGAAGAGTTAGCAAAAATTCTGGAAAAAATTGTTGAGGAACTAATAGAATGTAAAAAAAATTTCCAGCAAGAAAAAAAGTTTTTAGAGGCTGAGAGATTGGAAAAAAGGGTTCAAGAGGACTTATTCAACTTACGTGAAATGGGGGTTTGTCCTGGCATTGAAAATTATTCGCGTTATTTTGATGGGAGAAAAGAAGGAGAAACTCCCTTTGTGCTCCTCGACTATTTTCCGCAAGATTTTTTAACCATCATTGATGAGTCGCATATTACTCTTCCCCAAGTAAGGGCAATGTACAACACGGACCGTCGGCGAAAGGAAACGCTAGTCAGGTATGGCTTTCGCTTACCTTCTGCGCTTGATAATCGACCTTTGAACCAGGAAGAGTTTTTTGAGAAACTTAGTTATGTTCTCTATGTCTCAGCTACGCCCGGAAATTTTGAGTTGGATAAAGTGAATTATCGGCCAGTCGAGCAAATTATCCGTCCGACGGGACTTTTAGACCCGCAAATTGAGGTAAGAAGTTCTCGTAATCAGATTGTCGACATTATGAGGGAAATAGTTGAAAGAAGTAGTAAAGGGGAAAAAGTTCTTATTTACGCTTTAACTATTGTAATGTCTGAAGAGATTGCTAATTTTCTTCAAGAACGAAACATTCGAGTAGTTTATTTGCATAGCAGGTTAGAAATTTTTGATCGCTACCAAACTATCACCAGTTTACGGCGCGGAGTATATGATGTAATAGTCGGGATTAATTTGTTAAAAGAGGGAATAGACTTACCCGAGGTTTCCTTGGTGTGTATTTTAGACGCTGATAAACCTGGATTTTTGCGAGATACTCGTTCCTTAATTCAAATCATTGGGCGAGCGTCCCGTAATAGTAGTGGTAAGGTTATCCTCTATGCCGACCAAATTACCAACAACATGTTAGGAGCTATTGAAGAGACTAATCGTCGCCGGCAAATTCAAAAAAAATATAACTACCAAAAAAATATTACTCCCCAAACAGTTCAAAAACCAATCAAAGACATAACACTTGACTACGAAATAGCTATCTTAGTTGAGAAAGCTCAACGAGGAGAAATGGAAGATAAAGAATTAATCAGGTTAATTAAGGATTTACGAAGGAAGATGAAGCGGTCCACCCGAGAATTTAAATTTGACCAAGCGATTGCTTTTCGTAATGCACTTTTAGACTTAGAGAAATTAGAAGTAAATTTATAAAAACAAAAGGATTTTTATTATCTTAAAATGCTTAATAAAATAGTAGAAAGGGAATTAGAAAAAACCAAGGAACAGTTGAAAAAAAAGTTAATCACTTCTCACAAACGAGTAGCTAAAAACCAGAAAACCAAAAAAGAAATGGCGATCTGAGACGAAACAGTTGACGACTATATTAATAAAAGATAATGGAGAAACCAAGCGAATTACCACAAAAAGGAGAAATTTGGTTAGTCAAATTCAAAAAAACCAAAGAAACTCCCAAAACTTACCGTCCTTGCCTAGTAATATAGCAATAATGCTCAAAACGAATTTAATGATCTGATAGTAGTCGCACCAATAACTACCGATAATCTCGAAACAATTAAACCCTTTGAAGTTTTTATTGAAAATAGTAAAGAAACCGGCTTAAAGAAACCTAGCAAAATTCAATTTATTTACCCTTTAACCATTGATAAAGAATTACGTTTAGTAGATAAAAAGCGTTTAGGAATAGCCAAAAAGGAAATAATGGACAAAATCGTGGAAAATTTTCTAGCATTAATTTAAAATCTCATTTGTTCGGTTTCTTCTCTGCTTAATCGCAAAAATATTTATATAACAAGAACATGTAAGAAATTAAAAGTTAATCATCATGAAAAGTATTAACAAAGCTTTTGCTTTTAAACAAAAATTTAGGCGGAGTATTAGTATATATCAATCACAGTGAGGTTAAACCTTACTAAAAATAATAATACTTAACTGCTTAACTAGTGGGCTTTAATCAGTAGTAATTTAAACAAATAAAAAACAAGAAACTAAAAAAATATGGTAAACGAAAATTTAATCCCTCAAACCGAAACAGTATATGAAGTATATGAATTAAAAAATGAAATTCCATCTTATGAGGAATTTATGAAGAATTATAAAAGTGATAAAGCAGTTGAAGAAAGTTATTGATTAGAAAATCAATTCCGAGAAAGAGGTTATGGACCTTGTGGTGATGATGATAAATGTAGTTGTTCTTGTAGGTGAAAAGATGGTTGTAGTTGTGTATGACATTATGAAAAAGTAGGTCATAAAGATGGTGATTGAGAAGCAATTGTTGGTAAGGGTTCAGTTCAAGGAAAAGCGGATTGAGGCGGTTTGGAAGTAGGATTTGAGGATTCAAAATCAATTTTTAGGAAAAAGAACAGTTATGAAGAAACTAAATATTTGTCTAGTTCGGCAGGAGGTACGATTAATTTAAGTAGAGATAATGTTAGTGTGAAAGGTAAAGTGGGTTTTGATATAGTGAATTATGAAAGTGAAGATGGGTTTCAAGCGAGACTTGGACTTAGCGCTGAGACAGGTGCATCAATTGGTGAAGATGGTGTAGAAATTAAATTTTTGGGTACTGGATTTAGTCTTGGTAAAAAAAACGAAATAAGTACACCACTTGGAAGAGTGAGTTGTTCTAACCAATAGTGAGAAAACTAAAAAAGGTTAAAAATTCGGGGGATTATTGAGATGTTCCTCGTTTAGCATTTTGATTTTTTTTGCTGTTTTTTATTGGGGCAATTTTAAACTGAATAAACCGACCAAGGTTTCTATTTTTACTGGTAATCACCGGAATTATAATGCTCTTTGATTTTTTTCTTTGTTTTTATATAATGTTCTCTGGTTTGTATTATTTCGGATCAATAATTGGTGCTCGTTGTGTTAATTGTGGTAAAAAAATACAATTTAGAATTAAAAAACTTGGAGTTTTTTTATTAACTGCTCCTTGAAAAAAAAGAAAGGTGAGATTTGCTTGTTTAGATTGTAATAAGTTAAAAAACCAATTCACTCCAAGCAAGCTAAAACCCCCCCGGAAAGATAAAAAAACATTAAGGATAGATCCGAAAGTGCGAAAAATAATTTTCTTCACTTCTTTCTTTATTACGCAATAGGCGGTGGTAAAAACCTTAAAATCTCTTAATAACTCGCTCTAATAAAACTGCTTATTAGAAAAGTTAAGAGAATTAAGAAAATGAATTATCATTGAAAAGAGTTTAATCAGGAAAAGCACCTTTTTAAGACTAATTACTGCTGAACCTGTCAACAACAAAAAACTTGTCGGAAAGGGAAAAATAGTGAATGTTGTGCTTGTTTCTTAGCAAAAGGAGTGAGAAAGTAAGGGTTGATAGTGATTATGCGAACAATTGTCAAGGTTGTGAAAGAGAAATAGCAGTCGCCAGTAAAAAAAGAGTGATTAAAAATCGGAATTATCCGAGATTTTGGGGGTTAATGGCCGAGGAAAAGGTGTGCTTTGTTTAGAATGTATTAGGAAATATCAAGAACAAATTCCCGCTGATAAGAAATATACACTAGATTAAGTATTTAAAAAGGTTAAAAGTTATTAAAATATTAATAAAGATGCCCACGATTTATGAAGAAGCCGGTTTAGAATTCTTCTTTTATTCTTCAGACATGGATGAATCACCTCATGTTCATGTGGAATATAAAGAAGGTGGTAACATGAAAATCTGATTTAAAAAAATAAAAACTCCCTTAATTCTTCGGCTTTTTTTAATACAAAATTAATTTTACATGGGGACACAAGTTAAAAACGGGGATAAACCGGAGATTGAATTGTTAAATAAATTAAAAGATCGTTTGTTAAATCTCAGTACACGGGAACAGAAAATTAATTTACGACCTTATCAAGGAGCAACTTATGATTTAGTTTCTTTGTTAGAGAAAACTAGTGAGAACTTTACTGGAAAATTTGAAACTTCTTTATTGTTCTCATTGTTAGCAAAAAATAGAGAAAAAGAAGTTTTAATTAGCGTTAATAATATTTTTCGTTCAATAAAAAATGAAGAAGATAAACTAAAATGTAAGGAGAGGTTAAATTACTTACGTCGATTTAATAATAAACTATATGTTGAAAAAGGTTATAAAAGCCTTTATTTAGGATTTTTATTCTTGCGCGGATATTTTGTTAATTCGCAAAGGCTTCTCCGAGTAGTTAATGCTCCACTATTTTTATTCCCAGTTGATTTACGAAAAGGAAATACCTTGGACATTATCATTTCTAAGAATAAAAAGGTTAACTATACTTTGCTTTATTTCTTGAGAAAAGAATTAGAAATAGAAAATGATATTTTTAACCAAGTTATTACTAAGTTAGAGGAGATTAGTAATGATGATTTTAAGAATTTTTTATTCTCTTTAAAGCCGGTGATGTTAAAGTTATTTTTGAATGGAAAAATTCAGTTTAACTTTTCTGTTTCTCTCAACAATTTTTTGGAAGAACCAAACTATCCTTTAGAAAAAATTTTTGCATATCAGAAAAGTCAGACTCAAGAAAGAAAAACTTTGCTAGAAAGATTTTTTTCTATTAGTATTGTTGATAAGTCAGTTTATTTTGAAAAAAATCGCTTGGAAATAGTCGCAAATCTTGTTCTTTTTATTGACAGAGGAACCAATTTATCCCTTTTTAATGACTTTGAAAAAATTGTTGAAAAGTTTCAAACTGATGAAGAAAGAGAGTTAACTGTTTCTGCTTTTGGGTTTATTTTTAAAAATCAAGATCTAAAAAATGAAGAAAAAGATAGTGATCTTGAAAGTGGTAACGAAAAGTTAAAAAAAACTATTTACACCCCTTTTCTTAGTGATCCGTCTCAGACTAATATTTTAGAAAAAATATTTAATAATTTTTGGGAAAAAGCTCTTTGTGTCGATGGACCGCCTGGAACCGGGAAAACTCAATTGATATCTAACTTGCTAGCTAACGGATTATTTTACGATAAAAAAATATTAGTAGTTTGCGAGAAAAATGCGGCTTTGCAAGTAATTGCTAATAATTTGATTAGTGTTGGGCTTGGTTCTTATTTTATTAAAATAAATGAGTTAAGCCAAGTTCCGGAGATTTTCCGAAATATTGGTAATACTTTGGAAGAAGAAAAGAAGGAGACTGCTATTCAAACATGAGAATTGGAGGCAGAAAAAGTTGAAGAGTTAGAAAAAAAACAAGCGAGTTTCTTTAAAAAAATTAATGATTATTGTGAAATAGAAAAAAATTTTTACTCTCAACACAGTATTCCGCTTTCAGAAATCTATATAAAAAACACTCATCAGGAAAATATTCCTTTAGAAGTTATTGAACTTACCAAGTGAGTAAAGACGGGGGAACAATTAGTGAATCTAAAGAAGAATTTAGATAATTACTTTGAGAAATTAGGCCAACTTTTTGAAAAAAATTTTGCAACTTGTTTACGCTTGGAGCACTTGTTTTTCAACAGTATTCTTGGATTTAGTTTTAATCTGGAGACCAAAAATAAATTTCATAATTTAATAAATGAACTTATGAATGAGTTAGAGGGAAAAGTCTCTACTCGCTCTTTCCTTTTTCCAGTAGTTAGTTCTTGTTTGTTAGGAGAAGTTAATGAAAAGTATTATTCTTTGCTCTCTAGTGTGCTGAGGAAAAAGGTTAAAGAACTTGTCGATTTAGATAAAAAGGAAGAATTAAATGATTTTTTTTGTTTCTTGAATCTGCATAATTTTGCTGAGTTTCAAGAGAATTGTCTTGATGCAAGTTTTTTAAGTGAAATAAATGGATTTATTGATCAAGAATTTTTTTTGCTTGCAGATTTACGTCTATTATTTAGTAAATTTGATGAAGAGACTCGAAAAAATATCCTTTATTTTTTAGAAAGTAGTTTCCAGCAAAAAAGCCCCCTAAATTATAATGATTATATAAAAATTACCGAGAAAGCTGTTTACTTCAATTGACTCAGTGAGGTGGAAGAAAATGAAGAAGGTAAACTTTGAGATTGGAGCGTCAATGAGGTAGAAAAGATTCAAAAAAATTATTTTAAAACTTACTGAGAAAAGTCTCAGGTGTCCCAAAGTTTGATTAAAAGTAAACAGAGGGAAAAAGTGAGCAATTTATCCATTAATAAAGATTTGAGTGCTGAACTAAAGAAAAAAAGAGGTTTTAACTTACGAAAAATTTTCGCTTCTTTGCTTGATCATTTTCCGATTTGGTTGACTACTCCGGAAACTATTTCTTCGCTAACTAATTTGGAGGATCCACTTTTTGACTATTTAATTTTTGATGAGGCTTCGCAAATGCCTTTAGAAAAATCTGTTCCTCTCTTTACTCGGGCAAGGAAACTTGTTATTATTGGTGATCAGCAGCAGTTACCGCCAAGTGATTTTTTTAAGTCTTTTTGAGAAGAAGAGGAAGAAGAGTGATTAATGGAAGAGAGTCAAAAACAAGCAGAAAAAGAAATTGGCGAAAGTGAAATTAACTTGGAAATTAATGACTTGGGAAAGGGTAGTAATTTATTAGATTATGTTAAAAAATACTCGCAACAAGTTCGGTCTTGTACGCTAACTTGGCATTATCGTTCTCTTTATCCCCAGTTGATTGAATTTTCTAACCAAGCCTTTTATGGAGGAAATTTAGAAATTGTTGGCAAGGGACAAGATTGAGAAACTGGGTACTCTCCTATTGAATATCACAAAGTAAATGGTCGTTGAGAAGATCAACAAAATATTTTTGAAGCTAGAGCTATTTTAAAGTTGTTAAAAAATTTGCCAACTGATAAAGAGGTAGGAATAATTACTTTTAATGCTAAACAGAGGGACTTGTTGGAAGATATGATTGAGAAACAAAAAAAAGAAAGAAGTAATTTGTTCGTTAGAAATTTAGAAGAGGTTCAAGGAGATGAGCGAGACATTATTATTTTCTCGATTGGTTATGGCCCAAATGAAGAAGGAAGGTTTATTCACAATTTTGGTCCACTTAATCGCGAGGGTGGAGAAAAAAGATTAAATGTAGCAGTTACAAGAGCTCGAGAGAAAGTGATAGTTGTAACCAGTATTTTACCTTCACAATTAAGTATTGATAGCACTAAGAATTTAGGCCCAAAGTTTCTCAAGTTATACTTAGAGTATGCCTGGGCTTGCCAAGAGAGAGATAGCAATCAGGTAAAAAAAATGTTAAGCAATGAGATAACAAGGTTAAGTGGCTTGAGTCAAGTAGATAAAAAAAAAAAGTTTGTTTCACCTTTAGAAAAAGTAGTGTATGATGAATTAGTTAAATTGGGTTATGAAGTTGACTTTCAAACAGGGTCTATTGGTCGCTGAATTGATTTAGTTGTTCGTAGTTCGAGAAATAGACAACAATATGTATTAGGAATTAAATGTGATGGTTGAAATTCTCATGGCGAAGAAGGGCAAATTGAAATTGATAATTATCGCCAAATGCTTTTAGAAAAAAATGGTTGAAAAGTAATCAAAGTTATTTCGCGAGATTGATGGAGAAATAAAAAAAGAGAAATACAAAGAATTAAACGAAAAATAGAGAGTTTAGAAGCAATTAGAATTTAAATGTGAGTTGTTTATTTAATAAGTTAAAATCATGACAACCAAACCAACTTATTATGAAATTTTAGGAGTAGAAAAGACTGCTACTCTGCGAGAAATAAAAGTCGCTTATCGAAGGCTAAGTTTGAAATGACATCCAGATAGACCAACACCCTTTGGATTTACCAAAGACCAACAAACTGAAAAATTTTAAGAGATTGTTGGTGCTTATGAAGTTCTTTCTGATTCTACTAAAAGAAGTGCTTATGATGCTAACCCAAGTTCTTTTGAAAATGGGAGAGAAAATTATCAAGAATATGATGAAGATTGTTGAAGAAGAGAATATTTTCAAAGCCAAAGAGAATATTCTATTTCAAACACAAAAATTTATTTTACTTTACATTATATAAATTCTGTATTTGGATATGATAATGATAATCCGCCCTTGGATCCTTCTCTTTGATATCTTTATCCTAGTTGAAATGAGAAGTTATGAAAAATAGAGATTAGCCAAGTAGAAAGTTTTGCAAATAAAATTTTCTCGGCAATCAAAGAAGTTAAACGATCAAGGGAGGATGATTGAAAAAAATATCATCCGCCAACGCCAACTCGCTCGTCACAAGATTCTTTTCATTTTTTAAAGGAGTTTGAATTTTTTCTTTTAATATTATTCAGTGCTTTTTGACTCTGATTGCTTTTCAAGTTTATTAGATAGGGAATTAGAAGGAGAAAGAGAAAAAACAGTTATCTCTAAGGAATAGAAAAATTATTAGAAGAAGTGAAGGAACTAAACGAAAATTGGAAAAGCTGTAATATTATAATATGTTAATAAGTGTAATGATTTCGTTAATGATTTTTTCTTAATCGAAATTAGCAGAATATTTAAAGCCTAAAAATTATTAATAGATAAAAGAGGAGTGATGGCCGAGTGGTCGAAGGCGCTTCCCTGCTAAAGAAGTAGTTGGTTTCAACTCGAGAGTTCGAATCTCTCTCACTCCGCCAAGTTATAAACAGACTATTTATTAAAATTAAGAGAGATGTTATTAAAAATTCTTTAATAAAACATATTATATATATATATATATATGGCAAAATTTTTAAACTATTACAAGATATTAGGAGTTAATCGGGAGGATACCACAGCCCAAATTAGGAGTGCGTATAAGAAATTAGCTTTAGCAAATCATCCCGACAAGAATAAGGGCAGTAAAGAAGCCGAGGAAAGATTTAAAAAAATTCTCGAAGCTTATGAAGTTTTATCGGATCAAAAATTAAAAGTTGATTATGACAGTGAATATGATTATGAAACAAGAACTTCAACTACTAAACCTAAAAAAAGGTTTTTCGAAAGCAAAGGGGGATTGGAAGCTCCTATTTATACTGATTATCGGGGCGAAGCCTATGAGGCTATTGAGAAGGCTTTGACCTATAATAAATTGTGAGCAGAATTATTTGGTAAACAAGATATGTTTGGTGCTTTTGGTCATCGTTATTGTGAAAATAATGTGGAGCCTTGTCTTTGGCAACATATTTACGTTTGTTTAAACACTAAAAGTGAGGTAAGTGATTTTAGGAACAAAATGTTAGGTTTGGTTGCTACTTATCTTAATGAGTTAGCGAAACTTAAAGAAGAATCAATTGATCAAATTAATAGACATTACAAATCTAAAAGGAGTGAATTAAATGAATACCAACGACATTTATTTAATGAAAGGAGAAGAATTTATTCTGATGGTCCAGTTGAGGGTTGAAAAGAAGCTATCCAAAGGGCTTGTTTTACTAAAGACTTAGTTTTAGGATTTGCTAAATCACAAATAGAATTAATTGATAGTTATGTAGAAAGTAACCGGAGATATGGAAGTTCAAATCATGATTCTCAAAAGGAAACAGAATGAAAAACAATGTTTGAAGAAAAAGCCCGAGTAATTGAAGATGAAAGGGAAGACTGAAAAAAAGATAATTCTAAATTTACTCA
>Ga0335075_10017981_pt1 | contig 10488 bp, 8 predicted proteins | sample Lox_Sample_24_FD_206723 | JGI IMG/M metagenome (GOLD analysis project Ga0335075, IMG submission 206723) | Soil microbial communities from Loxahatchee National Wildlife Refuge, Florida, United States - Lox_Sample_2.4 | ecosystem: Environmental > Terrestrial > Soil > Wetlands | place: USA: Florida... | reverse complement strand
ACACCGCGGTTTACGAACTGGTGCCCGGAGCCGACGACGCCGCTCGGCCGCGACAACCCGCACGGCGCGCCGCTCGAGTACCACATCCGGCTGCTCGAGGCGTATCGCGGCGCGCTCGAACGTCATGGCCTGGAACCGCCGCCCGGCTACGGACCTCCCGGGCCCGGCAACGCCGTCTTCTCCGTCAGCGCGTTCATGGACACGCTGGATCCCGCGGTGGCTGCATGAGCCTTCACGAGATCTGCGCGAAGGTCGAGGACGGCGGACGGATCACGACGGACGAGGCGTGCACGCTCTGGCGGCATGCGTCCGACGATGACCTGATGCGTCTCGCGCAGTCCGTCCGTGCGCGCTACCACGAGCCGAACCGCGCGACCTACATGGTCATGCGCATCGTCAACTACACGAACGTCTGCGTCGCCCAGTGCGACTACTGCGCGTTCTACGTGCTGCCGAACGAGGACGGCGGCTACGTGCTCTCACGCGAGGACGTGTTCGCGAAGATCGACGAGCTGCTCGAGTATGGCGGCGATCTGGTCGCGTTCAACGGCGGCTTCAATCCGAGGCTGCCGCTCGACTTCTACTGCGATCTGTTCGGGTCGGTGCGGGACCGCTACGGCGATCGCGTCGAGTTCTACGCGCTCACGGTGGCGGAGTTCGTCTACCTCGCCGACCGCGCCAAGCTGTCGTATGCGGATGCCGCGGCGCGGCTGCGCGACGCCGGCGTGCACTGGGTGACCGGCGGGGGCAGCGAGATCCTCACCGAGGACTTCCGGTCTCGGCACGCCAAGTTCAAGTACACCGTCGCCGACTACTTCGACGCGCAGCGTGCGATCGTCGAGAGCGGCCTGCGCACGACCGCGACGATGGTGATCGGCTTCGACGAGACGCTCGAGGAGCGACTCGAGCACCTGCAGCGCACCCGCGACTTCCAGGACGAGACCGCCGGGTTGTTCTCGTTCCTCTGCTGGACCTACAAGCCGTACGGCACCGCGTTCGGCGGACGCGAGATCGAGCCACGCGAGTACTGGCGGCATATTGCGCTCAGCCGCATCTTCCTCGACAACGTGCGTCACATCCGCACGTCGGTGCTGACGGTGAACGAGGATGCATTCCGCGCGCTCGACTTCGGCGCGGACGACTTCGACCTGCCGATCGAGGACGAGGTCACGCAGAAGGCCGGCGCCCGCATCGAGCTCGACCTCGAAGCGCTGCTCGCCGTGCCGCGCGACCTCGGCTACGAGGTCGAGTACCGCCGCGCCGAGCGGCCCGCCCTACTCGCGTAACCCCGTCACTCGCCGAGGAAGGGGACGAACGAGCCGAGGTCGACGTCGCCCGTCGTCGGCAGCTGGTCACCCGCGCAGATCGCCGTGTCGAGCAGGCGGTTCTCCTGCGTGCCGAGCCAGTTGTCGTACACGCTCCCCTTCGCGAAGCGACCGAGCACCCCGCGGGCGACGGCGTTCGCGCTCGCCGGGGCGAGCGCGTAGAGCGGCAGCGCCGGCCCGAGCGGCGTCACCGTGAAACGGCCGTCGATCGTGTCGAGGGTCGTCTTCTTGCCCTGCGGCATCGTGAAGACCTGGCTGGGCGCGATCGAGTCGACGGCGAAGCCGCGGAAGGCATCGCCGAGCCAGGGCGCCTCGGGTGTCACCGACACGAGGCGCGTGCGCGTCGCCGCGTAGGTCGCGACGAAGTCGCTGATCTCCTTGGACGTCGCGGCGGGCGGCTTGAACCGCTCCTCGATGTGCTCCCGTCCCAGCCGGTCGGCGATGATCGCGCGCGCATCCTGCAACGTGACCCCGGCCGAGCGCAGCGCCGCGCGATAGCGCGTCGTGCTCCCGCCGAACTGATCCCGCACGATCGCACGCTCGGCCGCGAGCACCGTCGAAGTAGGCACCGGCGCCTGCGCGCGAAGAACCACACGCTGCAGCAACGCGCTCGCCGCCGAGGTGAGGTCGCCGGTGATCTTCCCGGCTCGCTGCACGTCGGACTTGCTGATCGTCGTCTTCCCGAAGGAGCAGCGGACGTTCGCAGGCAGGTCGATCTGCCCTTCGGTGAGCGAGGTGTCGAAGCCGGGGCCGGCCAGCTGCGGCCCGTCGCAAAGACTCTGGTTGCGCGCCCAGAGGTAGACGCACACTGCGGCGGGCTTGTCCGGATCGTTGCCGGCGGTCGAGAACGAGGGCCAGCCCCACGACCAGATGCCCTCGATCTTCGTCTCCTTCGCCACCTGCTTGGCGGCGAGCGCCTCGAGCTTCACGATCTCGAACCACGCCTGCTTCGGCTCGAGCCCGTTGCGCCCGCCTTCACCGGGAGCGGACTGGAACTGCAGTTCCAGGGCCACGCGGCTCGCAGGAATGCCGATCTGCGAGAAGTGCGCGACGAGCCCGCGCAGCCCTTTCCGCATCGAGCGGCTCGCGAGCAGCGGTCCTTCCTTGTACAGGCCCTTCGGCCCGGGCGCGGTGAAGTAGACCTGCCGCACGAGGATCGACGCCTTCGCCGCGGCGCGCCACCAGTTCGCGGCGTCCCCGCCGGTGTACGGCGGGTTCGCGATCGTCAGCGCGGTCGTCGCGCCGAGCGCATCGAGATCCTGGAGCAGCGAGAGCACGTTCGCGCGGTACTGCGCGTTGTTGGGCGTCCACGGCGTCTCGGTCTGTGCACCGAAGAGCTCGTTCTCGGCGATCAGCGGTGTCGCGCAGCCGGTGACCTGCTGCGCGAATGCGAACTCGCTCTTCGCTTTCGCCTCGATCGCCGAAGGGTCGACGGGGGCCGTCGTCGTGCCTACACGCTTGTTGAGACTGAGGTCGAAGTAGATGGTCGCCGCACCTGCGGCCCGCATCTGAGCCGGAATCACCGTTCCGGACGTGACGGCAAGCACCATCCCGGGCTTCGGGACGATCGGTGCATTGTGACCTGCGTAGTCGATCCAGAGCGGCGAGGTCGACGGAACGCCGCACGTCACGTCGGCGCGGCCCCGTCCCGGTGCGGTCACGAGCGCAGCCACCAGAGCGGCGGCGAGCAGAACCCCCCACTTCATGCGCCCTCTAGGTTAGACGCGTGGTCGGCAGACGCGGTCGGAGGGTACGTCCGTCGGTGACGGACAGCCGACGAGCTGTAGCGCGGTCTGGATCTCCGCCCGCAGGAGCTCGAGCACATGCCGGGCCCCTTGCTCGCCGTCGACGGCGAGACCCCAGAGGAGCGCGCGCCCGGCGAGAACGGCGCGGGCGCCGAGCGCGAGCGCCTTGACGACATCGGTGCCGCGGCGGATGCCGCCGTCGACCAGCACCTCCAGGCGACCATCGACCGCGTCCACCACCTCGGGCAGCGCGTCGATCGTCGCCGAGACGCCGTCGAGCTGCCGCCCGCCGTGATTCGAGACGACGATGCCGGCGGCGCCGTGCTCGCAGGCGAGGCGCGCGTCCTCGGCGGTGACGACGCCCTTCACGAGCACCGGCAGCCCGGACATCGAGGCGAGGCGCTCGATGTCGTGCCACGACACGGACGCCGACATCTGCGCAAACGCCTCGACGGGAGTCACGCCGCCCTGTCCGAGGGCCGCGACGGTGATCTCCGGAGGAATCGTGAACCCGGTGCGATGGTCGCGCTCCCGGCGCCCGAGCACCGGCGTGTCGACGGTCAGCACGAGCGCCTTGAAATCACCCGACACCGCCTGGTCGACGAGATGACGGGTGACGCCCTCGTCCTTGAAGACGTAGAGCTGGAACCAGCGTTTCACGCCGGTCGCCGCGACCTCCGCAGGCGTCGACGTCGCGATCGTCGACAGGCACATGATCGTGTCGGCGGCGAGGGCCGCGCGCGCCATCCCGACCTCGCCGTCGGGATGCGCGACGCGCTGGAACGCAACCGGCGCGATCAGCAGCGGCATCGAGATCTCCTGCCCGAGGACCGTCGTCGCCGTCGTGCAGGCCGCGACGTCGACGAGCACGCGCGGCCGTAGCTGCCAGCGGCGATAGGCCTCGACGTTGTCGCGTAGCGTCAGCTCGTCGCCGGCTCCGCCTGCGTAGTACCCGTGCGGACCAGGGGCGAGGCGCTCGCGTGCGAGCGCCTCGTAGTCCCAGACGTTCAGCGGCTCCACGCCGCCGAGCGTAGCGCTAGCTCTTGACCAGGAACGGATCGACGAACAGATCGTCGATCTGCGCCGTGCCGTTCTCGACCGTGAACTGGAGCTCCATCGACTTCGCTCCAAGCGGAGCGGCCAGTGCGCTGAAGAGCGTCGAGACCTTCGGCGACGGCTCCCAGCCCTCGCTCGCCGTGAACGTCCCGCCGTCGAGAACGGAGAGCACACCGAGCAGACTGTGGGCGACGACCTTGACGTGGATCGTCGCGTCGCCGCCGACACCCGTTGCGAAGAAGCGCACGCCCGGGTAGGTCAGGCCGTAGCAGACGTCGATCGACGCGCTCCCGCCTGTCGGGATCTGCAGCGCGTGCGAGCCGAACCCTGCGAGGTACCACGGCTCGTTGTCCTGCTGCACCACCGCGGCGCCACCGGACAGCGACCAGCCTGAAGCGCCGTCTTCGAAGCCGCCGTTCGGCGCGTAGTAGTAGGTCGAGAAGTCGCCCCACGGCAGGAAGTACGGCAGTGTCGCGCCGCAGTTTCCGCCCAGGAGGCTCGAGATGAGACCGGCGTTCGCCGAGCCCGCCGTCGAGGCAAAGCCCGCTCCTGCCGCCACCGCCGTCACCAGGAAAAGAGCAACCAACCGCCGCATGTCGTGCCTCACGTCCTTCCGTCCGCAGATTTCGTGCACATCCTCGTCGGAAGCGGGGAGGCCGCTATCACCCTTCAGGGTGTCATTCCCGCCCCCAGATCCCCCGTCGGAGGGAAATCCGAGCGCGTTCCAGCACCGATGATTGGTCTGTGACCTCGACTGCGGCGTCGATCGCGTCCGAAGACGCGTTCGTCCGGGATGCTCGTGAACGCGACGCGTTGACGCGCATCCAGGGTCGGGCGCGCCTCGTCTATGCAGCTTGGAGCCCGCTCGTGCTCGCAGGCTGCCTGGCATCGCTGTGGCTGCACGGTGGTCCGCCCTTCTCGATCGTCGGCTTCGCGTTTCTGGCTGCGCTCTACGCGGTCGTCTCGCACGTCGAGTTCGAGAGCGGCAACGGCTCCGCCATCCCGACGCAGCTCGTGCTCGTTCCGATGCTGTTCCTGCTGCCGATCGGGACCGTTCCGCTGGCGGTCGTCACCGCACTGCTGCTGCGCGATCCACGCGTTCTTCAGCGGCCGACGAAGCTTCTACCGCTTGTGTCGAGTGCAGCCCACGCGCTTGGCCCCGTGCTCGTCATCTCTCTTGCGCACGGGTTGCCGCTGCGCTGGTCGGAGTGGCCCGTCTACCTCCTGGCGCTCGCTGCACAGTTCGCGTTCGATCTTGCGCACTCGCTCATCACTGGCGTCGCGCACAACATCTCACCGCGTACGATCGTCGGGTTTCTCTGGATCGTCTATGCGGTGGATGCGTCGCTCGCTCCGGTCGGGCTCGCGCTCGCCATTGCCGCACGCGACCACACCTACCTGACCGCGCTCGTCCTACCCCTCGTCGGCCTCTTGCATCTCTTCTCGGGCGAGCGGCAGCGCCGAATCGACCACGCCCTCGAGCTCTCCGATGCCTATCGCGGCACCGCCTTTCTCCTTGGCGACGTCGTGGAAGCCGACGACGCGTACACCGGGAGTCACAGCCGCCATGTCGTCGAGCTCGTCCTCGCCGTCGCAGATGACCTGCAGCTCCCGGCCGGGGACCGGCGCGACGCCGAGTTCGTCGCACTGCTCCACGACGTCGGGAAGATCCGCATCCCCTCCGAGATCATCAACAAGCCGGGCGCGCTCGACGAAGAGGAGCGCGCGATCATCGAGACGCACACGATCGAAGGCGAGGAGATGCTCGAGCGCGTCGGCGGCCTGCTCGGGCACGTCGGCCATCTCGTTCGCTCGTGCCACGAGCGTTGGGACGGCGCCGGTTACCCCGACCGGCTCGCCGGGCAGCGGATCCCGCTGATCGCGCGGATCGTCTGCGCCTGTGACGCGTTCAGCGCGATGACGACCGACCGCCCTTACCGCGCGGCGCTCACACGCAACGAAGCGCTCGCCGAGCTTGCCCGCTGCTCGGGCACGCACTTCGACCCGCAGGTCGTCGCGGCAATCCTCAGGCTCGAGTCCTAGAGCCGAACCAGCCGCGACGCGATGCAGGCGGCTCCTCGCCGAGCGCCCGCGCGCCCGCGGTCAGGTCCTCTGGCTTCAGACACTGGAGCTCGTCCGGCGCAAGCGACTCGACGTGGCCCTCCGCGAGGCGCAGCGCCTGCGCATTGAGCGCCTGCTCGAACAGCGTGCGCGCGAAGCGTGCGTTGCCGAACGACTCGTCGCGCTCGGCGTTCGCGAAGATCGCTCGCAACGTCTCGTCCGCGCCGTCCCCGAGCGTGTATTCCGCCTCGGCGGCAAATCGCGCGAAGATCGCGACGAGCTCGTCGGTCGAATAGTCGGGAAAGTCGATCTCGCGCGAGAAGCGCGAGCGCAAGCCGGGATTCGACTCGAGAAACCGGCGCATCAGGCGCGGATAGCCGGCGACGATGACGACGAGCCGGTGCCGGTTGTCCTCCATGCGCTTGAGCAGCGTCTCGATCGCTTCGTCGCCGAAGTCCAGCTGCTCCCCCTCGCGGGCGAGCGCGTAGGCCTCGTCGACGAACAGCACCCCGTCGAGCGCCTTGCGGACGACGCGCTCCGTCTTCAGCGCCGTCAGGCCGACGTACTGGCCGACGAGCCCGGCGCGGTCGACCTCGACGAGGTGGCCCCGCTTCAGCAAGCCCATCGAGTGGTACATCTGGGCGAGGAGCCGTGCCACCGTCGTCTTCCCGGTGCCGGGATTGCCGAGGAAGACGAGGTGCTGCGTCGTCGCCACCTCGGGCAGCCCCGCCTCCTTGCGCCGCGCCTGCACGCGAAGGAACGCGACGAGCGCGCGCACCTGCTCCTTCACCGACTCGAGCCCGGGGAGCGCCTCGAGCTCGGCCAGCAGCTCCTCGAGCGGACGTGGCGGCTGCGGCCGGCGCAGCGCGTCGAGCTCGAGCTCCTCACCGATCTGCGCCCGAAGCTGTTCGCCGAGCGCCTTCAGCGATTCGAGCGGGTTCGTCGGCACGATGGGACCGTACCCGTTAGCCTCGGCCCCGATGCGGCGGGGGCCGATGAAACCGGACGAACTGCGCCGGTACGCAGAGATGATCGTCAAGGGGTGTATCGCGCTTCGGCGCGGTGACACCGTCCTCGAGCTGGTGAACCTCGGCGTGCGCGACCTTGCGGTCGCGGTGGCCGAGGCTTCCTACCGCGCCGGCGCCGTCGCGGTCGACGTGAGCTACGACGACAATCGCGTCTACGCGGCCAAGATCGAGCACGCTCGCGACGAGGCGCTCGGCCACCAGACGCCGTGGCGCGCGGCCCAGTGGCGCGCGCTCGCCGAGGAGACGGTCGCGATCGTGCAGATCATGGGCGAGTACGAGCTCGACGCGCTCGCGAACCTGTCGCCGGAGCGCGTCGCGGCCGACAGTGCGGGACGCAGCCGGTACATGACCCGGATCCGCCGCGAAGGCCGCCTCCGCGGGACGATCTGCGCCTGGCCGACGCCGGAGTGGGCCGAGCGCGTCTTCCCGGGGATGGACACCGCCAGGGCGCAGCGCAAGCTCGCGCAGGAGATCCTCTGGTTCTGCCGGCTCGGGCCAAACGACCCACCGGGCCACAAGGGCTGGACGGAGCACCTGGCCCAGCTCCGCCGCCGCGCCGCCCGCCTGACGAAGCTCGACCTGAAGGAGCTGCACGTCGTCGACGACGGCACCGACTTGCGCCTCCGGATCGCGCCGTTCTCGATGTGGCGCGGCGGCGGCGAGAAGGACTTCTGGGGCCGGCAGATCGCGATGAACGTGCCGACCGAGGAGTGCTTCATCTCGCCGGACGCAGCCGCGACCGAAGGCGTCTTCCGCTGCTCCCGGCCCCGGTCGTTCGGCGGCCGCATGATCGAGGGCCTGGCCGGCGAGTTCCGGGGCGGGAGGCTCGTGCGCCTCGAGGCGAAGCGCGCGTCCGACCGCGACTGGCTGGCGCGGTTCTTCTCCGCGACGCCGAACGCAGACCGGCTCGGCGAGATCGCCCTCGTCGACGCGTCCTCGCGGATCGGCCAGGCGGGGCGGATCTACTACAACGGCCTCCTCGACGAGAACGCCGCTGCGCACATGGCGTTCGGCTCCGGCTTCGCCAAGACGCGGACGGTGCCGATCGGGCGGAGCCGCTACGGCGTCAACCGCTCCCGGACGCACATCGACGTGATGATCGGCACCGACGCCCTGAATGCGTTCGGCGTCACCCAGTCCGGCCGGCGCGTGCCGCTCGTCAGCGACGGCGCCTGGCAGTTCTAAACGTTGTGCTCGTCTATAACAAATGTCATAGGATCGCTGAGCACGCCAAAGCGGCTTCCTTGGAGGGGGAACGTCGATGACGCAGGTTTCGTTCGAACACGTCAGCAAGATCTACCCGGACGGGACCCGGGCGGTCAACGACGTCAACCTGGAGATCCGCGACGGCGAGTTCATGGTGCTCGTCGGGCCGTCGGGTTGCGGCAAGACGACCGCGCTGCGGATGGTGGCCGGGCTCGAGGACATCTCCGAGGGCGTCCTCAGGATCGGGGAGCGCGTGGTGAACCACGTGCCGTCGCGCGATCGCGACATCGCGATGGTGTTCCAGAGCTACGCGCTCTACCCGCACCTCTCGGTCTACGAGAACATCGCGTTCGGGCTCCGGCTGAAGAAGATGCCGAAGAGCGAGATCGACGATCGCGTGCAACGCGCGGCGAAGCTGCTCGGGCTCGAGGAGTACCTGTCACGCAAGCCGCGGGCGCTCTCCGGCGGTCAGCGGCAGCGCGTCGCGATGGGCCGCGCGATCGTGCGTGAGCCGGCCGCGTTCCTGATGGACGAGCCGCTCTCGAACCTGGACGCAAAGCTGCGCGTGCAGACGCGCGCCGAGATCGCGAAGCTCCAGTCCGACCTGAAGGTGACGACGATCTACGTCACGCACGACCAGGTCGAGGCGATGACGATGGGAAACCGCGTCGCAGTGATGCGCAAGGGCGAGCTGCAGCAGGTCGACGATCCGCAGACGCTCTACGACAAGCCGGTGAACCTGTTCGTCGGCGGCTTCATCGGCAGCCCGGCGATGAACATGCTCGACGCGACGATCGAGGGGTCGAACGGCGACCTCCGCGCGAAGATCGGTGAGCAAACGATTTCGTTGGGCGGCGAGACGCTCGCGAGCCGCCCGGCGCTGAAGGGGTACGTTGGCAAAAAGGTGATCATCGGGATCCGCCCCGAGGACCTCGAGGACGCAAGTCTCGAGACGGGCGCTCCGGCCGACCGGATCCTGAAGGGGAGACTCGAGCTTCGGGAGGCGCTCGGGTCGGAGATCATGGCGCACTTCTCGATCAAGGCCGCGCATGCGGAAACGGACGAGATGCGTGAGATCCAGGAGGACGTCGGTGCCGCCGACACGACCCCGCAGATCGGCTCGTCGGAAGGCGAGGCGGTCATCGTCGGCCGGTTCGGTGCGAGATCACAGATCAAGACGGGAACGGAGGTGGCGGCTGTCGTGGACACACGGGCGCTGCACTTCTTCGACCCGGGTAGTGGGAACGGCATCTACGACTCCGCGAAAGGAGACTGATGAAGGCGAAGTGGGTTGCAGTAGTCCCGCTCGTCGCAGTGGTCGCTGTTGCCGCAGGTTGCGGGAGCAAGAGCGCTGCGCCGAAGACATCGGGTGTGGCAGGGGCGCAGAAGACGCTCGCGAACAAGAGCGTCTCCGGGACGATCACGTTCGATGGCATCTGGACCGCCTCGTCCGGCCAGAAGAACTTCGCAGACGTGATCAAGGGCTTCAACAAGCTCTACCCGAACGTCCATGTGAACTACAAGCCGGTCGGCGACAACCTGCCGACGGTGCTCGCGACCGCCGTCGCGGGCGGTCATCCGCCCGACATGGCGGACATCGCGCAGCCCGGAACGGTGAAGCAGTTCGCCGACGAAGGGAAGCTGAAGCCGATCTCCTATGCGTCGAGCGTGATCTCGAAGAACTTCGCGCCGGCGTGGAGGCAGCTGGGCACGTACGACGGGAAGCTCTACGCACTCGTCTTCAAGGCGGCGAACAAGTCGCTCGTCTGGTACGACGTGCCGGACTTCAAGAACGCAGGCGTGACACCGCCGAAGACGTTCTCGCAGCTCCTCGCTGACGCGAAGACGATCAAGGCGTCCGGTGTTCCCGCCTACTCGATCGGCGGCGCCGACGGGTGGACGCTCACCGACCTGTTCGAGAACATCTATCTGCGCACGTTCGGCGCCGCGAAGTACAACGCGCTGAGCCAGCACAAGATCAAGTGGACCGATCCGTCCGTGACGACGGCGCTGAAGACGATGGCGAAGGTCGTAGGCGACACGTCGAACATCTACGGCGGCAGGTCC
>Ga0335075_10017980_pt1 | contig 10488 bp, 11 predicted proteins | sample Lox_Sample_24_FD_206723 | JGI IMG/M metagenome (GOLD analysis project Ga0335075, IMG submission 206723) | Soil microbial communities from Loxahatchee National Wildlife Refuge, Florida, United States - Lox_Sample_2.4 | ecosystem: Environmental > Terrestrial > Soil > Wetlands | place: USA... | reverse complement strand
GGGCGTAGGCGATCCAAATCAAGCCGCCCGCACCGAAGGTTTTCGCCGTCTCCGTGAGCGCATCGAAATCACGCCGCGAGAGCGTTCCGCCGCCGGGAAACCGAACGGCGGCGATCCGCTGACCGGCTTGCGGGCCGCCTGAGGCCGTCTCGAGAAACTTGATCCCCGCTCCTTGGAAGACGTCGTGTACGTCGATGAGTTCGAGCCCGAACCGCAGGTCGGGCTTGTCGCTTCCGAAGCGGCGGAGCGCCTCGGCGTGGCGCATGCGCGGCAACGGATCGGGGATCGTCGCATTCAGGGCCTGCTGCCAGACGGAGCGCACCGCGCCCTCCATCATCGTCATGACCTCATCCTGACTCACGAACGTCATCTCGACGTCGAGTTGCGAGAACTCCGGCTGACGATCGGCGCGCGGGTCTTCATCACGAAAGCAGCGAGCGATCTGCATGTAGCGCCCGAGGCCGCCGATCATGAGGAGTTGCTTGAGCAGTTGCGGTGACTGCGGCAGCGCGTAGAACGATCCCGGGTGCACGCGGCTGGGGACGAGGTAATCGCGCGCGCCCTCCGGTGTCGACTTGATCAGGTTCGGGGTCTCGATCTCGAGGAAGCCGTGGGCATCGAAGTAGTCGCGCATGGCTTTGACGATACGGTGACGCACGCCTAAGTTGTGCTGCATGCGCGCGCGCCGGAAATCGAGATACCGGTAGCGCAAGCGCAAATTCTCGTCGACGTCGTCGTCGGAGGCGATCACGAACGGCGGCGTCAGCGAACGATTCAGGATCTCGAGATGCTCGACGGCAACTTCGACGTCGCCCGTGGGAAGCTTGGGATTCTGCGTCCCGGCAGGCCGCGCGCGCACCCTCCCGGCAACGCGGACGACGTCTTCACTGCGCAGCGATTCCGCCGTTGCGAAGACGTCGGCGAGATCCGGATCGAAGATGATCTGCGTGACGCCGTCGTGATCGCGCACGTCGATGAAGATCAGGCCGCCGTGATCGCGCCGCCGGTGCACCCACCCGTTGAGTTCCACCGCTTGACCGACGTGCGCGAGGTTGACCGCGCCACATGAGAGCTTAGGCATCGGCGCCCCCGAGCATCTCTTTGATTCCGCTGACGTAGTGATACTGATAGACCAGATTGCGCACCGGGCCTTCGTGCTCGCCCGCCTCGCGTTCGAGATGATCGAGGACGCCCGAGCCCGTGAGCATCCGGTGAACACCGAGCGAGAGCGGCGTCATCCCCAGACGCAACTTGACCATCGGATCGGGATGCTTACGGTAGAAGCGCACCGTCGAACGTCCGGCGAGTTTCATCTTTTCTTTCTGCTCCGAGAAGGGGATGTGCTGCCAGTGGTAGTTGACGGCACGCGGTTCGTAGAGGATGCGCAGGCCGGCCGCCTCGAGACGATAGCCGAGCTCCAAGTCTTCGTGTCCGTAGCCGGTGAACGACTCGTCGAATTTGCCGACCCGCAAGAGGTCGGCGCGGCGCACCGAGGCATTTCCGGTCAGAAAATAAAGCCACGAGAGGTGCTTGCGCCACGCCGGGTGCAACGGACGGCGCAGCTCGGGGTGCTCGCGCTTGCGTTCGTACTCCGCGAGCGTATCGACTTGCACCTCCATGCCCACCACGGCAATGCCGCTGCGCGCGCGATGGTGGGCCACGTGCTGCACGAGCAGATCGGGTGAGGCGATGATGTCGGAATCGGTAAAGAAGATGATCTCGCCCTGCGCCGCATCGATACCCGCATTGCGGGCCATCGCGCGTCCGCTGTACGGACCGGGCAGGTGCCGGAGGTTGGGGTGTTGCGCGTGCAGCTCCGCTAGGAACTCCGCCGTTCCGTCGGTTGAATTCGAATCGGCGACCACGATCTCGAAGCGCTCGGGGCGGATGTCACCCTCGAGCAATGCCGGGATAACGACGCGCAGCGTCTCCAAGCGATTATAGGTGGGGATCACAACCGACAATTCAGGCATAGGTCAGGAGGCTTTCGACCGCGGTGACGATCGATTCCCGCGACGCGGCCAGTGCCGTCTCCGATTCGTCCGCCGGTTTGCGCAAGAGCGCCGCGGCGACGTGGTAGGGAGCCCACTCCTGCGAATTGAGATTGAAATAGCGGTGTTCGAAGAGGACGACCGTGGGACGTTGCATGGCGCTGGCGACATGCGTCGCACCCGTATCGACGGTGACGATCAGGCGCGCCGCCCCAAAAACGGCAGCCCACTGGCCGAAACTCATGCCGCCGACGATGCAATCCGCGGCCCCGGCGCAGACGACCGCCGGCACGGCTTCGCCGACGTCGGTGCCGTGCGTTACGACCACCGGAAGCCCAAACGAACGCAACCGGTTCAGCAACGCGATGAAACTCGCGAGCGTGCTTCCGTTCCGCAGCCAGCGCGGTGCGAGGTGCACGACGATGCCGCCGCTCGGGACGTGCGCGACGGCGGCGCGGTCGTCCGCGGTCGTGGTGACGACGAGATCGTGAAGAAGCTGCGCTCCGCCGGCGCGAGCGACCAGATCGAGAACCTGATCGACTTCGTGGCGCACGCGATAGGTCGGCCGGCGCTCGCACAACTCCGGGTCGGCCTCCGAGATCAACAGATGCGTGAGGAAGAGCCGCGCAGTCACGCGCGCGATATAGCGCCGCCGGTACGTGTAGCCGATGCGCTGCGGCGCTCTGGTCGCGCCGACGAGGAAAAAGTCGGGCGTGCAGGGCGCCAGCGCAATGGCGATGTCGCAAGCGCCGCGAAAACGCGCTCCCATCTGCGCCGGCGTCGTCCCCGATTCGAGCACCACGACCTCGTCGACGTCTCGGTTGCGCTCCACGACAGCGGCGTTATAGGAACTGCAGACGAGCGTAACGTGTGCGCGCGGCCACGAGCCACGCACCGAGGCGATCGCGGGGGTGGAGAGAACGAGGTCGCCGATCCGATCCAGACGCGAGAGGAGAATCCTCATGTGGGCGTCTCCGGCGCCCTCCAGCGAGGCGCCTTCACGCCCCCGCGCGGGGCACTCGCTCCACGCCTTCGCGGTGTGCTCTCTCGAGCTCTTCGTAATATGCCAGGCTCGCCACGATCGAGGCGGCGATGCGCTCGCGCCCGTTCAACGGAAGTTCGGTCGCGTTTACGTTGACGGCGCGAGCGGCGATGCGCCCCAGGCCCGCGGCGTGCGCAGCGTTCGCCGCAGCCCGCAAAATCCGATGATCGCCCGTCGCAAGCGTCACGCGCCAGTGCGGATGAAGTGCACCCAACTGCACCGCCGTCCGCGCCTGTGCGCGTGCTTGACGTAGCATCCCTTCGAGACTGGTTGCCTTCGGCGGGGGCTTGTAATGAAAGGCGACGGCGCGCGCGTTGAAGCGTGAGGGGACGCCCAGCGCACGCAGACGCAAGCCAAGTTCGATGTCCTCCCAACCGTATTCGGTGAACGTCTCGGTAAAGCCGCCGGCGCGCTCGAGCGTGAGACGCGGCAGCGAGACGTTGCTCGTCCAAAAATAATTCCCGCTGTAGTTTTTGAGGGACCAGACCGGCGGCGGCAAGACGTCGAAGCTTGCGGTGTTGATCACGGCGCCGCGCACGATCGCCGCCGGAACTGCATCGTGCGTGCGCAGATGCTCCTCCACGAAGGCGGGCGTCGGCAAGACGTCGTCGTCGATGAAGATGATCCGCTCGCCACGTGAGCACGCGATACCGGCGTTGCGCGCGCGCGCGAGGCCGGTGTTGCGCTGTTCGATGACCGTAAACGCGCACGTCGCTCGCTCACGCGCGCGATCGGTTACGGTGCGGGTGTCGTCGGGGGAGCCGTCGTTGACGACCACGACTTCATACGCGTTGCCGGGGACCGTCTGCTCGAAGCACCCTTCGAGCACCCGTTCCAGCAACGCGGCGCGATTGTAGGTGCAGAGTTGGATCGTCGCGCGCAACGCCATCAGCGCAGGCGGCTCTCAAACGCAATCGGTGGCACGGCGCGGGGCCTTCGACTCGTGCGCATGAGAGTCCGGCGCGAGGAGGAGCCGCTGCGCTGCGGCGACGATCGCGGCGACGTCGAGCTCGCGAACGCAGGCAAAATCCGGGCACGTCTCCTTGCGATGCTGCGGCGGGCACGGATAGTCTGCGCGCACGGTGGCGGTGCGCGGCCCAAGCGGAGCCCAGCGATCCGGCTCGTCCGACTGCAGCGCAAAGATACCTACCGTCGGGGCGCCGACCGCGGCCGCGAGGTGCATCGGCCCCGAATCCATCGCGACGACGCAGCGCGCGCGCGCCGCAATAGCGGCGAAAACCGGGAGCGACGTTTCGCCTGCGAGCGAAATCCCACCGCAGCGCGACGCGATATCGCCGGCCACCGCGCGGTCCACGGCCGATCCGGTTACCACGACGGCGCCGCCCAAACGCGCGCGCAACGCTTGCCCGAGACGGCCGAGCCCTTCGGTTGGCCAGCGTCGCTGCGCGGTGATACCGCGCGTCGGATGCAGCAAGACGAACGGTTCGGCCAGCCCTGCAGCCGCGAGAACGTCGGCAGCGGCGCGCCGTGCGGCCTCATCGAGGACGAAGACGGGTGACGCGTCGGCGACATCGCACTCGATCGCGCGCGCGAAATCGAGTAAGATCTGCGTCCAATGCGTCGTGCGGTCGCCACGCTCGCTGCGCACGACGACCCGCCGCGTGAAGAGCGGTGAGTAAAGCCGCCGCGCTTGGCCCACGCGCACCGGGATGTGCGCGAGCGCCGGGAGCAGCGCACTGCGCAACGTCGCCCACGTCACGACCGCGGCATCGAAGCGTGCACCGGCGATCCGGCGCGCCAGCGTCGCCACTCCGCCTTCGCTGCTCCACACCTGCGCAAGATCCGGGTTGCCGTCGAGAACCGGAGCGTGTGCTGGCGTGGTGAGTGCGACGACTTCGTCATAGCGGCCACGCAGGGCGCGCATGACCGGAGTCGCCAGCAGGACGTCGCCTACACCGCCGCCGGCGCAGACGACGAGCGCCTTCATCCGCTCTGCCGGGCTGCGGCGAGCGCACGGCGCAACTCTCCGGCATATGCGCCGTCGAGAAGCTGCGCGCGCGCCAGGTGGCGCAGCACGAGCGGCAGCCGCTCGTTTTGCGCGATCCCGGCGTAGAGCGGGAGCGCCCAGTTCGGCGCCATCAGTTGCGCGCGCACCAGGTTCGGCGCATATGCACCCGTGGCGAGGCGCACGCGAATTCCGTCATCTTTTTCGAGAAGACGCGCCGCCATGCGCGCGCGTTCGAGGACTTTGCGCAAGAGGACGTCGAGCGTCTCCGCTGCCGGCGGCTTGATGTGATAGAGAAAAGCATCCCAGGCGAAGACTTTGCGTACGCCATAGCGGCGCAAGCGTAGGCCGAGATCGGTATCTTCCCAGCCGTAGAGGTTGAACCGTTCGTCGAAGGCGCCAACCGCTTCGAGGGCCGCGCGCGGCACCGAAGCGTTGCAGGTGCACAAGAATGCGCCCGAATAGTTCGCCGCGCTGGGCGGCGGCGTCTCTTCGTACGCGGCGACGTTGATGATGGGGCCGCTCACACAGCTGGGGCCCTGCTGATGCGCCGCGGCGTGCGCCGCCAAGAATTCGTGCGGCAACCAGACGTCGTCGTCGACGAAGACAACCGTCTCGCCTCGCGCTGCCGCGATTCCCGCGTTGCGCGCTTTCGCGCGGTTCGGCTCGGCAACGTAGAGGCGTGTGAGCGGGAAGGGTACGTGCGCGTGGAGTTCGTCGAGTAACGTGCGGGTGCTGTCGGTCGAACCGTTGTCGACGGCGATCACTTCGAACGGCGGCGCACCGAGCTGCGACGAGAGCGAGGCGAGCGTCTGCGCGAGAAACGGGGCGCGATCTTTGGTGGCGATGACGACGCTCAGCACGAGTGCTCCAGCAACGAATGCGCCATGCGCCGCGCCGCTCCGCGATGCGCCGCATAGAGCGCACGCAGGCGCGGAGCCGCCGCCTCGCGCGCCGCGGCATCCTGCGCGTAGGCAGCGGCCGCTCGCGCGACGCGACCTGGGGTGAGCGTCCCGCGCAACTCGGGCATGAGCATCTCGCCCGCATCGATGTTCGGCTGCGCGGTGTATGCAAAGCGATTGTTCACCGCGACGACGGCGGCGCGCTTGAGCGCAACACCGACCAGCGGAAGGCGATCGATGTACTGGAGCGGTCCGTTCACCACCGCCAGCTCCGGCGCGTTGAGCGGGGTGCAGACGATCGTCGGCACACCGAGCGCGGCAAGTTCGATGCACTTGGTGCCGGGGATGGTGACCACGAGCCGCGCTTGCGCCGCATACCGCATCGCGTCGCGCACGACCGGGATCGGAACGCCGTCGGCCGCCGGCACCAGGTGCAGACGCCCGCCTTCTTCGCTGACCGTCCCACGCGCGCCCCAGAAGAGCGGGTGGCCGCCGGTCGCGAGCGCACGAGCGACTTCATCCCTCGTCGTAAAGGGCGAAAGCCCGAAGGCGATCGGAAGATCGGGGATGAGACGGCGTAACTGCACCGCCATCTGCACGAAGAACGGCAGCAGACTCCCGATCTCGTGGCGCCGGTTTCCCGGTAACACCAAAACGCCGTCCGGCGGGATCGCCGTCTCGTCGCGCGCGCCGAAACCACCCTCGACCTCGCCGAAGACGCCGTCGACGGCGAGGTTTCCAACTTCCTCGATGCGCTGCTCGGGGACGCCCTGCGCGCGCAAGCTTCGTTCGTTGGCGGAATCGACGGCATAGACGCGCTCGAGCATCTTGCGGTAGGAGCGGCTCCAGAATTTGTACGAGCGGGCACGACCGCCCAAGCGCCCATGCAGGCGCGCCGCGTGCATGAGATCGCCGCCGAGATACTGCACGACGTCGACGGCGCGCGGCGCACCGGCCAGCGTGCGGCCAAACGCAAAGCGCAGGTAGTCTCCGGTGCCAAAGACGCGCAGGCGTGGAAAGAGCGCGCGCGCGACATCGGGCTCACGCCCGGTGGCATAGTCGTCGGGAACGAAGAAGACCGTCGCGTCGAGCGCCGGATCGGCTTCGTACAACGCGTGCATGAGTGGGCGAAGCCAACCGGCGAATTCGCCGGGGCCGTTGCAGGTGAGCGCGATCTTCATTCCGCGCCATAACGCGAGAGGATCGTCGCGACCAGATCGGTTGTGCTATGGGCGGCGATGTGCGGCGCAAGCACGATCGTCCCGCCGCCGCGCTCGACGACGAGGCGCTCGGGGAGATCCTCGATACGGTACTGCGCGCTCTTGACGTGCACGTCGGGGCGAATGCTGTCCAGCAAGACCTCGGGCGTCCGCTGCCAAAAACCGACGACGACGTCGACCGCGCGCAGGCCGGTCAAGACCGCGGCTCGATCGGCAAACGGCACGATCGGCCGCTGCGGGCCTTTGAGCGCGCGCACCGATTCGTCCGCGTTGAGCCCGACGATCAATGCGTCGCCTTGTTCGCGTGCCCACTGCAGATAGCTGACGTGACCGGCGTGCAGCAAATCGAAGCAGCCGTTGGTGAAGACGACGCGGCGCTGCTGCGCGCGCTGCGCCTCGCGCCAAGCGACGGCGGATTCCAAGTCGAGCAGACGTCCGTGGAGTGCTACGACCACACTAGTGCCCGTGTTCGACGAGGGCGATGATCTCTTGCGGCGAGGCGGTCGCCGTTCCGAGCTTTTCGACGACGGCGCCGCCGGCGAAATTCGCGAGTTGCAGCGCGAGCTCGATCGGCGCCTCCGCCGCAAGGGCGAGCGTGAGGACCGCGATGACGGTATCGCCCGCACCGCTCACGTCGAAGACCGTACGTGCGACCGCGGGGACGAGCATGCGCTCCCCGTGCGAACCGAAGAGCGCCATCCCGCGTTCGCCGCGCGTGATCACGACGTAGCGGCAGCCGAGTTGCTCGAGCAACCGCGCCCCCGCGCGTTCGAGTGAGGCGTCGTCGACGATCTTGATTCCGCTCGCGCTCGCCGCCTCTTGCGCGTTGGGAGCGACGCACGTCAGACCGGTGAAGAGCGCGTTGTTGGCGGGCTTGGGATCGGCGGTCACCACGCGCGCGGCGCGCGCGGCGTCGACGATGTCGCGCGAGAAGAGCCCCTTCCCGTAGTCGGAGAGGATCACCGCATCGTACTGCGCCGCCGCGCGCTCGACCGCTGCCGCCATGCGCGCGCGATCGCTGGCACCCAGCGGTGTGGTCGATTCCCAATCGGCACGAACCACCTGCTGGTTGTGCGCGACGATGCGCGTCTTGCGAGTGGTGGGCCGATCGCTCACGGTGATGACGGCACTGCGGTCGACCTCGATCTCGTCGAGCAACCTGCAGACACGTCTTCCTTCGCTATCGTCGCCGACCGCCGCCGCGAAGCCGACGTGCGCGCCGATCGCGCGCAAATTATTCGCGACGTTCCCCGCTCCGCCCAAGGTGAACGAATGGTCGTGAACCGCGACGACCGGAACCGGCGCCTCCGGCGAAATACGAGAGACCTGGCCCCACACCCACTCGTCGAGCATCACGTCGCCGACGACGAGCACACGCCGTGCGTGCATGCGCTCGAAGAGCGCACGGGCACTCGGCGGCGCAAGCGTCGACGGAGTCCGTTCAGGCATGGACGTGCTCCAAGAACCAGCGCACGCCGGCGAGCAGGGTATCCGCCTGATAGCTGGGTTCGGGGCCTTCGTAGGCGCCGGGATTGATCAGCACCCCCGGGACGCCGAGGTTGCGCGCGAGCTCGATATCGCTCCAGCGATCGCCGAAGACGACGCTGCGCGCAAGATCGATGTTGCGATCGCGGACGGCGCGACGGACGAGCCCGGTCAGCGGCTTGCGGCAGTCGCAGAGTTCGAGGTGACTGCAGTAGTAGAACGCATCGATTGTGGAGCCGGCGATCTCGAGATGCCGCGCCAGCTCTTCGTGCACGCGTTCGACGTCGGTCTCTTCGAAGTAGCCGCGCGCCACCCCCGACTGATTGGTGACGACGATGCGTTCGTAACCCGCGGCTTCGAGCAGCCGCAGCGCTTGCGGGACGCCGTGAAAGACCAAGATGCGGTCGGGGCTTCCGATGTAACCGCTGTCTTCCATGAGCGTGCCGTCGCGGTCCAAGAAGGCGGCGGGGCGGGGCGTCGAGCGATCTTCGCGGCTGCTGTACATCGCCATCTCAGAGCAGCGCCTGCTCCACGAGATCGCAGACGATGTGGCCAAGGGTGATGTGCACCTCTTGCACGAGCGCAGAGTAGCCGTCGGGGCCGACGAGGGTAATCTCAGCGATCTCCGCGACCGCACCGCCGCCGTTTCCGGAGAAGGCGATGGTGGTCGCGCCGCGGCGTTTGGCTTCCTCGAGCGCGAGCACGACGTTGCGCGAATTCCCCGACGTCGTCAGGCCGACGACGACGTCGCCGGGTCGCACGAACGCCTCGACTTGACGCGCGAAGACGCGGTCGTAGCCGTAGTCGTTGGCGATCGCCGTCAACGCCGAGGTATTTACGCTGAGCGCCTCGGAGGCAAGCGCCGGTCGTTCGCGCAGGAAACGGCCACTGAATTCGGCCGCGAGGTGCTGTGCGTCGGCTGCACTTCCGCCGTTGCCCATCCACAGCACTTTGTGGCCGCACTCAAAGGCGTGCGCGATCGTCCGCGCGATCTGTTCCACGACCGCCTCATAGCGGTCGGCGTCGAGCAAACCGCGCCGGTCGTCGAGCAACTCGCGAAAGCTGCGGCGTCCCGAGAGCGTCACGGTTCGATCCACAACATCTCCTCGCCGAGCGAGACCAGCGCCCCATTTTCGGGCAAGATGCGGCGCACGGTTCCGGCGTAATCGGTGGTGATCTCGTTCATGAGCTTCATCGCTTCCAAGATGCAGACGACCTCACCGGCCTCCACGCGTGAACCAACTTCGACGAAGGGCTCGGCACCCGGAGCCGAGGAGCGATAGAAGACGCCGACGATCGGCGCGACGACCCGCTTGTAGTTGGCACTTGGGCTCGGGGTGACGTTGCGCTGCGGCGCAGAAGGCGGGAGCGGGGCACCCGCGCCGGCTTCGAGCGGCGCCGCGACGGCGGTCACCGTCGGTTGATCGCGCCGAACCAGTTCGTAGGTCGTCTCTTCGAAGCGGACGGTGAGGGCGTCGAGTCCATGCTCATCGAGGATCGTCGCGAGCTCGCCGATGCGTTCGCGGTCACCGCTCATGCCGTCACTCCGCCGCACAGCAAGGCGTAGCGTTCGAGGATGCGCCGCGCGGTATGTCCTAGCGTCTCCCCCTCGTCCAGCGATTCTTGAGTGCGCTGCACGAGGTCGCGCAGAGTCAGCGTATGCGTCTCGAGCTCCTGCTCGCCGATGATGATCGCCGCGCGCGCGTTCGCACGATCGGCGCGTTTGAGATGCGCGGCGATTTTGGCGTCGTGATAATCCATCGTGATCGGAGGTGCTTCGTCCAGGGCACGCAGCGCCGCGACCAGCGGGACGGCGTAGTCGCGTTCGCGATGACCCAAGGCGATGACGGCGATCCCCGCTCGCTGCGGCTCCTGCGCTGCA
>Ga0335075_10017979_pt1 | contig 10488 bp, 8 predicted proteins | sample Lox_Sample_24_FD_206723 | JGI IMG/M metagenome (GOLD analysis project Ga0335075, IMG submission 206723) | Soil microbial communities from Loxahatchee National Wildlife Refuge, Florida, United States - Lox_Sample_2.4 | ecosystem: Environmental > Terrestrial > Soil > Wetlands | place: USA: Florida... | reverse complement strand
CAAGGTTCGGCCGGAGTTCATGTCTGCGGCGCTCGATTGCCCCGGATACTACGCGGTGAGCCGCGACGATCGCATGATGCTCCTCGGCGAGATCACCGTGCACGTCAGTCGCCTGGTGCACGTCGGCGAGCGCTGCACCGTCACAGGCTGGGCACTGGAGGCAAACGGACGCAAGCGCACCGCGGGAACCGCGATCTTCGCCGAGGACGGCGAAGTCTGCGGTCTCGCGCGAGCGTTGTGGATCGAGCTCAAGGCGGCCGCTTAGGCCCGCGCGCCCGTCTGCGAGTGCTGTCCAGCGGCTAGGCGCCCGGGCCGGCTTCGGAGGCGAGATTTCCTGAGACCATGCGCGCCGTGCGCCAGCCGCCGAAATTGTAGTACAGCGCACCGAGGCAGGCGGCGAGCGCGGAGGAGATCGGGAAGCTCCACCAGATGGCATCCGCCCGATAGCGGGACAGCAGCGCATCGGCGAGCGGAAAGCGCACCAGCAGCAGCGAGACGGTCATGATGGCCAGCGGCAGCATCACCGCGCCGGTCGAGCGCACGGTCGCAAACAGAATCATGGCGATGGCGAAGAACGTGTACGAGGGCGTCGCGATGTGGTTGAGGTGCGCCGCGATCGCGAGCGCCGGTGACCCTGCAGGCAGGAACGGCGAAAAGGCAGGCGCACCGAGGAGCTCGAGTACGATGATCACCGTGCCGGTGATGGCGATGCCGTAGGTGACGCCGATCGTCGCGACCCTGTTGACTCGGTCCCATTTGCCGGCCCCGACATTCTGCGCGGCCATGGCGGACACGGCCTGACCGACGGCGAACGCGGGCATCTGGATGTAGTTCCAGATCTGCAGCGCGGCGCCGTAGGCGGCCGCGGTATCGACCCCGAAGCGGTTGACGAGCGAGATCATGAGCAGGCCGCTCACCGACATCACCGAGATCGTGCCGCCCATCGGCAGGCCTTTGCGGAGCAAGACGCCGGCCAGACTCCAGTCGATGCGCAGGAGCTTCAGCTCCTCGCCCCGCAGGCAGAGCAGATGCCGGCGCCGGTACAGATGGCGCACCATGGCTACGAGACTGATGGTCTGCGCGATGAACGTGGCCAGGGCGGAGCCGGCGATGCCGAGCCGCGGCACCGGCCCCAGACCGAATATGAACACCGGGTTCAGGCTGATATCGAGGCCGACGGAAAGCATCATGAAGTAAAACGGCGTCCTCGAGTCCCCGGCGGCGCGCAGCACCGCCATCACGAAGGCATACATGTAGAGCGATGGCAGCGCGCAGAAGATCACGCGCATGTAGGCGATCGCGAGCGACAGCGACTGCGGCGGCGTCTGCATGGCCACGAGGATCGCCGGCGACAGGGTCAATCCGGCGATCGCCATCACCACCGAGACGCCTGCGAAGAAGCTGGCGCTGGTCCCGACGGCGTGCCGCGCACCGGGGATGTCGTTGGCGCCGATGCGTTGGGCGACGAGAATGGTGGCCGCCATCGCGACGCCGAAAGCGATACCGATCAGCAGGAACATCACGACGTTGGCGTTCGAGGTGGCCGTGAGCGCCGCCTCGCCGAGGTACCGCCCCACCCAGATGGAATTGACCGAGGCGTTGAGCGACTGCAGGATGTTGGCGTAGAGGATCGGCAGGGCGAACTGCACCAATCCGCGGCTGATGGAGCCTTCGGTGAGCGAGCGCATCAAAACAGCCGATACACGATGAGGAGCCACGCCGCTCCCAGGCCCGTCAGCGTCCACCCCGGCCATGCGGTGCGACCGAGCGCCAGCCAGACGATGCCGCCGAGCAGGGCCGCGGCCCCGAGGATGACTGCATCCCGCCGTCGGTGACCGCGGCGCAGCTCCGCGTGCAGCAGCTCGACGGCGGGCGTCTCCACCAACATCCGCAGCATGCCGCCCTCGGCTCTCTGCAGGGTGCTCTTCAGGATGGCCGGCAGGACACGCGTCACCTCGATCAGCTCCGGTAACTGCGTGCGCATGTTGTGGAGGATCTGGCGCCAGCTCATGCGCTCGCGCATCCACTCGCGCAGGATGGGCGCCGCGGTATGCCAGACATCGAGCTGCGGATAGAGCTCGCGGCCGAGCCCCTCGACGTTGACCAGCGTTTTCTGCAGCAGGATGAGCTGCGGCTGCAGTTCCACGTTGAAGCGGCGCGAGATGTCGAACAGGCGCACCAGCAGGGTGGCGAAAGAGATGGCCTCGAGCGGCCGGTCGAATATCGGCTCGCACACGGTGCGCACGGCCGATTCGATCTCGTCCACGCGCGTGCCCGCGGGCACCCACCCGGACTCGACGTGCAGCTCCGCCACGCGGCGGTAATCGCGGTCGAACACGGCGAGGAAATTGGCGGCGAGATAGTGTTGGTCGCGCGGATCGAGCGTGCCGACGATGCCGAAGTCGACCGCTGCGTAGCGCGGTCGCGCCGGATCGTCGACCATCACGAAGATGTTGCCGGGATGCATGTCGGCGTGGAAGAAGTTGTGCCGGAACACCTGGGTGAAGAAGATGCGCACGCCGTTCTCGGCGAGCAGCTTGATGTCCGTGCCGGCGCCGCGCAGCCGCTCCATGTCCGAGATCGGGATACCATGGATGCGCTCCATCACCATGACGTCCAGGCGGCAGTAGTCCCAGTAGACTTCGGGGACGTAGAGCAGGTCGGAGCCGGCGAAGTTGCGCTTTAGCTGTGAGGCGTTGGCCGCTTCGCGCATCAGATCGAGCTCATCGAGGACCGTCTTCTCGTACTCCGCCACGATCTCGAGCGGGCGCAGCCGCCGCCCTTCCCGCCAGTAGGTCTGGGCGAGATCCGCGAGCGCGTAGAGCACCTCGAGGTCGCGCTCTATCGATTCCCGCATGTCCGGGCGCAGAACCTTCACGACCACTTGCTTGCCGTCCGGGAGCCGCGCGGCGTGCACCTGCGCGATCGAGGCGGCGGCGAGAGGCGTCTGCTCGAATTCCGAGAACGCCTCCGACACGGGACGGCCCAAGCGGCTCTCGACAATGGCGCGTGCCACGGCGCCCGGGAACGGCGGCACGCGGTCCTGCAGCTTCGCGAGCTCGTCGGCGACATCGGTCGGCAGCAGGTCGCGGCGTGTCGAGACCGCCTGGCCGAACTTCACGAAGATGGGGCCGAGCTCCTCGAGCGCGAGCCGCAGGCGCACCGCCGGGCTGGCGTTGCGGTGCGGATTCAGCCAGGTGTCGGGTGAGAGGTAGAAGAGAAAGCGCAGGGGCGCATAGAGGTGCGTCGCCCGCACGAAGTCGTGCAGGCCGTATTTCAACAGCACCCGCTGGATCTGCAGGAGCCGCGCGAGAACGCGCAGCTTCACGGGCCTGACACCGGCGTCACTTCGCTGCGAGCCGCTGCCGCAGCAGCTCGAGGCGCGCGTCGAAGCGGTCGAGGTCTTCGCGCAGCGCATCCACGCCGCGCAGGAACTCCTCGCCCTCCTCGCGGGATACCAGATCTGCACGCTCGTGGCTGAAGTATTCGCCGACGTCCTGTAACAGGGTCGCGGCGGCGTTGCGGCTCCAATCCAACGCGCCGCGCGCCAGCCGGCCGATGCGGTGTGCCGCCACGTCGCCGATGAGAAGCGACAGCTCCTCCTCCGGATCGGGCTTGAGCAGTCGCGCCAGCTCGCGGAATTTCTGCGCGAGCTCCGCATCGCCGCGCACCTCGACCTCGCCGCGCGCGAGCGGCGCGTCCGCGGCGCTGCCGCCGAGGGCGAGCAGACTCATCGGGCCGCCGATCACCTCCGCGTCGGCCGGCAGGTTGCCACGGGTGATGCGCAGCGAGTTGCCGGTGGACTCCACCAGCAGCCGTGCCATCGCGGGCGCCGCGATTGCGATCCGCCGGCCGGCGAGCTCCGCACAGAGCTGCTGTGCGCGCGGCGAGCGGGGAAGTCCGCGGTTGAGAACCTTCTCGATCGTGGCGGTGAGCATGAGTCGCCCCGTCAGTACTTGTAGGCGCGGTGCAGCGCGACGATGCCGCCCGAGAGGTTGTGATAGCGGCAGCCCTCGAGCCCGGCTGCCTGCATCATCTCGAGCAGCGCTTCCTGGCCGGGATGCACGCGGATCGATTCCGCGAGATAGCGGTAGCTCGCCTCGTCCCGGGCCACGATCCGCCCGAGGAGCGGCAGCACGCGGAAGGAGTAGACGTCATAGAGCGGCCCGAGCCCCGGCGCCACGGGGTGGGAGAACTCCAGCACCAGAAGCTGCCCACCGGGCTTCAGCACCCGCCGCATGGCGGCGAGCGCGGCAGGCTTGTCCGTCACGTTGCGCAGCCCGAAGCCGATGGTGATGCAGTCGAAGCTGTCGTCGGGGAAGGGGAGGCGCTCCGCGTTTGCCTGGACATAATGCACGTTGCCGACGACCCCTCGGTCCGTCAGGCGGTCGCGCCCGCGGCGCAGCATCGCCGAGTTGATATCGCTCAGCACCACCAGGCCCCGCTCCCCCACCTGCCGCGCCAGGCCGGCAGCAAGGTCGCCGGTGCCGCCCGCCACGTCGAGCGCGCGTTGCCCCGGCCGCAACCCGGTGAGCGACAGGGTGAAGCGCTTCCAAAGCCGGTGCGCGCCCCCCGACATGAGGTCGTTCATCAGGTCGTAATTGCCCGCGACGGAGTCGAAGACGCCACGCACCCGGCGCGCTTTCTCGCGCCAGGACACACGCTCGTAGCCGAAATCGGTGGATCGGGGGTCGGTCATGGCATCGCCAGGTCGCGGGGAGGACGCATTGTATCTTCTTGCTTTTTGGACCACATGCTGCGCAGAATCCGGCCCCGGTACGGGGGTCTTGTGAACCAAAAGGCCGGACGGTGGTCACTCACCGTTCCGGCCTTTTTTATTGGCGCAAAGAGCGGCTATTCTGCCGCGTTGCTCGGCCCATCCTGGGCCTCGCCCCTTCGGGGCCGGCGCTACGCGCCGTCCAAAATCGCTCCCGGCGATTTTGTGCGCGGCCAGCCCGGTGACGGGATTCATCCCGCGGCCCAGGGAGCGGCCCTGGGCCGCTCGATTATTTGCTTTCGGGCGGCGCACTGGCTGCTTTCCGTGCCAGGTATTGGGCCCACTTGGTCTCGCGCTCGCGGCCGAGCTCGAGCAGGTATTTCCAGGTGTAGAGGCCGGTATCGTGGCCGTCGTCGAAGACCAGCTTCACGGCGTACTGGCCCACCGGCTCGATCGCGCGGACGCCGACCGCTTCCTTGCCGAGCACCAGGGTCTCCTGGCCGGGACCGTGCCCTTTGACCTCCGCCGATGGGGAAAAGACGCGCAGGTACTCGAACGGCAGCTCGAAGCGGCTGCCGTCCTCGAAGGTCACCTCGAGCAGGCGAGCTGCACGGCGCAGCTTGATTTCCAGGGGCTGGGGGTCGAACGTCATATGCACTATTATGGACGTCTCTGCTCCAGCAGCGGTACATCGTGGAAGCTACAGACACCTCCCACCCCGACTACTATCACCGTGTGGTCGATTGCCAGTGGGCCTGCCCGGCCCATACCGATGTCCCTGAGTACATCCGGCTGATCGCCCAAGGCCGCTTCACCGAAGCGTACCTCGTCAATCGGCACTCCAACGTCTTTCCGGGCATCCTCGGACGAGTCTGCGACCGTCCGTGCGAGCCGGCCTGCCGCCGCGGCCGGGTCGAGGCCAAGCCGGTCGCCATCTGCCGCTTGAAACGCGTGGCGGCCGACAATCGGGACGACATCACCGGCAAGCTGCCGCCCATACCCAGGATCAAGAACGGCAAGCGCATCGCCTGCATCGGCGCCGGCTGCGCCTCGCTGACGGTCGCCAACGACCTGATGCCTCTGGGCTACGAGGTCACGATCTTCGAGCAGTACGGCGAGCCCGGCGGCCTCATGCGCACCAACATCCCCTCCTTCCGCCTGCCGCAGTCGGTGCTCGAGGAGGAGATCCGCATGATCGTGGACATGGGAGTCGACCTCAGGCTCGGGTCGCGCATCGCCAGCATGAAGGAGCTGGTCGCGAGCGGCGGCTTCGATGCGGTGTTCGTCGGCTCGGGGGCGCCCAAGGGCAAGAACCTCGAGATTCCGGGGCGCGCCGAGGCGGCCGCCAACACCCACATCGGCATCGACTGGCTGGAGTCGGTGGCCTTCGGTCACATCGACCGGATCGGGCAGCGCGTCCTCATCATTGGTGTCGGCAACACTGCGATGGACTGCTGCCGCACGAGCCTGCGGCTCGGCGCCAGACAGGTGAAGGTGATGGCGCGCAAGCCGCGCGGCTTCTTCAAGGCGTCCGAATGGGAGCTCGAGGATGCCGAGGAGGAAAGCGTCGAGATCGTGATCAACCGCTCGCCCAAGGCCTTCCGTCTCGAAGGCGGCCGTCTCGCCGGGATGACTTTCGACTGCATGGAGTATGAGCTCGACGCGCGCGGCCGCATCACCGCCGAGCGGGTGGCCGGCGAGGAGTTCATCCCGGCCGACGACGTCATTCTCGCGATCGGGCAGGAGAACGCCTTCCCCTGGATCGAGGGCGATCTCGGCATCGAGTTCGACAAGTGGCACGTGCCGAAGGTCGACCCGGTCACCTTCCAGTCGACCCGGCCCGGCGTTTTCTTCGGCGGTGATGCCGCGTTCGGCCCGAAGAACATCATCTGGGCCGTGGAGCACGGCCATCAGGCCGCCATTTCCATTCACCGGCACTGCCAGGGGGAGACCATCACCGAGCGCCTGCCGCCCGGTGTCAATCTGCAGAGCCGCAAGATGGGCATGCACGAATGGTCGTATTCGAACGACTACGCGCCGGTCGAGCGGCGGCTGATGCCGCACGTCTCCCTCAAGGAGCGCTTCAAGAAGCTCAACATCGAGGTCGAGCTCGGCTTCACCGCGGAGCAGGCCGCGCAGGAAGTGCAGCGCTGCCTCAACTGCGACGTGCAGACCGTCTTCAGCGCGAAGCTCTGCATCGAGTGCGACGCCTGCCTCGACATCTGTCCCGTCGACTGTCTCACCATCACCGGCAACGGCCCGGAGCAGGAGCTGCGCGGGCGCCTCAAGGTCCCCGCTCGCAACCTCACTCAGCCGCTCTACGTGTCCGCGCCGCTGCCGCAAACGGCGCGCGTGATGGTCAAGGACGAGGACCTCTGTGTGCACTGCGGCCTCTGTGCCGAGCGTTGCCCGACGGCCGCCTGGGACATGCAGAAATCCCTCGTCCACTGGCCGCAGGCCGAGGATGAGGCGCGGACGACGATGCAAGCCCGGAAGCCGAAGATCGCCTGAACCAACCATGAGCCGAACGAACGATTTCACGGTCAAGATCGCCACGGTGAACGGCACCGGCTCGGCGAGCGCCAACACGCTGCTGATGAAGTCCATCTTCCGCAGCGGCATTCCCGTGATGGGCAAGAACTACTTCCCCTCCAACATCCAGGGGCTGCCCACCTGGTACGAGATCCGCGTTTCCCGCGAGGGCCACCTCGCCCGCTCCGGCACCGTCGACCTCATGGTCGCGATGAACGCCGAGACCTATTCGCGCGACGTGAAGGAAGTCGCCCCCGGCGGCTATCTCGTGTACGACTCCACCTGGCCGCGGCCGGCGCTCCTCGGCCGCTCCGACATCACGGTGCTCGGCGCACCGCTCGCCAAGATGTGCAACGAGAGCTTCAACGGAGTGCGCACCCGCATTCTGATGAAGAACATCTGCTACGCCGGCGTGCTGGCGGCGCTGCTGGACCTCGATCTCGAGCGCATCCGCGAGCTGCTGGCGGAAACCTATGCCAAGAAGCCGCAGCTGGTCGACAGCAACATGAAGGCGATCGCGCTCGGCCATGACTATGCGCGGCAGAATTTCCCCTGTCCGCTGCCCCTGAAGGTCGAGAGGATGGACCGGACCGGGGGCCACATCATGATCGACGGCAACACCGCCGCGGCGCTCGGTTGCGTCTTTGGGGGCGCGACCGTCGCGGCGTGGTACCCGATCACTCCCTCGACTTCGCTCATGGATGCCTTCAAGGGCTTCTGCGATCGCACGCGTGTCGATGCCCAGACCGGGGCCAAGCGCTTCGCCTTCATCCAGGCGGAGGATGAGCTGGCCGCCATCGGCATGGTGATCGGCGCCTCCTGGAATGGCTGCCGCGCTTTCACCGCGACGTCCGGCCCGGGCATCTCCCTGATGAACGAGTTTCTCGGGCTGGCCTATTACGCCGAGATCCCGGCCGTCGTGTTCGACATCCAACGCGTGGGTCCTTCGACGGGCATGCCGACGCGCACCCAACAATGCGATCTCATGGAGTGTGCGTACGCTTCCCATGGCGATACGCGCCACGTTTGCCTCTATCCGGCCAACCCGGAGGAGTGCTTCTACATGGCCGCGCAGGCGTTGGATCTGGCGGAGCGGCTGGAGACGCCGGTGATGGTGCTGTCGGATCTGGACATCGGCATGAACGACTGGATGTGCCGGGAGCTGAAGTGGGACGACGCCTACCGGCCTGACCGTGGCAAGGTGCTGGACCGGGCGCAGATCGAGAAGCTGGAGAAGTTTCAGCGCTACCTCGACAAGGACGGCGACGGTATTCCGTATCGCACTCTGCCCGGCGTGCATCCCAAGGGGGCCTGGTTCGCGCGCGGCTCCGGACATTCGCAGTACGGCACGTACACGGAAGACTCCACGGAGTATCAGATCGTCCTCGACCGGCTGCTGAAGAAATGGGACACCGCCAGGAAGCTGGTGCCGCGGGCCATCATTGACGCGACGCCGGGAAGCGATATCGGGATCGTTTCGATCGGAAGTTGTGACAGCGCGATTCACGAGGCGCTCGCGATCCTCAAGGGGCGAGGCGTCGGCGTGAACTACATGCGCGTGCGCTCCTTCCCCTTCAGCGAGGACGTAGAGCGCTTTCTCGCCGCGCACCGCTTGCTCTTCGTCGTGGAGCAGAACCGGGACGCGCAGTTCCGCGCGCTGCTGACGCTGGAGACCGCGGTGGAGAAGTCGAAGCTGCGCTCGCTCCTGCACTACAGCGGGCTGCCGATCTCCTCGAGCTTCATCGTCGAAGGAGTGCTCGCCGAGGTTCTTCCCAAGCCGCAGCGGAAAGACGCCGCGAGCGCCTGACGAGACAGCCGTACATGCCGCCATGACTTTCATCGCGAAACCCAAGGTCGTCCATCCTTCCCTGCCGCGCAACGCGCTCGGTCTGATCCGCCGCGATTACGAGGGAGCGCTCTCGACGCTGTGCGCCGGCTGCGGCCACGACTCGATCACCGCGGCCATCGTCGAGGCCTGCTGGCGCCAGGCGCTCGAGCCGCAGAACGTGGTGAAGCTCTCCGGGATCGGCTGCTCCTCGAAGACCACGGCCTACTTCGTCAGCGGCGGCCATGGATTCAACTCCGTGCACGGCCGGATGCCTTCCATCGCGACCGGAGCCAACGCCGCCAACAGACGGCTCACCTATATTGGTGTCTCGGGTGATGGCGACACGCTTTCGATCGGCCTCGGCCAGTTCTGCCATGCCATCCGCCGCAACCTCGACATGCTCTACATCATCGAGAACAACGGCGTGTACGGCCTCACCAAGGGACAGTTCTCCGCCTCGGCGGACGTCGGCACCAAGGCGAAGAAGGGCGAGACCAACTTCCAGCCGCCGATCGACCCGGTGTTGCTTGCCATGACGCTCGGCGCCTCGTTCGTGGCGCGCAGCTTCTCCGGCGACAAGCAGCAGCTCGTGCCGCTCATCGAGGCCGGCCTCAGGCATCGCGGCTTCGCCCTCATCGATGTCCTTTCCCCCTGCGTCACCTTCAACGATCACGAGGGCTCGACCAAGAGCTACGCCTACACCCGCGAGCACTACGAGCCCGCGGTCCAGGCCGACTTCGTGCCGCCGGAGCGGGAGATCACGGCCGAATACGGCGCCGGGGAGTCGCTGGCGGTCACCATGCACGACGGCAGCCGCATCATGTTGCGCAAGCTCGACGAGGCCTATGACCCCACCGACAGGGGGATGGCGCAAGCCAGGGTGCAGGAGCGCCTGAAGTCCGGGGAGTACCTGACCGGGCTGCTGTATGTCGATGCCGACGGGAGCGCGGAGGGAGGGCGGCGGGAGTTCCACCAGATCAACGGCACCCCCGAGGAGCCGCTGAACAGCCTGCCCTACGAGGTGCTGTCCCCTGGTTCCCAGGGTCTGGCGAAGATCCTGGCCCGTTACCGCTAACGTCGCAAGCAAGCCATTGAGCGGGCCGCGGCCGCCCTCGGGCCCGAGGCGATCAAAGCCAATGGGCTGGCCAATCCAAACAGTTCGGCTTGTATCCATCCTGTGTCCTGCGGTATCGTGCGCCACCCGTCCGTGACCTTTCCCTTTCCTGCCGCCTGCCGCCCGCCTTGCACTCGGGACCGGCTTCCGAGTCTGAGAAAAGCCGAATCGTTCCCGGCCAGGCCTTAATCTGTTTCTTTGGAGTTTGATTGCATGACGAAGATCTACGTCGGAAACCTTCCGTTTTCGGCCAGTGAGAGTGAGGTCCGTGAGCTGTTCGCGCAGCACGGCACCGTC
>Ga0335075_10017978_pt1 | contig 10489 bp, 11 predicted proteins | sample Lox_Sample_24_FD_206723 | JGI IMG/M metagenome (GOLD analysis project Ga0335075, IMG submission 206723) | Soil microbial communities from Loxahatchee National Wildlife Refuge, Florida, United States - Lox_Sample_2.4 | ecosystem: Environmental > Terrestrial > Soil > Wetlands | place: USA... | reverse complement strand
TACGTTCGGGGAGAAGAGCGAAAGCAGTTCGTCCATATCGAATATCAGGCGCGGTCCGCGGACGATTACAATAAACGGGGAGAAACACGGCTGGATAAAAACGACCTGGACGGAGCGCTGGCGGATTTCAAAAAAGCGCTGGACATCGATCCTCATTTCGCCGCCGCCAACGAGAATTGCAATCGAGTGGAAATCGCTCGGAACGGCCAGAAGAGCCGAATTGCGCAAGCACTAAAACAGGTCGCCCAAAAATATCGGAAAATGGGACGGCTGGATGACGCGCTGCGTTATCTCAACAACGCGCTCGAATATGACCCGGGATATGCCGTTGCGTATAATAATCGAGGCCTAATCAAAAAGAAGAAAGGTAATCGGGAAGACGCCCTGGCAGATTTCAATAAAGCGATTGAGCTAAATCCGAAATTGAGCGCAGCCTATGTCAATCGCGGCGACATCAAGCGAAACGATGGCAAGTTCGATGAGGCTTTGGCCGACTATGATAAGGCAATAGAATTAAAACCTGATTCGGGTGAGGCCTATAATCATCGCGGCGAATTAAAGTGGAAGAAGCTGATCGCGATGGAGCCCTGGCTGATTTCAACAAGGCAATTGAGCTGAACCCGAAATTGGGCGTGGCCTATCTCAATCGCGCTCACATCAAGGGGAGCAATGGCAGCATTGACGAAGCGTTGGCCGATTACAACAAGGCGATAGAACTAAAACCTGATTCAGCCACGGCCCTTAATAATCGCGCTGAATTCAAACGAAAGAAAGGCGATGTGTCAGGCGCGCTCATTGACTTTAACCGGGCAATTGAGCTTAAGCCGGATTCGGCACTTATTTACAGCAATCGCAGCATGACCAGGCGGATGAATCGTGATTTGGAAGGCGCAATGGCCGATTGTGAGCGGGCAATTGAGCTTAAGCCCGAACTGGCCATCGCCTACAACAATCGTGCCATGATAAAGAAGGACAAAGGTGATTTGGACGGCGCATTGAGCGACCTCGAAAAAGCAATCAGCTTAGAGCCCAGGACGGAAGGATTCCGGATCAATCGGGACAAATTGCTGGAGATTAAAAAGGGCCAGATGAATGGATAGGCTTTTCCACGCGGTTTAAGCAGGGCAGCGGCAATGACAGAGCCGACTGGCCCGGGATTTCAATCAGAACCCGGTTCCGAGGTTTCATGAAAGGCTTTGCCAGCTTTATATAATTTGATTAAGCGGCCGTTGGCAACCGCGAATTGGGTCATGCCATGTGCCACGGCCAGAGCCTGGGCTTTCCCTGCATTCGTAACCGCCTCTTGAAAATCCCCAGCCTCCGCATTGGCGGCGGCAAGAGTCGCCAGCATGACCGGGTCTTTATACCCGGTCAATTCGCAGGCCCGTGCGGCCAGAGTCACGGCCGTTTTGCCGTCCCGCAACCCTGGATCGGGGGCGGTGGCCAAGACCCACGCGGCATCTTTCAGCGCGATGGGCGAGTTTTTGTCTATTTCAAGGGCGCGATAGTAATGTTTGAGCGCGTCTCGAAGATCGTGTCTAAGGGTATCGTCCACCGCCACTTTGAGTTCCTCGTCGAAATTGAGCGGCGCGGACCTCGCGCCGATGAACACGCTCCCGGCGAGGGCAATGGCGAGGGCGCAAAACTTTAGGCCTGCTCCGGAACGGGAAAACTCCGGCGCGTCCGTCCTGGCCACTACCTCCGGCGGATGCGTGCTGCGTCTTTGGATCAAGCGTTTGCCGAAATTAATTCCTGGAAGTTCGATTACGCGATGCCAGAGGGCGCCGATTGGAATGATGATTAGGAATGTGGCCACTACAAGAAAGAAAGCGGTGATGTGATAGACGTTTGCCCACGGGAAGAGCCGGCCAATGACCAGGCTATAAATATACAGGAGCGGTTGATGCACGAGGTAGATGCTATAACTCCAGAGCGCGATTTTATTAAGCGAACCCGACAAAAGCGCGGGGATGCGAATCCCGCGGCCGCCACTTAGGATTTTCGAAACCGCAACCGCCGTTGTGAGCGCGGCAAAAAAGAACATGAATGGAGCAGCCGGTTTTATGAAATAGCACCCCACTGCCAGGGTAAGGCACGGGACAAGCGGTACCTTCGCAAAGGTAAATTGCTGCTTCTTCAAAAATGATTCAGCTACCGACGCGCCGATAGTCCAACTAAACCAAAATCCGAATGGCAACTGGCCCAGGATTACGGCGACCCGGCCTAATCCAGTATTATAGGCGTCCAGTGTATCCACTATACCGCCCGCGGCACGGATCAGGCATTCGCAAACTGCTAGCGCCGTCATCGTTGTCTGCCATCCAAATTTCGCAACGAAAACCAGCAGGAGCGGATAAAGCAAATATAATTGAACTTCTACGGCCAGGCTCCATAAAGAAGCATTCAGGCCCGAGAAAGTCGTTGGGTCCAGGTTGTGTACCAGAAAAACATGCATCAGAATTTGTCTCCAAATAGCCGCGCTACGCAAGTCTGACCCTTGATCGGCTGTGGTACACACGACCGCGAAGACAATCGCCGCCAGGTAGGCCGGGTAGATGCGAAAAAATCTTCTGATCCAAAAACTTCGCCAACCCTGCCCATGCTCCGTAAAACTCAGATGAATGCAAAAGCCGCTGACGACGAAGAAGAGGGCGACACCCGCCCCGCCGAAACTGCACGGAAGAAGCAGGATAAATGAAGCCGGGACTTTGAAGTCCCGAAGCCAACCGTCCCACGGCAACTCCTCGTACCCATACGTGGAGGCCAGAGCGTGAAACGCGAGCACTGCGACAATGGCGATCGCGCGAATATAATCAAGAAGCTCAATGTGCTTTACGGAATTTTTCATCCAGGATATTGCCATCGTGCGCCAAAAGCGAAACAGCATTGGTCAGACTGCAGTAGCCTGTCATGCGTCCCGCCATTCTGGCCATGGCCAAATGAAATCTCTCCTTGCGATTGGCTCCTCCGCTCATCGAATCGAGAAAAGCGCGCGGCTCTTTGTTCATTTTATTCCGGCCAGCCGTTCCTTCCAAATTTTGTAAAGTTCCACGGTGGCGCGCACGTCGCGCAGGCAGTATTCGGCAATGTCACGGAACTTGCCCTCCGCCATGAGATGGTTCACGTCCATGCCAGTGACTCCGTGACTTTTGGGAGATTCGATGCCGAAGGCTTTGCAATAGAAATCCAGGTTGAATCGCCGCGCCGCGCCGTCGCGCCCGCTCACGCTGTAAAAGGTCAATTGTTCGGCAAGATCGCAGTGCGGCTCGGTCGCGTAACGGTAGCCGAGCCAGTTCTTCTTTGATATCGGCACGTTCAATATGGCCGAACGAAGGTACGCGAACGGCACGTCAAACCCACGGCCGTTAAAGGTAACAACCAGGTCAAATTTCCTCGCCGCCTCCCAGAATTGGGTCAGCAACTCCGATTCATCGGCGCACGGAATAAATTTTACCGGAGCGACGTCGTCCAGCTCTTCCTGGAAATCATCGGCAAGGAACAACGACTGGCCGCGGCCCGTTTCGGCGTTGACCATGGCGATGCACACAATCTGCGCGGTGAACGGCCAAAGGTTGCACATCTGCCGCAATTCAGCCCGCCGCGTTTCACGGCCGGTTTCATCGGCAATTTTTTCGCACTCGCGAAAGAGATAGTCCTGTTGCGCTTCATCGAAGTTATCCAGAGGCAGCGCGGAGGTTTCAATGTCAAATACAAGCGTGGCCACAGGGGAATTAACGGCGAATTGACAGGCGCCTGCCAAGTTTTATTTTCAAAATCCATCCAGACGCGTCTCTTTTGCCCGGCATCCAGTGGGAACCCGCGCAATATGACGGGCCCTTTTCGGCATCAATCCTGCTTATTTTGAACGACTTATTGATTTGCTCTCGTCAAAATGGCGGGAACTGTCTAAGATGGCAGCATGAAACTGCGCCTTATTCTTTGCGTGTTTTTCGCTGCCGTGGGAACGTTCGCTGTCAATCATGCAAACGCCGATAATATTATTGCCACTAAGCCGGTTTATGTGCCGGACCTGTCGCACGAAAAGGACCATCTTGATTTAAATACGATGGCCTGGGACGCAACCATGAAAACGACGAATGTGCCCGCCAACTCCGAGCAGGCGCATTTTGTCTTTACCTTTACAAACGTTTCGAAAGGCCCTGTGCTCATCGCCGACGTTCATCCATCCTGCGGCTGCACAACGGCGCAACTGCCGCCCTTGCCCTGGAATATCCCCGCCGGTTCCAACGGCGAGATTGGCGTGACCGTGAATTTAGCCGGAAAATTCGGCACCATCGTCAAATCAGTCCGCGTCGGCACGGACAAAGGCACGCGTGATTTGATCGTTCAAATCACCATTCTTCCGCCTGTGATGCCCGTCTTAACCGACGCTGACCGGGTTCGCCAAATGGCCATTGCCAAAGTGGACCGCCAGGCGGTTTTCAAAAATGACTGCGCCACTTGCCATGAGAAACGCGGCGAAAACAGATATGCCAAAACCCTGTTCGATGCCGACTGTGGCATCTGCCATGAAGCGGAGCATCGCGCTTCGATGGTGCCAGACTTGCACGATCTCAAAGTGCCCACTAACGACGACTTTTGGCGCGTCTGGATCGAGCACGGCAAGCCCGGCACGTTCATGCCCGCCTTTTCAAACGGCGACGGCGGCCCGCTTTCCGACATGCAGATTGCCTCCCTTGCGGCATATCTCAACGCGACCATCCCTTCCCGGGTCGCCTCTCAATAGTAACTTTCCATGCTTCGGCGAAAATCCATTTTAACCCCCATATCGGCGCGCGTGAAATGGACGACGCGACGATTCCGCCGTTCAAAGGCCCGCAATCTGGCGGGCACGCCGGCTCGCTTGCGGCGCTGGTGGAGTATTTACAGCTTGCGCCTGTCGTGGGGCGGGTTTTTTGCCCAGTGCGGCAGCATCATCTGCCTCCTGGGACTGAGCGCGTTAAGCTTTCTCTTAATCTCCCATTTTATTTTTCAATCCGTCCAGGTGCAGGGCCCGAGCATGTATCCCACACTCATTAACGGCAACTTTTATTGGCTCGACAGGCTGGCATATGAAGTCAAAAGGCCGCAACCGGGCGATATTGTGGCCCTCAAAGATCCTTCCGGCCACGGATTTGACGTCAAACGCATTATCGCCGTGCCTACCCAATCCATTTTCATCAGCCACGGCAAAGTGTATGTGGATGGCCGCCTGTTGAAGGAACCCTATCTGCCTCAAAAGCTCGAAACGTTCGCCTATGCCAAAAGCGAGGACGAATTCTTTTGCCTGGCCCGAAACCAATTTTTTGTCATGGGCGACAATCGCGGCAACAGTTGCGATAGCCGGTCATTCGGACCGATCAACCGGGGCCTGATTCTCGGAAAAGTCCTCCGCTAACGGTCCGTTCAGAACCGAGCACCGGCGGATTTTGTGGATAGGCATCGCGCGCTGGTTCCTGAACCCATGGCATCACGACACGGCGACCGACAAATTTTTTGGCCTTGTCGGTGAGAGGAAGTTCGACGTGTTTCCATAACAATATCCCGCCCCCAACGGATCCAACGAGATAAATGTAACCGCTAACGGGCACGGATAGATGAACGTTATGAGAAAACAGCGAGAGAATTCTGAGGACAAGAGGTATCACGACGGGTCCAATAAGATAGATTGAATAAGAACCGTCCCCAATCCGTAACAAGCCGGCGGGCCAGTTTAGACGGTGTTTCAAATCCATCTGCGTGGCGATTCCAACGAGGCAAACAGAATGTAAAACCACATTTCAAACGATATTGTCCAACCGGTCATGCACAGGGGACTGGTGAAATGAGCCCGGTCAAATATAGGAATAAATCCAAATGTGTTGAAGATTTGTTGAAAACTCGCAATGCGACCGCCAGGCAAAATATCAAGGGCCAGGCATAGCAGCGAGACTGAGAAATAGAGCGGGACAATTCGGGCAATTCGATTGGCCAGAAAACCCTTCCAATCCCGCCCACATTTCGCCGCAGTCATAGCGATGACGTAGCCGCTGATGACAAAGAAAATGTCCACCCCGATAGCGCCGATGTCTGTAGCCAGGAATGGGTAGACGATCCACAACTTTAGTCCGAGGTCGTATTTCAAGTGGCACCAAATTACCAATAACGCAGCTACGCCGCGCAGCACCTGGATACTTTGCATTTTTCCGGGATCTGCAACGTTGGCTGCCGGCATTGACTGGACGTTGGCTGAATTCATTGCCCCAAAGCGACTTATGTCCGCTTTCAGTTTAACAATGGGCAGCATTTGTTATACCATCAAGGATGCGCCACGACCGCTTGCCGCAATGGATGACCGAGGCCTCACGGCTATTCCGCTTGCGCTGGCGCACACCGATGTTATTGTGTCAACCATGACAGTGCAACCGGTTGACGCAACAAATCGCGAGAAAATATCCGGCCTGGGCGGACATGTCCTGGCGGGCGGTTCGATTTCGCCCCAGGAGGCGATGTTTCTCTTTGACCTCGAAGATTCCGCCGACATCTTCGATTTGTTGTCCCAGGCCAACCGTATTCGGGAAAGATTCAAAGGGAACAAAATCCATTTGTGTTCGATCGTCAACGCCAAGGCCGGGGCGTGTTCGGAGAATTGCAAGTTTTGCGCTCAATCCTCCTTTTACCAGACTGGCTCGCCCCGATATGGTTTTGTAGACCCTGAGCCGGTGCTTGAAGCCGCCGATGAAGCGAACAGGAACGGCGTCACCGCAGTCGGCCTCGTCGCTGCATGGAAGGGATTGAATGAAGGCCCGATGCTCGATGAAGTATGCGATCGCATCCGGGAATTGAAGGCCGGCGGCAAAACGCGCCCGGACGCGTCACTGGGCATCATTAAGTCCCAGCGGATCGCCGATCGCTTGAAGGAAGCGGGCCTGGAATGTTATGGCCACAATCTCGAAAGTTCGCGCCGCTTTTTTTCGCAGCACTGCACGACGCACACGTTTGAAGACAGGCTGGAAACGATCGGTTATTTAAAAAATGCCGGAATCAAGATTTGTTCCGGCGGTATCATCGGCATGGGAGAAACACGGGAGGACCGCTGTGATCTGGCCTTTGAATTGAAAGCCATTGGAGCAAACGTGGTGCCAGTGAACATCCTCAATCCGATTCCCGGCACGCCTTTTGAGAAAAATCCGCCGTTACCAGTACTGGAAATCCTCAAAACCATCGCGTGCTTCCGTTTCATCCTGCCGCGCCAGGAGATCATGATCGCGGGCGGGCGCACGGTCAATTTGCGCGACGCCCAGAGCATGATTTTTATGGCCGGCGCCAGCGCGCTTATGGTCGGGAATTATCTCACTACGCTAAATCAGCCGGTTGACAAGGACTTGCAGATGCTCAAAGACCTCGGTTTGGACCCGTGCTGGGACAATCACGGTTTCAAAGACCAGGATTGAATCAGCGGCGGGATTTGACATTCGGGCCGCTTGAGGCCAATTTGATTCGGCGGTCTACTATCAAAGGACTTTACACAATGGAGGCGGAAACGCAGAATACGCACGTGTTGACTGAAGGTGCATCCAGGGTTCAGCCGGCGCAATTGCCTTCCACCATCCGGTTGGGCGGATTTGCGGAGGATCTGAACACAACCATATTGCGATCCCAAAAGAACCTGCTCGGCATGCAGAAGCCTGAGGGTAATTGGGTTGGCGAATTAATGGTGGACTCGACGCTCGTTTCGGATATGGTGGCTTTTCACCATTGGGACGGCAGCGTGGACAAAGAATGGCAGCGCAAAGCCGTTAATCACATCTTTTCAATGCAGCTGCGGGACGGCGGCTGGAACATTTACCATAACGGTCCTTCCGAAATTAATGCCACCATTAAAGCCTATCTGGCGTTAAAACTGGCAGGGGTTTCAGTAACCGATCCACGAATGTTGCGCGCGCGCCAGACCGCCCTGAGCCTGGGCGGCGTGCCGCGCATGAACACCTTTTCCAAATTGTACCTGGCGCTGCTGGGACTTTATTCCTGGGAATATGTCCCCACGATTCCGTGCGAAGTCATCTTGATCGGTAAATGGTTTCACGTCAATTTTTGGGAGATGAGCAACTGGTCGCGGGCTATGCTTATCCCGCTGGCCATTATCAATCACTTCAAGCCCACCCGGCCGGCCAAGGTGGATTTGGATGAGCTTTATCCCTCCGGTATCCACGAACGCGAACTGGCCCTGGCGCCCGATCCGGAAAAACTGTCCTGGCGAAATTTTTTCCTTTGGCTCGATGGTTTGCATAAATTTGCCGAATGGTTCGCCGAGCATAAAATCCATCCATTCCGCAAATTCGCCCTCAAAAAAGCCGAGAACTGGATGTTGGAACGCTTTGAAGGCACCGATGGCCTGGCCGCGATTTTCCCGGCGATGCTCAACGCGTTGATCGCCCTAAAATCCCTCGGTTACAGCGACAACCATCCCGAAGTCATCCGCGCCCGGCATGAACTGAAAAAGCTTCAGCACGAAACACCCAACGACGTCCGAATCGAGCCGTGCTTTTCCCCGGTTTGGGACACGGCCATCGTCGCCATTTGCCTCCACGAATCGGGCATTCCTGAAGATCATCCGGCGCTCAAACGCTCTGTCGAGTGGCTCATGGACCGGGAAATCCGGTTTCGCGGCGATTGGAAATATAAAAACCCCGCCGACGTCGAACCCAGCGGCTGGGTCTTTGAGTATAACAATAAATGGAACCCGGACGTGGATGACACCGCCATGGTTCTGTTGGCCCTCCGAAAAATTCCCACCGATAACCCGGCGCGGCGGGACGAATGCTTCCAGCGCGGACTCAAATGGATGATGACGTTCCAGTGCAAGGACGGCGGATGGGCGTCGTTCGACAAGGATTGTACCAAAAATATTCTTGAGAAAGTGCCCTTCGCCGACCACAACGCCATGCTCGATCCGGAATGCGCCGACATCACAGCGCGCATCCTGGAATTACTCGGTTACGAAAATTGGAACACCGGCAATTTCCAGATCGATAAGGCGCTTAAATTCATCCGCGACCATCAGGAACCCGACGGCTCATGGTATGGCCGCTGGGGCGTCAACTACATCTATGGCACCTGGCAGGTCCTTCGCGGCCTGCGAGCGCTAAAAATAGACATGAGCCAGCCATGGATTGTCCGGGCCAAAGAATGGCTCGAAAGCGTCCAGCACAATGATGGGGGCTGGGGCGAACGCTGCAACACGTACGATGATCCGGTGTTCAAAGGTCGAGGACCCAGCACGGCCTCCCAAACCGCCTGGGCCGTCATGGGACTATGCGCCTTTGAAAATCCGAACAATCCCCAGCTAAAGCGCGGCGTAGAATATTTGATCCGCACTCAAAATCCCGACGGTTCGTGGACCGAAAACGAAACGACCGGCACCGGCTTTCCGAAAGTCTTCTACTTAAAATACGACATCTATCGCAACGCATGGCCCTTGCTGGCCCTGGCGACATACAAAACGCTGCTTGCCACAAAAACCGAGGGAAACGGCCACACAACAGGTTCCGCGAAGAATGGCCGGCAATCATCCCGCGAGTTCGCAAAAACTTGACCGCATCCGGCAGGGTCGGTGTCACGTGACCGGGACCCCATTCGTTCTGCCGAAGCAGCGGTGAATGATTCCTCGAGGCAAGAGGCTCTGAATCCCTGTCCGCAAAGAGTGCGATGCCTCTCTTTCCAACGTTCGCTCTAAAAATAATTGCCAGCACTCTCTGCTCACGTTACCGTGCCGCTGTGTCCGTCCGATTTACCATTCTGGGCAGCGGCTCCTCAGGCAATTGCGCCTACGTGGAAACCGAAAATTCCCGTGTCCTTATTGATGCTGGCTTTACTCCACGCCAAATTCGCCAGCGCCTGGCGTCCATAGGCCGCGCGCCTGAAAATCTTTCCGCTATTCTCATTACGCATGAACACGCCGACCACGTCTCGGGATTGTTTGGTCTTGCGGAAAAAATGCAAATTCCGATTTACTGCAATCGCGACACTCAGGACGCGATTGTTTGGTCGCTCAAGGAGCGCTGGAATGCGCGGCATGATCCGCTCTTTGCCGGCATCGAAAAAACCGCTGCGGATTTTGTGGCAAAGCTTCAATGGCGATTGTTTCAGACGGGCGACCGGTTCGAACTGAATGATTTAATGGTCGAAACGTTTCCGATCCCGCACGACGCCCAGGACCCGGTCGGCTTTTTATTGCGCACATGCGGCGGCAATTTTGGATTTGTCACAGACCTCGGTCACATGACCAAACTCGTCACCGAAAGGATCAGGCCTGCGAATGTCCTGGTGCTGGAATCCAATCACGATATCAAAATGCTGCAGGAATCACGGCGTTCATGGAGCTTGAAACAACGAATATTGGGTCGTCACGGCCACCTCTCCAATGAAGACGCGGCGGAAGCCGCCGCTCAAATTATGTCCGACGGCCTGAAACACCTTTATTTGGCTCATTTGAGCCGTGAGTGCAACC
>Ga0335075_10017977_pt1 | contig 10489 bp, 6 predicted proteins | sample Lox_Sample_24_FD_206723 | JGI IMG/M metagenome (GOLD analysis project Ga0335075, IMG submission 206723) | Soil microbial communities from Loxahatchee National Wildlife Refuge, Florida, United States - Lox_Sample_2.4 | ecosystem: Environmental > Terrestrial > Soil > Wetlands | place: USA: Florida... | reverse complement strand
CACACTGATGAACATGGCCGCCGCGGCAGTGCTAAGGGCGATGACGGCATCGTAGTGCGTGGCGCGTAAGCAATAGAACAGCCGCGAGCGATCGACGAGGCGATAGCCGGTGATGATAAGGAGGGCGGCCAGGGCCGGCTTGGGGACGTGACGCGCCAAGGGCGCCAACAGCAGCAGTGCAGCGGCGACGACGAAGGAGGACATAACGCCGGACCAGCGGCTGACAGCGCCGGCCTGGTAATTGATGTTCGAGCGCGTCAGCGAACCGGAGCCGGGCATGCACTGGAAAAATGATCCGGTCAGGTTGGCCAATCCTTGCCCCAGGCACTCGCGGTTGAAGTCGAGTCGTTGCCGCGTGCGGGCGGCGATCGCCTTGGCCACGGCCACCGCTTCCAGCAGACCCAACACCGAGATAGCGACGGCACTGCCGCCCAGCGGTCGAATCCAGTCCAGCCGATTCAGCGGCGGAAGCACCGGCGCCGGGAGACCGCGTTGCACATCCAGAGTTCCTCCCTTGGGATGCCAACCGAGGAATGGCGCTGCCACGGTTGCCAGAATCAGCGCCAACAGCAAGTCGGGGAACGGCACCGTCAGCCGCTGTTTGAGCATCCGCATCGGTATCAAGAGAATCAGCGTTCCCAATCCCAGCAAGGCCGACGGCCGATCGATCCCTCCGCCCTCGCGCAGCGTCAGCCACAATCGTTGTAGCACCGATAGATGACCGTCGCCCAGCGGCTTGATGCCCAGGAGATTGGGGATCTGCCCCAGGACGATTAGCACGCCGGCGCCGGCCATGAAACCCAGCAGCACCGATTCGGATACGTAGCGTGTCAGGTCGCCGAGACTTAATAGGGCGATGAGAAGTTGAATCGCGCCGACCATGAAGGCCAACAGCCACACGGCCTTCATCATCCCCAGCCCCTGATTCGCTTGGTCTGGGCCAAAATTAAGTGTGGCGAGAGCGCTGAAGACGACGAGGGAGATGGCGTTGGTGGGACCGCTGATGAGATGGGCCGACGAGCCGAACAATGCAGCCAGGGCTGTGACGACAAAGCCGGTGTACAGGCCGTACTGCGGCGGTATTCCGGCGATCTGCGCGTAGGCCATATCCTGCGGCACGGCGACCGCCGCCACGGTCAGAGCGGAGAGCAGATCGCGGCGCAGCCGCCTGCGATCAATGGCGGCGAGAAAGCGAACTCCTTGATGTAGCTTCTCCATTCATCCTCTGTCGTAATGTCCGCATACGAGCCGGAAGCGTAAGAGACGGCATGTCCGTCGCTTACGCTTCCGGCTCGTATATGGGAAAAGCAGGTTATGAAGGCAACGGTCGTTTCAGCAGGGCATGTACTACTTCCAGCGTGCGCTCGATGGCCGCGGCGAGCATAGCCCGTCCCTTGTCGGCGCTGGCGCGCTCCGGGTAGCCGACGCAGCCGTGATCGGTCTTTTGCCGCATATCATCGGCCAGAAACAGACCGCGCAGGGCTGGCTCGTCGCGCGGCGGATCATCGAGGATCGCCTCGCGCGGGACCAAATCCGGACGCAGCGCCAGCATCATCGACGTTTCAAACTCGCACGCATGGCCCATCGATTTCCGCGGCCCCTCGGCCAGCGCAGCCAGTTCCTTGTCGGCCAGCTCCCAATAGGAAGCGGCGGAGAGAATGTGCCGGCGAAAGCACGGCTGCAATCGGCGCAGAGCCAAGTGCATGGTGTCGATATTTCCGCCGTGGCCGTTGAGCACGAGGATGCGCTGGTAGCCGTCTTCCAGCAACGGCGTCAGCATATCGCACAACATATGAACGTGGGTATCCACTTCCGCCGACAGGGTAGCGCCAAAGCGCAGATGATGCGACGAGGCGCCGAGCCATAGCGCCGGCAGCAGCAGCACTTGCTCCGGCAGGCGGCGCTCGACACCCTCGGCGACGCCGTTGACCAGCACGGTATCGGTGATGGTCGGCAGATGGCGGCTATGCTGTTCGCAAGCAGCAATGGGGGCGAGCAAGACGGTACGATCGCGCGGAACGTCGCGCAGCTGCGGAAACGTCATTTCGTGGAATTTCACGGCCTACTCCTCTCGCCCGGTCTGCTGTCGCCGCTGGACTCAGAGCTATGATTGCATCTGCGTTCCGTGAACTCAAGGACAACTTGCTCGAACCGAGTTGGGCTGGCTTGACGATCCGCCAACGGAACCTTACCCTAATTCAAGGTACTATGTGATCCGCGAGGCGAACCATGCACTCCCGGCCCTGCGCCTCTACTGAACGTTCTCCCCCGATCCCGTCTCCGGTCGTTTTTTCTCCGGAGCGCTGGGACCGTGGCTTTGGCTGACTTCTTCTCTCTCGATGACGGCGTGTCCGCTCCCCTGCTTCCGTTGCATTCGCCTAGAAAAACGGGGAAAATAAAGTTCTCGAATAGTCCGGAATGTTCCCGCGTCTAGATGGCGGGATATGTGGTTGGGCGTGCTAAACCATCTGCCTGGAAGGGGTAGCGCCCAGAATGTTTTGTCGATCGCCCGAGGAGGAAAGAACGTATGAAGATGAATCGAATCGTTGGCATGAGCTTGGCCGCCGCGCTGCTGGTCAGCACGGTATTCGCGGCCGAGGCGCTCCAGTCGGGACCACAGGTGAACCAAGACGTTCCCGGTCCTTTCCATCCGCTCAACGTCACCGGCAAGGCAGCGGGCAAGAAAAATTGCCTCTACTGCCAAAACGGATCTAATCCCGTGGCGGTGGTCTTCGCGCGCGAAGTCACGCCGGAAGTCACCAAGCTCATCAAAAAGCTCGACGAATGCACCGCCAAGAACACCGAGTGCCGGATGGGCAGCTACGTCGTTTTCCTCTGCGATAAAGAGGGACTGGACAAGGATTTGAAGGAGATGGCCGATAAAGAGAAGCTGGAAAAAATTATTCTCAGCATCGACAATCCAGCCGGCCCAGAAGAGTACAAAATCAGCAAGGACGCCGACGTCACCGTCGTTCTCTACACCAAGCACATCGTCAAGTCCAACCGTGCTTTCAAGAAGGGCGAGTTGAAGGACCAGGACATCGAAGCCATCGTCAAGGAAGTTCCGAAGATTCTGCCCGACAAGAAGTAAGTCCGCCCTGTCACCGTTGCCCGCGCTTGCGGCTCGGCGTTTGTCGCCCAGCCGCAAGCGGTTTCCATCTCTCTGCAACTCACGTCCGTCTCCCGCCTCGGAATGAATTTCAAGTTCGCTTCGGCAACGCGACGATTCTTCTCCTACGATGTCTCGATCGATCCTTCCCATTGCCGCTGCGGTCGCTTTGCACTTGGCCCTGCTTATTGTGTATTTGGCCGCTTTTCACGGCGATCTCTCGGCCCTGGTATGCGTCGGGCAAAAGCAGGCCGGCATGCCGCCGTATGAAGCGGTGAGCGTCGGCTTTGCTGCGGGAGGGTTCGACGGCCAATTTTACTACGCCATTGCGCGCAATCCGTGGGTATGGCAGGCAGCGGTCCTCGATGTACCGGCGTATCGCCATGTCCGTTTGCTTTATCCGGCTTTGGCCTGGGCGTTTTCGGGCGGCGGCAATCCCTATCATCTCTTTTGGGCGCTGCCGCTCATCAACCTCGCGGCCATCGCCGGCTCGGCTTGGCTGGGTGTGCGGTTGGCTCGGCATTTCGGCGTCAATGTCTGGTGGGGTTTCGTGCTGCCGTTGGCTGTCAACGATGGCATGGCATTGCTGCGCGACCTCACCGACCCGTTGGCGACGTGTACCGTCTGCGGTGTGCTGGCAAGTTGGTTGATGGGCGGAAGGTGGCATCACATCGTCCTGTGGGCGGCGGCAGCACTGTTCGCCCGCGAACAGAACGTGGCCGTGGTGCTTGTCGTATGGGTCGCCGCCTTGGGAACGGGACGCTACCGAACGGCCGCCGCCTTCGCCGCTGTTTTCGCGCTGTGGGCCGGATGGATTGCTCTGCTGCACTCCGGATACGGACAGTGGCCAGTGTTGCCGCGGAGCGATTATTTCTTCGGCGTGCCGTTCAAGGGCATGTGGTTTCGCTGGACGAACCTGGGTTTCTCCGGCTCGCGCCTGTCGGCTGGTCTGCATTTCTGCCGCATGCTGCTCTTGACGCTCCACTGCGGCTTGGCTTTGTATCTCGCGGCACGGACGCCCGATCGCGTCGTGTCATTCCTCGCTCTCGGTGGTGTGGCCTTGGCGGTGCTGACGGGTATGTCGTCCTACGAAGATGCCTGGAGCTACACGCGCGTTTTCGTATGGATTCCCCTAGCGGTTTGGCTGGCGGGCCTTCGACTGCATCTGTCGCGTCCCATGTGGTTGTTGGTTCCCGTCGTTCTCTGGCCGCTTGTCGCGGTGGCGACGGCCTGGCACAGCTTGCGGACGTAACAGTTAACGAATATCCATCCGATCCACTTCAAACGATTCTTTCGGCTTGTACGCACCTTTTTTCGCTCCGAAAGCAGAAAAAGATTCAAGATGGCATTTCCTTCGCCGAACGAACCCCTCAAAATAAGGAGGTGAGAAGAAGGCAAACGGCCATGACGCATACGTCTGGGAACATGAATAATCGAACGGCTAGTCCGAGCCTGAAGCGTAAGCGAAGGCAAAGGACGTGCCTTCGCTTACGCTTCAGGCTCGGATCGTTCCTCGCGCTAACCCTGCTTGGCCTTCCAGCCGGAATGCGCGCGGCGGACGAGCAATCGGGACCATTCCTCTTTGCCTCATCAAACCGAACCGCGAAGGACATCGAAATCGAGACCAAGGTTCGGCGCGCTTTGCGGCAGGATGAACAGTTGCGACCGTTGAACCTGGGCGTTCACATGCACGGGGGAATCGCCAAGCTCTCCGGCCCCGTGCCGACGGCGGAACTCAAGAAGCGAGCTGTTGCGATTGTCCAGCACGTTGATGGCGTTTTGACGGTTAACTCCAAAGATCTCTACATTTCCACAGCCGACCAAGGCGGCAAACGATTGTCCGTTCTTATTCAGGAAGAGCGGCCGACCCAAACGCGCTCGGCCTCTCCCGGCTCACTATCTCCGGGCGGAGAATGGAGGGGAGAGGGGGGAAGGTCGTCGGTTCCCTCCACTGTCAACTCTCCGCCCTCTACGCGAAGTCAGCAAATAACCTTGCAGGCTCCGGAGATGACGGCTCCTCCCGCGCGCGTCCCGGAAGCGGCACGCCTGACGGCCAATCCGCATCCGGCCGCGCCGTCTGTCTCCATCGCTGCGGCCATTGAGAATCTGCGAAAGCGCGAGGCGCGCTACCAACAAATCCGCGCGCGTGTGCAGGGCACGACCGTTTACATCTTCCCCGGCGACACGGCAAGCGAGGACGCCATGACGTTCGCCCAAGCCGTCCGTCGTCTGCCCGGCGTGCAACACGTCATCGTGGACTCTGGCTCGGCGCGATAAACCCGCCGACTGGTTGGGGCTAGCGCTGGAACGGCAAAACATAGCGGATGACGAAGAAAATGTGGATGAGCGTGCCTCCCATGTCGGCCAAGTGCAATACTTCGTGATAACCGATGATGCCGGGCAGAAGGACGGGCCATTTGGCCGCATCGCAGACGCCGCCGAAAGTGTAGAGCACGCCGCCCAGTAAACTCCACAGCATCGCCTGCAAGCCGACGGCGCGAATCAGCGGCACAATGGCCAAAAGGACGAACCATCCCATAGAAACGTACAGCGCCACGGTCAGCCAATACGGCGGCCACGGCAACAGCCACTTGGCCAGGATGCCCGCGCCGGCCAGTCCCCACACCAACGACAACAAGACGACGCGCATCCGCCCGCGCAGTAACACGGCGAAGACCGGCGTATAGGTGCCGGCAATCAGGACGTAAATGGCGCTGTGGTCGAGTTTCCGGAGGTAGGGTAGCAGCCGCTCGGGACCGACAACGGCGTGATAGGCGGCGCTGGCGCCGTAGAGCAGGACCATGCTCACGCCAAATGTGCCGGTGCTGAGCTGCCGCAGCCGATCGCCGCGACTGAGCCGCCACAATAGAGCCGTGATGTACATGCCCAAAATGCACCACAACAAATGCGTGCCGGCGCTGACGGGATTGCGGAAGATGAAGCGGATGGTCTCGTCTGGCACGAAATACTTCTCCATAATTTAACGAGCCGGAAGCGTAAGCGACGGTACATCCGCCGTCGCTTACGCTTCCGGCTCGTTATCCGTCCCTTACGCTTCCGGCTCGTTTTCCTCGTTGTCTCTACTCCCTCGTAATGAACTCATCGAGATTGAGCAAAACGCGGGCCACGCTGGTCCAGGCGTCGAGCGGTTTCGCGCCGCCCTGCTGCTGGAGCAAGCGTTCGAGCGCTTGGCGTTCGCGTTCGTTCGGTTTTCGGCCCAGGCACAGGTAGAATGCGTAACCGATGCGATCGCGGTCCTCGCTTGGCCCTTCGTGCAGAACGCGGCCGGCCAGGGCTTGAGCGAACTCGAAGAAACCTTGATCGTTGAGCAATGTGAGAGCTTGCAGAGGCGTATTGGAGCGATTGCGGCGCGTGCAGGCGGACAAGGCATCTGGGGCGTCGAAGACGGTCAGGTCCGGGTGTGGAGCCGAGCGCCAGAAATAGGTGTACAGGCCGCGGCGGTAGCGGTCGCGTCCGCGGCTGGCCTCCCAGTTGCGCGGCACCTGCGTGAAGGAATAGACGCCCTTTGGTTGTGGTGGATAGACGCTGGGTCCGCCGACGGTGCGGTTCAGCAAGCCGCTCGCCGACAGGGCCACGTCGCGCACCACCTCGGCGTCGAGCCGCAGCCGATTCTGCCGGGCCAGCAGGCGGTTGCGCGCGTCGATCACCGCCAGCTCCGGCCGGTGCCGCGAGGATTGTCGATAGGTCGCCGAGGCGACGATCAGCCGGTGCATCGCCTTCATGCTCCAACCGCGATCCCTAAACTCCGTTGACAGCCAGTCGAGCAATTCGGGGTGCGATGGCGGCGTGCCCTGCGTGCCGAAATCGTTCTCCGTCTCGACGATGCCGAGTCCGAAATACTGCTGCCACAAGCGATTGACCGTCACTCGCGCTGTCAAGGGATTGCGGCCATCAACCAGCCAGCGGGCCAGATGCAGGCGCGTGGGCCGGTCTCCCGGCAGCTGGCGCTGACGATTTGCCAACGGCGGCAGGACATGCGGCACGTCCGGCGCGACCGCGGCCCCCTTGCGCAGGAAGTCGCCGCCCAGGTGGATGTGCGTCGCGCGCGGCGTCTTGCGTTCGTGAATCACGAGCGTCGTTGGAATGACCGGCAGCTCTTTCTGGAGTTCGGCGATCTTCTTTTCCAGCATTCTGCGCGTCATCATCGCCTGAACGTGAGCGGCGGCCAGGTAGTTGAGCGGTTGGCCGATGCCGCCGACGACGTGGCGAACCTGCTCGAAATTGCGATACGCCGCGATGACCGCTTGTTCCTGGCGAAAGTTGCGGCCGTTGGGCGCGATGGCGAGGATCGCTTGCACTTTCGCCGGCAATATGGCCCGCGACTCCGGCGTTAGGCTGCCTTCCCACATGGCCACGCGCTCCGGCGTCGCCGTGTCCAGCGTTTTCAGCTGCTTCTCCAGCGCGGCGATGCGCGTGCGGATCGCTCGGCGTTTGCGTAATTGCTCCTGCGTCGGCAGCTCCAGCGTCGGCTCATCGCAATTGTTGAAGAAAGCGAAGAGCTGATAATACTCGCGCTGCGTCAGCGGGTCGAACTTGTGATCGTGGCACTGGCAACAACCGATGGTGAGGCCAAGGAAAACGGTGCCGGTCGTATTGACGCGATCGACGATCGACTCGACGCGGAACTGTTCCTGGTCGATGCCGCCTTCCTCGTTTTTCTGCGTGTTGCGATGGAAGCCCGTGGCGACGCGCTGCTCCGTCGTCGCCTGCGGCAGCAGATCGCCAGCCAACTGTTCGGTGAGGAATTGATCGAACGGCTTGTCTTTGTTCAAGGCGTCGATCACCCAATCGCGGTATTTCCAGATGGAGCGCGGCGAATCGATACTGTAGCCGTTGGAGTCGGCATAGCGCGCCAGATCGAGCCAATGCCGGCCCCAGCGCTCGCCGTAGTGCGGGCTGGCCAACAAGCGCTCGACGACGCGCTCGTAAGCATCGGGCCGTTTATCACTCAGGAAATCCTCAATATCCTTTGGCGACGGCGGCAAACCGATGAGATCGAGGTAGACGCGGCGCAGCAGCGTAACGCGATCCGCCTCCGGCGCGGGTGCGATGCCCTGTTTCTCCAGACGGGCGAGGATGAAGCGATCGATGGCATTGCGGCACCAGTGCGGACTCTTGACGTTCGGCAGCGACGGTCGCTGAATCGGCTGAAACGCCCAGTGTTTCCCTTTCTCGTTACTAGACTCTGAATGGGAACGCACTTGGTCTGCGATCTCATTGGCGGGAATGGGAGCGCCGCCGTCGATCCAAGCACGCAGCAGGCTTATTTCATGCTTGCTGAGGCGCGGCCCTTTCGGGGGCATGGCGGCCACTTCATCATTGCCGCCGTTTATCGCAAGAATGAGCCGGCTAGCGCCGCTCTTAGCGGGCACGAGGGCCGGTCCAGAATTGCCCCCCTGATGAGCGGCGCGGACGCTATCGAGACGCAAACTGGAGCGCTGCTTCTTGGCCCCGTGGCAGGAGATGCAGTGTTTGGTCAGGATCGGCTGGATGTCGCGGGCATAATCGATCGGCTCGGCGGCAACGGAGCCAGGGAAAAGAAAGGCCAGGAACAGGATCAGGAAGGCTCGCATGCGTTCGCTCGGCAATCAACGGTAGGGCACGACCTATAGGCAGGGTTGGGCTGTTCCTTTCACCATACCGCAAATGGCGATGAGGGCAAGGAAAAAAGCTCGCTCCAACGGATTGAAACGACTTTGGCTTCAGCTTTTCCCTTGCACCAGCCGATGATAGCGATCAATGGCCAGGTTCTTCCACTGCTCGCGCTCGCCGTTGGGCCAAATCACGGTCAAGCGATCGATCGTCGTTGCTTTTCCCAGGCCGAACACATGCCGGCGATCGCTGGAAGACGCATAGCTGCCGCCGCCCTTGGCGAAGCGTGTTTGCGTCTGTCCGTCGTGTTCCAAGATTAGCTTCGCCCCCACTACGTCGGAGCGGCCGCGGCCGATCAGTTCCACGCCCAGCCAGTGATTGTCCGTCGGAGTCTCGTTGTGCAGCAACGCCGCCGGCTCGTTGAGATGGCTAATGACGAGATCGAGGCGGCCATCGTCGTCGAGATCGCCGAAGGCGACTCCGCGCGCCAGATGCGCGGCGCGGAAGTAGGGTCCGCCCTGCTCCGAGATGTCGGTGAAGACGCCGCCCTGGTTGCGGAGGAGGATGGACCGCTGACGCGGATCGCCGCCGCCGCGCGGCGGATAGCGGATGGCGTGGCCGGTGGCGACGAACAGATCCTCCCAGCCGCGATGATCGAGGTCGAGAAAGCCGGCGCCCCAGCCGACCGTGCTTTGGCCCAACGCGGCAATGCCGGCCGTGCGTGAGGCGTACTGAAAGAGGATTTTGTCGCCCCGGCATTCGTTGCGATAGAGGGCATGCAGCTCATTCTCGTAATTGCTGACGAACAGCGACGGCTGGCCGCTGTGGTCGTAGTCGGCGGCATCGACGCCCATGCTGCCGTTGGGCGAGCCGCCCCCATCGCGGGCCGTGCCACTGACCAGGCCGCGCTCCTCAAAGCGAAAATGTCGCGGAGTGCAGCGATTGACGTAGAGAAAACTATCGGCCGTATCGTTGGCGACGTAGATGTCCGGCTTGCCGTCGCCGTTGATGTCCACGAGCAGCACGCCCAAACCCTTGCTGGCATCGGGTCCGCCGGGGCGAAGCGGAGCCTCGCTGCTGACATCGGTGAAGGTGCCGTCGCGGTTGTTGCGAAACAGCTTGTGCGGCAGTCCGTCGAAGACCTTCGGCGGGCAGATGTCCGCCGGCTGGCCGCAACGCGGATGATTAGTGAACGACCAATCAACGTAGTAGCAAATGTACAAATCGGGATAGCCGTCGCCGTCAAAGTCGGCCCAGCCGGCGCTGCTGCTCCAGGAATGTGAGATCAAGCCGGCCTTGCGCGTGACATCGACAAGCTGCCGGCCCTTGCCGGCATCTTCGGAATCAACCGGCTCATTGTGAAACAGAGCGATACGGTCCCAGCCGGTGAGCAACAGGTCCGGCCAGCCGTCGCGGTCGTAATCGCCGACCGCTGAGCCGTGAGTGTAAAACCACCCGTCGCTTGCGCTCCGGGCTTGTAAGCCACCGTCGATGTGTAGCCGATCGCTGACATCATCAAACTTGTTATCGCCGAGATTACGATAGAGCTTGCACGGCCGGCCGCGAATTTCCTTGCCCTCGAAGAAGCCGCCGCCGGGCAAGAAAATATCGAGCTTGCCGTCGCCGTCGAAGTCGAGCAGCGCCACGCCGCCGCCCAGCGATTCGAGAATCGACAGATGCCCCGCCTCAGAGCCGTTGCGATAAGCGAAGTTGATGCCGGAAGCGGCGGTGATGTCGCTGAACAAAGAGGGGCCGGCTTCTTCCCTC
>Ga0335075_10017976_pt1 | contig 10489 bp, 11 predicted proteins | sample Lox_Sample_24_FD_206723 | JGI IMG/M metagenome (GOLD analysis project Ga0335075, IMG submission 206723) | Soil microbial communities from Loxahatchee National Wildlife Refuge, Florida, United States - Lox_Sample_2.4 | ecosystem: Environmental > Terrestrial > Soil > Wetlands | place: USA... | reverse complement strand
GCTGTTCCACCCAATTGCCAGGCTTGCCTTCGTTACCGCCTGGTCGCGATGGCGAAGACTTCACCAAGCTCGTGCCGCCGAGGCGCATTACCGCACCCGCCAGCATTCGCAACTGTAGTACTAGAGCCCCACGTCCGTCTCTCTGCCCGGTGGGAGAGAGCATGCCTAGGACTTGTCCGGGGTTCGGTTCATGAAGCGAACTGGGTGAAGGCCCCGCCGTAGCCGGTTCAGCTAACTTACGGCAAATCCGTGACCTTTGAGCGCCATAACAAGCGTCAGGACTTCGGCACATCTTCCAGTACACGCGGCGTGCGTCCGTTCGGCGAGAGCAAGCCCGCGATACACGTCACAAACCGGTGTGCCATCTCGGTCGCCTTCTTGGCGCGCTCGGCGCTGACCTGCGCATCGGGGCCAGTCTCATAATCGGCAAGTCGCTTGAGATTATATGCGTTCGACAGGAAGGCCCGCAGGCCTGGATCAATTCGCTCGTCGCCTTTCGTAAGCCGGGCGAAATACGCTTGCACGCGGCCATGTGACGTGTAGTTTTTATCTCGATGTTCATGTTCGAATAGCAACGCCTTGGCCGCATTGAATCCGGCGAGATAGGCGGTGCGTCCGGCAGCGTCGTTCAACCCGATTCCGAGCATAGCGTCGGCTTGAACGAGAAGATGTCGCGCCTTTTCCAGAAAGCTGGCTGTCTCCGGCTTCACAGATCCAGCCCTTCACCCCTGATGTCGTGCATGAGCGGAGAGCGTTCCCGGTACGCGCTCGCGTCATAGGGTATTGCGTCGAAGAATGCTTCAGTCTGGTCGAGAAACTGCAAGCGCAAATCGGCAAGGCGGTCAAGTTCTTCCCAACGGTCGCCAAGCGGGGTCAAGAATACCGCGATATCATAGTCTGAATCCGGCCGTGCGTCGCCACGCGCTCGTGAACCAAACAGCACAACGCGGGTAAGGCGACAGCCGTAAATTTTATCGAGTGCGGCACGGAAGCGCTTCAACACAGGATCGTCTTGCGGTTTCTCGGACATGGCACCTCCATTGTACCACAACAAGAAGCTGCGAGGCAGTCGCCACTTGAGCGAGACTTGGATGGCCGGAGAAGTTGCCGGCCGTGACGGGGCCATTTCTTCCTGATCGGCGGAGCTACGGCTTGGCAGGCGCCGCCGTCAGGTCCGCAAGGAGCGGCATCGCCTCGGCGGCAAACCATTCGATCTGTCGCAGGCGCTGCTCGTACGGCCCGAGCAGGTCGAGGATCACGTGGCGCACGCCGGCGGCGTGGAACGCACGGATGCGTTCCGCCACCTCGGCCGGTCGCCCAAGCGCACAATAGCGCTGCGCCGCTTTGCGGAAGTCCATCGCGTAGCGGACGGACAGCGTCTCGGTGGCGGCGTCCAGCGCCGCCTCGTAGCTGTTGTCCAGGCGCGCGAACAGCAGGTGCCCAGTGCCAAACGGTGCCGGCGCGCGCCCGGCGTCTGTCGCGGCAACGGCAATTTTGTCCAGCGCTGCGCGGTACATCTCGGCCGTCACGACATACGACAAATACCCATCACCAATTCGCCCGGTGCGCCGCAACGCCACCTCCGAGCGGCCGCCCAGCCAGATCGGCGGTCCGCCCGGCTGGCGCGGCGGAGGCTGCATCGGCACCTCCGCGAACGACCCGTAAAACCGCCCGGCATGGCTGATCGGTTCGCCGGTCCAGAACTTGCGCAGCACGGCAATGCCCTCGGCGAGCCGCGCGCCGCGTTCGTTCACCGGCACGCCGCAGGCTTCGAACTCCTTTGGAAACTCCCCACCCACGCCGACGCCGAAGATCAGCCGTCCCTCGGTCAGATGATCGAGCGTCGAGACCTGCTTGGCGACCGGGGCCGGATGCCGGAGCGGCAACAGATAAACACCGGTGCCCAGCATGAGGCGACGGCTCACCACTGCCGCCTGGGCCAATTGCAGCAGCGGGTCGAGCACCGGCACGGCGAATGAGATGTGATCCCCGACCCAAAGCGAATCGTAACCCGACTGGTCGACCACCTCGACCAACGAGATCAGCTCGTCGATACCAGGCTGCCATGGGCCGGCGGCGGGCTCGGTTCGTCGATGGATGGTCTGCACGCCGATCTTCAGCCGCGTCTCGAGCTGTAGAACCATGCTGATTCACCTCCCGCCGCGGCGATGCTTAGTCGGCGGACCGAGCGCCCGTCCACCCTTTGCGCGTGAGGGCGCGGGGGTCGCCCCCAGGACAAGTCGAGGCTATAGGCCCATTACATGGCGACCGTTCCGGACGCTCCCCTGATTGCCGTCGTCCTGCCTCCCGGCGAGGGTTTCGGACCCGGCCGCACGGGGGCCGTCGGACTGATCGTCCGCCGCCTCTGCCGTATCCTGCCGGCGCTGGTCCTGGGCGGCCGGCAGACTGGCCCGATCTTCGAGGACGTGGCGTTCCGCGCGGTTCAACCCCCGCTCTGGCGCCCCGGCACCGTCAACACCCGCTATGCCGCCGGCGTCGTCCGGGTGCTCCACGGCATCGCTCCGGCAATCATCGAGGTACACAACCGGATCGACGTGGCCCTGTCGCTTGCGCGATGCTTCCCGCGCACCCCGGTGATGCTGTTCCTGCACAACGACCCGCAAGGAATGCGCCAGGCGGGCAGCCCCGACCATCGTGCCCGGCTTCTCTCTCGGCTTGCCCGCGTCGTAACTGTTTCAGGCTATCTGCGTGGGCGCCTGCTGGAAGGCGTTGAGCCGCCGCCGGACCGGCCGCCCGTGGTGCTGCCCAACCCGATCGAGTTCACCGCCCTGCCGTCGGCCGGCCCACGCGAGAAGCTGATTCTGTTTGCCGGCCGCGTGGTGCCGGAGAAGGGCGCGGACGCCTTCGTCGCCGCCTGCGCCATCGCCTTGCCACAGCTTCCCGGATGGCGGGCGCAGATCATCGGCGCCGACCGCTTCCGCGCCGACAGCCCGGAGACGCGATATGTGCGCGCGGTGCGGGCCGCCGCCCAGCAGGCCGGTGTGCGCATGTTGGGCTATCGCGACCATCCCGACGTGCTGGCGGCTTTGTCGCGTGCCTCGATCGCGGTGGTGCCCAGCCGTTGGGCCGAGCCGTTCGGGCTGTCGGCGCTGGAAGCGATGGCCTGCGGCGCGGCGCTGCTGTGCTCGCCGTACGGCGGCCTGCCGGAGGTGGCGGGCGAGGCGGCAGTGTTCGTCGATCCCGAGGATCCGGCGCGCGTGGCAGCCGCGATCGTGGCCCTGGCGAACGATCCGGCGAGGCTCGCGGCGGTGGCCGCCGCCGGCCGCGCGCAGGCACGAAAGTTCGGCCTGCAGGCGGCGGCGCTGCGGTTGGCCGCCTTGCGCCGGGAGGTGCTGGCGGCTGCACCGACGGCCGGTGGCTCGGCTCCCGCGGCTTCCCTATATACGGCGTCACAGAACAGGATGGAGCGGCGATGATGGTCGATGCGACGACCCAGGACCTGGTGCCGGTGACGGTGCTGACCGGCTATCTGGGCGCCGGTAAAACGACTCTGCTCAACCGGATCCTCAGCGAACGGCATGGCGGCAAATACGCCGTGGTGATCAACGAGTTCGGTGAACTGGGTGTCGATAACGACCTCGTCGTGGATACCGACGAGGAAGTCTTCGAGATGAACAACGGCTGCATCTGCTGCACCGTGCGCGGCGACCTGATCCGTATCGTCGGCGGCCTGATGAAGCGGCGCGACCGGTTCGACGGCATCATCATCGAAACGACCGGCCTCGCCAACCCCGCGCCGGTGGCGCAGACCTTCTTCGTTGATGATGGCGTGCGGACGAAGACGCGCCTCGATGCGATCGTCACCGTGGTGGATGCGAAGCACGTGCTGGCGCGCCTGGAGGACAGCCACGAGGCGGCCGACCAGATCGCCTTTGCCGACGTGATCGTGCTGAACAAGACCGACCTCGTTTCGTCGGACGAGCTGGCCGAGGTCGAGCGGCGCATCCGCCAGGTCAACCGTTTCGCGGTGATCCACCGTACCGAGCGCGCCGCGCTGCCGATCGATCAGGTGCTGAACCGCGGCGCCTTCGACCTCAAGCGCGTGCTCGACATGACGCCCGATTTTCTCGACAGCGATGAGCATGAGCACAACGACGAGGTGACCTCGGTCAGCTTCGAAGTCGATCGGCCGATCGACCCCGAGAAGTTCAACGCGTGGATGGGCGTGCTGCTGGCGGAGAAGGGGCAGGATCTGCTGCGCACCAAGGGCATTCTGAACTACCAGGGCGACGACCGCCGCTTTGCCTTCCAGGCGGTGCACATGATGGCCGACGGCGATTTCATCGGCCCCTGGCGGGCCGACGAGCCGCGCCGCAGCCGGATCGTTTTCATCGGCCGCGACCTCAACCGCCCCCAGCTCCGTCGCGGCTTCGAGGCATGTCAGGCATGACTCACCTCTCCCGCTCCGCGGGAGAGGTCACGCCACGAAGCGGACCGGGTGAGGGTGCATCCACCACTGCACCGTCACCCGCGGAGCGGGAGAGGTGAGTACCGCCCAGTTCCTGATCGAAAGCCGGGGCACAGTCCGCGACCTCGGTGCCTTCGTCGTGGCGGCGCGCTTCGACCGCCCCGGACGCATCGTGGCCTTCGCGCTGGGCGACGGCACGCTGCGGCTGGCCGACTCGTCGCAACCAGCCGAGTGGCGCGAGTTGCCGGTGCACGACGGCGCGATGCTCGCGCTGGCGGCGCACCCCGGGGGTGGCTGGATCACCGGTGGCGACGACGGCAAGCTGCGGCGTGCCACCGCGGACGCCACAGCGGCCGATATCGCTTCGTTCGGAACGAAATGGGTCGAGCAGGTCGCGGCAGCGCCCGGCGACAAAGACGGCATGCTTGCCTGCTCGGCGGGCAAGGTCGTGCATGTGTTCAATGCCGCCGGGACGAAGCTGAAGGAGCTCGCGCACCCCTCCACGGTGACCGGCCTCGCCTTCGACGGCAGAGGCAAGCGGATCGGCGCATCGCACTACAACGGCGCGAGCCTGTGGTTCGTCGCCGCAAAGACCGACAGCCCCCGACTGCTGGAGTGGAAGGGCAGTCATATCGGGATCGCCATCCACCCGGACGGCGAGGCGGTGGTGACCGCGCTGCAGGAGAATGCCCTGCACGGCTGGGCGCTGCCCGACGGCAAGCACATGCGCATGAGCGGCTATCCGGCAAAGACTCAGTCGATGTCGTTCAGCCGCAACGGCAAGTGGCTGGCGACCAGCGGGGCGGATGCGATGGTGCTGTGGCCGTTCTTCGGCGGCGGCCCGATGGGCAAGGCGCCGCTGGAACTCGCCGGGGGCGACGGAATCCAGTGTACGCAGGTCGCCTGCCATCCGAAGGAGGACATGGTGACGGGTGGATTCGCCGACGGGCTGGTGGTGCTGGCGGATATCGGCTCCTCGCGCATCCTGCCGGTGGCGCCGCCCGGCCACGGGCCGGTCTCGGCGCTGGCATGGAACGCCGGCGGCTCCCATCTGGCGATCGGCACCGAAACGGGGTACGCCGCGATCGTCGATTTCTCCAAGCGGGAGGAGTAGTGTCGGCAGGCCTGTCCGATACCGCATTTGACCCAAGTCAGTCATCGGTCGGCCCATCAACCGAACCCGGCAGCGGACATTCAGCATAGCTCAGTCCGGTCGGCAAAGCGCCGCAGATCCGATGTGATATCGCGCCGCTCGTCGACGGTCGGGCGCTCGAGGATCACTGTGAGGAAAAATGCGAGCCGCTGGCCATTGGCGCGTATTGAAGTGATCGACACACTGCGCACGACGCCTCGCATCCACATAGGAGCTGCCATATGGCTGACGAAATTCTACCTCCCGCGGGCGGCTATGCTGCGGCGCCCGGTTGGCTGCAATATTCGCGCGGTGTGCGCGCGCTGCCGGGACACGCGATCGTGCGGGTGCGCTTTCAGGAGCTGATCCCGCTCGATGCCGGCTTCGCCCGGATCGCCGCTTGGCTCCGCGAACGGGAGCGTCCGCTTACGTCGCTCTGCGCCTGTGAGCTGCGCTCGCCGGCGCAGTTCACCGAGGAGGGATTCCGCGCCTTCAATCTGCGCTACGCCGAGACGCTGCGCGCCTGGGGCGTGATGCAGGGCGACGCCAATCCGGTGGCGCGCAGCAATGTCTGCCCGCCCATCGCGCCGCCGCGGGAGCCGAGCTTCTACGCTTTCTGCTATGCTGCGCCGGCGCCGGACGCCACGCCCCCCTTTGTCGCCGCCGGCGCCGGCGAGGCGATCGAGGGCACCGGCCCCTACGCCGAGCGTGTGGTCGCATACGGCGACACCAGCGCCGCCGGGATGCGCCGTAAGGCCGAGCGCGTGATCGACGAGATGGAGCGTCGCATGGCCTTGATCGGCGGCAGTTGGAAAGCCGCCACCGCCGTCCAGGTCTATGCGGTGCACGAGATCCACAGCTTTGTTGCCGACCTTCTGGTCGCGCGCGGCGCGGCCTCGCATGGGTTGACGTGGCACTTTGCCCGGCCGCCGGTCGTCGGCCTGGAATACGAGATGGACGTGCGCGCGGTACACGAGGAGCGGGTCACCGCATAATACGCCAGCGCTGCTTCGCGCGGCTGAACCGCCTGTATACTGTGCGCACTCTGCCCGGCATGACTTCGATATCGGGCCGAATGTCCGCCGTGGCCTGTAACACCGCAGCCGAGAACACCTTGTTGAGATCGTCAGTGCGGACGAACTGCTGCAATATAGAGAGGTGTGGGTGATGCGTCTCAACCAAAGCGAAGCCTTCGGAAAAGACTTGAGCAGACTCGCGTTGGTTGCCATCGCCTGCTGAATCAGCATCGCGTCGGGTTCGAGCGCAATGTCGATTGCTGTCACCGGGGTTTTGTGGCGCAACTGACCCTTTGGCAAACGCGAACACCCAAGACGCGAAGATTCGCAGATGCCGACGCATGTTTTGCCTGCTCTCATTAGCGCGGTGACCTAATGGAGTGACGATGACATCGGCCCGCGCCACGACCGCGGCAGCAAGGACGTGCCGGTCGTTAGGATCAGGGAGCTGCATTGCCGGAATAAGAGCCTCGTAGCCGGTGACGAGAGAATCTTCGGCATGGCGATCCATCGCCGCCCGGATTTCGTGCAATCTATCGATCGATAAGCCGGGGTGGTCGCGTAGTACCGCCCTGATCCACTCCTCATGCACGTGCGCCGACCATTTGGCGTGATACACTCCCGCCAGGGCCAAACGCATCAGGAGGTTTCGGAGCGAAACCGGGTAGAGAACGCTGGCGTCCAGGAATGCGTAGAGCGCCGCCGGCACTTAGGTAATCCTGAGCTCTTGATCGAGGCGCGTCAGTTCATCCAGCGCCGCGCGACGTGCACGCCGGTTCTCTGCTCGATATGCCATGACATCCTTGAACAGCACGCGCCGGTGTGTCCCAACGCGATGGAACGCAATCCGCCCCTCATCAAGCAAACGGACCAGGTACGGACGCGACACGTTCAACAGATCGGCCGCTTCCTGTGTTGTCAGCTCGGCATGGTGCGGGATCAGCCGCACCGCATTGCCGCTCGCCATTTCGGCCAGGATGGCGACGAGCAGCCGAAATGCTGTCGCCGGGATGGTTACAGTCTCAGTGGCGCCGTCCCGCTCGACGACGCGCAGTTGTATGGAGCCATTCGCCTTGGCGAGCTGTGGTGCCAGCCGGCGCGCGGACTCTCGCGCGAGCAAGGCATCCGTCGCACTGGGGGCGATCGGCTCAGTTGGATCGAAATCTTGGGCGGTCATGGTATTCCGATCTCCCAATCAGCCCTCCAATATGGGCACATTCGAAGCAAGCGCAACCTGAATGCAATATCCGAATCGGAAGTAGCCAGAAAAGCGCCTTGGCGGGCACGGCCCGATGGGGATCGGGACCTCCGAAGGCCTTGCCATGCGCCGGTCCCAGTCGCATTTATATTGGGGTTACAGACAATATGGCGAAAAGGCTCACGATCACTGTTGATGCCGAGGTCTACGACGGCCTGCACAGCGTCATCGGCCAGCGCGGAATCAGCCGCTCTCTCAACCACCTCGCCCGCCCTTACGTCGTCGGCCAGGATCTCGGGCGCGGCTATGCCGAGATGGCCGCCGACGAGGCTCGTGAACGCGAGGCGGATGCCTGGAGCGAAGGCCTGATCGCGGATGTCGCCGACGAGCCCCAAAGGCGTGGCCATTGAGCCGATGCCCCGCCGCGGCGAGGTCTGGCTTGTCGCTTTTGGCCCCTCGATTGGCGGAGAAGTCCAGAAAGCCCGTCCGGCTGTCGTTATCAGCAACGACACCGCCAATGCGCTGCTGAACCGTGTGCAGGTCGTGCCGATCTCCAGCCAGGTGGCGCGCCTTTACCCGGCGGAGGCCTATGTCAGCCTGAACAGTGCGCGCCGTAAGGCGATGGCTGACCAGACCACGGCCGCCAGCAAGCAGCGCTTGCAGCGAAGGATGGGGACGTTGTCGGCCGAAGGCGTTGCTGCGGTGGCCGGGGCGATTCGGCTGCAACTCCGCCTGTGATAATTATCAGGGACGGCGATGAGCTGTCCCCGCCCGACCCCGAGGCGCCTCAAGCTTCTCCTTGCCTCCAACCGCAGCGCCGAGCAAACCGCACAGCGTCCCCTCGACCATCAGCTCGCCCGTCCCACCTCCAGTGCCGCCAGAATGCGCATTGGCGACATGGGGAATATGCGTCATGCGAACGCCGCCCGAATTCGACACCGCATTCGCGACGGCAGCCAGAGGCGGCACGATCGAGGTCTCGCCCACGCCATGCACCCTGGATCGGCTCGATATTCGTTCTCCCGGTCGCATAAAATGATTGCTCACGGTTCCGTGATATGCGACAGAAGGGTGACGCTACGGATGTAGCGTTTCGATCCCAAGACCGACTTGGACGCGCGCCACCCTCCTCCGGCGCGCGTCTTCTTTTGGAGAATCAATTGCCTGCCCACCAGCTCCGAACCAACTCCGCCCAGCATCTCGTAGAAAATGGTGGGAACTGATCTGGCTGCTGCTGCCTCTTGTCGGCTTCGTGGTCGTCTGGCTATCCCGGCACCGGCGGTAGGGCGCCGGCCGGCCCGCGACGGGTCTGCATGGGCGGGATCCCGGGGACTTCTGATCTGCCCGTTCCCTCCCGAGTCTTCCCGCCTCGAAACCTGGCCCGGCGCGTTAGCCGATGTCCGTATCCCTCGCGGGCTGTCGCGTCAGCGGCCATTCAGGCACCCAGGATAAGCCCGCAGCCGTTGCCCGAAACGCCATGACGAGCCGTTCAAGCTCGTCCGGCCGTAGCAGCGGCAACGTCTCGGATCGCCATGAAGGAACCGCGGCTTCCTGGGAAAGCTTGGTCATTGGTGCCGTATCACGCAAAATTCACGCCGGATTTGACATGACCCGCAGGTAATCCGCAAGGAAAAATATCGGTCCCCCTTATTCCAGGCCGTTCTTGCTACGTTCCTCCACTTCGATGCCGGGGCACGGCCAGCGAGCCGTCAACCTCGCGCCCACCCACCGTTATCGCGGACCGTGCCGGCCATCGTTCACCGCCCCCGCTTCGCACAAGAGGTTGCCGCGCGCCGCGCGGCGGGCGAGGGTGCAACGTCGGCGGAACACCTCACCCGGTTCGCTTCGCGAACCGATGGGTGAACCGATCACGGGAGGACACTGGCCATGCCTACGCAAATGAACCACGCTCCCCTGGCGCGCTCAGCGATGGCCTATGTGCTGGCGGGCGGCCGCGGCAGCCGGCTCATGGAGCTGACCGACAAGCGGGCCAAGCCGGCGGTCTACTTCGGCGGCAAATCCCGCATCATCGACTTCGCGCTGTCCAACGCCGTCAACTCCGGCATCCGCCGCATCGGCGTAGCGACGCAATACAAGGCACACAGCCTGATCCGCCACATGCAGCACGGATGGAACTTCTTCCGCCCTGAACGCAACGAAAGCTTCGACATCCTGCCGGCGAGCCAGCGCGTCTCGGAAACACAGTGGTACGCCGGCACCGCCGACGCGGTGTATCAGAACATCGACATCATCCAGAGCCATGCCCCCGAGCACATCGTCATCCTCGCCGGCGATCACGTGTACAAGATGGACTACGAGCCGATGCTCCGGATGCATGTCGGCGAGCAGGCCGACGTCACCGTAGGCTGCATCGAGGTGCCGCGCCCCGAGGCGACCGGTTTCGGCGTGATGCACGTCGATGCCAAGGACCGCATCATCGAGTTTCTGGAGAAGCCCAAAGACCCGCCCGGCATGCCCGACAATCCGAACATGGCGCTCGCCAGCATGGGCATCTACGTCTTCGAGACGCGATTCCTGATCGACCAGCTCCGACGCGATGCCGACGACCCCAATTCCTCCCGCGACTTCGGCCGCGACATCATCCCGCACCTGGTCCGCCACGGAAAGGCGCTGGCCCATCATTTCACCGAGTCCTGCGTCCGCTCCGGTCAGGAGAAGGAGGCCTACTGGCGCGATGTCGGAACCGTCGATGC
>Ga0335075_10017975_pt1 | contig 10490 bp, 7 predicted proteins | sample Lox_Sample_24_FD_206723 | JGI IMG/M metagenome (GOLD analysis project Ga0335075, IMG submission 206723) | Soil microbial communities from Loxahatchee National Wildlife Refuge, Florida, United States - Lox_Sample_2.4 | ecosystem: Environmental > Terrestrial > Soil > Wetlands | place: USA: Florida... | reverse complement strand
CCGGCCACGCTGTCGGCCCCGATCACCTGCGGCAGCGACCGCACGTAGGACTCGAACCTGGCCCCCGAGCGCGGGTCGTGCCGAGGCAGCGTGGCCATCACGAACACCTGCAGCGGGAAGCCAACCAAGGCCGGGTCGACGTGCGCGCGGACGATCCTGATCACGCCCGACTCTTTCAGCGCCCGCACCCGGTGCAGGGTCGCGGCCGGGGAGAGCCCGGTCACGCGCGCGAGCTCGACGTTGGTCTTGTCCGCGTCGGCCTGCAGCTCGGCGAGCAGCTGGATGTCAATTTCATCAAGCTTGATGGCCATAGCACAAAATTATATTTAGCCGGAGGCCCGCAACGTCAAATGAAGGCCCGTCTCCGGGCAACCTGAAGGCATGAGCATCACCCTGAACCCTGGCCCCTCCACCTCCTCCGTTCCTGTCAGCCAGCGGCGCGCGGTCGCCGCCCTCGCCGTCGCCGGCGTCGCCTGGGGCACCAGCGTGCCGCTGTCGAAGGCGGCGCTGGGCTGGCTGTCGCCCGGGTGGCTGGTCGTGGCCAGGTTCGCGCTGGCGGCGGCGGTGCTGCTGGCGACGGTGGACCGGGCCGCGCTGCGGTCGGCGTTCCGGTGGCCGGTGCTGGCCTGGGGCGCGGTCGGATTCGGCGGTTCGGTGCTGCTCCAGAACACCGGCCTGGCCCGGACCAGCGTCACCCACACGGCCCTGCTGATCGGGGCGGGCCCGGTCCTGGTGGCGGTCATCGCCGCCGCCTGGCACCGGAACGTCGCCCGGCCGCTGGCGTGGGCCGGCTTCGCCGTCTCGCTGGCCGGGATCCTGGTCGTGGCCGGGGGTCACGGCGGCGGCGCGACCGGTCTCGGCGACGCGCTGGTGCTGCTGTCGGTGCTGATCGTCTCGACCATGACCGTGGCCCAGGCGCGGCTGCTCGAAGGGCAGAACCCGGCCGCGATCACCGCCGTGCAGTTCCTCGGGGCCGCGCTGGCGGCGCTGCCGGTCGCGCTGTGCGCCGGCGGGCTGCCGCACGCGCCGGCCGCCGGCGGGGCCGGCCTGACGGCGGTGCTGGCGGTCCTCGGCCTGACCGCGCTGGGCACGCTGGTGCCGTTCACCCTGTTCGCGTACGGCCAGCACGCGGTCTCGGCCGAGGTCGCGGGGGCCTTCCTCAACCTCGAGCCGCTGGTCGGGTCGGTCGCGGGCGTGGTCTTCTTCGCCGACCCGGCCGGGCCCCGGCTGCTGATCGGCGGCGTCGCGATCCTGGGCGGGATCGTGATGAGCAGCCTCCCCGGCCTGCGCCGCCCCGGCCGGGCGCGGCTGGCCCCGGCGGGCTAGCCGCGGCGCACCCGCACCCGCAGCATGGTTGCGGCAGCGATACGGCTATCGCCGGCCGGTTGCCGCAACCATGCCGGGTGAGAAGGGCTTGCCAGGCCGGGTGGCACGGGCGGCAAGCCACGGCCCCGCCCGTCACGGGGCGAGGCGCGGCGGGAGGGGCGGCAGTCATCCAGGGTCCGTTCGATATGACGGGTTGGATCTTGGGCTTGGTTGTTCTACTCGAAAATTCGGTAACAATTAAGGACGTGCGTTTTCTTCATGATGTCTCCCCAGCGACCGACCTGACCTACAGCGACGTGTTCATGGTGCCGGGCCCGTCCTCGGTCGCGTCGCGGCTCGACGTGGACCTCGGCACCGCCGACGGCAGCGGCGCCACGATCCCGATCGTCGCCGCCAACATGACCGCGGTCTCCGGCCGCCGGATGGCCGAGACCATCGCCCGCCGGGGCGGGCTCGCGATCATCCCGCAGGACATTCCGGGCGAGGTCGTGGCCGACGTCGTCTCGTGGGTGAAGAGCCGCGACCTGGTGGTCGACACCGCGATCACGCTGCGCCCGTCGGACACGGTCGGCGACGCGCTGGCGCTGCTGCCCAAGCGGGCGCACGGCGCGGTGGTGGTGATCGACGCGGCCGGGGCGCCGGTCGGCGTGGTGACCGAGGCCGACTGCGCCGGCGCGGACCGGTTCGCGCAGCTGTCGGCGGTGATGTCGGGCGACCCGTTCACGCTCCCGGCCGGCACGCCCCCGGCCGACGCGTTCGGGCTGCTGCACGCGGGGCGGCACCGGCTGGCGCCGGTGGTGTCCGCCAGCGGCGCCTGCGTCGGCATCCTGACCAGGACCGGGGCGCTGCGGGCGACGCTGTACGCGCCCGCGGTGGACGACCGCGGGCGGCTGCGGGTCGGCGCCGCCGTCGGCGTCAACGGCGACGTGGCGGCCAAGGCCAAGCAGCTGCTCGACGCCGAGGTCGACGTGCTGGTGGTCGACACCGCGCACGGGCACCAGGACAAGATGCTGTCGGCCCTGCGCGCGGTCCGCGGGCTGTCGCCGTCGGTGCCGATCGTGGCCGGGAACGTGGTCACCGCGGCCGGCGTCCGCGACCTGGTCGAGGCCGGGGCGGACATCATCAAGGTCGGGGTCGGCCCGGGCGCGATGTGCACCACCCGGATGATGACCGGGGTCGGACGGCCGCAGTTCTCGGCCGTGCTCGAGTGCGCGGCCGAGGCGGCCTCGCTCGGCAAGCACGTGTGGGCCGACGGCGGGGTCAGGTACCCCCGCGACGTGGCGCTGGCGCTGGCGGCCGGGGCGTCGGCGGTGATGATCGGGTCCTGGTTCGCCGGCACCTACGAGTCGCCCGGCGATACGTTCAGGGACCCCGACGGACGGCTCTACAAGGAGAACTTCGGGATGGCGTCGGCCCGGGCGGTGCGGCTGCGGACCGCGTCGGACTCGGCCTACGACCGGGCCCGCAAGGAGCTGTTCGAGGAGGGCATCTCCTCCGGGCGGATGTACCTCGACCCGGTCCGGCCCGGGGTCGAGGACCTGCTCGACATGATCGTGGCCGGGGTGCGGTCGTCGTGCACCTACGCGGGCGCGGCCGACCTGCCGTCGTTCGCCGACCGGGCCGTGGTCGGGGTGCAGAGCGCGTCCGGCTACTCCGAGGGCATGCCGGTCCCGACGAGCTGGTAGCGCGCTACGGCGCGGCCGTGGTCGCGGCGGCGGTCGCGGCCCAGCCCGCGATCCGGTCGGTCAGCGCGTCGTCGGTCCACCGCTCGGCGTGGCCGAACCCGGGCAGCAGCCAGAGCTCCTTCGGCTCGCGGGCGGCGTCGTAGAGCTGCTGGCCGTGCTCGGGCGGGAAGTAGATGTCCCGGTCGCCGTGCACGATCAGCACCGGCGTGGGCGTGATCAGCGGGGCCGCCTCGGCCGGCGGCAGCGGGTCGGGCACCGGCCAGCCCGCGGGCGAGATCCTGGTCTTCAGCACGTGCCGGGTGAACGCGCGGCCGAGCCGCTTCTCGGCCGCGAAGTGGACCCGCCGCATCGCCTCGGTGTCCCGGTAGTACCAGCGCCCGGGGCTGCTGACCGAGACGACCGCGTCGACGCCGCGGCGCAGCGCCGCGTGCCGCAGGACCACGCTCGCGCCCATCGAGAACCCGACGGCGGCGACCTTGGCGTAGCCGAGCTCGCGGGCCCACCTGACCGCCACGTCGAGGTCCTCGACCTCCTTGTCGCCGAGCGTGGAGAGCCCGCCGGACCGGCCGTGGCCGCGGAAGTCGAAGGTCACCACGCCGGCCGAGTGGTTGAAGCGCCTGAGTATCGACCACACCATCGGGCGCTGCCAGGACAGGGTGAAACCGTGCGCCACCACCAGCGCGAGGTCGCTGCGCCCGGGCGGCGGCGCCGCGTCCGTGAGCTCCTCGGGGTCGGGCTCGGCCGGGGCGGGCAGGTGCACGGCGTCAATCGGGACGCCGTCGTCGGTGACCAGGGTGGCGGCCATGATGACGGGTTTCACGGAACTCCAGCGTGTGCGGGACGCGCGTTGGGGGGCGCAATCGACTTCAGCGGTACCAACGGTAGCCAATCGCCGGCACCGGACATGCCGAGGGCCGCGTTCCCGGGGCCTGACGGCCCCGGGAACGCGGCCCGCTCTCGCTACGGCCGCAACGTAGCGCGAGCTTGAGTGCTACTCGTCGGCGACCGCCACCGGCTCGGCCGGCTCCTCCGTCGTCGGCGACGCCTCGGCCTGGGCCGTGACGCTGGAGTAGATCCCCTCCGACGGGTAGACCTCTTCGCCGTGGATCGCGACGTCGCCGATCGCCAGCTCCTCATCGGAGAACCGGAGCTTGATCCTGAGCACGTACTTGATGAACATCCAGATGACGAACGTGACCGCCGCGTCCCAGATGATGATCGTGAGCGCTGCCAGGAACTGCACCAGGAGCTGGTGCGGGTGGCCGTAGAACGCGCCGGTGCCGCTGATCGAGCTGGCCTTGCCCAGTCCGACGTACTCGATCATGTTCGGGTCGGCTAGCAGGCCGACCAGCAGGCCGCCGAGGAGGCCGGCGATGCCGTGGGTGTAGATGACGCCGAGCGCGTCGTCGACCTTGTTGAACGGCCAGACGTACTTCGGCAGCGTGTACCAGGCGACCCAGACCACGGCCGAGCAGACGAGGCCGATGATGATCGCGCCGAGGCCGTTGACGTAGCCCGCGGCCGGGGTGATGCCGACCAGGCCGCAGATCATGCCGTTGAGGCCGCCGAGGAAGGTCGGCTTCTTCTCCGCGGAGAAGAACATGTCCATCAGGATCCAGGTCATCATCGCGATCGCGGTCGCCAGGTTGGTGTTGACCACCGCCCCGGCCGCGTCCGCGCCCGCGAAGTACGGGTCACCGCCGTTGAAGCCGTTCCAGCCGAGCCACAGGATGCCGGCCCCGACCGCGACGAACATCAGGTTGTTGGGGATCGCGCGCTCGCGGTCCTTCTTCAGCCGCGGCCCGATCACAGCGGCCGACACGAAGCCGGAAACGCCGGCCGCGAGGTGGATGACGTAACCACCGGAGAAGTCGAGCGCGCCCTTGCCCGCCCAGTAGCCGCCGCCCCACAGCAGGAAGGCGTTGACCGCATAGGCGAACGTGATCCAGAGCGGGACGAACACCATCCAGGCCTTGAAGCTGACCCGGCCGAGGACCGACCCGATGAACAGGATCGGGGTGATCGCCGCGAACACGAACTGGAAGTACTCGACCGAGGCACCCGGGAGCTTGAACGCGGGCATCAGGCCGTTCAGCAGCGGGATGTTCGCCTGGCCTTCGAGCGCATTGGCGCCGAGAATGGTCCTCGGGTCGCCGACAAAGGTGCTAATAAGCGGCGTGCCGAAGCCCATCTTGTAGGCCCAGAGCACCCAGACGATAAGCGTGAGGGCGAAGGTTACGAACACCATCAGGACGGTGTTCATCGCCCACTTCTTCTGCACCAGGCCGCCGTAGAGGACGGCCAGGGCCGGGATGGACATAAGCCCGACCAGCGTCGCCGCTGTCATCTGCCAGGCATTATCTCCGCTCCCAAGCCACGAAGAGTACGGAACTAGCACTTTCTTCTCCTCCAGGGGCTACCTGCTATGAAGGGCCTCTCGGGTTCCAGGGTCGCCCCCCAGGCTTAGTCCCGCCCCGGCCACTCCGCGCGCTTTCATGCAACGCTTAATGTTTCCCATGCGCGGGTTTCACCAGGATTTCCCGTTTGTTACGCCGCCGGTAACGTGCCAGGTGGAATGGCCCGCGATGTTTCCTGGATGTGTCGCGATGTCCGGGCTTTTAGCGCGTTTGCCCCGGCCTGGCCGGCCCTCGCGGCCGCCTCAACGGCGGCGTCACACGCCCGTAACGTTGCCGGAACCCGGCCTTGAGCCCGTGGCGGGGAGGGACGTACGCTGGCTCGGCGCGAGGTCCGGTAAGCGCTTACCGCGGCGTCGGCCGCATCGGCGTCGCCGCCGGCTTACGATATCACCGGCGAACACGCGGGAGGCGGCCGGCGATGGCGATGCGGACGGACGGCCCCGGCGACGATAACCGCGGGGAAAGCGCGGGCAGCGGGCTGGGAATGGCCGCCGCCCCCACCATCTACGACGTCGCGCGGGCGGCCGGGGTTTCGATCGCGTCGGTCTCGCGGGTGCTCAACGGCCGCCGCAACCCGCGCCCGGACACGACCGCCCGGGTCCGGCAGGCGGTCGCCGACCTCGGGTTCGTGCCCGACAGCGCCGCCCGGTCGCTGTCGGTCAGGCTCCGGGAGGTGGTCGGGGTGGTCATGCGCCGGCCGCTCACGGCCTGCTCGACGGCGTCGTCGCCGCTGGGGGCGGCCGGCCCGTGGGACACGGGCGGGGCGCGGGACACGGGCGGGGCGCCGGGGTACGACGCGTTCGCCGACGAGACCGAGTCGCTGCAGTTCCACGACATGATCAACCGGGGGGTGGAGCGGGCGGCCCAGCGGCGCGGGTTCGACCTGCTGATGCGGTCGGTCGACGTCACCGACCACGACGCCGGGCGCCGGGTGCTCGCGCTCGCGCGCAAGAGCGACGGGCTGATCCTGCACGACCAGGTGCTCGGGCCCGGCCAGATCGAGCAGATCTCCCGGCAGAGCCCGATCATCACCGTGGCCGGCCGGCCCAGCCCGACCACCGCCAACGTCGGCGGCGACAACGCGGCCGGGATGCGGGCGCTGGCCCGGCACCTGCTGTACGACCACGGCTACCAGACCCTCGGCTACCTGGCCGGGTACGCAGACAGCCCCGACAGCCAGACCCGGCTGCGGGTGCTCGCGGACGAGGCCAGGGCGGCCGGGGCGGTGCTGTTCACCGGTCCGCAGTGGCAGGGCAACTACTACGCGGCGGGCGCGGCGGTGGTGACCGAGCGACTGCTCGCGTCCGGGTCGCCGCTCCCCCGGGCGATCGTCTGCGCCAACGACCAGACCGCGCTCGGCGTCATGCACGTGCTGCGGCGGTGCGGGGTGGAGGTGCCGGGGCAGGTGGCGGTGACCGGGTTCGATGACATCCCGATGGCGCGGCACGTGCAGCCGCTGATGACCACGGTCAGGCAGCCCATCGGCGAGCTCGGCGAGACCGCGTTCGAGGTCCTGTACACGATGATCAGCGGCGAGGAGCCGGCCGAGCGCGACATCACCCTGCCGACCAGGCTCGCGTGCCGGGAGAGCTGCGGCTGCCGGCCGGGCCCGCCGCCGGCCGGGGTCAGCGAGCTCGCGGCCGCCCGGTGGCGGCGCTGAGGCGGGGCGCGGTCGCGGCCCGCGTCGCCGCAACCGCGGCCCGCGTCAGCGGCGCGGCGGCGTGGCTGGTGGCCGGGTCGCTGCTGTGCGCCGGCTGCAGCGGCCCGGGGTCGCCGGCGGTGCGTTCGTTGTCATCCTCGTCGTCGCCGGATCGGTCCTCGCCTGCCCGGTCATCGTCGCCGGCCGGGTCATCGTCGGCGAGCGGGCCGGGTCAGGCCGGCGTGCGGTCGCGGCCGCTGGCGTCGCCCGGGTGCAGCGCCGCCGTGGCCGGGGCGGCGGCGCTGCCGCGGGTGCGGACGGCGATGGCGGGCGTGCCGGCCGAGCCGTTCGGTGTCGTGTGGGCGCCGGGCGGGCGGTGGGCGTTCGCGGTCGTCGCGGCCGGGGTGGAGGTGCTCCGGGCGGGCCGGAGGCTGGCCCCGGCCGCGGTCCGGACGATCCGGCTGCCTGGCAGCCCCGCGGGCGCGGCGATCACCCCCGACGGCCGGTACCTGCTGGTGGCCGACGGCAGCGGCGCGGTCGTGCTCAGCGTCGCCCGGGCCGAGCAGGACGCGTCCGACCCGGTGCTCGGCACGCTCAGGGCCGCGCCCGGCCTCAGCTCGGGCGGTGGCGCGCCGACGGGGCGGACGGCCCAGGCGGTCGCGTTGCTGGACTCCGCGATCGAGGTGGCGGTGTCGCCTGACGGGGGGTACGCGTTCGTGACCCTCGAGTACGCCGACCGGGCGGCCGTGTTCAACCTCGGCCGGGCGCTGTCTCGGGGGTTCGGCGCGGCCGACTACGTCGGGGCGATCCCGCTCGGACAGGCCCCCACCGGTCTGGCGGTCGCGCCGGACGGGCGCTGGCTGTACGCGACCAGCGAGATCGCGACCCCGGCGGCGGCGGCCGGGGCGGGGGCGGCCGGATCGGCGGCACCGGGATCGTCGGCGCTGTCGGCGGGCGAGGCCGCCGCGTGCCCGCAGACGTCCCCCGGTGAGCTGCCGGGCTCGGTCTCGGTGATCAGCCTCGGGCGGGCCGAGACCGACCCCGCGGGCGCGGTCACGGCGACCGTGGACGCGGGTTTCCAGCCGGTCCGGGTGATCACCGCGGGGGCGGGGACGCAGGTCTGGGTGACCGCGCGGGCCAGCGACGACCTGCTGTGCTTCTCCGCCGCCGAGCTCGCGGCCGACCCCGCCCGCGCGCTGCTGGCGGTGGTCCGGGTCGGCGAGGCGCCGGTCGGGCTGACCGCGGTCCGCGGCGGTTCGCTGATCGTGGTGGCCGACTCCGACCGGTTCGCCGTCCACGGCGCCACGGCCGGCCTCGACGTCGTCAGCGTGGCGGCCGCGCTGGCGGGCCGCAGCGCCGTCCTCGGCCGGGTCCCGACCGGGTCGTTCCCGCGCGAGCTGGCGGCGCCGCCGACCGCGGACGGCGCGCTGCTGGTCACCGACAACGCCTCGAATCAGATCCAGGCGGTGAGCGTCGCCAGCCTCCCCTGAGGAGCTCGCGGCGCTTGTTGCTGTTATCTGGCTCCTCGGACCGGCCGGGGGCTGGTTGGGGGTGCCTGATGGGCGGGGTGGGTACGTAGGCGGGTGGATGGTGCTTTCTGGAGGGCCAGCTATGGTCGAAGCGGTACAGACGACGCAATCCACGCTCGGCATCTGGGTGATCGTCGCCGTGGCGATGATCAGCCTGGCCGTCTGGCTTGTCGGTGTCTACGTCGCCGACAGCTACCAGACCCGGCTGAGCCGCCTGTGGCAGCGGGCCCGGGCGGCCGGGCCGGCCGTGGGCGAGGCCGGGGCCTCGGCCGTCACGATTCCCGGCCCGCGGCGCGACGCCGGGCAGCCGGCCACCCAGCCGGGGCCGGTGCAGGAACCGGCGCCGGAGCCGGTCGAGGCGCCGCGCGGGCGGCACGCCCGGCCGTGGGAGCGGCACCGGGAGGACGCTGAGCCCGCCACCACCCGGACCGACTACCTGCAGACCGACTTTCGCCGGGACGGGCCGCTGACCAAGGTCGAGACCGAGATCGAGCGCAACGCGCCCACCCGGGCCGACATCCCGGCCCAGGCCGACGCGCCGACCCGGCCCGACCTGCCCGCCCAGCCGACCCAGGGGGCGACCGCGGTCCAGCCGGCCGCCGGGCGGCACGCGATGCCGAGCCAGCGCAGCGGCGAGACCGACCGGGCCGAGCGCAGCTACGCGGGCTCCGACGCCGAGCGGGAGGACGACGACAGCCAGCGCTAGCGCGGGCGCGGGCCCCCGATCACGCCCCCGGGGCGGGCAGATCGGCGAGGTCGGCCAGGGCGGCTCGGTGGGCGCCAGGGGTGCCGTACGTGACCGAGCCCGCCTTGGCCCGCTTCAGGTACAGGTGGGCCGGGTGCTCCCAGGTGAAGCCGATGCCGCCGTGCAGCTGGACCATCTCCTCGGCCGCCAGCACCGCCGCGTCGCTGCAGGCCGCCTTGGCCAGCGCGATCGCGACCGGGGCGTCGGGGTCGTTGCCGGCCAGACAGGCGGCGGCGTACCTGGACGCGGCCCGGGCCAGCGTGATCGTGGTCCACAGGTCGGCCAGCCGGTGCTTGACGGCCTGGAACGAGCCGACCGGGCGGGCGAACTGACGGCGGTCCTTGACGTAGGCCACGGTCAGGTCGAGGCAGCGCTGGGCGAGGCCGAGCTGCTCGGCCGCGAGGATCGCCGCCCCGGCCGCCAGGCCGGCCGCGACCGCGGTCGCGGCCGCGTCGCCGACCACGATCTGCCTGCCTTCCGCGTCGTCGAACGAGAGGTCGCACAGCTGCCTGGTCATGTCGAGCGAGACGACCGGGCTGCGGTGCACCCCGGGGGCGGTCGCGTCGACCAGGAACAGCGCGTTGGGCACGCCTTCGGCCGGGACCAGCAGGGCGCCGGCCGGGAGCGCGTCCGGGACCGCCCGGACCAGGCCGCGCAGCAGCACTGTTTTCGAACCCGACCCGTCCCGCCCTGAACCCGGCCCGTCCCCCCCTGAGCCGGCCGGGCCGCGGCCGCTGACCCGGACCACGGCCGGGAACGGGCCGCGGGGGGCGGTCCCCGCCGTCACCGCCAGCGCCGCCGTCAGCGAGCCGTCGGCGAGCTGGCGCAGCAGCCCGGCCGCGGGCGACACCGGCCCGGTGCGGGCGCCGCCCTGAGCTTCTGCCTGCGCCTGGGCGCGGAGCGCGGCCGCGCGGGCGGCCGCGGCGGGCCCGGACAGGCCCTCGCCTGACGTCCACGGCTGAGCCGGGCCATGGCTCTCGGCGACGGCGTCGGCCGCCGCCGCGCTGCGCGCGGCCGACAGCAGGGTGGCGGTCGCGACGGCGGCGCTGCCGAGGTACGGGATCGGCGCGACCGCCGCCCCGAACTGCTCGGCGGCGGCGGCGAGCTCGCGGTAGGACGCGCCCGCCCCGCCCAGCGGCTCGGGGATCA
>Ga0335075_10017974_pt1 | contig 10490 bp, 11 predicted proteins | sample Lox_Sample_24_FD_206723 | JGI IMG/M metagenome (GOLD analysis project Ga0335075, IMG submission 206723) | Soil microbial communities from Loxahatchee National Wildlife Refuge, Florida, United States - Lox_Sample_2.4 | ecosystem: Environmental > Terrestrial > Soil > Wetlands | place: USA... | reverse complement strand
TGATCTTCGTCTCGACGGTTACTACTTGTTCCACGCGATCCGGGCCGACCTCTTTCGCCGTCTTGAACGGGACGCCGACGCCGCACTCGCGTACGACGCGGCGATCGCCCTGGCCGGCAACAGCGCCGAGCGGGCCTTCCTGCAGCGCCGCCGCCAGTCATTGGCCGGGCTGCAGTAACCGCGGGCTGGCTATTCCAGGCTGTCGTCGATGAACGTGCGGGTGAGCTCGTCGAGGCGGCGGCGGGTGGCGGCGGGGACGCCGCGCAGCGGTCCCTGCCCGGTGAGCACGGCCAGCCCGTGCACCGCGGACCAGATGGGGTACTCGATGCCGTCGCGGCGCCGCCGCTGGAGGACCCCGGCCTCGGCCAGTTCGTCGAGCACGGCGCGCAGATGCCCCAGGGGGCTGAGCTCGTCCCCGGTCCCGCCGTCGGGGGCTTGGTAGGTGTGCCGCTGCGGCAGGGCGAACGCGGTGGCGAACAGCCCCGGTTCCTGGCGGGAGAACTCCAGGTAGGCCGCGCAGATCGCGTGCAGCCGGCGGCGGGCCGCGGCCGGATCGCCGCGGCGGCCACGCACGCGGGCGACGGTGGCGGCCATGCGGCTGGCCAGCTCGCGCAGTGCGGCCGCGCACACCGCGGCCAGCAGCTCGTCGCGGTCGGCGAAGTGCCGGTAGGCGGCGTTGGGCACCACGCCGACCATCCGCGTCGCCTCACGGAGCACCACGGCGTCCGGGCCTCCGGCCCGGGCTAGCTCGAGTCCGGCGGCAACCAGCCCGTCGCGGACGGCGCCTCTCGGCCGCCGCCGCGCCTCGCGCGGCTGTGCTTCGGGCGGCTGTGCCGGCGATGGGCTGGCCGTCATGATCACAGAATAGCAGAAGTGGACAGCGTCCACTAGTCGCGTTATTGTGGACAGCGTCCACTAACGCTGAGGGGAACCGCAGGCACCCGCACCGCCGCCAGCTGGTAACCCGGCAACGAGCAGGAACCCGCCATGACCAGGATCACTTCGCTGCTCGAGCGCAACGAGCAGTTCGCCCGGACCTACACCCCGGTGGCGCTGGGCGTACCCGCCCAGCAGCTGCTCATCGTCACCTGCCTCGACCACCGCGTCGACCCCGCGGTCATCCTCGGGCTCCGGCTCGGGGACGCCCCGGTCATCCGCAACGCCGGGGGACGCGTCACCCAGGCCGTCATCGACGACATCGCCTACATCGGCTTTCTCGCCAGCCAGCTGTTCGGCGGCCAGGCGGGCCAGGGCGGCCAGGGCGGCCAGGGCGGCCAGGGTGCGGCTGACCCGCTCTTCGAGGTCGCGGTCGTCCACCACACCCAGTGCGGAACCGGCTTCCTGGCCGACCCCGGCTTCCGGAGCCAGGCTGCCGCGGCGACCGGCCTGCCCGACGCAGACCTGGAAGCCTCCGCCGTCACCGACCCGCACATCACCGTGGGCGCCGACGTGCAGCGGCTGCTCGCCGCACCCACGCTGCCGCCGAAGGTCAGCGTCTCCGGACACGTGTACGACATCGCCACCGGACGCGTGACCACCGTCCACGACGCCCGGTACCCCGCTGCCGCGACCGCTGACCCGGCGCGACCAGCTTGAGCCGGGCGGAGCGCGATCCCTCGCTGGAGGGATACCCCGCAGGGTGGCGCGGAGGTAGCGTGCGGGTGTGCTGGACCGGGTGCGACGCCGCGTATGGGGGCTATCGGGCCGGCTGATCGCCTCCTACATTCTCGTCACGCTCGCCGTCGGGGTACTGGTCAAGGTGCTCGTGCTCGGTGCCGAGATACCCCCGCGGGTGAGCAACGGCCAGTTGCAGGCCCAGGTGATCGCCGCCGCGCGGAGCTACGGCGTGCAGATCGCCGGGCACTACGCGGACAACGTGCCGTCTGGAACCGTGCTTGGTGTCCGTGGCCAGCCGGCCCAGCCGGGCCGGTCCCGGACGGGGCCGGACGGCGCGCTGGTTGTTCCGGCGATCACCGGCCCGATTCATAGCGACCAGGGGGTCACCGCGGTGGTGGCCATCGCCGCCGACGGCCGGGTCGCCGCGTCCTCGGCGCCATCGCGCTACCCGCCCGGACGGCCGGCGGCCAGCGAGCTCCCGGCCCAGGCGATCCAGGAGACCGGGCCCGGCCCCATGGTCGTGAAGGGCGGCGACGTGCCCACGCGGTACGGGGATGTGATCTTCTGGGTGGTCGGGCTGCGGTCCGGTCCCGGCGTCGGCGGGGTGCTGCCCAGCGCGCCGGGACGGGTCGCCTACGTCTACGTGCAGGCGCCATTCTCGCCTGGGGTGATCGACCTCATCCTGGCCTGGTGCGCGCTGGGCCAGTTCGACACGGCCGGCCAGCTGATGTCGTTCCCGTTCGCGCTGTTTGCCGTCATCGTGCCGGTCGGGGTGCTGTTCGGGCTGCTGAGCTCTTACCGCCTGGTGCGCCGGGTACGCCGCCTGGAGCAAGCCACGCTCGCGGTTGCCGACGGCGACTACACCGTCACCTTGCCGGCCTCGGGCCGGGACGAGGTGGGCCGGCTGGAGGCGAACTTCACCACCATGACCCGCCAGCTCGGCTCCGCGCTGGCCGCCGAACGCCAGCGCGCCACCGGCGACGCGCGCACCGCGGAACGGGCCCGGATCGCCCGGGAGGTCCACGATTCGATCTCCCAGCACCTGTTCGCCCTGCGGATGATCGCCGCCGGGATGCACCGGGCCGACCCGGACAATCAGCAAGCGCAGGCCATCGAGTGCATCAGCGAGGACGCACTGCGCGACATGCAGACCCTGCTGATCGAGCTGCGCCCGGCCAGCCTGGACGGGGCCGGGCTGGCCCCGGCCCTGGAAGAGATGTGCGCGGCCTACCGCGACCGGCTCGGCGTCACCGTCGACGCCAGCCTGGACGATGTCACCGTGCCCGCGCCGGTCGAGCACGCCCTCCTGCGCATCACCCAGGAGGCCTGCGCCAACGCCGTCCGGCACGGCAACGCCGGCCGGCTGGCCGTGTCCATGACCCGCCAGGACGGGCACATCGAGCTGACCGTCGGCGACGCCGGCACCGGCTTCGACCCGTCCGTCGCGCACTCCGGCTCCGGGCTGGCCCACATCCGGGAGCGGGTCGCCGAACTCGGCGGCACCGTCGACATCGACAGCGCACCCGGACGTGGCACGGCGCTCACCGTCCGGGTGCCGGTGCCGTGACGATCCGGGTGGTGATCGCCGACGACCACCGCGTCGTCCGGGACGGGCTGTGCTACCTGCTGGGCCAGGAACCAGACGTGGAGGTGGCCGGCGAAGCCGGGGACGGCCGGCAGGCGGTAGACGTTGTCGCCGCCACCCGCCCGGACGTGCTGCTGCTCGACCTGTACATGCCCGGACTGGACGGGCACGCCGTGCTCGCCGCGCTGCACGACGCGCCGCACCGGCCTGCCGTCGTTGTACTCACCTCGGCCACCGACGACGAGCACCTCGTCCGCGCCATGCACGCCGGGGCGGCCTCCTACCTGCTCAAGAGCGCGTCGGCCGAGCACGTCATCGCCGCCGTCCGGGACGCCGCCGCGGGTACCGCCAGCCTCAGCCCCGAGCTGCTGACCCGGCTCACCCGCGCGCTTCACCGCCCGCCCCTGCCGGACCCGCTGCAACCGCTGTCACCGCGCGAACGCGAGGTGCTCCGGCTGATCGCCTGCGGTCACAGCAACCGGCAGATCGCCAGGGACCTGGCCATCGGCGAGCAGACCGTCAAGACCCACGTCCGCAGCATCCTGGCCAAACTCGGCCTGCAAGACCGCGTCCAGGCCGCCATCTTCGCCCTCCGCCACCAGGCCGACAGCGGCCAGGGCCAGCCGTAACCGGCTGGGGTCCGGGCCGCTCCCGTGTCACAGACGGCCGGGGCTGTCTCGTCTCAGTTATCGAAGAGAGCCTCGGCATCAGGAAGGGTGATCGTGATGCGGGTGTTCGTGGCGGGCGGGACCGGGGTCATCGGCCAGCGGCTGGTGCCGCACCTGGTGGCGCGCGGCCACCAGGTGACCGCGACGACGACGAGCGCCGCCAAGCTGGGCCTGATCGCGCAGCTAGGCGCGGACGGGGTCGTGATGGACGGGCTGGATGCGATGTCGGTCGGTGAAGCAGTGGCCAGGGCGGCCCCGGACGCGATCGTGCACCAGATGACCGCGCTGTCCGCGGCGCACGCTGGCCCGCCCAACCTGAGGAACCCCGGCCGGTTCTTCGCCACCACGCTCCGGCTGCGCACCGAAGGGACGGATCACCTGCTGGCCGCGGCCGAGGCGGCCGGCGTCTCCCGCGTGGTCGCCCAGAGCTTCGCGCAGAGCTTCACCGGCGGGCGGGTGCTGACCGAGGAGGACCGGCCGGACCTGGGCGCGGACCCGGTGATGCGCCGGATGGCGGAGGGGGTCCTGCACGTCGAGGACGCGGTGGTCGAGGCCGGCGGCGCGGCCTTGCGATACGGCGGGCTGTACGGGCCGGGTGCCACCGAGGATCAGGTCGAGCTCGTGCGCAAGCGGAAGTTCCCGCTGGTCGGGAGGGGCACCGGCTACTTCTCGTGGGTGCACCTGGACGACGCGGCGAGCGCGACCGTCCTGGCCGTGGAGCAGCAGGCCAGGGGCGTGTTCAACATCGTCGATGACGAGCCGGCGCCGGTCAGCGAGTGGCTGCCGTATCTGGCCGCGTGCGCGGGGGCCAAGCGGCCGATGCGGATCCCGACGTGGCTGGCCCGGCTGCTGGCCGGAGAATTTGCGGTGAAGCTGATGACCGACGGACGCGGCTTCAGCAACGCCAAGGCCAAGCGGGAGCTCGGCTGGCAGCTGCGCTATCCGTCGTGGCGGCAGGGATTCAAGGAAGAGCTGGCATGACCAGGCCCGAGGAGTTCGAGGAGCTGCGGCCGCTGCTGTTCGCGATCTCTTACCGGATCCTCGGCAGTGTGGCCGAGGCCGAGGACGCGGTCCAGGAGACCTGGCTGCGCTACGAGGCCTCCCCCACGCAGCCCACGTCAGCCAAGGCCTTCCTCTCCGCGGTGGTCACCCGGATCTCGATCGACGTGCTGCGCTCGGCCCGCGTCCGCCGGGAGCAGTACGTGGGGCCGTGGTTCCCCGAGCCGCTGGTGACCGACCCCTACTCCGACCCCGAGCGGTCGGCGGAGCTGGCCGACTCGGTGTCGATGGCCGCGCTGCTGCTGCTGGAGCGGCTCAGCCCGCCCGAGCGGGCGGTCTTCGTGCTGCGCGAGGTGTTCGGGTTCGGCTTCCCCGAGGTCGCGTCGGCGGTGGGCCGGTCGGAGGCGGCGTGCCGTCAGCTCGCGGTTCGGGCCCGGCGCCACATGGACGCCGGGCGCCCCCGGTTCGAGGCGGACCGCCGGGAACAGAATGAGTTGGCGGCCCGGTTCTTCGGCGCGCTGCGCGAAGGCGACGTCGATGGCCTGCGTGAGCTGCTCGCCGCTGACGTCCAGCTCGCCGGGGACAGCGGCGGCAAGGTCCCGGCGCTGGCCAGGACCATCACCGGCGCCGACAAGGTGACCCGGGTACTGGTCTCGCTCTTCCCCTGGCTGGTCCGGATCGACGTGAGACTGGAGCCCAGTGAGGTGAACGCCCAGCCGGGCGCGATCTTCCGCGACCGGGACGGCAAGGTCCTCTTCACCCTGGCCCTTGACGTACTCGCCGGGCAGATCCAGATGGTCCGCTCGGTGAGCAACCCCGACAAGCTCGCTCACCTCGGCCCGGTCGCGGACGCCTGGGCGGTCACCCGCGAGGTGAACCGGGCCCGCCGGGCCACCGACTGACCTCACCGCTCACGGCGCGGCTGTGACCATGGAGTAGCGGTCACGGGAATCGGTGAAGTCGGTGTCGAGTTCGCGCAATCCCGCGAGTTCAATGCGCTCGCGCAGTTCGCCCAGCGTGAAGGGGCGGAAGGTGATCACGTGTTCGTGCGTCTGCGCCCGGGCGCCGTCCTCGAACACGAACACCATGTGGGCGGTGTGCTCTTCGCCCAGGCGATCCGGGATCTCCCAGGCGTAGAACTGCACGCACCGCCGCCCCCCGCGGGTGATCACCTTCTCGTCCACCTGCACGATCCGGCGTTCGTCATGGAGCTTCTCCCAGTTACGGGAGTCGATCACCACGTGCCCGCCGGGGCGGGCCATCCGCCGCAGCCCGGTCAGCGCCTCCACCATGGCGTCGCGGCCGGCCGCGTGCACCAGCGAGTTCCCGACGCACAACACAACGTCGAACCGCTGCTGGGTGGCTGCGGGCAGATCCGCCCAGGCACAGTGCAGCACCGGGATCGTCAGCCCCTCGCGCCGGAACCGGGCGGCCGCGCCCTCGACCATGCCGGCGCTCGCGTCGGACGCGGTCACGGTGAACCCCCGGCGGGCCAGCGCGGCCGCGTCGACGCCCGTGCCGCAGGCGGCGTCAAGCACGGCGCTCGCGGGGCTGATCCGCTGCAGCAGGCGGGCCGTTGCCGGATGTTTTATCGCGCGCCCGCTGTCAAACGCGTCGTCGCCGAACGTCCAGTCGTAGTCGGCGGCGAGAGTCTCATACTGGCCAGCCACAAGATCGTAGTCTGCCAGAAATTATTCCGGCCATGATGTCGAGACGGGCACCGGCCGTTCGTATGGCAGGTGAGAGAGAGGAGAGCACGATGCAGCAGTACCTGCTCAGTGTGCAGCTGGTGGACGACGGCAACCCGCCGCCCTCACCAGAGGAGATGCAGTCGACGTATGCGGCCGTGGGCGCGTTCAACGCCCGGGTGCAGGACGCCGGCGCCTGGGTGTTCGCCGGCGGGCTGCACCCGCCGAGCACCGCCACCGTCGTCCGCGTCCAGAACGGCGAGGCGCTGATCACCGACGGCCCGTTCACCGAGGGCAAGGAGCACATCGGCGGGTTCTGGGTGATCAAGGCCCAGGACCTCGACGCCGCTCTCGACTGGGCCGCCAAGGCGGCCGAGGCGTGCGGCGGCCCGGTCGAGGTGCGTCCCTTCCAAGAGGTAGTGGAGGCCTGATTCACCATGCGCCTGTCCGTCACGAGCTTTCTGACCCTCGACGGCGTCATGCAGTGCCCGGGGGCGCCGGACGAGGACGGCACCGGCTTCGAGTACGGGGGCTGGTCGGCTCCCTATGCCGACGAGGACTTCGGTGCGTTCATGACCGCCCGCTTGGCGAACGCGGGCGCCTTCCTGCTCGGCCGCAAGACGTACGAGATCTTCGCCGGTTACTGGCCGCGCGTGACCGACCCGGACAACCCGATCGCCGGGCCCCTCAACCGCCTGCCCAAATACGTCGTGTCGAGCACGCTCACCGCGCCCGGCTGGCGCGGCACCACCGTGCTCACCGGTGACCTGGCCGACAGCGTGCGCAAGCTGAAGTCAGAGCCCGGCAACGAGATTCAGGTCCACGGCAGCGGCCAGCTGGCCGGGTCGCTCATCGCCCACGGGCTGGTCGACGAGCTGCACATGCTGATCTTCCCGGTGGTCCTCGGCGTCGGCAGCGGGCTCTTCCCGCGGCAGCCGGTCGCCGCCGCCATGCAGCTCGCCGACAGCATCACGACCAGCAAGGGAGTCACGATCCTCACGCTCCGGCCGGCCGGTCCGGCCAGGTTCGGCTCGATGGCGGACGAGCCCTAGCGGTGGCTACGGGTTACTCCCCACGTAGCTGCCGGTGCAGATGTCCTCGTACGTGTCCGGGTTGAACGACTGGCCGTGCTGCGGGAAGTACCACTCGACGGCCTGGTACATCAGCTTGCCGTCACACGTGCCGAGGTCGAACGCGACCACGGTGGCGGTCTCCTCCGTGCCCTGGGCGACCGTCTGGTTCGGTCCCAGGTACTCGCCGATCCCGGTCCCCGTGGCCTGGGCGCCGCCCCACGCTGACCACACGACGCGACTGAGCAGGCCGGTCGGGTCACCACCGTTGAAGATTCGGGACGGCTTGATCTGGCCGAACCCCTCGCCACGGGCGAAGTCGCCCGCGAGCTGCCCGAGCGTGGGGACGCCAGCGGTCACAGCCGGCGACGCCGGCGTGGCCACGGTCGGGGTCGGCGACGCCGGTGGGGTGCTGGGCAACGCACTCGGCTGGCTGGCCGCCGTGGCGCTCGCGGTCCGGGCCGGGGTCGGCGAGACGCTGGCCGACGGCCGCGCGGACGACGAGCAGCCCGCGGCCGCGGCGAGGCAGATCAGCGCGAGGACGGCACCGGCCCCGATGCCGGTGTACCGCGGCGCCCGGCCCGCGCCGCGGCGGCGTGGACCAGCGGCGACCGTACCGTTCTTCATATGTCCCCTCATTCTCGCGACCCCATTACGCCCGAGTCGCCAGGGTGACCAGGAGATAACAGCTGGATCTCGGGGTAGAGCCGGTGCCGGGCCAGCAGGTCCGCGCACCGCTGCCGGCCGGCCTCGGCCACCCCGGAATCCAGCTCGTACTTGGCCTTGGCCGTGGCGTTGGCGGGCGTGGTCGCGCGCAGCGTGGTGACGATCACGTCGGCGACCTCGTCCAGCTCGGCCGGGCTGAAGCCGAGCGTGGTCAGCGCGGGAGTGCCGAGCCGGACCCCCGAGGTGTACCAGGCACCGTTGGGGTCCTTGGGCACCGAGTTGCGGTTGGTGACCACGCCCGCGTCGAGCAGGGCCTGCTCGGCCTGGCGGCCGGTGAGGCCGAAGCTGGCACCGACGTCCATGAGCACGAGGTGGTTGTCGGTCCCGCCGGTGACCAGCCGCGCGCCCCGGCTCAGCAGCCCGCTGGCCAGCGCGCGGGCATTGTCGACGATCCGCGACGCATAGGCGGCGAACGAACTGCGCCTGGCCTCGGCCAGGGCCACCGCCTTGGCCGCCATCACGTGCGGCAGCGGGCCGCCCAGCACCATCGGGCAGCCCCGGTCCACGTACGGCGCGTACTCGTCGGTGCAAAGCACCAGGCCGCCACGCGGGCCGCGCAGCGACTTGTGGGTGGTGGAGGTCACCACGTCGGCGTGCGGGACCGGGTCGAGGTCGCCGGTCAGCACCTTCCCGGCCACCAGCCCGGCGAAGTGGGCCATGTCGACCATGAATGTCGCCCCGACCTCGGCGGCGATCTCGGCCAGCGTGGCGAAGTTGGGGTTCCGCGGGTACGCGGAGTACCCGGCGACCAGCACCAGCGGCCGGAACTCGCGGGCCTGGGCGGCAATCGCGGCGTAGTCGAGCAGCCCGGACTCCGGGTCGACCCCGTAGCTGGCCTGGTTGAACAGCTTCCCGGAGATGTTGGGGCGGAAGCCGTGGGTCAGGTGCCCGCCCGCGTCCAGCGACATGCCCATCATCCGCTGGTCGTGCAGGTCATGGCGGAGCCGCTCCCAGACCGCCGGCTCCAGGTCGTTCACGTGCTTCGCGCCGACCTCGGCCAGCGCCGGGCTCTCCACCCGGTGAGCCAGGATGGCCCAGTAGGCGACCAGGTTGGCGTCGATGCCCGAGTGCGGCTGGGCGTAGGCGTGATCCGCGCCGAACAGCGCCGTGGCGTGGCCCGCGGCCAGCGTCTCGATCCGGTCGACCATCTCGCACCCCGCGTACATGCGATGGCCGGGAGTGCCCTCGGCGTACTTGTCCGACAGCCAGTTGCCCATGGCCAGCAGCACGGCGGGCGAGGCGTAGTTCTCCGAGGCGATGAGCTTCAGCTGGCGGCGCTGGGACGCGAGCTCGCCGGAGATGGCGTCGGCCACGTCCGGCTCGGAGGCGGCGATGACCTCGAGCGCGTAGCGGTAGGCGGCGCCGGTGGCCGCGTCGATGTCAGTGGTTGTGTCGGCCATTGTCAGGTGCTCCTTGGGCGGGATCGGCCCAACGATAGCCGCTCCGCAGCCCGAACGCTGGTCCCCCGGCGACCCCGGGCCGCCGGGGGTGCGGCACGTTCACCTGCGCCGTTGGCTATCCTTCCGGTCATGGTGCCGCAGGCCAGCAGGCTCAGGGACGTGCGCTACGACATCCGGGGCCCGGTGTTGCGCCGGGCGCGGCAGCTCGAGGCGGACGGGCATCAGATACTCAAGCTCAACCTCGGCAACCCGGCGCCGTTCGGCCTGAACGCACCCGAGGCCGTGCTGCGCGACGTGGTGTACAGCCTGCGCGACGCCCAGGGGTACAGCGATGCCCGGGGAATCTACCCCGCCCGGCTGGCGGTCGCGGAGTCCTTTCAGCGCAACGGGGTCCCCGGAGTCACCCCGGACGACGTCTTCCTCGGCAACGGCGTGTCCGAGCTGATCGTGATGGCGTTGCAGGGGCTCCTGGACAGCGGCGACGAGGTGCTGATCCCGAGCCCTGACTACCCGCTGTGGACCGGGGCGGTCGGGCTGTGCGGCGGCCGCGCGGTGCACTACCACTGCGACGAGCAGGCCGGCTGGGAACCGGATCTCGCCCACGTCGCCCAGCAGATCGGCCCGCGGACCCGGGCCCTGGTGATCATCAACCCGAACAACCCGACCGGGGCCGTGTACTCGCGGCCGACCCTGCTCGGGCTGCTGGACCTGGCCCGGCGGCACGGGCTGCTCGTGCT
>Ga0335075_10017973_pt1 | contig 10490 bp, 9 predicted proteins | sample Lox_Sample_24_FD_206723 | JGI IMG/M metagenome (GOLD analysis project Ga0335075, IMG submission 206723) | Soil microbial communities from Loxahatchee National Wildlife Refuge, Florida, United States - Lox_Sample_2.4 | ecosystem: Environmental > Terrestrial > Soil > Wetlands | place: USA: Florida... | reverse complement strand
GCGCGGCGTCGTAGGAGAGTGCGTGGTAGTTGGGCTCCGGCGCGTTGTAGTACTGGAACACGACGTAGGTGAGGTAGGGGAACTGCGCGTGCGTCAGCGAGTGCGGCAGCGTCGGCGCGAAGCCGGCCGTGTAGATGAGCGGCGCCGTCTCGCCGGCCGCGATGGCCAGCGCCAGCAGCAGGCCGGTCACGATGCCGGGCAACGCGGCTTTGAGAACCACCTTGCGCAGGCTGTACCCCATCGACATGCCGAGCGCCTCCGCCCCCTCGCGGTAGCCCGTCGGGACCTGGCGCAGCGAGTTCTCGGTCGTCTTGGTGATGTAGGGGATCACCATGATGGAGAGGATGATCACGGCCGCGACGACCGAGAAGCCCCAGTGCAGGCCGATCACGAACGCCGCGTAGCCGACGTACCCCAACACGATGGAGGGGAAGCCCGAGAGGATGTCCGACGCGGTACGCAGCGGGCCGCTGATCTTGCCGCTGAACTTGTTCGCCGGTGCCATCTCCGCCAGGTGGATGCCGGCGAACACGCCGATCGTGCCGGCCACGATGAAGGTGCCGAGCATGAGGATCAGGGTCCCGATGATCTGGTCGCGCAGCCCGCCGCCGCTCGGGGTGAGCTTGGTCCACAGCACGTCCCACTGCCAGTGCGACCAGGCCCGCGCCACGACACCGATGAGCAGCCACGCCGCCGGCCCCATGATCAGGACGAGCGCCAGGAAGGTCAGGCCGCGCCAGGCGCCTGAGCGCACGCGCCGCCGGCGTGTCGTCGGTGCGGCGGCCAGCGACGTGGACATCAGGCGCCGCCGATCGGCGCGTGGACGCGCCCAGTGCGGTTGACGATGAGGCGCGCGATGAGGTTGACGGCCACCGAGATCACCGCCAGCACGAGCGCGAGCTCGGCCAGCGTCGCCACGGCGAAGCCGGTGCCGTCGGTCAGCGCGCCGTCGAGCTGGCTCAGGATCGTCGCCGCCACGGTGGTGAACGGCAGGTAGATGGTGTGGGGGATCTGCAGGGACGCGCCGCCGATCATCGCGATGGCGATGGTCTCGCCGAGTGCGCGGCCGAGTCCCAACACGGTGGCGCCGATGATGCCCGAGCGGACCCAGGGCAGCGTCACCTTGTTCGCCACCTCCCAGTCCGTCATGCCGAGCGCGGAGGCGCCCTCCTTGGGCAGCGGGGGCACCTGCAAGAACAGGTCCCGGGTGGTCGACGCGATGATCGGCACGATCATCAGGGCCAGCACGATGCCGGCGGAGAGGAGGCCCTCGCCGGTGCCGGTGGGGCTGCGGAAGTAGCGCAGGATCGGCACGTCGGGCATCACGCTGGCGATGTGCGGGTAGACGTTCCGCGCCAGCCAGGGCCCGAAGGTGAGGATGCCCCACAGGCCGATGACCACGCTCGGGATGCCCGCCAGGATCTCGATCGTGAAGCCGAGCGGCCGCGAGATCCACCTCGGGATGCGCTCGGTCAACGCGAACGCCGCTCCCAACGAGAGCGGCAGGGCGATGATGATGGCGATCAGCGACGAAACCAGCGTCCCCCAGATGATCGCCCAGGCGCCGAACTGCTCACCTTGGAGGTGGGCGATCCCGTTGGTGTGGATGACGCTGCTGTAGCCGTTGCCGTAGGTCCAGGTGCGCCCGTAGAGGAAGTACCACCCGTTGAGCTGGATGGCCGGCCACGCCTTGATGGCGAGGATCGTCACCGCGAAGACCAGCGCGGCCAGCGGCATGATGACCGCCACCCATGCCGTGCCGCGCCAGGCGCTCTCCTCGTTGCGGCGCGCGAAGTTCATCGCGCGCTTGGGCCACGGAGGTTTACCGACCGATTCCGCGTGCGGCGTGGCGGGGACGCTCCCCGCCACGCCGCCGACGGTTGTCATTGCTGGACGACGACCCGGCTACTTGATGCTCAGGATCTGCTTGATCGACTGCGCCGCCACCTTGGTGGGCAGAGGCTGGAAGTCGACCTGGGACAGGTACGAGGTCGCCGATCCGTTCTTCTTGTTGACCGCCCACTCGAGCACCGAGCGGATGTTCTTCGCCGTGGAGGACGACTGCTGGTTGGTCGAGACGATGGCGTACTCGTAGTTGATGATCGGGTAGCCACCGTTCGCCGGCCCGTAGATCAGCGAGATCGTGCCGTTGGCCGGCGTCTTCTTCACGAAGGCGGCCGCCTCGGCCGCGATGGCCTGCGACGTCGGGAGGACGTACTGGTTCTTCGCGTTCTGCAACTGCGCGTAGCCCAGCCCGGCCTGGAGCGTCTGGGTCAGGTAGCTGATACCGACGTAGGCGATGCAGCCGACCGTCTCCTTGCAGCCCGAGACCATGCCCGAGTTGCCGTTCTCACCGAGCGCGCCCGGCGCGCCCGGCCACGGCACCGTGGTGTTGAAGCCGATCTTCGAACCCCAGCCCGACGGGTCGGTCTTCGAGAGGTACGACGTGAAGAGGAACGTGTCGCCACTGCTGTCGGAGCGGTGCAGCGTCACGATCGGCGTGCTGGGCAGCGTCACCCCGGGGTTCAGGCTCGCGATCTGCGAGGCGTTCCACTTGGTGACCGAGCCCTGGTAGATCTCAGACAGCACCTTGCCGCTGAGCTTGAGGTGCGCCGTCACGCCCGGGACGTTGTACGCGACGATCTGCGCGGAGATCGCCAGCGGGATGTTCTTCAGGTCCGGGTTGGACTGGGAGACACTGGGGGACAGGTAGGCGTCGGAGGCGCCGATGTCGATGGCGCCGTTCTCCGCTTCGGAGATGCCGGTACCCGACCCCGTTCCAGCCGTCTGGATCGTGACGCTCGAGTACTTGGTGTTGTACCCGCCCGCCCAGAGGTTGAAGAGCGGGTAGAGCAATGTGCTCCCGGTCTCCGTGACAGTGCCGCCCGACGGGGTCTCGACTCCGCTGCTGGGCAGCTTGACGCTGGCGGCCGACGCGGCCGAGCCGAACGCAGCTGAGCTCAGGGCGAGGGCTGCCACCGTGGCGACGACCGCTCCTCGCGTGAGCCATGCCGCGCGCATCAATTTCTTCACAGGTTTTTCTCCTTCTCAGGTGGTGATGGTTGGTGTGTCGATGTGTGCGCTATGTCGATGCGTGATGCAACGTGTGAATCGACGTAGCGGTGAACCCGCTACCTACCCCATCCGCCCGGTGACATAGCGCTCGGTGTCGGGATGCTGTGGGCGGTTGAAGAGATCGTCGGTCGGGCCGTACTCGCGCAGTTCCCCTTGGTAGAAGAAGATCGTGTCGTGCGAGACCCGCATGGCCTGGCCGAGGTTGTGGGTGACGACGATCAACGTGAGTGCAGGCGTGAGCGTCTTCAGCAGTGCCTCGATCGACTCGGTCGTCACCGGGTCCAGTGCCGACGTCGGTTCGTCGAGCAGGAGCACCTCGGGTCCGACGGCCAACGCGCGCGCCAGGCAGAGCAGCTGCTGCTGGCCGCCCGAGAGGCGGAAGGGCGAGTCGTTCAGCCGGTCCTTCACCGCGTCCCAGAGCCCGACCTCGGTGAGGCGGCGCTCGCATACGACGTCGAGCTGCTTGCCCTTCGCGATGCGGTGCGCCTTGACGCCGGCGACCACGTTGTCCTTGATCGACATCGGGAACGGGTTCGGGCGCTGGAAGAGCATGCCGACGCGGCGCCGCAACGTGAGCAGGTCGACGTGCGGGGCCCACAGGCTCTCGTCGTCGAGCGTGACGTCGCCGGTGCGTTGGAAGCCGGGCACGCGGTCGTTCATGCGGTTGAGCGTGCGCAAGAAGGTGGACTTGCCCGAGCCGGTCGGCCCGATGAGCGCGGTGATGGAGCCGCGCTTCAGGTCCACGTTCACGTCCGCGAGAACGATGCGGCCCGAGAAGCCGAGGTTCAATTTGACCGAGCGCATCACGTCCTCTGGGCGCGCCGCGTCAGGATCGAGCGATTTCAGGGCTTCGTCGATACCGGACTGCGCGTCAGTCGTAACGGGATTGTGACGCGTGCTGGTGGAGTCACCATCTGGCACTACCTGGACCGTAGCGATTGCAGGTAAACGCCCGGGAACATCAGCGCAACCTTCGGGTGAACAATTTGCTAAGGCTGCGAATCCTCCGCCTTGCCACAGGTCCGCCCAAGTTTCATCCCTGCAACACCCCCGTGGCAGGCGTCTCGCGCGCCAACGCCGATTGATGCGCGCTTGCGATCGTGTTCACGATCCCGGGCGCCCAGGCGATGATCGCGAGGTCCAACACGGCGATTGGAATGGCCAGCGCGAGCGCCCCACCGGAGGAGAACAGCGCGGTGATGCCGAATGCAACGCCGATGCCGAGGGCCAGGACCCAGGCGATCCACCACTGCAGGACGCGGGGTCGGTGCGAATCGCCCGGCGGGAGGCAGTCCCGGACTGCGTGATAGGGGATCCACAAGTTGACAACGGGCACGAACCAGGCGCCCACGCCCCACGCCGGCGACTGGCCGGAGGGGATGCCGAGGGCCCGGCCGGCCGACGCGGCGCGGTGTTGCCAGACCAGCGCCACGATCACCGCGACGACGTAGACGGCGTTCACCAGGAGCGACCCGGGCGTGACGGCGTTCGGCCCGGTGTACGCCGGCGGCGTCTTGTGCATCTGCGCGTACTCCCAGTCGATCCTGAACTGGTGCCCGAGGGCGAGATACCGGTTGGCCGTCAGCCGCCAGATCACCAGCTGGACGATGTTGCACGCCGCCGGCAGCGCCACCGCGACGCGTGCCATGCGGCGCATGCGCAGCTCGGCCTCGACCAGCCCGTTTGCGTTGTAGTTGGACAAGCGTTGTGCCGCGACCGCCCACGGCGCCGTCTCGGTCGGCGGCCCGGTCGGTGGCGCCGCGCCGGCCCACGGGGGCGGGGGCGGCTGGTGCGGGAGCACGGTGGCGTCGGTCCAGGCGTAGCCGTCCCACCACCGCTGCCCCGGCCCGCCGGCAGGGTCCGGGTACCACCCCGGTGGCGCACCGGGGTACCCGTCGTGCTCGCTCACCCCTCCATCCTGCCAAAGGCGTCCCCGCACTCCTGGACAGGGCTCCACGAGCCGCCGCGCACCTAGCCTGACGACGTGCGCATCTTCGTCGCGGGCGGCACCGGGGTCATCGGGCGCCCGCTCGTGGCGCAGCTCGTCGCGGCCGGCCACGACGTCACGGTGTTCGCTCGCTCCAAGGAGAGGGTCACCGCCCTGGGTCTGCCGGACGTCGTCCCGGCGGTCGGCGACGCCTTCGACGCCGACACCGTCATGCGCGCAGTGCACGCCGCCCGTCCCGAGGTCGTGATCAACGAGCTGACAAATTTGCCGAAGACCGCCAACCCCGTGGCCATGAAGCGCGGCTTCGATCGCACGAGCCGGCTGCGCCACGAGGTCTCGGGCACGCTCGTGGCGGCGGCCCGCGCCGCCGGGGCGCGCCGGGTCATCGCGCAGAGCATCGCGTTCGCATACCGGCCCGGGCCCGGCGTGCGCACCGAGTGGGATCAGCTCTGGGTCGACGCCGGCGGTCAGGTCGGCCACTTGATCGGGTCGGTGGCCGCCCTCGAGTCCGCCACCGCCGCGGACGACGGCGTCGACGGCGTGATCCTTCGGTACGGGACCTTCTACGGGCCGGGCACCTACGTCGCGCCCGACGGCCTGTACGCCTCCATGATCCGGCGACGGCTGCTGCCGATCCCGGGTGGCGGCGGCGGCTTGTTCGGGATGGTGCACATCGACGACGCGGCGGCGGCGACCGTTGCTGCGCTCGACGGACTGGCGGGGATCTACAACGTCGTCGACGACGTCCCCGCCCGCGCGTCGGAGTGGATGCCCCTGGCCGCCTCGCTGCTCGGCGCCAAGCCGCCGCGCCACATGTCCAAGGCGCTGGCGCGCGCCGGTACGGGCAAGTTCTTGACCTACCTCATGTGCGACCAGCCGGCGGTCTCCAACCAGCGGGCGCGCGTCGAGCTGGGCTGGGCGCCCACGTTCCCCGACTGGCACGAGGGCCTGCGCGCGGTCTTCGCGCCCAACGCGGCGTAGTCGCTGCGCCTTCTTCTCCCAACTGCGGCACAATTCCAGCGATGCCATCCTCCGGTGCCGCCGCCCGCGCAGCGCCCGCTCGCCGCCTGACGCCGTGGATCCTGCTCGGGCTCCTCACCCTCGCCGCCGTTGCCGCGGCCTCGATCGGACAGGTCCACTCGCCGAGCGCCGAATCGAGCCCGCCCACCGGGGCACCCGACCAGTGGGTGGCCGCGCTCCTCGCCACGACGAAGGCGAGCGGGACCGCCCATGTCACCTATACCGAACGGACTGAGAGCCCGAACCCGGCCTTACGTGGGTTGTCGACGGCACACGGAGTCATCGACTTCCGCAACGGAGACACCAGGACCACCTCCGTCTCGACGAGCGTCGAATACTCGAGCACCGACGGCGGACCGCAGAAACGTTCCGTGGTGCGCGACGTCGACGAGACGATCGACATCGGCAAGGCGTCGTGGCAGCGTTTCGGCGGGTCGTGGACCAAGCTCCCTCGAACGTCGGGTGCCGACGATCCCCTCGACCTCGAGGACTTCGGGGGCCTGCTCCCGCTCGACGCGAGAGGGGACGGCGCGCAGGTTGCCGGTGTCCAGGACCTCGGCCCGGCTGCTGTCGGTGGCGTGGCCACGACGCGCTACCTCGTCACGGCATCTGCTCCGAAATCGTGCGCGGCGGCCGCGCGAGCAGCGACGGCGGCGGGTGACTTCGTCGGCCCGACGACGCTGTGGGTCGATGGGGCAGGTCGGCTCGTGCAGGCGAGGACCGAGGTGCACGTCGACCTGACGTTCTCGCGCTCGATGCAACAGCAGCTCGCGAAATTGCAAGCGAAGTCGCAAGAGAAAATTGAGAAGGAGCACCCCGGGACACCGGTCCCGCCGTCGCTCCCGGCGCTCGCGCTACCCACGGGCGCCCAAGTCATCGTGTCCACGTCCCACTTCGCTGATTTCGGCGCACCGGTTCGGATCACTGCGCCCAGCACGACACCACAGCCCGGGATCACGGGCGCCCACTCCTTCAAGCTTCTTCAGGTCGGTGGGTCCGCGGTCGGCATTGGTCGCAGTGCCCGTCACTGCAGCGGCTCGTAGCAGTCAGGCGGCAGCCACGTCACGGGCGTTCAGCCCACTGGTAACCCCAACGCGGCACCGAGCGCGCCGATCACGCCCGCCGCCACCAGCGTCAAGACGACGCTGCGGCGCAACGCGACGATGATCACCAGCGCGCCGATCAGGATCCACACCTGCCACAGGTGCGCGATGGCGAGCGCCAGCGGGATGGCTGCGCCGGCGATCGCCCCGATGGCCGCGGGCCCTGCACCGCCCAGGAACGACTGCGCCAGCCGGTTGGTGCGCAGCGCGCCGAAGTGCCGTCCGCCGGCGAGGACGAACGCGAACGACGGCGCGAACGCGATGAGCGCCGCCAGCAGCGCGCCGCCGAGCGAGGCGGCGGCATACCCGACGACCGCGACGGTCTGCACCACCGGCCCGGGCGTGATCTGTCCCAACGCCACGCCGTTGAGGAACTGGGTGTTGGTCATCCAGTGGTAGTGGTGCACGGCGTCGGCCTGCATGAGCGGGATGATGACGAAGCCGCCGCCGAAGGAGAGCGCGCCGACCTTCAGCGCCACCCAGGCCAGCGCGCCCAGCCCGCCGGTCACGACGACGGCGAGCGGCGTGACGACGAACCCTTGTAGGCGAGACGGTGGGCGCAGGTTTCCCGATACTGAAGCCTCGACGAGGCCGCACCCGAGCAACACCAGCACCAAGTAGGTCCCGATCGTGGCCGATGCCGCTGCGCCGAGGACGGCGTAGACCGCCCAGCGTGCCTGGCGCGCGCGGACGCTCCCCGCCCGACGCCAGCTGGCCGGCACGAGGCCGAGCGCCGCGTTGATGGCGACCGGCGCCACCGCCGCCCCGGCACCGAGCGCCGCCCCCTTGATCCACGTGGGCGGGTTGGAAGCGAGGAAGATCGCGGCGAGCACGATGATGGCGGCCAGGCCCGGGCAGATGAAACAGGCGCCACCGACCAGCGCGCCGGGTACGCCGCGCAACCGCCACGCGCAGAAGATCGCCAGCTGCGTCGACGCCGGCCCGGGCAACAAGTTCGTCGCAGCGATGGCGTCCTCGAACTCGGACTCGTCGAGCCACCCCTCGCGCTGGACGACGAGGCGACGCAGCATGGCGATGTGGGTCGGTGGCCCCCCGAAGCCGACGCAGCCGATCCGGCCCCACTCCTTCGCGATCGTGGCGAGCGAGACGTCGGGACGTGCGTCCGGGACGGGCTCGTCCGGCATGGCCTCATCGTGGCACGACGGCCATCGCCGGGACGGCGCTTACAACAGGACGGGCGCCATCTCTGCCAGCGCGGCGATGTGGTCGTCCGCGGTCTTGAGGTCCGCGTGCATCGTGATGAGCGAGAGGTGGCTGGCGCCGGCCTCGCGCCAGCGCTGCGCGTAGCGGGCCAGCTTCTCGTGGTCGCCGGCCGCGTAGTCGAGGCGCCCCTCGAACTGGAAGCCGCGCATGTCGCGGCCGGCCTCCGCCGCGCCCTCGCGGATGGTCTCGAGCGCCTCCTCCAACCCGCCGCCGGGCCGGACGTGGGGGAACCAGCCGTCGGCGACCCGGCCGGCACGCCGCAGCGCCGCCGGCGCGAAGGCGCCGATCCAGATCGGGATCGGGCGCTGGATCGGGAGCGGCGCGATGCCCGCCGCCGTGATGTGCGCGAAGCGACCGTCGACCGTCACGCTCTCCTGTGTCCACAGCGCGCGCAGCACCGCGACCTGTTCTTCGAGGATCGCCCCCCGGTGCTCGAAGGGCATGCCGAGCGCGTCGTACTCGACCTTGTTCCACCCGATCCCCAGCCCGAGCCGGAAGCGACCGCCGCAGAGGATGTCGACCTCCGCCGCCTGCTTGGCCAACAGCGCGGTCTGGCGCTGCGGCCCGATGAGGATGGACGTGGCGAAGGCCAGGTTGGTGCACCCCGCCAAGTAGGCGAACATCGTCAACGGCTCGCGGAAGGGATGGTGGATCGTGTAGGGGCCGCCGAGGTCGCCGTGCACGGCCGTGTCGCCGCCGAGCACGTGGTCGTACGCCGCCAGGTGGGTGTAGCCGAGGTCGTCGACGGCCTGCCCGATGGCGCGCACGGCGCCGAGGTCGTAGCCCACTTCGGTCTGGGGGAAAACCACGCCGATGTCCATGGCCGCAGTTTGCCTTAGGTTGGGGCTGTGAAGCTTCGGATCTTCGTCGAGCCGCAGCAGGGTGCGAGTTACGACCAGTTGCTGGCGGTGGCGCTCAAGGCCGAGACGGCAGGCTTCGACGCCTTCTTCCGCTCCGACCACTTCCTCACCATGGGTGGCGACGGCCTGCCCGGGCCGAGCGACGCCTGGATCACCCTGGCCGGTATCGCCCGCGACACGCAGCGGATCCGGCTCGGCACGCTCGTCACCTCCTCGACGTTCCGCGCCCCTGGGCTGCTGGCCGACGAGGTGGCGCTGGTCGACGCCATGAGCAACGGGCGCGCCGAGCTCGGCCTCGGTGCCGGCTGGTACGAGGCGGAGCACGCCGCGTACGGGTTCGCGTTCCCGCCCACCGGCGAGCGCTTCGAGCGCCTCGAGGAGCAGTTCGCCATCTTGACCGGGCTCTGGACGACGCCGGTCGGCCAGACCTTCGACTTCGAGGGGCGTCACTACACCTTGAAGGACAGTCCCGCGTTACCCAAGCCGGTGCAGCAGCCGCACCCGCCGCTGATCGTCGGGGGGCACGGCGCCAAGCGCACGCCGCGCCTCGCTGCCGCCTACGCCGCAGAGTTCAATCTCGCGTTCTCGTCGCTGGCCGACACCGAGGCCCAGTTCGCACGGGTGCGCGCCGCCTGCGAGCAGCGCGGCCGCGACCCCGGGTCGCTGGTCTTCTCGGCCGCGCAGGTCGTGTGCTGCGGAAAGGACGAGGCGGAGGTCGTGCGCCGCGCCGGCAACATCAGGCGCCAGCCCGACGAGCTCCGCAAGAACGGCGCGGCGGGGACGCCCGACGAGGTTGTGGCGAGACTTCAGGCCTTCGCCGACATCGGCGCAGAGCGCGTCTACCTCCAGGTGCTCGACCTCGACGACCTCGAGCACCTCGACTTGCTGGCGGCCGAGGTCATGCCCCGGGTCGCCTGACCCGTACGTCCCCGGCCGTCAGCCGCCCGACGTGCTCGGTGGCGTCGCCGTGCACCCGTCGCACGGTCCCATCCCGGTGAAGTAGGGCGGGATCGACGGTGAGTCGGTCGGCGGGTTCGTCGGCAGCAGCACCGCCGGCCGAGGCGACTGGTTGAAGTCGAAGTCCTGGTCCATGTTGCCGAGGATCGAGACGTTCTCGCGGACGTCGGGCCGCGGGTCGGGCCGCCCGTCGGTCTTCGGGTTGAGGCGCGAGCCGCCGAGGAAGTCGTCCTCGATGAACTTGAGGTACGCGTCCGAGCTCAGCGTCTGGTGGTCGATGTAGCCGGTCTTGGCGTAGGGCGA
>Ga0335075_10017972_pt1 | contig 10491 bp, 8 predicted proteins | sample Lox_Sample_24_FD_206723 | JGI IMG/M metagenome (GOLD analysis project Ga0335075, IMG submission 206723) | Soil microbial communities from Loxahatchee National Wildlife Refuge, Florida, United States - Lox_Sample_2.4 | ecosystem: Environmental > Terrestrial > Soil > Wetlands | place: USA: Florida... | reverse complement strand
CCCTCATGCCCGGCTCGAGCGGATACTGGCCCGCCACGTTGACTTGGCCTTCGATGGTCACTGCCGGCTCCGGCTGCTCCGCCGTCGACTGCATCTTGAGCTCCTCCAGGATCGGCTGGATGATCCGGTCGCGACTGGAGGAGAGGTCGAACACCGTGATCTCATCCCGCGGCTCGAGCACCACATTCGCTGCGGAGCGGGGATGCGCCCAAGCGTCGGCCAGATTCGCGGACAAGGCCTCGACTCGCCGGTCGGGCGGTAGCTCCCGGCGGATCAGGACGTAGTGCAGATCCGAGTTCGGCTGCAGGTCCGCGACTGAGGGGATGACGTCGGTCAGGCGCATCCCCGAATGGAATTCATAGGGACCGGGTGTGTAGACATTGCCCTGCAAAAGAACCGCGGTATCGAGCGTGGGCCTCAGGCGCGATATATGGATGTAGTCCCCGTTCCGCAGCCCCTCCTCGAGGCCGCCCGTGGCCGTCAAGTCGACCGGTAGCACCACCCTTTCGCCGTTGGGCAAGATGCGGGTCAGGGCACTCTTGGCCACATCGGCGTTCGGCATCAGTCCACCCGCCAGAGCGACGATCTCCGCGGGAGTCGTCTCATTCTTCAGCTCGTAGATGGCTGGCCGCTCCACTTGGCCATCGATCGCGACCGTCGGCCCCACCGGTGGCACGAAGACGACGTCCCCCTGCATCAGCTTGTCATCGTGAACGGTGCTGCCGTGGATCAAGAGGTCGTAAAGGTCCAGCGTATCGACGACGACGCCATTGCGCTCGAGCTCGATCTTGCGCAGCGAGCCGGTCTTGCGGATGCCTCCCGCCGCGTAGAGCGCGGAGGTGATCGTCCCCAGGGCGCTGATGGTGTAGGAGCCGGGCTCGAAGGCCTCCCCCACCACGAACACCTGGATGGAGCGCGTCTGCGCCATCGTGACGCTCGCGCGCACGCCGATCATCTGACGCTCGACGCGAGATTCGACTTCCGTCTGGACGGCGGAGAAGAGCTGTCCGCCGACGTTGATCGGTCCGAGCTGCGGGAAGTTGATCTGGCCGTCGCGCCCGACGACGAGCTGGTACTCGCGATTCTGGTTGCCGTAGAGCAATACATCGAGCACATCGCCGGGGCCGACGACATAGTTCGAGGGGACCGGTACGTTGGTGAGCGGCGCGAAGGTCTGCGGATAGTTCTGAAAGAGGTCGTAGCCGAAGGGCTTGAGCGCCTGCTCCCCGGTCTTCTCGAGCGGCAGCAGCGTGAGCCTCGCTTCCAGGCCCTGGAAGGCCGGGACTACGGAGAGCCGCAGTGTCGCCGCATCCTGCGTGAGACCGAGGAGTGCGATGGGCGCGAACCCGGGCAACGTCAGCTCTCCGCTCTGGGAGAGCCGGTAGGGATTGTTGTCCATGATCGTCCTGATCAGCGCCTCGGTGCGCTGCTTCTCGGCCGGCGTCATGGTCGTGGCCGTTGCGGTCTGGGAGGGCGCCGCGGTGTTAGAGGAGCTGGCGGCAGCGCTCTGCAGGGCTTGCAACTGCTGTGGCGTGAGCGTCTTGCCCTGCGCCTCGGCCGCCTGGATGAGCGCCTGTGAGGACGGCGAGGAGATGGCCGCGGGCAGGTGGAAGCCGATCTGGATGATGACCCAGTCCCCGCCCTTCAGCTGCGGGATGAGGGGATGCTGCTCCTCCTCCTGCCGGCGCTGGCGGACCGCGAGCTCCTGCTCGTACTGCTGCAGCTGCGCTTGATTGAAGCTCGACAGGCCGAGCTGGCTCGAGCTTCCGGGCGTATATCCGAGGCGGTTCTCGATGGACTGCTGCTCCGTGGGACTCAAGCCCTGCAGCAGCTGCGTCAGGTCCCCCGACGAGGAGGGGAGCGAGGTCGTCTGAGCGTGGGCGGCGGCGGCAAGAATCCACAGTCCGAGGAGCGCAAGCGGCCAGCGAGCTAGCGGCAGCAGCGGTCGTCGCAGCGAATGCATCAATGATCTATTCCTTAGCGCCAAACATATATTGTAACGGGAGCCCGCGGTGGACCGTAACCCGCACACGGGTCTACGCCCAGCTATCTATAGTTCGTCTCGATCCAGCGCGTGTAGCTCCCATCCATCACGGCCCGCCACCAGCGCTCGTTTTGCACATACCAGCGAAAGGTGTCGCGAAGTCCCGAATCGAGAGACATCCGCGCGCGGTAACCGAGCTCGCGCTCGATCTTGCCGCAGTCGATCGCGTACCGCCGATCATGGCCGGGACGGTCCTTCACGAACTGCAGGAGGCTCGAGCATTTCTCACCGAGCGCAGCGGGGCAGCGCGGAAAGCGCGATGCGAGCGCCTCCTCGTCCGCGAAGGCCTGGTCGGCGACCTCGCACAGCGTTTCCACCAGCTTCAGGTTCTCGCTCTGCGCCCCGCCGCCGATGTTGTAGACCTCCCCCGGGCGGCCCTTCTCGAGCACGAGGCTGATGCCCCTGCAATGGTCCGACACGTGCAGCCAGTCGCGGACGTTGCGCCCGTCCCCGTAGATCGGCAGCGGCCGCCCATGCAGCGCGTTCACGATCATCAGAGGGATGAGCTTCTCGGGGAAGTGATACGGCCCGTAGTTGTTCGAGCAGTTGCTCGTGGTGACCTCGAGCCCGAAGGTGTGGTGATACGCCCTCACCAGATGATCCGACGCGGCCTTGCTCGCGGAGTACGGTGAGTTCGGGGCATAGCGGGTCTGCTCGTGGAAGGCGGGATCGTCCGCCCCGAGCGATCCGTAGACCTCGTCGGTCGAGACGTGGTGGAAGCGGTGCCGTTCGACCGCCCGCTCCTCGAGCCACACGGTGCGTGCGGCCTTGAGCATCGAGTGCGTGCCCTGAACATTGGTCTCGACGAACGCGTCCGGGCCATGGATCGAGCGGTCGACGTGCGACTCGGCGGCGAAGTGAACGATGGTGTCGATCCGCTCCTCGCGCAGCAGCCGCTCGACGAGCGCGGTATCGCAGATGTTGCCGTGCACGAACCGCAGCTCGGTTCGCTCCTTGACGGGCTCGAGATTGGCGAGATTTCCCGCGTACGTGAGCGCATCGAGCACGACCAGGCGCTCGTGGGGATGCTCCGCGAGGCGGTGGTGCACGAAGTTCGCGCCGATGAACCCGGCGCCGCCCGTCACGAGCAGCCTAGGCATGCGACATCTCCGCGAAGACGCCTCGCAGACGCTCGCGCCAGTGCACCTGCGGAAAGCCGAGCGCGGCGAGCGAGCGCTTGTCGAGCACGCTGTACGAAGGGCGGCTCGCGGGGGTCGGATACTCCTCGGTCGTGATCGGCGTGACGGTCGCGCTCCGGGGAAACCAACCGCGCTGCGCGCCCTCCTCCGCGATCGCGACCGCGAAGTCGTACCAGCTCGCCACTCCGGCGTCCGTCCAATGGTGGATCCCGCGAATGTCCGGCCGCACCGCGATCCGCCACAGGACCTCGGCGAGCGAGGGAGCGGCCGTCGGTGTCCCGACCTGGTCCGCCACGACACGCGCAGTGCCGCGCTCGCGCAGCACGCGCAGGATCGTCAGGAGGAAGTTCGCGCCCTTCGCGCCGTACACCCACGCCGTGCGCACGATCGTTGAGCGGTCCCCGAGCGCGTCGAGGACGGCGACCTCGCCGTCGCGCTTCGTCCTGCCGTACACACCGAGAGGGTTCGTCTGCGCCTCCGGCGGATAAGGGCGCGAGGCGCGGCCGTCGAACACGAAGTCCGTGGAGAGGTGGATCAGGCGGGCATCACATTCGCGAGCGGCGGCGGCGAGATTGCGGGGGCCCTCGGTGTTGACGCGCCGTGCGAGCTCGGGCTCCGACTCCGCCTTGTCCACGGCCGTGTAGGCGGCCGCATTGAGGATCACGTCGGGGTGCTCGCGCGAGATGCATTGGCGGACGGCGGCGGCATCACTCACGTCTAGGCGGTCGCGGCCGAAGCCGATCACGTCCACACCCTGCGGAGCCATGCGCATGAGTAAGCCGCCGACCTGCCCTCCCGCTCCCGTGATCAGCACCTTCACGGATAAACCTCGGCGTCGCGCAAGGCGCAGGCGCCATCGTCCTTAGCGGAGATCACGGGACGCACGCCGTCCGGGAGCGGCCATCTCACGCCGATCTCGGGATCGTCCCAGCGGATCGCCCGCTCGTGCTGCGGGGCCCAGAAGTCGGTGACCTTGTAGAGGAAGTCCGCCGAATCGCTCAGCACGAGATATCCGTGCGCGAACCCCGGCGGCACCCAGAGCATGTGGTGATTCTCCTCGGAGAGCACCACGCCCACCCCGCGCCCGAACGTCGGAGAAGAGCGGCGAATATCGACGGCGACGTCGTACACCGCGCCAGCCACGACTCGGACCAGCTTTCCCTGCGGCTGCTCGATTTGGTAGTGCAGCCCCCTCAGGATGTGTCGCGCCGAGTGGCTGTGATTGTCCTGGACGAACCTCGCGTGGATCCCGGCAGCGGCGAACTTGCGCTCCTCCCAGCTCTCCATGAAGTAGCCACGCGCATCGCCGAGCACCTTCGGCCGGATCATCACAACGTCAGGGATCGAGGTCGGCTCGAAGTCCATCAAGGTCCCGCCTTCAGGATCTCGATCAGGTAAGCGCCATAACCGGTCTTGGCGAGCGGCCGAGCCAGCTGCTCGAGCTCCGCGGCGCTGATGTAGCCCGCACGGTAGGCGATCTCCTCGGGGCAGCAGACCTTCAATCCCTGCCGGCTCTCGATCGCCTCGATGAACATCGAGGCCTGAAGCAGGGACTCATGGGTCCCCGTATCGAGCCAAGCGACCCCGCGGCCCAGCAACTCGACTCGCAGCGCGCCGCTTTCCAGATACTTGCGGTTGACGTCGGTGATCTCGAGCTCACCGCGCGCGGAGGGTTTGAGCCCGGCGGCGATATCGAGCACTTCCGCGTCATAGAAGTAAAGGCCGGTCACGGCGAAGTGCGATTTGGGCTGCGGCGGCTTCTCCTCGATATCGAGTGCTCTACCGGTCGCATCGAACTGCACCACGCCGTAGCGCTGCGGATCCTTGACCCGGTAGGCGAACACGGTCGCGCCCCGATGATGCTGCGCCGCGGCCTGCAGCTGGTCGGGCAAACCATGTCCGTAGAAGATGTTGTCGCCGAGAGCGAGCGCGACACGGTCCGCTCCGATGAACGAGCGCCCGATGATGAACGCCTGCGCAAGACCTTCCGGCCGCGGCTGCTCCGCGTAGGTGAGCGAGATTCCCCACTGGCTGCCGTCTCGCAGCAGCCGTTGGTAGAGAGGCAGATCGAGGGGTGTGGAGATGACCAGGATGTCTCGGATCCCCGCCAGCATCAGGGTCGCGAGCGGGTAGTAGATCATCGGCTTGTCGTACACCGGCAGCAGCTGCTTGCTCATCCCGAGCGTCACGGGGTGGAGCCTCGTTCCCGCGCCTCCCGCCAGAATGACACCCTTGAGGCTCATCGCTGCGCCACGTTCACGCGCCGCGCCACTCGGCCAGGCGGTCGATGAGTCCCTTCACCGAAGAGCTCGCGCCCGCCGCGAGCTTCGGATCCTGCACGAGGGGCACGAGCGTCTCGCAGAGCTTCTTGCCGAGCTCCACTCCCCACTGGTCGAACGCGTTGATCCCCCACACCACGCTCTGCGTGAACACGCTGTGCTCGTAGAGCGCGATGAGCTTGCCGAGCGTCGCGGGATCGAGACGCTGGAACGACACGATCGAGCTCGGACGGCTGCCCTCGTGCACCTTGTGCGGCACCAGCGCCGCGATCCGGTCCGCCGCGAGGCCCTGCTTGGCGAGCTCCTGGCGCACCACCTCCGCGGGCTGTCCCGTCATCAACGCCTCGGCCTGCGCGAGGCAGCTCGCGATCGCGAGATTCTGATGCGCCTGATCGCCGCACGAGGACTGAGCCGGTAGCAGGAAGTCGAGCGCCGCGCGGCGCATGCCCTGGTGCAGCAGCTGAAAGAAAGAGTGCTGGCCGTTGTTGGCCGGCTCACCCCAGATGATTGCGGCCGTGCCGCATTCCGCCGGCCGGCCGTCGAGGAGCACCGACTTGCCGTTGCTCTCCATCTCGAGCTGCTGCAGATAGGCGGGAAAGCGTCGCAGGCGGTCATCGTACGGCAGGATCGCGAGCGTCGGTAGCCCGAGAAAGTTGATGTTCCACACACCGATCAGGCCCATCAGCGCCGGGAGGTTCTCCGACCACGGTGCCGTGCGGAAGTGCTCGTCGATCGCGTGCCCTCCCCCGAGAAACGTCTCGAAGTGCTCGCGTCCGATCGCGATCGCGAGCGGGACGCCGATCGAAGACCACACCGAGTAGCGTCCGCCGACCCAGTCCCACATGTTGAAGCGGTAGTCCGGATGCACGCCGAACGCATCCATCGCCTTCTGGTTGACCGAGACGGCGGCGAAGTGCTCGCGGACGGCCGGCTCTCCGAGCTTGCCGGCGAGCCAGGCCCGCGCGGTCCGCGCGTTCGTGAGCGTCTCGAGCGTCGTGAAAGTCTTCGAGGCGACGATGAAGAGTGTCGTTGCGGGGTCCGCCCCGTCGAGCAGGTCGTGCAGGTGGCAGCCGTCGATGTTCGACACGAATTCCGTCCGCGGTCCGCCCGCGTGGAACTCGTGCAGCGCCTCGACGGCCATCGCTGGCCCGAGGTCGGAGCCGCCGATACCGATATTGACCACGAGCGTGAAAGGCTGGCCCGTGCTGCCGTGAATCCGCCCGCCCCGCACCGCTTCGGCGAAATCGAGCATGCGCCCACGCTCGGCGAGCACTTCCCGCATGATCTGCGCGCCGCCGACGGCCGCTCCGGCGGGCTGGCGCAGCGCGACGTGCAGCACCGCGCGGTTCTCGGTGGAGTTGATGTGCTCCCCCCGCCACATGGCATCCGTGCGCTCACGCAGATGGACCGCATCCGCGAGCGCGACGAGCTTGCCCATCGCGTCCCCGTCGAGCCGCTGGCGCGAGAAATCATAGAGCAGGCCCGCCGCCTCTCGAGAGCAGTGCGTGAAGCGCTGGGAGTCGCGCGAGAACAGATCGCGCGTGGGAAGCATCGACAGGCGCTTCGCCTGCGCGGCGATCTCGGTCCAGACGGGCGTGCGAGGTCCTGGCGTCGTCATATCGGCCACCTTCTCTCGAGTCACCGGTAGAAGCCGGCGATCGAGTCCACGACGTATTGAAGCTCGCGCTCACCGAGCTCCGGATAGATCGGCAGGGCGAGCGTCTCGCCCGCCGCGCGCTCCGCCTCCGGAAACTCCCCGGCGCGGTACCCAAGATAGGCGAAGCACTCCTGAAGATGCAGCGGCACCGGATAATAGATCTCCGTCCCGACCCGGTGGTCCGCGAGGTGCCGGCGCAACCGGTCCCGGTCGCGCACCCGCAGGACGTACTGATTGTAGATAGGGCGGGCGTGGGGATCGGCCCAGGGTGTACGCACCGCGCCCCCGAGACCCGCGGCCGTGAAGCTGCGATCGTAGTAAGCGGCATTGCGCTGCCGCGCAGCTGTCCAGTCGTCCAGGTGCGGAAGCTTCACGTTGAGCACCGCCGCCTGCAACTCATCGAGGCGGAAGTTGCCGCCGATCAGGGCGTGGTAATACTTCGGATGGCCGCCGTGCACGCGCAGCACCTCGAGTCGCTCCGCGAGCGCCGCGTCGTTCGTGAGGCACATCCCCGCATCGCCGAAGGCGCCGAGATTCTTGGTCGGAAAGAACGAGAGACAGCCGATGTCTCCGAACGTGCAGGCGCGCCGGCCCTCCGCGTCGTCGGCCCCGATCGCCTGCGCAGCGTCCTCGATGACCTTGAGGCCATGGTCGCGCGCGAGTCCCATGAGCGCGGTCATGTCGGCGACCTGGCCGTAAAGGTGCACCGGCATCAGCGCCTTGACACGACCGCCGGTGCGCCGGTTCAGCAGCGCCGTCCCCTCCGTCGCACACTGCTCTGTGATGAACGCCCGCACCGCGCGCGGCGAGAGATTGAACGTGCGGGGGTCGATGTCGCAGAACACCGGGCGAGCACCCGTCCGAGCGATAGTCCCGGCGGTCGCGAAGAAGGTGTAAGGCGTGGTGATCACCTCGTCGCCCGGGCCGATCCCGAGCGCCATGAGCGCGACGAGCAGTGCGTCGGTGCCCGAGGAGACACCGATCCCGTGCCGGCAGCGGCAGTACTCGGCCACCGTGCGCTCGAGCTCCTTGACGGCAGGCCCCAGGATGAAGTGCTGGCTCGAGCAGACCCGCTCGAGGGCCGCCTCGATCTCGGCTCTGAGCGTGCGGTACTGCGGCTTCAGGTCGAGCAGCGGCACCTCTGGGCGGGCGTGCGGCAGGGGCTCCTCGAGGGCCATGGAAAGTCCTTTGCGATGCAGAGTATCGATTCTAGCGGGGAATCAGCGCCGATACCCGTAGTACTCGCAGAACCAGTCCACGAAGCGGCGCACGCCCACCTCGACCGGGGTCGACGGGCGATAACCCACATCGCTCACGAGGTCGTCGATGTCCGCGAACGTCTCCGGGACGTCTCCGAGCTGCAGCGGCAGGAAGCGCTTCTCGGCCTTACGCCCGAGGCACTCCTCGATGAGCTCGATGTAGCGCAGGAGCTCCACCGGCTCGTGGTTGCCGATGTTGTATAGGCGGAACGGCGCGCGGCTCCTCGCGGGGTCCGGGGCGTCGCTGCGCCACCCCGGGTCGGGCTGAGCGGGGTGATCGAGCGCCCGCACGACCCCCTCCGCGATGTCCTCCACGTACGTGAAATCGCGCCGGTGGTGGCCGTGGTTGAACACGTCGATGGGCTTGCCTTCGAGAATGTTGCGCGTGAACAGGAACAGAGCCATGTCCGGTCGTCCCCAGGGGCCGTACACGGTGAAGAACCGCAACCCGGTCGTCGGAATGCCGAATAGAGAGGAGTACGTGTGCGCCATGAGCTCGTTCGCGCGCTTGGTGGCCGCGTAGAGCGAGAGCGGGTGGTCGGCGATCCGGTGCACCGAGAACGGCATATCGGTGTTCGCGCCGTACACCGAGCTCGTCGAGGCGTAGACCAGATGCCCGACGCCGTGGTGCCGGCAACCCTCGAGGACGTTCAGAGTGCCGGTGATGTTGCTCTGCACGTACGCGTGCGGCGCCTCGAGGGAGTACCGCACGCCGGCCTGGGCTGCGAGGTGGACGACGCGCTCGAGTCTCTCCCGGCGGAACAGGTCGCGCATGCGCGGCTCGTCGGTCAGATCGAGCTCGGCGAAGCGGAAGCGGGGGTCGGCCGTGAGCTGCGCGAGCCGCGCCCGCTTGAGCGTCACGTCGTAGTAATCGTTCAGGTTGTCGAGCCCGACGACCTCGTCTCCCCGGGCGAGCAGCCGCTTCGCCGTGTGGAAGCCGATGAACCCCGCGGCACCGGTGACGAGAGCCCTCACTTCGTGGGGCCCAACGCCCTCGCATCGAGCGGAGCGTCCGTCTCGGTCGCGCGCCACAGGCACTCGCCGTTCGCGCGCTTGGCGATCAGATCGAGAAACGCCTCGTGAGCGTCACGCTCCTGCGGCGTCGCCGCGACCACCTTGAGCGGCATCCCGGGTCGCTTGAGTCGCAGGCCCGAGCGCGTCTCGACCGTCCCGCTGCGCGCGCTCGCCGCCTGGCCGAGCTCGAGCGCCCCTTGGCCTCCCGTCATCGCGAGATAGACTTCGGCGAGTAGCTGGGCATCGAGCAGCGCGCCGTGCAGCTCGCGTCTCGAGTTATCGACATCGTAGCGCTTGCAGAGCGCATCGAGGCTGTTGCGCTGGCCCGGATGCATCTCGCGCGCGAGTCCGAGCGAGTCGAGCACGGAGCATCGAGCCATGACGGTCCCCGGCTCGCCCGGCAAGCGCGCGAGCTCCGCGTCGAGGAAGGCCACGTCGAAGGAAGCATTGTGGATGATCAGCTCGGCGCCCGCGATGAACTCGAGGAGCTCCTCGGCGATCTCGGCAAAGCGCGGTTCACGCTCGAGGTCCGCGCGCGACAACCCATGCACCGCGAGAGCGCCCTCGTCGATCTCGCGGTCGGGATTCAAATAGCGGTGGAAGCGCCGCCCGGTCACCCGTCGGTTCACGAGCTCGACGCAGCCGATCTCGATGACCCGATGGCCCGCGCCGGGGTCGAGCCCGGTGGTCTCCGTATCCAGCACGATCTGCCTCATGGGCCCGCGATCTTACGCGCTCAAGGCATCGATCGCTCGATTCGCGAGCGCGTCGACTCGCTCGTTGCCGGGCACGCCGGCATGGCCCGGCACCCAGTGCCACTCGACGCGATGGATGGCGGCGAGCTGGTCGAGCGCCGCCCAGAGATCCTGGTTCTTCACCGGCTTGCGATCCGCGGTACGCCAGCCGCGCGCCTTCCAGCGCGGCAGCCACTCCGTGATGCCGCGGCGCACATACTCCGAGTCGGTGAACACTCGCGCCTCGACGGGACGCTTGAGCGCCTCGAGGGCCCGGATCACGGCGGTGAGCTCCATCCGATTGTTGGTCGTGTGCGGCTCGGCGCCCGAGAGCTCCCTCTCGCGGCCCTCGTGCGACAGCAGCG
>Ga0335075_10017970_pt1 | contig 10492 bp, 13 predicted proteins | sample Lox_Sample_24_FD_206723 | JGI IMG/M metagenome (GOLD analysis project Ga0335075, IMG submission 206723) | Soil microbial communities from Loxahatchee National Wildlife Refuge, Florida, United States - Lox_Sample_2.4 | ecosystem: Environmental > Terrestrial > Soil > Wetlands | place: USA... | reverse complement strand
CAGCCAGGTCTCCGAGGCGGCCATCACCGACGGGCTGATCTTCATGGCCATCGTGATGATCATCGTGCGCACCGCGGGACTCGGCGCTCGCGCCGCGCGCGTCCCTGACCGTGCCGCCGCAACGCAGGGCCTCCTTGCCTGATGACCTCGCACGGGCACCAGCTAACGGTCCAGCCGCCCGCCGGGAACCTCCCGGCGGGCGGCTGCGCTGGTCCGCGCGACGGTCAGGTAAACCGCTCACATGGTTCGGACGTTGAAGCAGCGTGACACTCGATTTCGCGGACTTCTACCGGGAGGCCAAGGACGAGTGCCTGCGCACCGTCGTCATCAGCACCGGTGACCAGGAGCAGGCCCAGGACCTTGTGGCCGAGGCGTTCGCCCGGGCCTGCGCCTCCTGGCGGCAAGTCTCCCGGCACCCCAACCCGAAGGCCTGGGTGGTCCGGACCGCGCTGAACGTGCGTATCGACCGCTGGCGCATTCGCCGCCGCGAGTTGCCGCTCACCCCGCCCATGGACACGGTCATGCGCGATCAGGACCCGGCCGATCCCGCCGTCATCGCCGCTGTCCGCCGGCTTCCGGAACGCCAGCGTCAGGTGGTGGCGCTCCGGCTCCTCCTCGACCTGGATACCGAGACCACGGCCGAGACTCTCGGCATCTCGCCCGGCACTGTCAAGGCGCACCTGTCCCGGGCCGTCGCCGCCCTGCGGGAAGCCCTCGATCTCAAGGAGCAGATCTCATGAACGACACCGACCTGTCGACGCTTCTCCGGGACGCGGTGCGGGACACGCACATGAGCGTCCCGGAATCAGACATCACCCGCCGGGCCGGCACGTTGCGAGCCCGCCGCTGGGTCGTGGTCGGCGGGGCGGCCAGCGTCGGCATCGCCGCCGCCCTCGCGGTGGTCGCGCTGACGGCTCCGGCCGCGCCCCCGGTGACCAGCCAGAACACCATGTCACAGCTCACCGCGTGGACCGTGGCAACGCACCCCAACGGTGTCATCGACGTGACGATCCGCGAGCTCAAGGACCCCGCTGGCTTGCAGGCGCGACTGCGCGCGGACGGCCTGCCAGCCAGCGTCACCTTCTCTAAGGACACCAGCCCCGCGTGCCACGACTACTATCCGGGTCACCCGATGCCGAAGACCTCGGTCAGCATGTCGTCGATGAGTGACGGCATCTTTACCGAGACGGCGGACGAGACCGGGGGCGTCGCGGTTGCGATCAACCCCGACCACCTCCCGAGTGACGCCGGGGTGCAGTTCCAGGTATATCCCGAAAGGACCATAACGTCCCATGGCGTCAAGGAGCACACCTTCGTCGACGAGTGGGGCCTAGTCGATAAGAGCCCGGCTTGCACCGGATTACCGGCGTGACAGGCTAGGCGCCGCTGGGGTCCGGGAGCGTGTAGGTGCTCTTCGTCCCGGCGGGCGGCTTGCTACCCGGCCACGTCAGCGCGGCCTGACCGAAGTAGGTGCCCCCTCCCGCCGAGTTGTAGACCACCGATAGCGTCACGTGCACCGGGTAATCCTGGTCGTGGCCCGAAGCGCAGTTGGGGTTGCAGTTGTTCAGGAAGAACTCGCCCGTGCCGGTCGCGGTGGCCGACGGCACCACCTGCCCCGGGCTGCTTGACGTGACGTTGGAGCCCCAGTGGCTCCAGGTCAGGTCCAACAGGCCGGCCGTTCCGTCGCTGCAGGCCAGCAGGATGGAGGTCGGCCGGACTTCCAGCTGGGACAACGACTTGCCGCAGTCGATCACGCCGGGAGTGGACGCATCAGCCGAAGACCCGCCCGAAGCGGAGGAGCCAGAGGAGCCGGCCGTGCTTGAGGCGGTGGGCGCAGACGAGGAACTGCCCGAGCCGGCCGACGGGGTTGCAGCCGGCGTGGTCGCCGCGGATGTGGGCGAGGCCGTGGCCGACTGCGTCGCTGACGGCGCGGCGGTGGCCGGAGCGGAAGCCGACGAGCTTGATCCCTGCGCGGAGCATCCCGTGATGAGCACCCCGGCGACCGCGAGGCTGGCTCCGGTGAGCAACGTCCGGCGAGTGGCAATCCTGGTCATCTTGTTAAATCCTCTCTCAACAACCTCAACAAGCACCGTTCCTACACAGGATGAGTCCAGTCCAGACAGCCGCCGTTACAGCCCATCCGTGAGTGAGTCCAGTCACGAAGTGCGTTCAACCGGAGCGGGCTGGGTAGCGTCTTACAGATCATGAGACTTACAGCGGCTAACTCCCTGGCAGCGTCCATCGCGGGAATCGGGATGGCAACTCTCATCGTCGGCTGCACGTCGTCCGGTAGTTCCGCCAGTTCGCAGGCCCCCACGACCTCGACCACGCAGTCGGGGGCCGCCGTCTCCACTGGCGCTCCGACCCAGCCGCCGTCCGGTGGGCCGACCGGCACGTCCAGTGGTGCGGCGGGCAACAGCGGCACCAGCCCGCCCGCCACCCCCTCCCCGGGCGCGCCCTCGGTCAATCCGGGCGGTGTGGCCATCGTGCCCTGTCCGACCTCGGGCCTGAAGGTAACGGAGGGGACGATCGGCGCGGCCGGCGGCTCGACCTACATGCAGATCAAGTTCACCAACGTCTCCGGCCGTACCTGCCTGCTCTACGGCTACCCGGGCGTCGCCCTCACCACGGGCACTAGCGCGGCCAGCCAGGTCGGGCCGGGGGCTACCCGGTCAACGCTGGCCACCAGGACGGTCGTCACGCTGGCCAGCGGGGCCACCGCCAGCGCGACCCTGCAGCTCGTCGAGGTAGTGAACTACCCGAGCTCAGCCTGCCAGCCGGCCAGCGGCAACTACCTGCAGGTCTACCCGCCCGGCCAGACGGTGCCCGTCTACCTGCCGTTCAAGGGAAAGACTTGCCTCAAGCCAGTCTTCGCGCTCGGCATCTCCGCCGTGAAGGCCGCCAGCTAGCGGGCCTTCTCCCTGCCGGCCCCCCGTCGGCAGGTACCTGCGCGTGCATATGGGCCTGACCTGGGATACCGTCAGTCCGACGCAGGCGCAGAAGGAGGCTTCATGGCAGTACCGGGCGGGATGACGGGATTCGGTGAGTGGGTCACCGTCGGTATAGATAACGGCGGCACCTCCAACAACGGGACCGTCCTGGACTCGCACGGCAACTTCCTGGTGGACACGATGGCGGAGTTGCCCAGCCTGGTCCGCGAGGGGCCGGAGAAGGCGATCGGCGCGCTGGTGGAGACGGTCGACAAGGTCCTGGGAATGACCGGGATAGCGAAGTCGGCTGTGCGCGCGGTCGGGCTGGATACGCCCGGGCCAGCCAGCGCGACAGGGGTCCTGGCCTCCAAGGGGGCCACGAACTTCGGGCACCCGGCCTGGGGCGCGTTCGACATCAGGAGGGCGCTGGAGGAGCAGCTGGGCATCCCGGTCGTCTACAACAACGACGCCAACGCCGCTGCCCTGTACGCGCACCACGTCCGGTTCGGTCCCGCGGCCGCCCTGTACGGCTCGGTAGCCGCGATCGTTGGGACCGGCCTGGGCGGCGGAGTGGTCGCCAGCGGCCAGGTCATCAGCGGCGCGGCGGGCATGGCCGGCGAGCTTGGCCACTTCCCGATCCGGCTGGACGGCCTGGTTGAGGAAGGCCAGCCGGTGCCGTCCTGCAACTGCGGAAGCATGGGCGACGCCGAGTCGTTCGCCTCGCTGACCGGCATCAGGCGCAACCTCCTGCCCTACTGGCTCACCCGCTACCCGGACCACGAGCTGGCCAGCCTGCCCATCGACCAGGCGGCCAAGGCCGTCCGCGGCCTCGCCGAGAAGGGCGATGAGATGTCGCTGCAGATCTTCAGGCAGCAGGCCATGGCGATCGGGCGGGTGTTCTCCGTCGCCGCGAAGTTCACCGATCCGGACGTCTACTTTGTCGGCGGCGGCGTGATCGAGGCGGCACCGCACTTCCGCGACTGGTTCCTGGCCACGGTCCGCGAGAACACGAACCTCTACCTCGAGCAGGAAGCAGTGACGGAGATCACGCTGGTTCCCGACCTGGACATGGCCGGGGCGCGCGGGTCAGCAATCGCCGCCGCGACCTGGCTGACCCAGCCCCATTAGCCAGAACGAGCCGTGGCCGGTCTCCCGGGCAATCTCGCCCGGTAGACCGACCGCAGGTGCCACTAGCTAGTCGTCGGAGTCGCCTGAGTCCTTGAAGATGAGGCCGCAGACCTCTAGATAAAGCTGCTCGGGATAAGGCAAGTGGCGGATGCTGCGCAGCGCCTGGTCCTTGCCCGCCGATTCGACGACGAACTCACCGTAACCCAGAACTCGTCCCCAGGCCGAGCGCTTGAAGCTCATATCGGTCACTTTGCCGAGCGGCATCATATTTACCGTGCGGTTAAGGAGGCCGGTGGTGAGCAGCAACCGCTGTGAAGTTACCACAAAGTAATCTTCAAGCCAGGTCCAGATCTGCACGCCAAGCCAGGCGAGCACGCCCAGGAATAGCAACCAGATCACGAGTTTGACGAGGCCGTCGATGATGGGCACGACACTGATCACCAGTGCGATTGCCAGTGCCCCCAGGGTGATCGACACGGGCTTTATCAGCACGGCCGGATGGAAGCGTACGGTCAGTACCTGGCGCTCATGAGGCAGCAGGTGCCGCTCGACCGTATGTGGCACCCGATCGAAGTTGGGCGCCATGCGAATGCCCATCGCTACCTCATATGGATGCGAAGAAGTTGGAGAGGCCGTGTGCTGCCTGCGAGAGTAGGGCTCCGATGTTGTGCATCAGGTGACCGGCGCTCGCGGGCTGCTGGATGACCCACCATATGACGAAAGCGATCGCAGCATATGTGAGGATCTGCTTAAGCTTCACTGCCGACTCCCTGGAATCGCAGACTGCACCATCTTGTCGGATACCTTTTTCATCTTAACCCGCCTGCAGCCGAAGCCGAAGGACTGGGCGAGATGCGACCCTTGGCCCTACCTGTCCCTTCGGACAGCAGTATGCCCGATTTCGGCTGAAGTCACGCCCTCAGGTGCCCGATCTGCTGCCCATGTGAAGTATGGGGCCGGTCGGCACCCGGGGGAAGGCGACACGCCGGCCCCACCGGCAACGGCGACCACACTGGTAGCGTGACATTTGTGAGTATTCATGTCCACTTGTCCGTATTGCCAGCGTCGTCCCCGCGACTCAGGCCCGAGGCAGGTACCGATTCGGCAGCAGGCCGATGCCCGATCTGACAACACTCCCCCCGTGGATGCATGCTTGTTCCATGGCAACGCCCGAGGTGAGCGAGACAGACACAGACTTTGCGATCATCGTCTACCGAGAGGATGAGCGGTGGGACGCCGACGTCCTGCCGGTGGCGGTGACGGCGGACCTGCAGGGCCTGCTTCGCGCGCTGCGCCAGCAGCCGAGCATCGCCGGGACGATCGGCTTCGCCGGGGTGGCCGACGACTTCTTCGTGGCGGTCCGGGTGTTCAGCGGGCAGGTCTCTGTCCTGCTCTCCGACATTGGCGCGGCCGCCGAGGGCGACCCGCTGGCCGTCTCTGTCCTTGAGTACCTCGACATCCCGGTTCCGGCCGAGGAGGACATCGACCAGATCCTCCCGGCGGGCGACCTGTCGATCTTCGACGACCTGGGCCTGGACGAGATGGACCTCGCCGCGATCTCGAGCGACATGGAGATGTACCCGGACGAGGCGGTGGAGACCATCGCCTCCCGGCTGGGCTTCGGCCCGGCCATGGAGCGTGCCCTTGACATCGCCCTCGGGGGCTGAGTACCTCACTCGCTACGAGGCGCCCATGCGGGCGGCGCTCGCCGAGGCCGCTGCGGCCGCCGCCGCGGGCGAGGTTCCCGTGGGCGCGGTGATCCTCAGTCCCGCCGGGGAGATCGTCGCGCGTGGCCATAACCGCAGGGAGGCCGAGGCCGACCCGACCGCGCACGCCGAGATCGCGGCCATGCGCAACGCGGCGGCGGCCCTCGGGGACTGGCGACTCGACGGGCACTCGATCGTCGTCACGCTGGAGCCCTGCACGATGTGCGCCGGCGCCATCACCACCGCTCGCCTCGCCCGACTCGTCTACGGTGCCACCGACCCGAGGGCCGGCGCGGTAGGGTCACTCTGGGACGTCATCAGGGATCCGCGCGTGACGCCCTGGCCAGAGGTCCTCTGCGGCGTGCTCGACGATGAGTGTCTGGGTATTATCCGGACTTTCTTCTCGGAGCGCCGATAGGACCCGCCTGGGTTATTAGTCAGGTGCCAACGTCAGGTAAGCTCATCGGCGGTGGAGTCGCCTAGTGGCCGAGGGCGCGCGCCTCGAAAGCGCGTGAGGGGGCAACCCCTCCGTGGGTTCAAATCCCACCTCCACCGCCACACTCATTCGGCGATCGGGGCTGCGCGCTGCTGGGTGTGGTCACCCTGCGCGGTGCTTCCGGGGGCGGTAAGGAGAAGGAGTGCTGGAACCGCAGGGGACCTTGTTCTTCGTCCTGCTCGTGCTGGCGTTTGCCGGTCTGGTCACCTGGCTCGCGCTGAGCAAGCTAGTCGTGGTTCGCGTGCTTGTCGCGCTGCTCGCCTTCATCCCCGCCGCGGTGTTCGGCGTCGCGGCCGTGAACAAGTACTACGGCTACTACCAGAGCTGGGGCGCGCTGGTCAGCGACCTGTCCGGGTCGGGCGCGCAGTCGGTCCCGCAGCTCGCGGAGGTCTCAGGCACGGCCGGTGGCTCACCGGACGGCAGCGTGCGCGCCGGGATCACCGCCGCGGCCCGCGACGGCCTCTCACAGCAGACTGGCTACCTGTTCAGGACGACGGTCACCGGCCCGTCCAGCCGCATCACCCGGCAGGTCTACGTTTACCTTCCGCCGCAGTACTTCCAGGCCGCCTACAAGAGCACCAGGTTCCCCGCGATCGAGCTGCTGCACGGCTCTCCGGGGCAGCCGGCCTCCTGGATCAACGTCATGGACGTGATCCCGATCTACCTGGGCCTGCTCGACACCAAGCAGGCGACTCCCTCGGTCCTGGTGATGCCGGACACGGACGGAGGCCTGTCGTACTCGCTGCAGTGCCTGAACAACCCCCATGGCCTCCAGGACATGACCTTCGTGGGCAAGGAGGTCCCGGACTGGGTCACCAGGAACCTCCGGGTGATGACGGCCGGCCCGGCCTGGGGGATCGCCGGCTACTCCGAGGGTGGCTACTGCGCGGCCAACATCGGGATGCAGTACGCGGCCCGGTTCGGCTACGTGGGCTCGCTGAGCGGTTACTTCGAGCCAAGCAACAGCCAGATCCCGGCGGACGGCCGGGCGGGCGGCGCGGCGGTGAACATTCCTGACGTCTTCGCGAAGTACCCGAAGCTCGCCCTGCTCAACACGCCCTACAAGTACGTCCAGCAGGCTCCGCTCGGGGTTCAGGTCCCGTACTTCTGGCTGGCGGCCGGCGGCAGCGACACCTGGTACCTGCAGCAGGCCGAGCTGTTCAGGCAGTACGCCATGACGCGCGTGCCCGATGTCCCGCTGATGATCGTCAAGGGCGGTGGCCACTCGGCCAACGTCTGGCGGGCCTCGCTCGGCCCGATGCTTGAGTGGATGACGCCCAAGCTCACCAACGCGGCCGCGCTCGTGGAGGAGGACGTCGCCCGGCGCGAGGCCGCCGAGCGCCTCAGGAAGCTCACCAAGCCCAAGGTCAGCACCGACTCAACCAGTGCCTAACTTCACTGAGTAGGCGTGTCATCACCGAAAGTTCACCGTCGGTAGCCGCTAGTCAGCTATGATCACGCTTCGAGGTGTAACCAACTCGGAGGGTGACTAATGTTCGATCGTCGCGGAAGGCGTATCCCTGTCCCGGTGCTCTCGGTCGCGGCCACGGCCGGCCTTCTCGGGCTGGCGGGCCTGGCGGGGTGCAGTGGCAGCTCGCACACCGCCACCGGTGGCACGACTGGCATAACCGTGAGCAACAAGTCAGGCACCTTCAACGCACAGCAGCTCAAGACCGCGCTGCTGAGCAGGATCAACGGTGACGGGCCGATATCGGCCCCGAACGCCGGCAGTTACTCATCGCTGCCCGGGGTCCAGGCGGCCGCGGCGCAGATGAACGGGGTCACCGTTAACCCCTCGCAGTGCATGCCGGCCACCGTGCTCCAGGGCGCCGTCCTCGACACCGGCGCGCTCGGCACCGCCCCCGCCGCCGTCGTCAACTTCCGGGTGGTGACCAACGGCGTGTCCGAGGTCCTGGCCACGCCGCCCAGCCAGGCCGTGGCGGCCGCGCTCGGCCGCTCGATCCCGGCCGGATGCGCCCACTACACGGCGTCCTCAGGCGGCCGGACCTACCAGTACACGGTGAAGCAGGACTGGGTGCAGGGGATCGGCAAGAAGCCCGCCCGCGTGCTCAACATCAGCCTGCAGGGGCAGAAGGTTCCGGCCAGCGTCTGGTCGGTCGTCTTCCAGGGGACAGGCTTCGTCGGGGCGGTCAGCGTCGATGGCCCGAACGCCTCGGAGGCGGCCGTGCGCGAGCTAGGCCAGCAGGCCTACCAGTACGCGGCTAAGACCCTGTCCTGAGCGGGCCGGCCGGGGGGACGACAGGGGGTTGGTCGTCCCCCTCAGGTGGGAAGGCGTGCAAGACTATGGGCCATGACCGACGCAACGCCGCAGTTCCGCCCTGTCCTTGAAACGATCCCGCCGTACGTGCCTGGCAAGGCCCTCGTCGCGGGACCAGGTCGGTCGGAGCCGCACAAGCTGTCGTCGAACGAGTCACCGCACGGGCCGCTGCCCTCGGTCGCCCAGGTGATCGCCGAGGTGGGCCGGACCGTCAACCGCTACCCGGACAACGGGGCCGAGGAGCTGATCAGCGCGATCTCCAGGCGGTTCAGCGTCCCGCCCGGACATGTCGCGGTCGGCCCGGGCTCGGTGGGCGTGCTCAAGCAGGTCATCGAGGCGGCCGCCGGGCCAGGGGACGAGGTCATCTACGCCTGGCGCTCGTTCGAGGCCTACCCGGGGCTTTGCGACCTGGCCAGTGCTACCTCGGTGCGGATACCGCTGACCGAGGAGACGCACGACCTCGAGGCGATGGCCGACGCGATCACCCCACGTACCCGGCTCATCCTGCTGTGCAACCCGAACAACCCGACCGGCACCGCGCTGCTGTCCAGCGAGCTCGACATGTTCCTTGAGCGGGTTCCCTCCGATTGCCTGGTGGTGCTGGACGAGGCCTACCGCGAGTACGTCCGCGACGAGGTCGTGCCGGACGGCCTCGACCTGTACAGGGAGTTCCCCAACGTGGCCGTGCTGCGGACCTTCTCCAAGGCCTACGGCCTGGCCGGGCTGCGCGTCGGTTTCCTGATCGGGCAGCTGCCCGTCGCCCAGGCGGTACGCAAGACCATGCTCACGTTCGGCGTGAACTCGGTCGCGCAGGCGGCCGCGGTTGCCTCGCTGGGGGCCGAGGAGGAACTGCTCAGCCGGGTGGACGCCACCGTGGCCGAGCGCGGCCGGGTCAGCGACGCGCTGACCGCGGATGGCTGGACCGTGCCACCGACCGAGGCCAACTTCGTCTGGCTGCGGCTCGGCGACCAGACCAAGGCATTCGCGGAGGCCTGCGAGCAGGCCGGCATCACCATCCGCCCTTATGGGAATGAGGGCGTAAGGGTTTCAATCGGCACACCGGAAGCCAACGACGCCTTCCTCGCGGCGGCCCACGAGTTTCCGCACCGGGCCTGACCGGGGCCACGAACTGAGGCTGGGGAGCTGAGGACAGGGGTGGGAGGCATGACTCGCAGAAGGACCGGCGCCGTCATGGCGGCGCTGCTCCTGGTCGGCTGGGTCACGACCGTCACCGCGTCCTGCGACAGCGGGGCCAGCCGCTCGGCGGCCAGGTCCCGGCCACCGTCGGGCAGCGACAGCGCCCGGATCGCCGGCGACGAGGGCAAGGGCGGGACGCAGCTCGACTTCTCGCAGCCCCCGGCGCCGTCAGCCACCCATACGCGGCCGCCCGCGCCGACCGTCCTGCAAGTCGACCCGACCGCGGTGCCCCTGCAGGGCAGCGACTCCCGGATCGGCGCGCTCTTCGAGCCGGACGCCAACGGGCCGCACTTCTGCACGGCCAGCGTCGTTCCAAGCCCGGGGCACAATCTGCTCGTGACCGCCGCGCACTGCGTCAACGACGGCCGGGGCCATAACAACAACACGATCGTCTTCATCCCCGGCTATGGCAACGGCGTCGGCCCCTACGGGGTGTGGACGCCCCGGGCGGTCATCGTGGCACCGCAGTGGGCCAACGGCGGTGACCAGGACTACGACGTCGGGTTCATCGTGCTGAACCCGAGCGGCGGCAAGAACATCCAGGACCTGGTGGGCGCGAACCCGATCGAGTTCAACGCGGGCTTCACCAACCTGGTGCAGGTCACCGGCTACCCCACTCAGGAGGACGCCGCGATCACCTGCGAGAACTGGACGACGAAGTACTCAGGCAGCCAGCTGAGGTTCGCCTGCGGCGGGTTTTACGGCGGCACGAGCGGCAGCCCGTGGATCATCCCTGGCCACGGCGCGAATCCGGCCA
>Ga0335075_10017969_pt1 | contig 10492 bp, 5 predicted proteins | sample Lox_Sample_24_FD_206723 | JGI IMG/M metagenome (GOLD analysis project Ga0335075, IMG submission 206723) | Soil microbial communities from Loxahatchee National Wildlife Refuge, Florida, United States - Lox_Sample_2.4 | ecosystem: Environmental > Terrestrial > Soil > Wetlands | place: USA: Florida... | reverse complement strand
AAAAGCTGCCAGAGGGAAGGACTCCGGTTTCTACTGGGCTCGCTACCAGACCTTTCGGATCTGCATCCAAGACTGCAGGGTCGCCATCCTTTCGAAGGTCCTCAAGCGGGAAAAGCCCTCGACGAACAGTTGTGTCTGGAACTCATCGCCTCCGCTCTGAGCCGAAACTGCAGTACCTGGCTACGCTCTACGTTAATTTGAGTCTCCGGACTTGCATCTCATTTGTTCGCTAAGTATTGGCACAATCATCAGCAGCTCACGTCACCACCAGCAAGCCCATCCAACATCTCTTATCATCAAAGATGACGCGCTACACTCCGAACCGGAGACGCGCGAGAACTCAGTCATCGTCTCCGCTGGACAGTCCATCCATGCAGCTTGCCCGCGAACTGGAACTGCTCCGACTCCACGAGGCAGAACTGAACAAGGTTGCGGTCTACCAACAACGCGCGTTCTATGAGGACCTCAACCGTCGCAGTGCTGAGCAGGCTGAGCGAGACTTCGCTGCTCTTGCGGCTGTCCAAGCTCGACGTGAAGCTCTTAGGCAAGAAGCCGAAGCAGTCCTACAAGCGCACATCCGTGAGGAAGAGGAGAAGGCACAGAGGCGTAGGGAGGAGAGAGCCAGAAGGGAAGCAGAGGAGGCTGCGAGGAAGGCTGCCAAGGAACAGGCAGAAAGGGAGGCAGAGGAAAGAGCGAGAAGAGAGCGAGAAGAGGCTGCGGCACGTGAAAGGGCGGCGAAGGAAGAGGCTGCAAGAAAGGAGGAAGCCGCTAGACAAGCAGATATTGCCAAAAAGGCTGCCGAGGACAAGGCCGCACGAGAAGCCGCTCATGCTGCAGCTGCAGCCAAAAAGTCTGCCGATGAAGAAGCAGCCAGAGCTGAAGCTGCAAAGCAAGCTGAAGCGGCCGCCGCTGTTACTCGCCAATCACAACCACTACCCTCCACATCATCCCATCCGTTCACAGCATCACCAGCCAACGAAGCTCTCCACAACCGTTACCTTGCCATCCACGCCCGCCTCAAAACCTTCCGTACCGATTTCTGGAACAGCGTCAAGAAAGGCGATCCAAAATTCAAGTCCGAAGTCGGCGACATGCGCCGCCTCCTACGCACCTCTGTCGGTCAGCTCGTCGAAGGAAAAGGCAGTAATAAACAACCCACCGAAAATGTCCGCAAAACCTTCTCCAAAGCCCTCACTCTGCCCAGCCCACCTGTCGACATCCGCGACTACCTTGCCAAACCCTCGACAGATGCCCTTACCAAAGAATGGCAAGTCCCCAGCCTAATGATCTACATGGTCTCCATGTTCTCCAAAGCCGTTATCAACCAGTTCACCGGCGAAGGCGCCGTGAATACCAAATCCGCCGAGCCCACCGGCGTCCTCGCCATGCAAATTCTATCCATGGAAGAATTTTCCTTCCAAGGCACTTCCCTCATCGACATCCTGCTCGCGAAATTCCACGCCTCCTGCCCCGTCCTCTGGGGTATCTACGGGCCCGAGTCCACCCCACAGGGCAAAAAGCGTATCGGCTGGCGCATCCAGGAAGGCAGATTCGTCGACGAACAACGCCACAGCGAGCGCATGACAGGCCTCGGCGCGGGATTCGCCGCCATCGCGCTCCGCAATTTCAGCAAGAGCAGACTAAGGAATCCCTTTCCACCCAAAGAGTATTGGGAGTCACTAGCCAATATTGTGAATGTGCCACCAACAGAAGTACAGCTGACACACCTGATAGTGTTGAAGTCGATGGTGGAGAATGCAGCCGAACGATTTATTCTGTTCTTTGATGCCGCGGCCGTCGCGGCCTTGAGACATGCGCTGGTGAATTTCCCGCGCACGTTACCAGAATCACTCAGGACAAAGCCGGCATGTAAGGCAGTGGAACTGCTAGTTGGACAATTAAAGACAGAGAAGAACCTGTCCTTGGTTTAGAAGGCATTTTGGTTTTTGGCCCGGGAGACTGTTACGAGTCAGGTACTTTTCTCATTGAGTACAGTGTTGGACAGTATTGAAGAAGTAAAGTCTATTTGGGCAATCGGAACCTACTTTACTACTATTTGCCCTATTGCGATGGGCTAGTCCCGCTGTGACCGTGTTCGCCTGTACCAAACATTGTACTTCCATCTTCAACTAATGCCTCTCTCCGGTTGTTCATCATCTTGTTTCTCTTCTAGGCATTGTAGCTGCAGTGTGTCCCCGGACGTAAGCCAGATCCCACTTGACCAACACAGTTGCGGACGCAAGTGAGGTCTTCCGTGCATAAGATCAATGGCAGCCAATCTCTCGCCCAATTTTTTCTTCCCAAGAAGAGCTCTGCTCTACTCGACGGACTTCTCTTCCCCGTTTACTCGGTTCGCGCAAGTGACTACATGCGTGAGTAGCCTGTCATGAGGCATTGGAGGTGAAGGATGGGTGGAGTACGCGATAGGGCATCGTGTGTGGAGTTGCATTGTGCAGACGTGGACGACGTTTTGCTTTGTCTTCGATCCCTGCGCGCACCTTGCACAATGTTGCCTTGAACCATTTCCAAGTTCGAGAACCTTGGCCTTGTGGCAAAAGCGCAATGCGGTTACGTGCTAGATTTTGAGTTGCTTATCGATCATTGACAGTACTTGGATGTACCAGCCTTCTCCTCGAGTCTCGCCCAGTATCCGTTGTTGACTTTTGTCTTCGTGATGAGCGATCTGATATAGACTGGACACGTTAACCTCGCTCTGGTACCTTGGAAACATCTACTGGGTTATTCATATCTGTGCAAGCGAATGAATTTGGCTAGGTGGTTTTGGAGTTGCTGTGTGCCCTCAACGCACTGACCCACCTGGGTTGCCTCCTCGCGCCAAACATTGGAAGAAGCTCAAGAGGCTATTGCGAAGACACGCTGTTGATATCATTGCGGTGTGGCGATTGGAGCTTTAGTGCAGGCAGCAGGAGGCCCTTCTTTGGTTTAGCACCCTGTTCATCGACAAGTTTGCATGGGACGGACAGCATCTGCGGTCAAAGAGTAAAGAGATGGCCTCATTTTAGATCATTTGATGATTGATCCAATTTCAAGCTTCGCAGATAGAGCTGAAGTGTGCCTTTTTAAGCTGATCATCGACTGAGAATAAGTTGTTCAACCGCTTATCACGTTGATCGTGCGGCTGCATGTGCAGGCTTTGGAGCTGGTACTTTGATGAACCCACGAGCGATGACTCTATTGGTGGTCGTGAGTCACAAGGTCAATTTTTGGAGCGTCAACGACCCATAAGAATGAATGCTATGCTCTTCATCCAAAGGTCACGGTTGGATCTTCATCGTTGCCAGATATCCTCAAGATCGGTGGGGCGGTGAGACACCAAGGGCCTAAGCGCTGTATCCTGACTTGCGTGTTGTGATGCACCCTGATAATAGGGGGTCCTCTAGTCGAATTTGACTCAACACTGCTCAATGTAGACTGATAAATCCAATTTCACGTCCGGCGATCTTTTCTTTGCTCCTTCTCAATGTGATCGCGTGGCCTAACAAAGAACTCCATGTCGTCAATGTAGGCAGCCAAGCGATTTGAAATGAGGTTGAGAAGCCAGTCACAATGCAGAAGCAGAAGGTTGTGACTTTATCCATTAGATGCAGGCGCTCATGCGTCAAGAATGAGATGAGCAAATGAGGCGAGCAGGGATTTTGGATGTCAAAGGCGCAATTGTACGTAAAACTCGCTCGAAAACCGGCAAATTTCGCAAACGCGTCGCTTCGAAGCACGATGAGCGAGAACAATCTCAAGTGTAGCACAGACAACACAAAGTTGCATGTAATGGCGGTCTAGGGCCTTTTAAGTGGTCATCTCTCCCCAATCAACCCCCTAAAGCACATGAAGAGTACGCTAACCACGTTTGTTGCAGTCGTCAAAGAATGAGTCCCATCAATCCTTCAATTCAAAGCAAACGCTCCCCTTGAAATGCGCTCGTGCCCGTTGTCTTGCCTTGGACGCTTTTTCTCAAGTCAAATCATTGCTGCAACGAGTCTCGAGGCCCCGCAACTGCCACCTTGGTCGTAGATTGAAATGATGAGATGAAGGCAAAGCGGCAGAATGCCAGCGAGAGAATCCGTTGCAGAAATCAAGGATGCGAACACTTGTACACAGACGAGGGGCTGAAGATGTTAGGAATTTGTACATGATGCAAGGATAATTATGGCGTCCAGCGCGGTAAAACCTGTGTATCCAGCAACGTCTTTGGCAAAGCAAGTCGGGGGGCGATGCTCACTCAATGAGCACTTTCGAGAGATCCTCCATGTTTGTCATGAGTGTTGTCCTGGACAGGTGTGCCGTCCAGAATGCTGTTCCTTTCCCATTCCCCTGCTTCCTGTCCCACCAAATCTGATGCCTATAAATATGTGCTGGTAAAACTATTTCTTGAAATCGATGATGTAGCCGTAGACAAGGGGAGGCTCATAGCTGAAGTTCCCAAGCTGCGGCCGCCTTTAACTCTCCCAAGCTGAGAGAATGGGTGCACCTCGCTGGCGGCGCCAAAAGTTAGCTCGCTGACCCCATTCTTGCGGAAGCAACCATCCACCCCATCGCTCAAGAACGGCAGCTGAGAACTCCCATGAAAACTCATTAAGCCAGTCTTCTCCCCAAACGATCATCTGGCCAGTATCCTCAATGTCGCAAGCCAATGTGCAGGCCTGCGTCATGAAGGTATTCGAGTTTGCAGGGCCGACAGCAATGAGGCGATCGCGCAAACTTGGTGACGGAATCATATCAATGTAGGCGTGGTGGGGAGTCTGCAGCTGAAGTACTGTGGGTTTTAATTGTGGAGGCAATGTAGGTGCCAGCGCGGCCAGCGTGGCAAGGTGGTTTTGTGGACTGGAAATGACAGCGATCTCGAGAATTGGAGCAAACATCACATGTAGCGACCGTCTGATCTCTCGAATATTGTTTGGGACGACAACCACAAGGTTTTGCGTGTCGTGGGCGTGGAGACCCCCGGGTCCAGACGCCGAGGGCGACATAGAGACTGTGCTGTCGATGAAGACGCCAGTTGAGGCAAAAGGTAGGAGGAAGCTCGGAGATCTGGTGAGCTCTTGGTGAGGGCTGATAGAGGGGCCAGGGGAACTGGCGTTGGAGCCGTAGGCTTTACGAAGGTTTTCATTTTCCTGTGAGAGCTCACGAATCTCGCGACGGAGCCTTTCGACCTCCTCAGACTGGGCAGAACTCTGCTCCTTCTGAGCGGCCTCGAGTTTACTTAAATGTTCTTTGCGTCGTTGTCCTGTTTGAGTCAGCAAATTCTCCCATTGGTCTGCTCGTAAAGGAGATTGACGGACTGAACACTCTTTGAGCATTGCGATTGTACTCTCTGCGCGATGCACGTTAGTCGGGAAAATTCCACGTCGTATAAAATCAAATAGGACATACCTCTTCTTGTCTGCTTTGTTCTGTTCACTGCCGGACTCTGACATCTTGCCTTTGCATGTGTGTATTCTGCAGTGCAATCTCATGACAGTGGCAATTGCATGGTAGAAGTACTTGGGTCGGGGGCTAAGTCAGGACACCCTTTTTACATCAAATGACAACACATCTGAAGTTGATTTGCGCACGTTGGGTCTGCTACCACACACACGCTCCGACCAGTTGCTCAATGCAGTGGAGGAGCTGAAGCAAACAGCCTCTTAATGCTCGCTGTGACACTGGTAAGGGAAAGGAGATGGTTCGACAATGAAAAAGTATGGTCGGGTCGCTTGCTGAGAATGAGCCAAGGCTGAGAGCTCATTGGGAGGCCGATCCCTGGACGGCTCAACGGCTTTATTATTCCTAGGCGTTGGATGGGTGGGTGTTGGACGCTCCTTATTTGACATCAAAGACGTTGACAGCCACGCATGGGGAAGAAAGCGCTCTTGCGTTAGCAGTGGAGACGGACGAACCTAGGGAGCGATTGCGAAAGACCCAGAGGCGAACACATATGATGACTGGCGGGAGGTCGCCGGGATGCTGTTTCCAACTTAGCGCGGCAATCTATCTCCTCTCAAGGAGAACTTGAGATTTTGGAAAAGCCATCGGACAGAATAGGAATGGATGAGTGAGGTCGGGAAAATTACTGGTTGGCTGGATGGAGGGGGCCCCCCCGAACGCCGGCAGAGACCTGGGCGGGCCTCGTCAGGAACCACTATTGCGTGTCGACCATTTCTCTGGCCGAGGATTGGCAGAAGAGAGGGTTTGGCACAGGTGGGCAAGGGTCAAACGTCACCCCCGCCTAGTCCCGTTGCTGCTCGAGCACGTTCTGCTGCTAACGTTTTTGCTGTGTTGAGGGAAGCACTTGCGTAGGGCGTTATGCGGGCTGAAATGTTAGACGAGAAATCACTTTTCGCCACGAGGACACCGCTCAGGGCAACCTGTGATTTGCAAGGCGGAATCGCCTTCCTCGGTCACCGGCCAATAGCTAGAGCAGCCTACGACAGGGTCGGGCGATCGTTAAACTTTGGGTGGTCAACTAACGATCTTGGGCTGGCCAGCTTCAGCTCTAGGCCAACCGTGCCCCTAGAGATCTGCAAAACCTTTCCGGGAGAAGCGCTCATCCACCGACACAGCTTGCTCTCCCTGGCCATCATAAGCGCAGACGCGTGATTTCAACTTTCAGCTTCGGCAACTTAGAGTTGCTTTTTTGCCCCCCCCCTACAAGTCTGAAAGAAAACGCAGCTTAGCGCCTGTAGACCCTAGGTAGCTGATCAGGTGACGTGAAAAATACCAAAACCTGGAGAACGGCCCACCCTTCTCCCGAAGCGGGCGACGGGGCACGTTTGTCTACTCAGGCATGGCAAATACGGGCGCCCCAAAGCACGTATTTCAAGGTTGCGGGTAGGGTTCAGCTCCCGCAGCGCATGTATCCGAATTCCACAATGTACGTACATGCCCGAGCCTTTTCTTCACCTCCAGAACCTCGTCGAGCTTGCTGCTATTCCTGGTGACCTCGTGTCAGAAGCCCCGCACCGCAATCCCTAGTTCCTCGCCAGATCCAAAGCCCAAGAGCTGGTGGCTTGGAAAATGACCTCAACATTTCAGCTCCCGATCCAATGGAATTCTTGCCATCAATTGCCACAATCCAATCCAGGATGGGGCAAGATTGACCAACTCAGGACGGGGAACAACACTGCTTGACTCCATCTTCGACGACTCTCTGAGTGCTGGCCGCGAGAACAGCACCCTCCTCCTCTGGTCAACAACCCCGTTTGCTCATCAATTGCCCAAGTTCGGGGGGCACCGCCAGTGCAAGGTCCTGGATCACTTACGGAGAATTTCGAATCCGCTAACTCTAGGGCAGATCGGACTGGGATGGTTAGACAGCAAAGCCTCGATTTGGCGTCACGCTACTGCAGGTGCTACAACCCAAATTGTGGCTTCAATGCCCTCTAGTTATAGCGTGCAGCCAGCAATAGCAGTCCCCCAAAAGCTGCCCACATGTCGGAATGCGGCAGGCTTAATCGGCGCTGCTCGCGGCACGAGAACAAGGATTTTGCTGGGACTAGCTATTCACTGACCGCCATCTCATTGTGTGCCTCTCCAGGATTCACCTGCTACATCCTAAGTTTGCACTGGATTGCCTGTTTTTCGACCAATCCTATTTCTTCGACTATCTGGCCACCCAACATGCTTAGCCACGTCCATCTCCCAGCCTTCTCTATCACAATGTTTAACTCAGTCCACATCTACGTCCTCTTCGCACACAATAAAAATTAGGATATAGGGGTTGAATGACGGCTCTTCGCCAAGTGTGACCTATGGGCTTCTAGATCAGTCCATTTTGTTGGCATCCCGAGATGGCTAATAGAAAGGTTCCAAGAATTGGACTTTACTGAAAGACGATTTTAGTAGACCCATGACAGGCTCAACAGCCAAGCAAGTCGCTGTCAACTTATCACCACCATTGGCGGATATTTGGCCTCCCCAGCATTAGTACACACTTTTGACAGCCACTGATAGGCGGTATGATGAGTTGGGCGGGTCTCTAAGCTTGGCTAAGGGACAATTGTGCCATCTTTTAGGGACAACAATTGGACAGCTTTAAAGGTCGTTAGATATGCTCCTTAGTGTGTTGTTCCAGGGCAAGAACGGTTCGCAAAGAGCTGATTGGCGTCGAATAGAAGCTCTCCGCCACTTCTCTTCCTCACCGCTCTTCCAGCGCGTGTGAACACGGACGGTTATAGACCGGGCAAATAAACATCGACAGGTGCCTGAAAACCTTAACGGGCGGGCATATTATGACTCTCTGAGTGGAAAACCGTAGGGGCAGGTGCCATGGACGCTGTGGCGACTTTTACAAGCGTGCTTGTCACGGGCTAAATATGATCCGCTCAGCATTGCACTGACAGCTGGGAAGCCTGCGAACGCCATGTTGTGACATTGTGAAGGAGAACAATTGGCTCGCTACTTCCGAGACGGTGAATAGGCGCTATGCCGTAAACAACTTAACCTTACCGCCAAGTGCGGCGCAGTTCGTCTTCGCTGGCAGGTACCTTCTCACACAGTTCACGCCGCCCTTCACTGCACAGCCTCACCTATGCCCTGTCTATGGTGCAACCCGAAATGTTGCGCATTATAGAAACAACAGCACATTGGAAGTTTGCGTGTAGCCGGGATTTCCCGACCTCCGCCGTTCGTTGATGCCATGTCGTCATCTCACCAAGAAGCCAGCGCAAGACCAACATCAAAGCGCTCGGGTCATTCGGGAGACTCGAAGCGGTCGAAAGCCTCCATGGCGTCGGAAGAGACCACACCTCTACTCTCCCGGCAGGACGATGACGAGCTGGTGTCCTACAACGGCCTTGCGAACGGCGCCGTGTCGCCTGCAGCTGCGTCACTGCAGTCAATACGAGACAACTTTGAGGGCAGTGGAAAAGGCCAGAGAAGATGGGCAACAATTGTGTCACTCTCCATTTTGAGTACACTAGTGATTGCCATTCTTTGCCTCGGCTTTGCTGCGCCAGCCATCGTTGAGGAATATGCGAAAGAGGCTCTAGTTTTGGAGCCCACGAGCCTCTCCATCGACTCTTTTACAGCGACTGGCGTTAGAGCAAGAGTACAGGGCAATTTCATCCTTGACGGATCGCGAGTCCAGAAGAAATCGGTAAGGGACCTTGGTCGCGTGGGGACCTGGATCGCAAAGGAAGTGGAGAGTGAAGAGTCGATGATCAAAGTATACCTACCCGAGTATAGCAGCCTATTGCTTGGGACAGCTATAGTGCCTCCAGTTAAAGTCAGCGTCCGGGACGGCCATTATACTCATTTCGACTTTCTGGCCGACCTCGAGCCAGGCGATGTAGATGGTATCCGAAGAATTGCCAAAGACTGGCTGGATGGAAGGCTGGGGTCACTGGTTGTCAAGGGGGTTGCATCAGTGGCCCTCAAGTCCGGAATCTTCAAGCTGGGCACGCACACCCTATCGCAATCAATATTCTTTCAAGGTGAACCGCTCCCTACTACGATACGTTTTCCATGAGGATAATAGGGAGCTGACATTTCTAAATAGGGCACGACATTCCCAGCTTTCCTGCATTCGATATTCAGAAACTCAATTTCACAGAGTATGGACCACCGGGTAAGACTGAGGGCATGGTTGCGAAGGCCACGGTCTCTATCATGAACGAATATCCTGTTCGGTTTGATATACCTCCTTTGCAATTTGATATCCTTATTCCGAATTGCTTCCCGGATGACGACTATCTGCTGCTTGGGACTGCGAGGACTGAAATGACCCGAATTCTACCTAAGGAACATGTCACTGTCAAAGTGACCGGCATCATTCAGCAATTACCCAAATCCTTGACCCAGGCCTGTCCAGGCTCCAATTCTTCGCCGCTTGATAGCGTCCTCGGCGATTATCTCGAAGGGAAAGATACAACAATATTCATTCGTGGAGGCAGCGAACAAGATCCAGCAACTCCTGGCTGGATAACGAGCCTCATAAAAGACAATATCATCCCGTTGCCTTTGCCAGGGCATCCGTTTGACAATCTCATTCGCAACTTCTCCCTTGCTGATGTCCATTTCAGCCTACCCGACCCTTTCGCCGAACCAAACACTCCCGGATCGCAACCAAAGATATCCGCCATTGTCAAGGCGCTAGTGGGACTACCCAAGGAAATGAATTTCCAATTGAACGTTGATCGAGTTAAAGCCGATGCTGACGTCTTCTACCATGGCAAGAAGTTAGGCAAACTAGATCTACACAAATGGCAAAAGGCACGATCGTCTAATGTGAATGACACTGGGAGAGGACCGGAGCTTTTGATCGAGTCCGAGGTAAAAGATGCACCGCTGGAAATTACCAACGATGATCTTTTCACAGAAGTTATACAATCGCTCGTCTTCGCCGGTAAAGGGGTAGTGCTGGATGTCAATGCTGCTGTTGATGTCCATACCGCCACCGCACTTGGCGAGTTCGTTGTTCGAGACATACCAGCTGCGGGGAAAGTCTTGGTCAAGCCAATAGGTAGAGGAGACCTTTCTAGTTTCAAACCACAGATTG
>Ga0335075_10017968_pt1 | contig 10492 bp, 10 predicted proteins | sample Lox_Sample_24_FD_206723 | JGI IMG/M metagenome (GOLD analysis project Ga0335075, IMG submission 206723) | Soil microbial communities from Loxahatchee National Wildlife Refuge, Florida, United States - Lox_Sample_2.4 | ecosystem: Environmental > Terrestrial > Soil > Wetlands | place: USA... | reverse complement strand
CGATGATCAGGTCGGCCGGACCGTCCGGGCCTGATTCGGCCAGGCCGTCCGGTGGGTCGGTAAGCGCCCAGCCCGGCGGGGCATGATGCAGGTGGACTCGCTGCCCAGGCCGCAGGCCCAGCTTGCCGGCCTGCGACCGGCCAGGAGGGCCAGCGGAGCTAGAAGTCACGAAGGCGAGTCAATACCACACGGGGTCCGGCCGCGCAAGGGGGCTAACACGCCCCGCGTACGGGGGCTATGTGGTGCGGCCAAAACGGGGGCTAACCGGCCTGCGGAACGCGCGCTGGCCAGGTAAACATACTCAGTATGCTACTCGTTAGGGTCACCCGGTGAGCGTCAGGCACGCCTTGCTCGCGCTGCTGAGCGAGGGCCCCAAGTACGGCTTCCAGCTGCGCGAGGAATTCGAGGCCAGGACGGGAGAGGTCTGGCCGCTGAATGTCGGCCAGGTCTACACCACGCTGCAGCGACTGGAGCGGGACGGGCTCGTCGAGTCCGACGGCGCCGCGCGCGACGGGCCGCAGAAGACCTTCCGGATCACCGCCGGGGGCGGCAGGGAACTGGCCGCCTGGCTGCGCACGCCGCCGGACCTGGCCTCCCCGCCACGGGACGAACTGGTGATGAAGGTGCTGGTGGCGGTGCGCTTGCCGGGCACCGACGTGCATGAGGTCATCCAGGTTCACCGCCGCCACCTGGTCGAGATGATGCAGCAGTGGACCCGGATCAAGGAGTCCGAGGTCGGCGAGTCCGGATCGGATCTCAGCCTGGCGCTTGTGGTGGACGCGGAGCTGTTCCGACTGGATTCGGTCATCCGATGGCTAGACGCCGCGGACGGCCGGATCAAGCGCACCGCGGCCGCCACGCACGAGGCCGGAGAACCCGCAGAACCCGCGGCACCTGCGGCACCCGCAGAACCCGCGGCACCCGCGGCACCCGCAGAACCCGCGGCACCCGCAGAACCCGCGGCAGCTGCGGCACCCGGGGTCCCCTGCGACGTCCGCGCCGACGGGCCGGAACCATCACCAACAGATCGGCACTTAACAAAAAGCAAACACAAACGGGGAACGACATGAACCTGCAGGAGAAAAAATGAGCACTCTCGAGCTGCGGCACGTGTCACGGGTCTACGGCCAGGGAGCCGCCGAGGTGCACGCGCTGGACGATGTCAGTCTTTCCGTCGGGGCAGGCTCGATGGTGGCGGTAATGGGGCCGAGCGGCTCCGGCAAGTCGACGCTGCTGACCATCGCCGGGAGCCTGGAGGAGCCGAGCGACGGCGAGGTCTACATCGACGGTGCCCCGCTGAAGACCATGTCCCGCAACGCCAAAGCCCAGCTGCGGCGGCGCATGATCGGGTTCGTTTTCCAGGACTTCAACCTGCTGCCCGGGCTTACCGCGGCGGAGAACGTGGCGCTGCCCCTCGAGCTCGACGGCATGTCGGCCAGGAGGGCGCGCGCCCAGGGCCTGCGGGCCCTCGATGAGCTCGGCCTCGGCCAGCGGGCCGGTAACTTCCCCGACGAGCTGTCCGGCGGCGAGCGGCAGCGGGTCGCGATCGCCCGGGCCGTGGTCGGCAACCGGCGTCTGCTGCTGGCCGACGAACCCTCCGGCGCGCTCGACTCGGCCAACGGCGAGGCGGTCATGCGCCTGATCCACGCCGCGTGCAAGCGGGGCGTGGCCGCCGTCGTGGTGACCCACGACGCGCAGCTGGCCTCGTGGGCGGACCGGGTGGTCTTCCTGCGGGACGGCCGGGTGACCGACCAGACAGCCAAGCCGGTCGGCCCCGAATCCCTGCTCGGAGGGGTCCAGTGAGCACGGTCGCAGAAAGGCAGCGACCAGAAGGGCAACGGCCAGCCGCCGCGCCGGGATACACCGGCGGGGGCATCCCGGCCCGGCGCGCCGTGATCCGCTGGGCCTGGCGGCTGTTCCGCCGCGAGTGGCGCCAGCAGCTGCTGGTCCTGGCCCTGATCACGGTCGCGGTGGGCGCCGTCGTGGTCGGCGCGGCGGTGTCGGTGAACAACCCGCCGTCGGCCAACTCGGGCTTCGGCACCGCCGACGACCTGGCCACGTTCTACTCGCCAGGCCCGAACCTGTCGGCCCAGATCGCGGCCATAGCCGACAAGTACGGCCGCGTCGACGTGATAGAGAACCAGGCACTGGCCATCCCCGGCACGATCGAGAGTTACGACGTGCGGGCCCAGGACCCGAACGGCCCGTTCGGCGGGCCGATGCTCTCCCTGCTCAGCGGGCACTACCCGACCACCGCCGGCCAGGTGGCACTGACCCCGGGGCTGGCGTCGACCCTCAACCTGAGAATCGGGGACGCGTTCAACGAGGGCGGCCAGACCCGCACCGTGGTCGGCATGGTGCAGAACCCGGAGAGCCTGCTCGACGAGTTTGCCCTGGTCATGCCGGGCCAGGTGACGAAGCCGAGCGAGGTCTCCGTGCTGTTCGACGCGCCCGGGGTCCGACCCTCCTCCATCGGGCCGAACGTCCAGACCCCCCAGTCGGCGGCGGCGAACAACCCGCTGAACCCGACAACGATCGTGCTCGCGCTGGCCACGATCGGCATGCTGCTCATCGCGCTGGTCGCGGTCGGCGGCTTCACCGTGCTGGCCCAGCGCCGGCTGCGCGCGCTGGGTATGCTCGGCGCCCTGGGCGCCACCGACCGCAACATCCGCCTGGTCGTCCGGGCCAACGGGGTCGTGGTTGGGGTGGTCGGCGCGCTGGTCGGCCTGGTGGCCGGCGTGGCCGTGTGGCTGGCCTACCGGCCTCAGCTCGAGCAGAGCGCGCACCACGTGATCAGCGCGCTGGCGCTGCCGTGGGTGGTGATCGGGCCGGCGCTGGCGCTGGCCGTGCTGGCCACGTACTTCGCCGCCTCCCGCCCGGCCCGCGCGATCACCAGGATGTCCACCGTGGCCGCCCTTTCCGGCCGGCCCGCGCCACCCAAGCAGGTGCACCGCTCGGCGGTGCCCGCCGTCGTGTTCGCCGCGATCGCGGTCGTAGCGCTGTGGTACACCGGCAAGAGCTCCAACGGCGGAGGCGCGCTCGAGCTCATCGGCGGCCTGGTCTGCCTGGTCGTCGCGGTGATCCTGCTGGCCCCGCTGCTCCTGGCCGGGCTGGCGAAAATCGCCGGGGCCACGCCGATCGCGCCCCGGCTAGCCCTGCGCGACCTGGGCCGCTACCGGGCCCGCTCGGGCTCGGCGCTGGCCGCGATCAGCATCGGCGTGATGATCGCCATGCTGGTCTGCGTCCTGTCCGCGGCCCGGTTCGGCAATGTCCTGGACTACGCCGGGCCGAACCTCACCAGCAGCCAGCTGATCGTCTACACCCAGAACGGTAACCCCAACATCCCTCCCCCCAACGGCAACGGCAGCATGGCCAGCCAGACCACCACCGCGAACAGCATCGCCGCCGCGCTCGGCTCGCACCGGGTCATCGAGCTGGAGAACACCAGCGCCTCGCTGCAGCACGCCGCGCCCGGCCGCCAGTTTTCCGGGACGGTGTACGTGGCCACCCCGCAGCTGCTGGCCGCCTTCGGGATCAAGGCGTCCCAGGTCGACCCGAACGCCGACATCCTCACCATGCGGCCCGGCCTGTCCGGAATCTCGAAGATGCAGCTGGTGTACGGGGACTACTTCGGCCAGGGCGGCCCGGGCAACGGGCCGGGCAACGGCCCGGGTAACGGTCAGAACTCGTGGCCGTGCCCGCCCAGCGAGTGCCTGCCCAACCCGGTGATCCAGGAGGAGGGTGCACTGCCGTCGGGCACGTCGGCGCCCAACACGGTGATCACGGAGCACGCGATAAGCCAGCTGCACCTGCAGCGCAACGTCGGGGTGGCCGGCTGGCTGATCCAGACCCCGCATCCGCTCACCGCCGGGCAGATCAGCAGCGCCCGGCTCACCGCGGCGGCCAACGGCCAGTCGATCGAGACCAGGAACAGCATCCCGTCGACAGCGACGATCCTCAACTGGGCCACCGTGTTCGGCATCGTGCTTGCGCTGGGCATCGTGGCCATGAGCGTCGGGCTGATCCGCAGCGAGACGGCCAGTGACCTGCGCACGCTGAGCGCCACGGGGGCGAGCGCCTGGACCCGCCGCACGCTCACCGCGGTCACCGCCGCGGCCCTGGCCCTGGCCGGCGCGGTGCTCGGCACGGCCGCGGCCTACCTCGGCGCGGCCGCCTACTCCTTCGACAACCACCTCGACGGCCTGGGCGAGCTGGGCTCGGTCCCGACCTGGAACCTGCTGGTCGTCCTCGTCGGCCTGCCGCTGATCGCCGCGCTCGCCGGCTGGCTGCTGGCCTGGCGCGAGCCGTCGACCATCGCCAGGCAGCCGCTGGAGTAATGCCCCGCAGTAAGAAGAGACGCAGAGAACGTGCGGGCGGGAACGGGGGCATTCCCGCCCGCACCGCATGACAGCGAAAGCTAACTGGCGCAGGCCCGGCCCGGCGTGCCTGCCCTTTTCCCCGCGTTCCACGATCTCCGCCGCGCCGCGGACCACGCACCGCAGCGGGTCTTCGACCATGACCGTGCCGATGCCGGCCGCGGTCTCGATCCGCCCGGCCAGGCCGGGCAGCAGCGCACCGCCGCCGGCCAGCCTGATCTTGCCGCGGACGACGTCCTCGGCCAGGCCCGCCGGGATCTCCGACAGCATCTCGTGCACGGTCGCGGCGATCGAGGAGACGATGGGTTCGAGCGCGGCCGCCACCAGCCCGCCGGGCACGTAGTCCGTGCGGGGGGCGCGGTGGGCGGCGTCCAGGCCGACCGCCTCCGCCCAGCCCTCGGCCCCGCCGGTCACCCCGAGCGTCGTCTTGAGCTGCCGGGCGGCCCGCTGGCTGATGATCAGCCCGAGTTCGCTCCGCACGGCCGCCACGATCGCGTCGTCCATCGAGTTGCCGGCCTTGCGCAGCGATCGCGCCCGGACCACGCGCCAGCCCGCGACCGCCGCGACCTCGGTAGTGCCGCCGCCGATGTCGACCACGAAGCCGCCCGCGCCGCCGGTCAGGTCGAACCCGGCGCCGGCCGCCGCGGCCACGGGCTCGTCGATCAGCCGCACGTGGTACTTGGACCGCCGCACGTTCAGCGCGGCGATGATGGACCTGCGCTCGACCGGGGTGGCGCCGCTGGGCACGCAGACCAGCGCGTTGGGCCGCGTCACGCCGAACCGCCGGGTCCGCTTCAAGAACGCGTGCAGCATCGCCGCGGTGGCCTCCAGGTCGGCGACGACGCCGTCCCGCAGCGGGTAGACCACCTCGATGTCCTGCGGTTCCTTGTCGGCCAGCGCGTCCGCGGCCTGCCCCACCGCGGCGACCTTCCCGACTGCGGTGTCGATGGCGATCGCGGTCGGCTCCTCGAGCACGATGCCGCGCCCGGCTACCCAGACGAGCGTATTGACCGTGCCGAGGTCAATCGCCACGCTACTCCGGAAGCGCATGCTGCTCCCCTCTGCCCAACGTGACGCCCGTCATTCCCCATATCCGAGCACGTCGGCCCCACCACTTAACGGTCCATTAGCGTACAGCGGCCATGGCGCGCAGGCGAGTTCGGCCAAGTGCGCTGCTTGGATTGTCGTGCGTTTTATCAGAGTATTGGGTGCTAGTGTTCGTCGCGCCAGACGGGGACGGGTTGGAGGGAGCGTGTCCATGGGGATGCCGAGGCTGGCGGTTGTCGCCGCCTGCGTGTTCGGTCTTGGTTTCGCCGGTGCCGTGGCCGCACCCAGGCCCGCGGTACCCAAGACCGAGCCGGCCGCCTCGGCTCTGGCCGGCGTCGTGGTCCGCCCCGGCGTCATCCACGTCGGCCGCGGGGCGCTGGCCGCGCCGCCCACCACGGCCAGCTGCGAGAGCGACTACAAGGTGGCGTGCTACGTGCCGTCCCAGGTCCGGGCGGCCTATGACCTGCCCGCGCTGTACTCCACCGGCGTAACCGGCAAGGGCACCACGATCGTGATCGTCGACTCCTACGGCTCGCCGACGATACGCAATGACCTGAGCGTCTTCGACCGGACGTTCGGCCTGCCTGCCCCGCCGAGCTTCCAGATCATCACCCCGGCCGGGAAGATCCCGCACTACGACCCGGCCAACTCCGATATGGTCGGCTGGGCCGGGGAGACCACGCTGGACGTGGAGTGGGCGCACGTGATTGCGCCGGAGGCGAACATCCTGCTGGTCGAGACACCGGTGTCGGAGACCGAGGGCGTGCACGGCTTCCCGCAGATCGTCACGGCCGAGGAATACGTGCTCAACCACCACCTCGGCGACGTGATCAGCCAGAGCTTCAGCGCCACCGAGGAGACGTTCCCGAGCAAGGCCTCCGTCGATTCGCTGCGCGGCGCCTACGAACTTGCCGACAAGGACCACGTCACCGTGCTCGCCGCCTCCGGCGACTCCGGCGCGGCCGACGTCGGGCTGAACGAGACCACCTACTACACCTTCCCCGTGACCTCGTGGCCGGACAGTGACCCGCTGGTGACCGGGGTCGGCGGGACCCAGCTTCACTTCGCCGCGGACGGCACGCCCGAGGCCCCGACCGTGTGGAACGACACCTACAACAAGGCCGCGACCGAGTTCGCCGACGGCAACGCGGGCCCGGATCCGCTGGCCGGCGGCGGCGGCCTGTCCATCTTCTTCACCCGCCCCTCCTACCAGAACGGCGTGCAGGACGTGGTGGGCGGCAAGCGCGGCGTGCCGGACATCTCGATGAGCGCGGCGTGTAATGGCTCGGTGGACACCTACGGCACCTTCGGCGGCGCGCCGGCCGGCTGGTCCCCGGCCTGCGGGACCAGCGAGGCCACGCCGCTGTTCGCGGGCATCGTCGCCCTGGCCGCCCAGGTGGCGGGCCACCCGCTGGGCCTGATCAACCCGGCCCTGTACCAGCTGTCGGCGCAGAGCGCACCCGGCATCGTGGACGTTACCTCGGGTAACAACACGGTGTCGTTCACCCAGGGCGGCCACGAGCACACGGTGACCGGCTTCGCCGCCCGGCCCGGCTACGACCTGGCCTCGGGCGTCGGTACGGTGGACGCGCAGTACTTCGTCCCCGAACTGGCCCAACTGGCCGGCCGGCCCGCAAGCTGATCTTTTTTGACCTAACGGAACGTGGTGCGCCGTTTCCGTTACGATCAACCGATACCATGGTTACCGGCCGTCGCCCACCCCGCAGGGAGGCCTGGCATGTGGGGTAGACACAGGAAACGAAAACGGGGCGGGCAGCTGGAACGACAGCTTGCGCTCGGCCGCCTTGAGGATGCCCTGGCTCAGGTAGACGGGGTCCAGGAAGACAGCACCCGGGCAGAAGAGCGCCAGCACGAGGAGGCTCAGCGCGGGCAGACCGAGCGCGAGGTGATCCAGTGCAGGGAGACCCAGCGCGAGGTGACAGGGCGCGAGGTGACAGGGCGCGAGGTGACAGGGCAGCGCGAGCCCGGGGCTCGCGGGGAGCCCGCCTCGGCCGCCGCCGACGATAACTCCGAGGTTTCCGCGCGCCGCACGCGCCACGGTTCGTTCGGCTGAAAAGAATTCCCGGTACGAACGGAAATCTGCAGGCGGTCCTCAGCTAATCGTCAGATTCATGGGCACACTGGAGGCAAGCATTCTGGCGTCCGACCGACATAAGGCGTGATTTGCGATGCAGGACTACAGCGGGTACGGCTCGACCATGCCGATGCCTCCCATGCCGCCGCGGCCGCCCCGGCGGCGCATCGGCGCCCTGAGCTACGTGCTGGTCGCGCTGGCGGCCGGCGCGCTCGGCGCCGGTTCGGTCGTGGCGCTGTACCACCCCGCGTCCAACAATTCGGCGTCGGCGAGCCCGAGCAGCAGCGCGCAGGCACCGGCGCCGCTGCCCAGCTCCGCGGTACCCCAGCCGCCCAGCGCCAGTCCCGGCACCAGCACCGGCCAGCAGGCCATCCTGAACAAGGTTGAGCCGGGCCTGGTCATCATCAACACCACGCTGCAGTACCAGAGCGACGAGGCCGCGGCCACCGGAATGGTGATCAACTCCGACGGCCTGGTGCTGACCAACAACCACGTGATCGAGGACTCGACCTCGATCAAGGCCACCGACCTGGGCAACGGGCACACCTACACCGCGACTGTCATCGGCTACGACGTCACCGGAGACATCGCCCTGATCAAGCTGCAGGGCGCGTCCGGCCTGCACACCGTCCCGCTTGGCAACTCGTCCACGGTCAAGACCGGTGACTCCGTGCTGGCCATGGGCAACGCCGAGGGGCAAAACCAGATCGTTCCCGCGGCCGGCCAGGTGACCGCGCTGAACCAGACCATCACCGCGAGCGACGAGGGCGGCACGATCTCCTCCGAGACCCTGCACGGGATGATCGAGGACAACGCGGACATCGTCCAGGGCGACTCCGGCGGCCCGCTGGCCAACTCTGCTGGCCAGGTCATCGGCATGGATACCGCGGGCAGCAACGGCGGCGGCTTCGGGGTGCAGCAGCAGTCGACGTCTGGCTTCGCGATCCCGATCAACACGGCGCTCAGCGTGGCCAGTCAGATCGGCGCGGGCCAGGCCAGTTCGACGCTCACCATCGGGTACCCGCCCTTCATCGGTATCTACATCGCGCAGGGCTCGGACAGCAACCCGCAGGACCAGGCGCAGTCGCAAAGCAACGGGTTCGGCAACTTCGGCGGCGGTAACTTCGGCGGCTTCGGCGGCAACGGCAACGGGAACTGCTACACCAGCGACCGCAACCTGACCACGCCCACGAGCATCGCCAACGTCTCCAGCGGCACCCTGATCCTCGGGGTGATCTGCGACAGCCCGGCCGAGGCCGCGGGCATCACGGCCGGGTCCGTGATCACCGCGGTGAACGGCCAGGCCATCGGCGCCCCGAATGACCTGACCAGCGTCGTGTCGAAGTACCGGCCCGGCACCACGATCTCGGTCACCTGGGTCAGCCCGTCGGGCAAGCAGACCACCAGCAGCCTCAAGCTGACCGCTGGGCCGCCGCTGTAGGACCCGCGTCGGTGGGGTGCCGCTCGAAGATCTGCACGATCTCCTCGACCGGCAGGCCCTTGGTCTCGGGCAGGAACTTCCACACGAACACGATCGCCAGCAGGCACAGGGCGGCGAAGCAGACCAGGACGCCGCCCAGGCTGATGGCGTTCTGCCAGACCGGGAACACCTCGATCAGCAGGAAGTTGGCCAGCCAGTCGATCATCGCGCAGAACGCGGCGGCCTGGCCGCGGACCGCGGTGGGGAATACCTCGCCCTGCAGCGTCCAGCCGGTGCCGCCGACGCCGACCGCGAACGAGGCGATGAAGAAGTCCAGGCCGATCATGATGACGACCAGCCGCGGGGTGCCGGACAGGAAGGCCAGGCCGAGCGCGGCGACCACGTAGTACAGCGGCACGTTGATGCCGGTGATCTGCTGGAAGATGAAGAACACGCTGACCACGATCAGCGCCCGGCGCACCCCCGGCGTCCAGGCCCGGCGGCGCCGCTCCGGATCGCCCTCCACCCGCTCCACGACCGTCGCAGCCCGGCGGACGTCGTCGATGCTGGCCTCGGTGCCGAGCGCCTTCGTCGCCTTGCGCACATCCTCGTACCGGCCGTGGCGCAGCAGCCAGCGCGGGGACTCGGGCATCTGGGTTCGCAGCACCAGCCCGATCAGCGCCGGGACGGCGCCCAGGCCGAGCACCAGCCGCCAGCCCACACTCGCCGCGCTGGCCGGGAAGGCGGCGAAGATGATGAGCGCGACGATGTAGGCGACCAGGATCCCGACGGTGATCATCCACTGCTGCAGCATGGTCAGCGACCCGCGCCTGGCCTTGGGCGCGTACTCGGCGATGTAGGCCGGTGGCGATGGCCGACTCCGCGCCGATGGCCATTCCGATCAGCGTCCGGGCGAACAGCAGCACCGGCGCGTCCGGCGTCACCGCCGACAAGATCGCGCCGACGGCGTAGATACCCGCGTCGATCACCAGCAGCGTCTTACGGCCGAAGTGGTCCGATATCGGCCCGGCCAGGATCGCGCCCGCGGCCGCGCCCAGGGAAGCACCGGAGACCAGGTAGCCCATCGCTAGCCCGTGCAACCCGTACGGAACGAAGTTCAGCGCAGACCCAATGTTCGACGTGTCGTAGCCGAACAGGAATCCGCCCAGCGTGGCCAGCAGGGTCAGCTGCCAGTAAAACGACGTGGGTACCCGTTCGTCCAGGGTAGTGAGAACGTTGCTGTCTGTCGCAGGCTGTGCCATCGTGTACTCCCGAGAGGTTCTCCCAGGTCGCCCACTCTGCCCAGGCGGCCGTTACCTGAACGTGACCTGTACCACTGCCGCCCCGCGGCCGTGGGCACTGCCGCCCGCGTCCATGGGCACTGCCGCCCCGCGCCGTGGGCGCGTGCTAATGTGCGTGGCAGCGCGGAAGGTAACAAAGCAGGTAACATCCCCTTTCCTGGGTCAGTCCAGCGCTACCCCGCAACTGTGACGACCCGCTCCCGGGCCCGAAGCCAGGTCGCCCCCGGCGGCCTCGCCTTCGTGCCCGGTGCCT
>Ga0335075_10017967_pt1 | contig 10492 bp, 7 predicted proteins | sample Lox_Sample_24_FD_206723 | JGI IMG/M metagenome (GOLD analysis project Ga0335075, IMG submission 206723) | Soil microbial communities from Loxahatchee National Wildlife Refuge, Florida, United States - Lox_Sample_2.4 | ecosystem: Environmental > Terrestrial > Soil > Wetlands | place: USA: Florida... | reverse complement strand
GGCGCTAACGCGGTCCCGCTCGCCGCTCGCCGCGAGCCGTGGATGGATCGACTGGTCTCCCTCGTGCTGCCGTTCGTCGAGCCGCGCACTCGTCTGCTCATCGTCAAGGACTTCCGCACTTTCCGCCGCGATCCGCAGCAGTGGGGACAGATTGTGGTTTTCAGCGGCCTGATGCTCCTCTATTTCATGAACATCCGCCGATTTATCGAGCACCTGGCCGGTCCGTATCAGAACATCATCAGTCTTCTCAACCTGTGTGCCGTCGCCCTCCTGCTCTGCACGTACACCGGACGGTTCGTTTATCCCATGTTGAGCCTGGAAGGCCGCAAATTCTGGATCCTCGGCCTGCTGCCGCTCCAGCGCGAGCAGCTTCTGTGGGGCAAGTTCGCTTTCTCGATGACGGGTGGTGTGCTGATCGCGGCGAGCCTGGTGCTGGTCAGTGACTTGATGTTGCTGATGCCGGCGCTGGCAATTTTGTTGCATTTGGTGACGGTGATCGTCCTGGCCGCCGGACTGAGCGGTTTGAGCGTCGGCCTGGGCGCATGCATGCCGAACTTCCGCGAATCCGATCCGTCGAAAATCGCCGCCGGCTTCGGCGGCACCCTCAACCTGGTGGCGGGACTGTTGTTCTTACTGGTGATCTTGGGGCTGATGGCCGCCCCGTGGCATGCTCAACCGATCCTGCCCGAGACACTGAGGCTCCCCGACGAGGATTTGGACTTCGGCGAGCTGCTGCGGCCTTATACGATTGTTGGCATGGTTCTGGGACTGATTGCCGGCAGCGCTTGTGTGGTTTTCCCCTTGCGTGCCGGTATCCGAGCGTTACGGGAGATGGAGTTTTGAGGGTGTCGGGCAGTGCGGGCGCGCTGTCGGTGTGCCCGTCAACCTGGGTGACATCGAAGCGGCAAGCAGCTGTAGAACCGGATTTTGGCCTTCGACCCGGTTATGAGCCATACTGGAAAGGGACAACAAGGGGTCGTCGTTCTCTCGGCATCAAGCCTTTTCCCATTGCGCGGTGAGAGAACGCATGCACAGAAGCCATCGTCATGCACGCACCCTTGCCGGGAAGCTCCGGCGAAAAGAGAACGGGAATCCTGTTTCTTCTGGGCCGGGTCGTTCTGTTGTTGCTGCCGCTCACCCTGCTGCTCATTTGTAGTATCCGCGGCACCAGCGCCTCGCCGCGGCTGCTCTGGTTGGGCACGTTGTTTCAATTGCTGGCCTGCGGCCTGTCGCTGTTCGGCCGGCAGGGATGGCGCGAGCCGACCGCCGCGGCCATCATTATGCTCTACGTCATCGCTCTCAGCTGGATGTTGCTAGGCTCCATCGGCACGGAGGACTGGTTCTTGCATCTGGCGCAGTCGATCCTACTTGTTGTCCCGCTGGTTTACTTCGCGGTACAGTGTCTGATGGAGTCAGGCGCCCCAGCGATGCGGCGAGCGCGGCACCTGGCATATCGACTGGGCCATCGACTCGATTGGCCGAAAGACCTACACGATTGCCGGCTGCTGCCGGAAGTGAAGGCGCTGCGCGAGGCGGTGCATCTGGATGCTTCGCCGGCGCTGTCGCTCTTGTCCAATCCGCGGCCGGAGGTCCGGGTCGCCGCCCTTTCCGCCCTGGAGTTCCGGCAAAATTGGCGTCCTGGTCAGCCGCAGATCGTCTTGCAGCTGGCCCAGCACGCCGTCGAGCCGGAGGTGCGCGCCGCCGCCATCAATGCGCTGGCCAACGTCAATGAGCGTAACCTTATTGAAGGGCTCGCCGAGTTCCTGCACGATTCCTCGCCGCTGGTGCGTCAGACGGCTGCCGACGCGTTGTTGTGGAACACCGAACAGAACTGGCCGTGGATTCGCCTGGCCGTGCGCCGCGCCCTGGCAGACCCCGTCTGTCAGGACGATGGGCCGATCCGCCATGAAGGCGAGCTTCTGACAGCGGAGGCCGTCGGCGACCTGACTGCCTGGACCGCCGAGAAAGGCGTCCAGGCACTACGAGCCGCACTGACACTCGGTTGTCATTACCATCGCGTGCTGTCGCTGGCACTCGATTCCGCGCTGGTCGAGCAGCTGCGCGGCCAGCTGGCCGACGGCCACACCTCGCCTCTGCTGCGGCTGGAGCTGGCCCGCGTGCTCCATACGCATCGGGAGCTGGATGGCGAGCTGCTGCGACGGTTGATCGATTCGGCCAACCCGGCGCCGTTGCGGCTGATCGCCGTGGAGGTGCTGCTGGAGCACGGCAGCTCTGTCGAGGCCACTGCCGCCCTGCACGAGCTGGCGCGCTTGCCCAACCGCGAAATCGCCCTGGGCATCGCGCAGGTGGTCCAGCGTCGTCTCGGCGTCGATCTGGGTTTGCCGCGCGATCGGCCCTTGCCGCCCTTGCACAGCCGCGAGGCAGTCGAGGTCGCCCGCCGCGTTCTCGTCTGGGCCGCTCATCAGGATGAGGCGCCGGAGCCCGCCTTCCACGCTGAGGATTCCGGCTGGCACGCGCTGGATGAGCTGCAAGAAAGCTCATAATCCGAGCAGGTGCCCGCGTCCTCTCTCACGAAAATTTCTGCCGAGCAGGGAACCTCGTCCGTGCGAGAGCGTCCAAACTCCAGACAGCTCCGCCGCCATCGAGAGGTTGAGAGGCCCCTGCTCATGCTCCGATCTCCTAAGCTTCACTCCGTCGCCGCTGCTCTTCTCGCCTTGACGCTGTTGTGTGGGTCATTGCCGACGACAGCGGCCGCCACGGATGCGGCTGGCGACCCGCTGCCCGAAGGTGCGAAGGTGCGCATCGGCACGACGCGATTCCGCCACGGCGATACCGTGACGGCGACCGCCTTCGCGTCCGACGGCCGAACCGTCGCCACCGCAAGCCGCGATGGCACCCTCAGTCTGTGGGAAGTGGAAAGCGGCAAGGAGCTGCTTCGCTGCCGGGGGCATCTCGGCGCGGTGCTGGCTGTGGCTTTCTCGTCGAGCGGCGAGCATTTGATCTCCGGCGGCGCCGATGGGACTGTGCGTTTCTGGCGTGTGCGTCCCTCCTCGCGTATCGGTGAGGAAATACGCTGTTTCCGCCTCAGCCGGGAGGAAACGCAAGCGGTCGCTTTCTCCGCGGACGGCTCCACTGCCGCGGCAGGCACAGCGGACGGCGTCATCGTTGTTTGGGATCTCAAGACCGGCAAGGAACGTCAACGCCTTCATCAAGAAGGGCAAGTGTACTGCCTGACATTGTCGGCCGACGGCAAGCAGCTGGCCGCCAATCAGGCTGCTTCCGGCGCCATGCTCTGGGACACCAAGCAGGGGACGACGCGCCATCGCCTCGGTGCCGGCGTCGTCACTTCCCTGGCATTTTCGCCCGACGGACGCACTCTCGCCATCGGGTATCAGAACGATCATCTCATTCTTTGGGACACGCGCCGAGGAGTGGAGATTCGCACCTTGTCCGGACACGAACGCCAGCCACCCGATCAAGTGCATGGCGTCCTGAGCATCTGCTTCTCTGCCGACGGCCGGCGCCTCGCCTCCGGCGGGACGGACAACGCGGTGCGTATCTGGGACGCGGAGACAGGCCGGAAAATCCTTGCGGCGAAGGGCCACCGCGACGGCGTGACGGCCGTGGCCTTCGCCGCGAACGGCAAACGCCTGATTTCCGGCGGCGCCGATACCACTATCCGCTTGTGGGATGCCGCCACGGGACGGAGCCTCCCTCCGGAGCGCGAGCCGGCCATGCCCCTGACCGGGGCTTCGCTCGCGGCCGATGGTCGATTGCTTGTCACGCTTCAATCTTCAGGCAGCCTCGCCCTGTGGGATACCGCCACCGGACGCGAGCAGCTTCTTCCCGTTGGGCTGACTGGCTTGACCTGGGCGGCAGCGTTCTCGCCTTCTGGTGCTATTCTCGTGGTGTCCGGCGCCGACGACCGCCTGCGTTACTGGGATCTGGCTGCGCGAGCCGTTCGGGTCGCCGACCAGGAATCGCCGCGCCGCCTGCAACAGCTCGTCTGGAGCGGGGACGGCAAAAGGCTGGCGTCATGCGGACCCGACCACTACATCGACCTCTGGGATCCAAGTAATGGCGAGCTGCTTCGGCACATGGGTCTACAAGAGGAGGGGTATCTAGCTCTTGCCTTTGATCGCCAAGGAGACCGGCTCGCCACGTCGAGTGAAGCGGACGCCATTCGAGTTTGGCAGCGAGCCACCGGACTGGAGAAACAACCGATAACCGGTCGCTTCGCCGGGGCGCTGGCCCTCTCCTTTGCCGCGGATGGCCGCTCTCTCTCGGCTGCCGGCAGCGATGGCCGGGTCCGCCTCTGGGAGCTGGCCACCAACCAGACGCGGCGAACCTTTCCCGGCACGGCGACGGAGATCACCGCCGCTGCCTTCACGACGGACGGCCGGTTCCTGGCCACCGGCGGCAGCGATGGCGTGGTGCGTCTGTGGGACACGGCCGCCGGCAAGGAACATCACGTCTTCCGCGGCCATCGCGGCGCCATCACGATGCTGTCCTTCGCCCCTCGCGCCTCGCTCCTGGCCAGCGCCAGCCGCGATACCACGGCCCTCGTCTGGGACTTGACGGGCCTGCTCCACACCCAAACGCCGCCGGCGCTGGACGTGTCCGACGCCGCGATCGAGATGTTGTGGGCGAAGCTGGCCGGCAATGCCCCGACGGCTTATGAGGCCATGCAGACACTGCGGCGCGCGCCCGGCCAAATCGTGCCTTACCTGCGCGGCCGGCTTCAGCCGGTGAAAATCGATTTCGCACGTCTGCTCACCGACCTGGACAGCGCCGAGTTTGCCGTGCGCGAGAAGGCATCGCAACAGCTGGCTCACTATGGCCGCGTCTCCGAAAAGCCATTGCGTCAGGCGTTGAAAGAGCGGCCATCTTTGGAAGTCCGCCGGCGGGTCGAGGATCTGTTGGCGCAGATGGACAATGCTCCGGAGCAGATTCAGGCCTCCCCGCGCGAAATTCGCAGCCTGGAGCTGCTGGAGAGCATCGGCAGCGCCGAGGCACGACGGGTGCTACAGAGTCTCGCCGGCGGCATCGCGGAAGCCGAATTGACGCAAGAGGCCAAGGCATCGCTGGCGCGGCTCAACCGCAAGAGGAAGTAGAAAAGGGAAGCTGCTCCCTGTCACCGTGGTTGCAGATCTCCCCAAACAGTGTGTTCGAGGGACTGTTCGTTCCTCGTTCACTTAACGAGGGAGATGCGGCCGAGCAGCGGTCGGCGGTGCTTTGTGCATCGGCGGCGCTCCCGAGGGCGCTCCGATGATCGGGCCAATGAAAAACGTCCACAAGGCTATGAGGGCGGCCCATCGAAATTCCATCCGAAACCTACCTTCGATTCCAAGGCGAACAGAGCAAGCAACAAAGAATTTGCTATTTCCATGCCAACTTCCAGTGGATGTCGCGTCATCGCGTAGCTCGACGCAACCGTCCGTGCCGCAACAAAATACGATGATCGCTGCCCAAGACTTGAAGCGCGTTCTGCATCAAGGCGCGTAAGACCGAGTTATCGCAGTGAACAAAATGCTAACGGAAAGAAACAGGGGAGCCGGGGATTCTCTCCCCAGCACGTCCGCGATTGTGTCAAGGATGATTCAAGAGTCCGTCCGTTTTCCCAAAGGGTTGCGGCTGACCGGCGCAGCGATATGTTAACGAGGCATCTCGATCCCCTTTTGTTGGAGGGCTTTTCGCATGACTCTGACCCTGTTGACCCTGGCGTTGTCGCTCCCCGCCGCTCCGGCTCCCGCTCCGAAGATGGAACGCCCGAAGGGCCTCGCTCCGCGTGTCGTAATGATCGAGCTGGGAGACGAGGGCAAGCTCAAGATCCTCGAAATCGCCTCCCGAATGGTTCAAGTACAGAAAGTAGTTACGGCGAAGACCGCAGATGGTAAAGAGCGTCAAGTTACGAGAACGGTCATGGTTCCCGTTTTCCAGCAGATGATTCGGACCGTGGATCTTGACGGCGTTCGCGTTTTCGGGGTGAACGGCAAGAAGATTGAAACCAAGGAGGTGCGGAAGCAGCTGGCCAAGCCGATGCCGGCTCTTGTGTCGGTGGACGGCAACCCGGTGGATCCGTTCTATCTTCGGGTGGCCCGCGAGGGAACCCTGGTGCTGGTGATTCCGCCGCAGACCGGTATCCCTGGCGGGAACGTTAAAATCATGCCCGCGCCGAAGCTGCCGCCCCTGCCGCGCGAAAATGCGCCGAAGCTGCCACCCCTGCCGCGCGAAAAGTAGACGAAAAAGAAGAACACCCGGCGACCGCCGCCGGGTGTCTTCTATTGGGGAAGAGTTGGTGCCTGGTAGGGGAGAGGGCCGGGCGGGAACCGGCGGAGGGACGTTCGATCCACGGTGTCCGAGGCAGGGACTGTTTTCCACACGGGTGGCGCTGTGGACCGTACCGACGACCGCCAGCTGGGCGAGCCCGGCTCTCTCTTGTGCTTGCTCGGGCCGCTGCTCTGTTCCTCTGAGAAACGCGGAGCTGCCGTAGTCTTGCGCGCATTTTTTCGATTTTTTTGTTCTGTTGAAAACCGGGCAAGTGAGGGCGTCAGTCCCCCGCTCGCCAACGAAGAGCGGGGTTTCGACAGAGGACAAGGCAGACACAAATCACCCTCGTGCGATCCGCACCGAAAACCGGAAAAAAAGATGGTCCGAGGAGATGATCGAGCTATAATCGACAGGGAAGCAGGACGATCCCTTCAGCCGCTTCATCACGACTTTGTACGACTTCGGAGCTCCCATCTTGGAAAACCGGCGCGAGTCCTGGAATGCCGCTGCGAACCCGCTCGGTAGTCATCGCGGGATGCAACGTTCGGGCTTCACGTTGATCGAGCTGTTGGTCGTGATCGCCATCATCGCGGTGCTCATCGGCCTGTTATTGCCGGCGGTGCAGAAAGCACGCGCCGCGGCGGCACGCGCCAAGTGCGGCAACAAGCTGCGACAGCTCGGGATCGCCGCGCACAACTGCCACGATAGCGCCGGCTCTCTGCCGCCGGCCCTGGGTTGGTTTCCCGTACCTGGTCCGTCCGCGGGGGCCGGATGGGGCGAGGTGTTTTTGCACCTGCTGCCTTACCTGGAGCAGGGCAACCTCTACCAGAGCGCCGCCACAACGGGCGCCGATCCCTTTGGGGACAATCCCGGACCCGGCCAGGTCTATTACAGCAGCGCGGCCGGCGTGGGTACTGCGGGTTTCATCGGCGCCCGCACGGTCACCGATTATATCTGCCCCTCCGATCCCAGCGTCCCCAACGGACCGTATACCGACGTCCTGTTTTCCCTCCCGTGGGGCACCAGCTCTTATGCCGGCAACTTTCTGATCTTCGGGCAAGTGGACGCCAATTTTAACATTCTGAGTTACCAATCCTTCAGTCGCATCCCGGCTTCCTTCCCGGATGGGACTTCCAACACCATCCTGTTTGCCGAGCGGTATGCCGTTTGTGTATCGACCGCGCTGGCGCTACAGCGGGCCTGCCTGTGGGACTTCTGGGAGGTTTCGTCGGTCGATCCGGGGCACGATTATTATCCTTATTTCGCGCTCCAGACGTCCGATGGCGACAATATCGGTCCGCAATCGATTTTTCAGGTGCAGCCGGCGCAAGGCAGCTGCGACGCATCGAGGGCGGCGTCGCCGCACACCGGAGGGATGCAGGTGTGCCTGGCCGACGCCAGCGTGCGCATGCTGGCGCAGGGCATGTCGGGAACAACCTGGTGGGCGGCCTGCACTCCGGCCGGCGGAGAGGTGCTTGGCTCCGACTGGTAGCCGTGTCGCTTCCCTTATCTCTGGCTCAGCCGCGATTCAGCTCCGTCCACAGCGCCTTGTAATAGCGGAGAATCTCCGTCCCGGCCGACTCGTTCGGCTCGATGCGGCCGACCTCGCACAGCGTCGCCCGGTCGTAGCCGTGCTCGCGGAACAGACGGAACAGCTCGCGATAGGGATAGACGCCGGCCGCGTCCTTGTACAGCTCGTTGATGTGGCACGAGCGAATCCACGGCCATAAAAGATTGAAATACTCCGCCACGGAGTCTCCCTTGCGGTCGCTGGCGTTGGAGTTCCAGGTCAGGCCGACGCGCGGATGGCCGCAATGCTCCATGATGGTTTTCATGTACGGCGGGTGCGCCGTCTCGCGGCCGTGGACCTCGACCCAGATTTCGACGCCGGCGTCGCCGGCCGCCTTGCCGCACGGTATCAGCGCTTTGCCAATCTGCTCCAGCGTCTTCTCGACGGGCACATCTTTCGGCAAACCGTTGGGCCGCACCTTGACGCCGCGTCCGCCCAGGTCGGCGACGAGATCGACGAACGTCTTGCACGTCTCGATGTTCTTCTTGACCACGGCGGCATCGGGCGAGTGAAATTCGCAAGTGGTGCCGCAGCCCCAGACGGCGACGCCAGCGTCGGCGAAGCGTTTGCGGACTTCCTTGCGCTGCTCCTTGCTCAGCGACGGTTCGACGCCGTGCTTGTGCGTGGTGCGCAGCTCGACCGGCGAGATGCCGGCGTTCTTGCACACGCGTAACAGCGTGTCGAGGTCCCACTTGGCCGCCAGGTTGTAGGTGACAAGGCCGAGGCGGAATTTCGGTGCTTTGTCGTCCTTGCGGGATGGGGCGGCGTGTGCGGCGGTGGCGGCGAGTCCGGCGGCGAGGGCGCCGGTTTGCAGGAAATGGCGGCGATGCATGGTGATGGTTCCCAGTGGATATTCTGGCGAGACACGACAACGGCGGCCAATCGTCCTTCGCGGCCTAATCTATCCCGCAGGTCGAACTCGGCAACTCAGCGGAAAATGTTTGGCACGGCACGAGGGCGAGCGTACAATCAGGGTCGCCCAGTCCTTCATGGTTCCCAGACAGCCGTGACTCCCTCGTTTCAGGATCTGTTGCATCGTCTGAAATCCGGCGACGGCGAAGCAGCTGCGCTGCTTTTCGACCGCTTCGCGCGCCGGCTGATCGGCCTCGCTCGCCGCCGATTGGACGACCGTGTGCGCGTCAAAGTCGATGCCGATGAGGTCGTCAATTCGGTGATCCGCACCTTTTGTCGCCGTGCCGCTGAACGTCCCTTCAACCTCGATGGGGCGGATGATCTCTGGGCCTTGCTGGTCGAGATCACCCTCCGCAAGTGCGGCCGGTGGAATCGACATTTCCGTACCCGCAAGCGCGACGTCCGCCGCGAACAGATGCCGCAGCCTCTCTCCGATTCCGATTGCGACAATGAACCGCTCGATCTCGCCGGGCCTCGCCCGGAGGATGAAGCCGTCCTACGCGAGACGCTGGAGCGCCTGCTTTCCGGACTCGACGAGCGAGCGCGCTCGGTGTGCGAGATGCGTTTGCAGGGCTACGAGATCAAGGAAATCGCCGCCGCATTGAAATGCACTGAGGCGACGATCAACCGTAAGATACGGACCATCAAGGACCGTATGAGAGTATTGTGCCCGCAGCTGCCGGACTGAACAACGTCGTTTTGAGGTTCGCCTCTCATGTCATCGCCACTGTCCGAGAGCATGGAACGGATCCTGGATCGCTTCGACGATGCCTGGAACAGCCCCACGCCGCCCAGCATCGAGGATTATCTACGGCTCTGCGAGCCAGCCAAGCGGCGTGCCGTGTTGATCGAGCTGATTTACATCGACCTGGAACGCCGGTTGGCGGCCGGTGAGCCGGTGCGCGTGGAAGAATTGTACCTGCGACGTTTCCCGGTGCTGAACGACGATCGCGCGGCTGTCCTCGCGCTGGCGGCGCGCGAGTTCGAGCTGCGGCGGCGACGCGAGCCGAACCTGTCGCCCAGCGAATATCTCGAACGCTGGCCGCAGTATCGGGATGAGCTGGCGGGCCTGATCTGCGTGCATCCGACGCTGGCTACCAAACACGGCGAGACGCGCGACGGCAACGCGGCCGTGGACGACCGGCAAGGCAGCGACGAAACGCGCGAGGCTCTCGCCTTCCTGACACCGCCTCAAGCGGCGGACGAGATGGGCCGGCTGGCAGGGTATCGCGTTCTCAAGGTGCTGGGCAGCGGCGGCATGGGCGTCGTCTTCTTGGCCGAGGATGCCCAGCTGCAACGCTTTGTCGCACTCAAGGTCATGCGTCCGGGATTGGCAGCCAACGACGCGGCGCGGCAGCGGTTTCTCCGCGAGGCGCGGGCGGTGGCCGCGCTCAAGCACGATCACATCGTCACGATTTACCAGGTCGGTGAGGATCGCGGCGTTCCGTTTTTGGCGATGGAGTATCTGGAAGGCGAGACGCTGCACGATCGTTTGAAACGCGAGCCGCTGTTGCCGATGGCCGAGGCGTTGCGACTGAGCAGCGAGATCACCGAAGGCCTGTCCGCTGCCCACGCGCGCGGCCTGGTCCACCGCGACATCAAGCCCGCGAATATCTGGCTGGAGGTTAGCCGCGACCCGAAGGGGAGCGCGAACGCGCTCGCCTCCGGCTCGCGGCTAAACGCAATACGGTTCAAATAGGCGCAAGCCACAGCCCTTTGCTACCTTGGGTTTTTCCCGATCCCTGGTTGCAAGGAGGCTGTGGCGATGCGCCAACAAGT
>Ga0335075_10017966_pt1 | contig 10493 bp, 14 predicted proteins | sample Lox_Sample_24_FD_206723 | JGI IMG/M metagenome (GOLD analysis project Ga0335075, IMG submission 206723) | Soil microbial communities from Loxahatchee National Wildlife Refuge, Florida, United States - Lox_Sample_2.4 | ecosystem: Environmental > Terrestrial > Soil > Wetlands | place: USA... | reverse complement strand
GGTATATGTCGGAGTGCCGCTATACAAAGCCGAGTCGAGGCCTCCGAGCGTTAACTCGCTGCCAGACTCGGCAAGTTTGAAAGCGAACACGCCACTGGTCGTTTTACCTTCACTGACGAGGGTCTGGAATACAGGGGACGCATTGTAATCGCTGATGCTTTGGAAGCCCATTCCCATTAACCCGTCCGCGGGGAAGTTGGAACTATTGATACAGTCAGTCGACATGGACACATCGAGCAATTCGCGAGGACATGCCTTTCAAATCCACTGCTGTATTTCGTGGCCTGTGTTGTGATGTCTTAGTAATTACCCCATGAACAAACCGAGGTCGCTTACGGCACCAATGGTCTGGGACGTAGCGGTCAGTCCAGCAATGGTCACTGTATCCTTGTATTGCTTTCCGGATACCGTAGACCCGTCTCCGTAAGAAAGGCTGAAGGACTTTCCGACCGCCTTGGCGGTCGAAGAGGAGGAGGGGTTATACAAAGTATGGCCACTGCATGTCGAGCCGCAGTTAGATGCAGGGAGGAACAGATCGGATGATCCGGTATCATAGTCCATCAGGAAGGTCTTGGCCTTTAAGGACGGTCAGGGATGAGAGCAGTAAACCATGGAGAGAATCAAACATACAGGCGTTCCAACGCTCAAAGGTCCTAAGGGAAGAGGGAAGGTCGTTTAGTATCTGAAGTAGATGAAGTAGGCCCATGCACATACCATACCAGAGCTGCTCAGAGCCGTCGGTAAGGGGATCCTTCCCAACCGCACGTTTGCTTTGAGCGCTCGTTTCAACGTTGGGTTGGTTAGGGTGGCGCTGCCCCGTGTTTCTCTCGTAGGCCTCGAAGCCGCGCAGAATCTTACTGCATGTACACCGTTAGTGACCAGATAATTTACGCATAAATTCACACGTACGCGGTAGAGTAGGCAAGGTGCCCTCTCAGTTTCTCGAGGTTGACGGAACCGTCTCTTTGGTATAAGTTGCTTCTCTTCGTGAGAGGGATCGTGACGCGGGGTTGTTCCGCAATGGGGGAGGCCGAAGCCAAAAGAGGGACAATAGCAAGGATCGTAGCGAGCGAGAAATGCATGATGGATGAAAAAGAGAGCGTGAAAGAGCTGGGGTCCGTCAAGTTACTACGAGTAACGAGGAAAGAGCGTCTAAAACCGCTGAAAAAGATGGAAAGAGGGTTGGGGGTCTCTACAATTGGTGGTAGCAGCCCAGCTTATATAGATGGGATCCCGGAGTTCCGGCGGGCTAAGGTGGCGCTGGGTCCTGCTCGGTTGTTAGGAGGGCCACCTCGCTCTCGCTCGCGTACACGCCGGAAGAAGTCGTAGAGAAATTGTCGATATTCGCGCTTCTTTCGAAGACCGTTAGCACCCAATATGCTTGCGATGCCTCCATATGGACTTACCCCTATGGTGATGCCAATAGACAGAAAATCCACGGCCCATTAGCCAAAAATAGCAATCCCATAAGAAGAAGCAGCCGTTCCAGCATGGAAAGAAACCGACCGCTCGCAGCTCGCCGCCGGCCAGCCCTCCCCATGTGGCGTGGATTTCATAGCTGACAACGCGGTTGAACGTAATGGCATAATCTCTTTAGGCTTCCAACGGCTAATTATAGAATTTTGTTCCGGACGTTCGAAAGCCGCAAAAGCCACAAGAGCCGTTGTTTGACCGGTAGAATTATCAGGATCATGCGGGAGCGACCGACCTTTGTGTACACAAATTCAAACGAAATTCGAACCGAGGCTCCTTCCGGTGTTTCATGCAATGCCTTTTTTTCCGAATTTTCCGCAGCAACCAGGCGACGGGTTTGCAAAGGGTCAACCGGCCAATCCCAGCCTAAAGTCTAAATCTCGGCGTGCACGACCCAAGATTCGCTCCCCTCTTCGTACCGTTTCCGGTGGAGGATTTTATTTTCCAATTTTAGGGCAGCCTTTTCGGAGCACATGTGCATCACTCGGATCGCGATTTGTTGGTGCAGTTCAAAGAATACAATCCTTCCCTTTCGACCTCATGAACAAATCACATTAAGGCGTAAAAAAGTGACAAACGTGCATCAACAGTACCTTACGTAATCACCCGTGTAAACTTACGGCCGTTATGCCCGGCCACTGGCTGTACGTCGGCTGAGCACACGCTCCATTAGAAAATCAAAAAAAGTATCGAGAGTACCTCGAAGGGTCAGATTTCCATGTGACGACAGATACCTGAACAAGTTCCGGAGTTGCTCTGCTCAATGGTCAAGCGCGAGGCGCCAGGCAACGTACACGAATCCATTGATCCTCGGTGTTATTCTCCGCACTTTCCACGTGCCCAGCACTTCTTACGGAAGACCAGAATGGGCTATTTCCAGTTAGAACGGAGCGTCCGATCGACCGGTCCCGATTGAGAGCAGGTCAGCTCCCTCCCGGGCCGCCACGGCTCAACTCCGAGATCGCCGAGGACAACGACGGGGTCGAGGTTTTCCAAAGCAAGGCTTACACACGAAACCACCGAGAACGAGAGGACGATCCATCAATTTAAACAGTGCCACGGGATGTGAAAAACCGCGAAAGATCGTAAGTACGTCTATTGCATTGATCCAGAAGCCGGAACTACCCTAGTTGGGCCCGATAAACTGGTAGAGAATCCTCCGGACGAGACCAGACAGGTGCTCGGGGTCATTCTGGTAGGTGCTCTATTGACACCCGCATCAGCCACTCATCCAGAAAGAGAAACCGAAATCACGAGTTCCACTCACCATGACCATTCCCATCCCTGCAGCGCAAAGCAAGCTCGCACCGGTCTTCCCACCGCCTTGAACCCACCCCCGTCCTCGAGCGGTAACCCATGCACTCTCCAATGCCTTCGGCATCACGTACATCGCAAGTTCGGCCCGCCTCTTCGGTGCCTCCACGAGAAGGGACAAACCACACATGGCACCCACCAGCCAGAGTGTGTACTTGTGTCCCATGCTGCTACGGAAAGCCTTGACCGTAGGTGATGCCGACTTCTGGAGGAGTTTGTAAAGATTGTAGCGTAGGCAGAAGTAGGCTTAGAAATATCAAGTCAGTTAGAGAACCCCACGATCAAGAGTTCAAGGCGAACGACACCCACTCTGATAAATAACCACGAATACTCCCAGGAAGGTGCTGCTCCTCGCAGTACCCAATAAGTTACGCCACAGCATCGCCGGTGGATCCCTAACCCAATCTTTTCGCTTGAAAAGCAGAGCAGGGACGAAGTGCAGTGCGCCGTAGATGGGGAACATCCATTTGAAGACTTCCAGGAACCGTTCGACCTGCACGTACGTACAATAGTCGAGCCAAGGGTGGGTCTCCGCGCAGCTGCTGAAGCGCCGCTCAATGGGGCCGTTTGCCGTCAAGGCAAGGGCCTGTGCAATGAGCGTGCGATTGCGCTGGGTAGTATTCTGTGGGGAAGCAGACTCAGATATCGCGACAAGATGGAAGGGGAAGCGTAGGATGCTCTACTTCACACTCACCGTCCAGTCCATCAATGTATGCATGTCCTTGGGATCCGGTCTTCCATTTCGAGCAAATCCACGATTCACGAGGACAGTAGGATGTAGCACTTTCGCAGCAGTAGATACCCAGACACTGTAAGATCTTGGAATCGTGTCCGGGCGAAGGAGCCATGAATACATAATTTGTCCGCAACTAGTATGATAAGCAAACAAAGAGAAACCCGTGATCGAGAACATACCATAGCGAAAATACGATAACAGATCCAAACGGAACCTTGATCCCTTTCTTCTCAGAAAAGGCGTTCCATGAGCCCTGTAATCCACTAGAATGAAGCCAAGGGAACGTCACTTCCGATTCTCCATATAGCACAACCCAATGAAGGAGGAAAGAGTGCATACCGAACGAACATCTGCTGCGCAATCCCCAACCGACGATCCTGCCTCTCCCAAAGAACGGCCAGGCCACCCGCAATCGCACCAGCCAAGGCAGCATGCCACCGCCTACCCTTCTTCCTGATCCATATTTCGTGCGCCTTCGCTTGCTTTGAGAGCTTGGTCTGTTAAAAATCACGCAAGTGAGCATAGACCTTCATTTTTATCAGAAATGACCCATCCTCATACCGTGACCGTGCTGGGGTCCACAACTTCGGCGACCTCTTCCTTGTTCCCGCCTGCTGTACCACCCAAATCAAATTTTACCCGCCTCTTATCATAGCCTGGTGTCATAAGGCTCCAGTTTGGATCGCTCTCGTAGCCAGCTGGCGTCGCTGGTGTTTGTGCACCCCACGGCAATAAAGGAGGAGAGAAGTCCGTGATGGGGAAGGTGAAGAGGGGTAACGCATTGAGGAGGAGTTTGTATAGCGTCACAAAGGTGCCGAGCATTGCCGCAAACTTGAACGAGTCCGGCCCCAGGACGGCATGTCGGATCAATGAGAATCGGAATGACCTAAAGAATATAGAGCGATTAGATAGGTGCTGGCATTGCCTCTGACACCAATGGAGGGCCAAGCAACGATGCTCACTTTGGTGTTCGGAAAATGCGAAATATTAGTAGAAATATATTGACACCGGCCCGTATGCCAAAGCCTAACCCACCAGCACCTACAAAACAAACCACCATCGTCAGTACGAGTACCCCAAATCTCCGTCCTATGCCTTTCATCCACCGCACGTGATATCCCAGCCTCGCGTCATGGGGCATTCCCCACGCTCCGGCATTCCGCAATATGAAGGAAAGAAAACCGACGTACGAGCACCACCCCTCAACGCGTGTTCGAATACTTCCTCGAGACTGGGCAATTCCACGGCCGGCTCGCCGCGGTCCCTCCACACAATCTTCCTCGTCTGCTCTAACGCCTCTCGAGCATTCGCCAAAGCCACCAAGTTCTCATAAGATTGTCTAAGTTGCTTCCGTGATTGGAGTTGCGGTAAGGAAAGCGGTGTAAAGGAAAGATTCATGAAGGAAGATTGACGTGACGGCCGACTCGGTTTCTCTTCGGTTTGAGATTGACTCGACTGCATACGGTGCTGATGATGAGACGTTCTTGGTGCTGCTTTGGAACCTTTTTGTGGCGGTTCACTCCCCTCTAAGCGTGGAGATGGCGTGTCTATGGGTGACTCCATCTTCCTGGACTATGAGACACCCAAAATTACTATCTCGGATGTATGGTTTCTAGCTTGTATATCCTGAGCTACAATAGTACGAAAAATAATTTTGGGGAGGAGTTAATGTCGGGTTCAGAGATGATCAATAGCCGGTTGAATTGGTGAACCGGTTCGTGTTCATTCGAGTCTATATTGACTCATGACATCACTATTCCTTCCTTTTTTGCGAAGACTTCTCAGGCAGCCAACTTAGCCAAACTATTATATGGATGGTCATAACTTTCTCTAGCCTTCCATTGATTCATGAGATCCAAAAGGTGATTCTGTAGGATACAGTGGCTTACGCCATCTAATGGCGGCTTTACCGAGAGCGTGCCACCGGCCACTAAAAGGCTGCATAGTCGGAAGTTTCTTCTTCGACATGTCCGTGTCCTCGATAGTAGTACCGGACTTGCTAGAACAGGGCTTGGTCACTGATCATCTGGAAAGCTCTCACGCGACCTTTGGCGTCACTTCCACTCAGGCCGACTGGTGGATGGAAACTCGGAGAGCATCGGAAGAGGGAGGAGCGGTTTTTTAGGCATCGCCTGGAACGTTGCTATATTCGAGTGGGGTCAATATACACAGGAGGGATTTTCCGCATAGAAGGGACATGCGTAGGCGTCGCTACTTTTTCGAATCGTAGAAGCTCAGAAAGCTCGTTTTCTCCTCCCATCCTTGACCCGTCCTCTTTAATTTGCCCACCTGAGCCGTCAGCATAGCACACGCTTCCGTGAGGAAGTTTTTCATGCCGCCAGATGCGACAATATCTTCTGAAAGGAAGGTTCTAGAACTAGGGCTTTCTGACGGTGGAAGAAGACGGATCGTAATTCGAGCCGGCTCGAAGGGAATCGAGAACAGCTGCACGAGAGGCTCGGGTATCGGGAAAGGCAACGAATTTGGTATCGAGCAAGTCGGCGTCGGTCTCCAATGCGTCGGGGAATCGTACCTATTGCACAGGTTTTGGTGAACACCTCCGTTGGAGAGGGGTGAGAATAACAAAGGGGTCGTGGGCTTACCGAACACACATCACGAACACCTTGAACTCCTTCACAGGAACGGGAATGGAAGGATCAAAGACGTCTGCGAACCGCAGCAGGCCTCGGCCATTGCTGGTGGTACATTCTGGGAAGACAACCACTGGTCTATTGGCAGAGGTTCGGATGCTCTCAAGCGACTTCGACCCCTCTAAAGACAGCCCGTTGGTTGACGGAGTCTGTCCGAGAGAGGAAAGCACATTCCAAAGAGAGACTTGGTGGAAACCTGTGATAGGCATGCGCTGCATTGCGCCCTCCTTGTTGATTGCTATAGCCGCCGAACCCGTCCCAGTATGCCTCCCGGTAGAGGTTTTCGCATCGGTTTGCACAGGCTGAGGTGTCGGTGCCACAGGAAGTATGAATATCGGGTCAAAGCTGCGGGATAGGTTGGCTCAATTGCACAAAATGGGCCAATATGATGGACATACCGGAAAGCCAGCCAGAGGACCTCGGCCCAAGAACACCAGTTTGATACAATCACATCACCTGCTCTGGGTGCCCACATCTCGGTTGGCTGTCCAGCCCGACTGGAGGAATGGATGAGTATTTTGCATGCCCAAAGCTGATCAACAACCAACCCCTTCTTTTTAACAGCCATTTCTACGGGAATCCAATTATATCCCGCAAGAGCCAATAGCAATCTACAGTTTATGGCCGTGAATAACCAGGAAACCAGGCGGTATAGCGGAGGGATGGGATACTAAAGGGATTATACCAATCAGGAGATTGGTTCAATGCATATATCAGACGTACTAAGATCAACGCTACCGACTGCAGCACAAAATTCTGCGCCAGCACGACGGAGCACATGACGCCTCTGACAATAGCAAAGGAGTATAAGAGAGGTTGTAGAACCTTGATGAGAGTTGGTGGTGCATTTGCCGGCACAGGCGTAAGGAATGGCTGGATGAATGCCAGCCCAGAGGCATGAAAAGCAGTTTCGGCCGGAGAAGAGACAGACGAACCTGGATTCCTGTCCCGGCATCCTAAATGAACGATATTAGAACTATCCTAGAGGGAAATTATCACGTGAAAAACGCACCCGGTATGCGCTATACTTTTCCATGAAGCAAGGGGCGGGTGACAAAGTATGGGAATTGCCGGTTGGACCTAACGACCTCACCATGTCTCGCTCAGCATTCTGGCAACAAGCCTGGGACGATGCTCAGCCCCGTATTGAGGAAATTAGACGGTCCTTGAAATCCGTGAGGCCGTCTACTTTGCCTGCGTTGCGACTCGGGCAATTGGATGCAGAAATCCTGGATCAGGAGCTTCTCCAGATACTTAAAGTCCCGCTTGAAAAGGCTTTAGGGGTGATATATGTACGTCAGTCGCAATATCACTAATGGGAATGCAACGTGACAGGCTCCAGGCAGGATGGGAGACAACTGTTGAACCCGAATTAACACTTATTCTTCAAATATTATTGTATAAGTACTCTGTCTGGGACTCTGGTTCGACCTACGGTGCCAAACTACAAAGTCTACGGTATTCGACACCCAAATCCAAAGTCAATGGACCCCATGTAACCCGTGCGTATGATGCATTTAAAATGGGCGTGCCTTTCTAATCTCGAATTACCTCTGGGATTAGCGATGGGTTTACCAGTAAAAATACTATGTCTTCATGGAGCAATGACCATGGCGCTGCCATATGCTCAAAAGAGGATACGGATGCACGCTTTATCTAATTCATGGCCTGATGCACCATCCTTCGACCGCAGAAGGAGACTGTGGGAGTTGTTGACCAAGTTGGAATCGGTTCATGCCTCTCTGAGCCTACTGAGTTTCCTCCTGTTCCTCTGGAATGGCCGGTATGTTTCATTCCTTACCTGCCGCTGTCTAGAGTGTTTCCGAATATTATTTCTTGGCAGATATAGGACAATAACAGATCGGATTCTCGGCCTTAGGTTGGTCCCAACAAGGGCACTCCTCAACCGAAATGTCAGTTATGAATTCATGAATCGCCAGATGGTCTGGCACGCCTTTACTGTACGTCTTTTCTATTAATTTCTTCTACGTTTCTCATCGTGACCTATATCTCTTCAAATTAGGAATTTCTTCTCTTCCTTCTCCCCATCCTGAATACGCGGTCTCTGCGGCGCCGTGTCGTCCGTACCGTCTCTGATTTCAAATGGACTGAACTAATACCCAAGCAAATCCGCCCCAAGCGCCCTGCCGAGAACGTGGATAAAGTCACTAGGCGTGGGAGGTATTATTTTCTTCCAGAAAGCGAATGCGCAATCTGCGCAGAAGACGCCTCGATGGATCTATCTCTTCTACGGGATTCCAAAGGCCCCATGCCAAATCCCAGCACTCCCGATCAAGGTGGTTCTGCGGAGACAGATCACCCATCATTAGTACCGCCAACCTACCCGATCAGTACCTCGTATATAACCTCGTGCGGACACGTATACTGCTATGTATGCATCTCCGATCGCATTCTGCGTGCTGCCGACGAAGGCGAGAAATACTGGGAGTGCCTGCGCTGCGAAGAGAGGGTCACGCACGCGAATAGGCGCGATGCTCCGGACGGACGGCCTGGGAGAAGACCAAAGAGGTCGACGGGCAGTGGTGACTCGGCTCACGTGCAGAGGCGGTGGGGAAGCATTGTGAGTAGCAGTCTGAGTAGGCTGGGCAGGGGGGGTTACGGAACGAGCGAGCTGGACGACTCAGAGCTGTCAGCGTTGGATTTAGACAGCATTAGTAGCATGGAGCGAAAGACGCATTCTGGGTCGGATGACTTGTCAGAATAACGCGAGCGCTGGACGGGAAGGTAAAATTAACCTAGCCTCTTGTTAAGCGAAGGCTGTCGAGTATCTAACTCAGTTATGTCGATTAAAAAATTTTGCACAATTCATTATTTTTCTCTCTTCGGTGCCACTGAGAATTGACGCAGCCGGCACCTGGATCACTGGTAGACGCCGAGATTGGCCTCTTATCGGGAGGGGCATCTCCACGGGCCACAGAAGCAATCAAGATGCAATACGATACTGTCGATTACCAGGAATGGTTCGGAAAGGCTACTGTCCTAAATTGGGGATTCCGTGCGGCGTCTTGGTAAAGTGCAGGGCTCCTATTGGATATTGATCCTTGGTCGCATCTCAGAGGGAATACTCGCATATATGGCTGTAGACCCTCGCTAGTGGGTTCGTAGGCAGGTGCCTGCCAAGTCAACGGTGGTCGACTTCGTCCACCCCCTCTCTAAGGGGCCACACAATTTCAAAGACGAGTCTAGCTTACGTACGTACAACTTACATAAGGATACTGATATGTCGTAGTGAGGTGGAAGCGCGAGCGCCCGTGCTTCTTCCACACAGCAGAACTCCCAGCATGCACCGTGATTCGACACAAGGCACCGATCGAACAAGTCCTTTTAGACGCTTTGAGATCGGGGGACTACCCGGTGAAATACCTAATGTTCTCTCTATTGTTTATGAGTCACCCGGTCTTGAGGACGGCCTCCTGGACAATTTGAGTTATTAAATTTTTACTATTTTATCCCGCGATTCCTCAGACTCAGCGCCTTAATGCCTCTCTTTCGTGGAGTGCGGTGGAAGCAGCACAATCGGTTCCGGGTCGAACAGGGAGGGCACCTGTTCCCGAGAGTGGCAGCACTGATATTGGGATCACAAGACGAAATTAGAACCAGAGTAAGACACCCAACTCGCTGACATGCTCGGTTATGGGGTGTGGCCAAAAAGACGTACATGCGCTTTTTGGTCGGGCAGGTAGGTTCTCAATTGAGAACCGCGCCGAGAGCTGGCCTGGATCGGAGCGAGCGACGGGTTCGAAGGCGCGATTAATAGTGAACAGAAACAACAGATCGTAGGGTGCCGGTGGCTGCTGATCCCAGGCTCGGACCTAAGCCGACTGTGGCTGAGTAGAGGACGGCCATTAGGCGACAGTCCGTGATGCAAGACCGCTGTCAGATATGCCTAGATAGTGACTGTATTGATTATAAATGCGCAATGAGGACGCAGATTGGGGTCTGCGTGTTCACTCGTCACAGCGCCCAACGGAATGACTAGTGCACTCCAGCCCACAGAGGTTGTCTATGCATATTTTGGTAAATGCCCAACTGCAAGGAGGAATCGTAGCGCCCAGAAGCTGGTCAAAGCAGATTATGATCCGGTGATTTTAACCATAAATGTCGAGTTTTGAAGAGAGGGCGATTGCATACTTAAAAGCACATTCTCTTCGTCACATCTCCTAGAGGCCCCATTGGATTGACACATGTTCCCTCGCGATAAAAAGCGTGCGCCTTGTCCTGTTTGCTTCCCGCCCTACCCCTCACCTCCCTCAGACCCGGCGTACACCATGCAAAACGAAGAGGATCTCGCCGATCAG
>Ga0335075_10017965_pt1 | contig 10493 bp, 8 predicted proteins | sample Lox_Sample_24_FD_206723 | JGI IMG/M metagenome (GOLD analysis project Ga0335075, IMG submission 206723) | Soil microbial communities from Loxahatchee National Wildlife Refuge, Florida, United States - Lox_Sample_2.4 | ecosystem: Environmental > Terrestrial > Soil > Wetlands | place: USA: Florida... | reverse complement strand
CGAGAGATCGCGCACGAACACCTCCGGCGGACGCATAACCACCTCCTGGCTCGAAAACATGCGTCCTAGTTCGCCACCGACAGCGAGTTTCCGGTCAAACGTTCATGGACGACCCACTAGCTGATCGCCGTCGCCGGTGGCCTTGACGGTGACGATGGTGTCGGCACCGACCGACTGCTTGAGCGCTTCGGGCGTGTCCAGCGCGAGGATCTTGCCGTGGTCCATGATCGCCACACGGTCACACAGCTGGTCGGCCTCCTCCATGTAGTGGGTGGTGAGCAGCACGGTCTGACCCTCGCGGTTGAGCTCACCGAGGATGTCCCACAGCGCGAGGCGACTCTGCGGGTCGAGCCCGGCTGTGGGCTCGTCGAGGAACAGCACGGCCGGCCGGTGGAAGATCGAGCGCGCCATCATCAGCCGCTGGGCCATCCCGCCGGAGAGCGCGAACACGGACGCTTTGGCCCACTTGGCGAGCTGGAACTGCTCGAGCAGCTGATCGGCGGTGTGGCGCGACTCGGACGCGGAGATGCCGAACAGGCGACCGTGGAAGTACAGGTTCTCCCACACGGTCAGCTGCCGGTCGAGCGTGTTCTGCTGGGAGACGATCCCGATCAGCTGCTTGGCGAGCGCGGGGTGCGCGACGACGTCGATGCCGCCCACGTAGGCCGATCCCGCGGTGGGCACGACGCGCGTGGTGAGCATGCCCGCGGTGGTCGTCTTGCCGGCGCCGTTGGGGCCCAGCAGGCCAAAGATCTCGCCGGCGTGCACGCGCAGCTGGAGCTGGTCGACGGCCGCGAAGTCGGTTCCCGCGTACACCTTGGTGAGCTCGACCGTGCGGATGATCTCCTGCTCGGGCATCGCGCAACTGTATCCGCGTCCGCGCTACCCTTGGCGCGAGCGATGGCGGACACGGGCAAGATCGCCAAGAACCTCGAGCGCTTCGCCCAGGGCGTGGCGGCGCACGACCGCGAGAACCCCACGCACACCGCGTACGGCATCGGCTTGGCGCACTTCGACATGGAGCGCCTGGACCTGGAAGAGGGCGAGGAGATCCTGCCGGGCATCACCGTGCACGCGGACGGCGGCGTGACGGGCAACTTTCGCGTGCTGTGCGACGGCGAGCACGACGAGGAGGAGCTGAGCGAGGCCGAGGAGCGAGCGGTGGAGGCGATCGCCTCGCAGTCGATCCCCGTTTTCTCCCCCGGACGCTCGCCGGGCGAGCCGGGCGAGGCAAGCTAGCCCGCTCCTGCGTATATACGATCGAGCACAGAGTCCGCAAGTGGACTAACTCGACGCACCCTCAGCCGCACCCACACCGGCCGCACCCACCCTCAGCCGCACCCACCCTCAGCCGCGCCCACGCCGGCCGCACCCACGCCGCCCGCGCCGACGCCACGCGCGTCGATCCGCGCCTGGATCAGCGCGACGAGCCGTTCGATCGTCGGGCAGGCGATCCCGTGGCGGGCGGCGGCGCGCAGCACGGAGCCGGGGATGGCGTCGAGCTCGGGCTCGCGCCCGGCGGCGATGTCGCGTTGCATGGAGCTGCCGAGCGTGTCGTGGGCTGCCTCCAGCTCGGCGGCGGCCTTGGCGGCGTTGACGTCGCTGGCGCCCTCGGCCTTGGCGACGGCGGAGGCCTCCTCGATCGCTCCGACGAGCTCGGCGTGCAGCGCGGGCGTGGCGCGTATCTCGCCGAGCAGCACGTCGTGGGCGCTGGTGACGCAGGCGAGCGCGTTGAGCCGCACGAGCTTCGACCACATGACCTGCGCCTCGGAGTCCAGCACCTGCACAGGTATGTGCGCGTGCGCCAGCGTGTCGGCGAGCGCGCGCATCGCCGGGTGCGCGCTGGGGTACTGGCTGGCGATGCTGACGAGCAGGAAGCGGCTGGTGTGCACGACGACGCCCGGCTGTGGCCGGTCGGCCTCGACGCGGATCGACCCGGCGAGCACGGATGCGGGCGGAAAACGTTCGCGCAGCAGCGCCAGGTGGTCGAGCCCGTTGAGCAGGGGCAGCACGAGGGTGGGCGTGGCGGCGACGCGCGCGAGCGCGGCGGACAGCCCGCTGGCCTTGGTGGCGACGATCAGCGCGTCCACCGGCTCGCTCAGGCGCGCGAGCGCGCGCGGATGCGCGACGAAGTCGCCGAGGACGACGCTGTGCACGTCCACCCCGTGGCGCGCGATCGTCTCGGCGGTGCTCTCGCGCGCGACGACCGCCACCTGGCTGCCGGCGCGGTCGAGCGCGCCTGCGAGCAGGCCGCCGACGCCGCCGGGGCCGAGCACGGCGAGCTTCATGCGCGGCGGGTAGGCGGGGCGACCTTCACGCGGCCGAGTCTATGCTTCGCCGGACGTGACCGAGCGAGCGCAGCCCGCCACCCAGGCACCTGAGATCCTCGCCCGCGGGCCGTGGCCGGTGGAGCAGATCACGGCTCGCTGGTGCGAGCGGCCGTTCGAGGCCACGCCGCAGCAGACGCAGGCGGCGGACGCGGCGATCAGGGAGCTCCAGGAACGCGGGTCGCCGAGCCATGACGGGGTGGGGGCGCGCTTGAAGGGCTTTCAGCAGGGCGAGCGGGGCATTGAGCTGGAGCTGCAGCCGCTGCGCTGGGCGCTGCGGCTGGTGACGGGGGACGCGTCGGAGAGCATGGCGGCGCTGTGCGTGACGCGCTCGGCGGACGGGCGCTGGCTGGCTGGCAGGCGCGCCTCGTGGGTGGCTTCTTGGGCGGGCCGCTGGGCGCTGGGCGCGGGCGGCGCGGTGGACCTGGGCGAGAACCCGGCGCACACGCTGGTGCGCGAGCTGCGGGAGGAGTGGTCGGTGTCACCGGAGCGCGTGCGCGGCGAGGCGCTGCTGCACCTGCCGCACCGGCTGGTGATGTTCGTGGGCCAGGCGTGGCTGGCGGAGGGTGCGGAGGAGCAGGTGACGCCCGACCCCGAGCACGACGCGTTTGCGTGGTGGCCGCGCGAGATCTCCGACTGGCCGCCGGAGGCGGGCGACACGCTGCCGCGCATGGCGATGTGGCTGGCGGAGTGAGCGGCGCGATGGCGGCAGAGGCGAAACGACCGGCGGCGGCGATGGGCGCGCCGGCGGCGATGGGCGCGCACCTGCGTCCGGCGGCGGGGCCGTTGACGTTCACGCGCCTGAAGTGGACGTCGTTCACGCACTCGTGCGTGTACACGGCGCTGCTGATCTGCGCGTTTGCGGCCGGCAAGCCGCAGCCGTTGACGTTCGTGCTGGGACTTTCGCACGGGCTGTTGTGGATCTTCATGTCGCTGGCGTGCATCACGGCTGCGCGCCTGCGCGTGGTGTCGCTGAGGCTGGCGGTGGCGGTGGCGGTGCTGGGCGGGATCGGGCCGTTCTTCGGCAGCGCGCAGTTCATCCGCGAACAGCGCCGGCGCCGCGCGAGCGCGAGCGAGGTGCAGGCGAGCGCGAGCGAGGTGCAGTAAACGCATACGCGCCGCGCCCGGTGTGGCGACCGCGCTAAAGTGAAAGATCGATGGCAACCAGCACCGCGGCGGCGCAGACGATAGACGTCGTAACCCCTGCCGCGGGAGAGTCGGTCAGCGAGGGAACGATCCTCGAATGGCGGGTGAAGGTCGGTGACCCGATCAAGCTCGACGAGACGATCGTGGAGATCTCGACGGACAAGGTTGACGTGGAGCTGCCGTCGCCGGCGAGCGGCACGGTGGGCGAGATCCTGGTCGAGGAGGGCGCGACGGTGACGGTCGGTCAGGTGATCGCGCGCATTGCGGTGAACGGCGCCGGCGGCAACGGCGCGCCTGCTGGCAGCCCGCCGGCGAGCAGCGCGCCGGCGAGCGATGACGCCCCTGCGGGCAACGGTGCGCCTGCGGCGAGCGCGACCGCCGCGGCGCCGGCGCCGGCGAGCGCACAGGAGGGCGCGGGCAACGGCACGGCCGCCGCCCAGCCCCAGGCGGCCGGCGGAAGCCTGCTCGACGTGGTGACGCCGGCGGCGGGCGAGTCGGTGACGGAGGGCACGATCCTCGAATGGCGCGCGCGTGTGGGTGAGCCGATCAAAGAGGGCGAGACGATCGTGGAGATCTCCACGGACAAGGTTGACGTGGAGCTGCCTTCGCCGGGGAGCGGGACGGTGCACGAGCTGCTGGTGAGCGAGGGCGACACGGTGACGGTGGGCCAGGTGATCGCGCGCATCATGGTGGGCGACGCGCAGGCGCAGCCGGCGGCCGCCCAATCCGGCGCCCCGGCCGCACCGGCGAGCACGCCTGCGCCGAGCGCGAGCGCAACCACACCCCCGGCGCCGAGCCCGAACGTCGCGGCGGGCGCGATCCCGGCGGACACGAAGGTCTCCCCGGTGGCGGCGCGCGCGGCGGCGGTGGAGGGCGTGGATTTGACGGGCGTGGCGGGCAGCGGCCCGGCGGGCAGGATTACGAAGTCGGACGTGCTGTCGGCGGCGCAGAGCCCGCCCGCCACGCGACCGGCGGGCGCACCCGATGGCGGGGCACCCCCCCGTTGGGGGCGCAGGCAGGCGAACGGCGCACCGGCGGGCGCGAACGGCGCACCGGCGGTGACGCAGGCGCAGGCGGAGGCGCAGCCGCTGCGTGGCGGGGCGGCGGCGCTGGCGCGCTACATGGAGCAGTCGCTGTCGATCCCGACGGCGACGAGCTTCCGCACGCTGACGGTGACGGTACTGGACGCGCGCAGGCGCGAGCTGAAGGCGGCGGGCGTGAAGGTGTCGTTCACGCACTTGATCGCGTACGCGATTGCGCGCGCGGGGGAAGACATGCGGGTGATGGCGACGCACTTCGCGGAGCTGGACGGCAAGCCACAGCGGATGAGCGATGGGCAGGTGAACCTGGGGTTGGCGGTGGACGTGGAGAAGAAGGACGGCTCGCGCACGCTGATGGTGCCGGTGATCCGTGGCGCTGGCCGGCTGCCGTTCGATGCGTTCCTGGCGGCGTACGACGCGCTGGTGGAGAAGGCGCGCACGAACACGCTGACGACGGACGACCTGACGGGCGCGAACGTGACGCTGACGAACCCCGGCGGGATCGGCACGGCGGCGTCGGTGCCGCGGCTGATGGGCGGCCAGGGGACGATTGTGGCGACGGGCGCGATCGGCTACCCGCCGGGCCTGGAGACGGTGGGCGCGAGGATTGGCGCGGAGAAGGTGATGACGATGACCTCGACGTATGACCACCGCATCATCCAGGGGGCGGAGTCGGGCCGCTTCCTGGGGCTGATCGAGGGTTACCTGCAGGGTGAGAATAATTTTTATGAGGATGTTTTCGCGGCGCTGAACGTGGCGCTTGGGCCAGCCCCGAGCGCGCCGCAGGCGACGGCACCGGCGACCGCACCCACGGCGAGTGCGACACCTGGCGAGGAGGCGGTCGCGTACACGGGCGGGGAAGAACTCCTGCAGGCGGTGCAGGCGGCGAGCACGCTGGTGAGCAGGGTGCGCAGCCACGGGCACCTGGCGGCGCACCTGGACCCGCTGGGCTCGGAACCGGAGGGCGACCCAGGCCTGGACCCGGAGGCGCTGGGGCTGACGCAGGAGCTGCAGGCACGGCTGCCGGCGAGGATCTTCCAGATGTATGTGGAGGGGGCGACGCTGGTGGACGCGCTGGCACACCTGCGCGAGACGTACTGCGGCACGATTGCGTACGAGGTGGAGCACATCGCCTCGCACCGTCAGCGGGTGTGGCTGCGCGAGCACATCGAGTCGGGCGCGTTCCGCAAGGAGCTGACGAACGACGAGCGCCGCACGCTGCTGAAGCGGCTGGTGGAGGTGGACGCGCTGGAGCGCTTCATGCACAAGGCGTACCTGGGCCAGCACCAGTTCTCGATTGAGGGCTTGGACATGACGGTGCCGATGCTGGATGAGCTGATCCAGCTGTCGGCTGCGTACGGCGGGCAGGAGGTGGTGGTGGGAATGGCCCACCGCGGGCGGCTGAACGTGCTGGCGCACAACCTGGGGCGGGCGTACGACACGATCTTCGGGGAGTTCGAGGGCGCTTCGACGCTGGAGGCGGTGACGACGATCCCGCAGGGTGGGACGGGCGACGTGAAGTACCACCACGGCACGCAGGGCACGTACAAGCTGCCGGACGACGGGACGATTCGCGTGAACCTGGAGTCCAACCCGAGCCACCTGGAGTACGTGTCGCCGGTGGTGGAGGGCGCGACGCGCGCGGCGCAGACGACGCGCAAAGGGCCGCACGCGCACCAGGACACGAACGCGGCGGTGCCGATCACGATCCACGGCGACGCGTCGTTCCCCGCCCAGGGCGTGGTGTCGGAGACGCTGAACCTGCAGGCGCTGGACGGCTACAAGGTGGGCGGCACGGTGCACCTGATCATGAACAACCAGATCGGCTTCACGACCGACCCGGATGACGCGCGTTCGACGCGCTGGGCGTCAGATCTGGCGAAGGGCTTTGACGTGCCGATCATCCACGTGAACGCGGATGACGTGGAAGCGTGCATCAGCGCGGTGCGCCTGGCGTTTGCGTTCCGCCAGGAGTTCGGCCACGACGTGCTGATCGACCTGATCGGCTACCGGCGCTTCGGCCACAACGAGTCGGACGAGCCGGCGTACACGCAGCCGGAGATGTACGCGAAGATCAAGACGAAGAAGCGCGTGTGGGAGCTGTGGGCCGACCGCTTGATCGCGGATGGCGTGGTCTCGAAGGAGGAGGTGGACCGCCAGTCCCAGGAGGTGTGGGACAACATGACGCTGCTGCACCAGCGCTTGAAGGCGAAGATCGCGGCGGCGAAGGAGCAGGAAGGCGAGCACGCGACGGGCGAGTATCAGCTCGACCGCTCGCCGAGCCCGGAGGTGGACACGGCGGTGCCGGCGGCGCGCCTGCGCGAGCTGGGCGAGCAGCTGCTGCGCGTGCCGGAGGGCTTCACGGTGCACCCGAAGCTCGTCAAACAGCTCGAGCGCCGCCGCGAGGCGCTGGCGGAGGACCAGGCGAACGAGCCGAACATCGACTGGGCGCACGCGGAGGCGCTGGCGTTCGCGTCGCTGTTGACGGACGGCACACCGCTGCGCTTGACCGGGCAGGACACCGAGCGCGGCACGTTCAGCCAGCGCCACATGGTGCTGCACGACGCGAAGACGGGCCAGACGGTGTGCCCGATCCAGAACCTGCCGGACGCGCTGGCGCCGCTGGAGCTGCACAACAGCCCGCTGTCGGAGCTCGCGTGCTTGGGCTTCGAGTATGGCTACAGCCAGGAGGCGCCGGAGACGCTGGTGCTGTGGGAGGCGCAGTTCGGCGACTTCGTGAACTCGGCGCAGGTGATCGTCGACCAGTTCATCGTGTCGGGCCTCGCCAAGTGGGGGCAGACCTCACGCCTGACGCTGCTGCTGCCCCACGGCTACGAGGGCTCGGGCCCGGAGCACTCCTCAGCGCGCCTGGAGCGCTTCCTGCGCGCGGCGGCGGAGGGCAACATCCGCGTGGCGAGCCCGACGACGCCGGCCCAGTACTTCCACCTGCTGCGCCGCCAGGCGCGGATCGCGAAGCAGCGCCCGCTGGCGGTGATGACGCCGAAGTCGCTGTTGCGCCTGCCGCAGGCGGCGAGCGCGATCTTGGACATGGCGGAGGGCACGCGCTTTCACCCGGTGCTGGCCGAGCCGGGGGTGGCCGACGAGCAGGTCACGCGCCTGGTGCTGTGCACGGGCAAGATCTACTACGACCTGGTGGGCCACCCCGACCGCGCGTCGCACACGGGCCTGGCGGTGGCGCGCGTGGAGCTGCTGTACCCGTTCCCCGAACGCCAGATCCTCGAGCTGATGGCCCGCTACCCGAACCTGCAGGAGATCGCGTGGGTGCAGGAGGAGCCGCGCAACATGGGCGCGCGCGCACACATGTTCCCGCGCCTGATGCAGATCATGCCGGCGGAGATCCACTTCGGCTACATCGGGCGCCCCGAGCGCGCGAGCCCCGGCGAGGGCTACCCGGCGGCGCACGCGGCGGAACAGAACCGCATCGTCACCACAGCGATCGACCTGCGCCAGCCTTTGTCGCAGTACCCGCGCAAGACCCCTGGCGAGCGCTGATGTGGGCGCTGTTCAAACGCTGGCTGCGCATCCGCGCGCAGCGCAGGCGCAAGAAGCGGGGGCTCTAGACCACTGGTCCGTGCGGGCGCTGCGCGGTGGCCTGATCCAAGTCGTCGGCGCTTCGCGCGGGCGCCCGGCTCAGTCCACCGCTCCGCTCGACGGGCCCGCGGGCTGACGCCGGAGGACGAACTAGCGGCCTTTCCAGACCGGGTCGCGCTTTTCCTTGAAGGCGCTGGCTCCCTCTTTGGCGTCTTCTGAGGTCATGACGCGGCCGCTGATGGCGCCTTGCTTTTCCCACATCTCGGCGGTGGACCAGTCGAACTGCTCTTGCAGGATCTGCTTGGCGGCGGCCAGGGCGAGCGGGCCGTTCTTGGAGATCTGGGCGGCCAGGTCGAGGGCCGCCTCGACGGCTGAGCCGGGGTCGGCGATGCGGTTGACGAGGCCGCATTCGTGGAAGCGCTCGGCGGGAAACGGGTCGCCGGTGAGGGCCAGTTCCATGACCAGGTGGTAGGGCATGCGGCGTGGCAGGCGCAGCAGGGCGCCGCCGGCGGCGACCAGCGAGCGCTTGGCCTCAGGGATGCCTATTTTGGCGCCCTTGGCGGCGACGATGAGGTCGCAGGCGAGCGCTATCTCCATGCCGCCGGCGACGGCGAAGCCCTCGATGGCGGCGATCAGCGGCTTGCGCGAGGCGCGCTGGGCGATGCCGGCGAAGCCGCGGTCGCCGTACCAGGGCGACTCGCCTTTGACGAACGCGCCGAGGTCCATGCCGGCACAGAAGAAGCCGCCGGCGCCGGTGAGCACACCGACGGACAGCGCGTCGTCTGCGTCGAGCTCGTCTAGCGCGTGCGCGACGCCTGCGGCGAGCGCGGCGTTGACGGCGTTTCGCACCTGTGGGCGGTTGAGCGTGATCAGCAGGACGTTGCCGCGCCGCTCCGTGAGGACAGGCTCGCCCTCAGAGGACGATGCGGTGGAAACTGCGGCTTCTGATGCGCTCATCGCGTTCTCTCCTCGCTCGGGAACTCCAGCAGCCTAGCGGGCGAACTTCGCCCGGCCGCACTCGACGCTCGCCAACCCCCATCCTCGGACGCCAGCGATGGCGGCTGGCGTCGCGGATCACGTCTGGAGCCTTACGCGAGATAGCGGGTCTTCTGGACTAGAACACTCGCGTGGACCAAAACTTCGTCCTCTCGCGATAAGCTGTCGAGGAGTTTGAGTCTCGAGTGCGAGCAGTCCGTGTGCCGATGCCCGTTGAGACCGCAATGAGCCACGAGTTTCCCACAGCCACCAGCGAGGAGGCCGCTGACGAGGGCTGCGTGCTCGTTCAGGGGCCACACCGCGACTATGTCCTCTCGGATGCGGTTGCGTGGCGCGAAGGAGCGACCTACGTCGTCCGCAGCACCGAGTTCGATGTGCTCGCTGAGGATGAGGACTTCAAGGAGGCGCTTGATGTCTTCATCTGTCGCCTGATCGACTACACGAGCCTGCTCCACGAGCAAGTGGAAACAAAGCAGGCCACCCCGGACGAGAGCAGCACGTTTACCGAGCTGGCAGAACGGTTCTTTCCCCTCGTGCAGGCCATGCAACAAGACCGGGCAAAGCCCCGGCTTCGCTGGCCGCCCCGACGTCGAGGATCACGGTCTGGGCATTGGCGACACCGCGGGACTCCAGTAAGCGGCTCTGCGCGGCTGTCAAACGCCTGACAGGCGAGAGCCCGAGAAAGGCCATGGCGTGCTGTTTCGCGTCAAGGTGGACTCCTCGGATGGACAGCCCGTGGCGGTCACGGTGCAGGTGGACACCCACCGGAAACGTCCCAGCGTGGCCGCCATGAACGATCTCGCCGACCGGCTCCGACTGCCGCGAGGAGAGATCGACGATATCCTCGCCAACTGAACGCCAGATGACCTTCGCCGCCATCTCGGCTCTCTGTCCAGGCGCGAGCTGCTCAGTCGTGAGCCACGAGCCTCAAACTGACCCACTACGCGGCGAACAGCTTGAGCTCCGGCGCGCGTTCCCCGCGCAACACGGCGGGATCGACCTCCACGCAGTCGATTCCACGCGCGCCCGCGAGCACGCGTGCCTGCGGCTTGATCGTCTGCGCGGCGAGCACGCCGCGGCAGGAGCCGAGCGCGGGGTCGAGGCGGATGCGCTCGAGGTAGCGCGTGAGCTGCTCGACGGCGTCGATCGTGCCCACGCGCTTGATCTCCACGGCGATCCACGCATCCTCGCCGTCCCTGCACATCAGGTCCACGGGGCCGATGTCGGTCGGCCACTCGCGCTTGACGAGCCTGAACCCCTCCCCGCACGTCTGCGGGGCGTCGGCGAGCAGCTCCTGCAGTTCGCGCTCGACGCCCTCCCGCTCGAGCGTGGAGAGCGTGTCGAGCTCGTGCTCGACGTCGGAGAGCACCTGCGAGATCGCGATTTCCAGATGCTCTTCCTGTCCGCGCTTACGCACGGTCAGCCCCTGTAG